>Ga0182027_10000355_pt1 | contig 79324 bp, 50 predicted proteins | sample 712E1DmetaG_FD_121300 | JGI IMG/M metagenome (GOLD analysis project Ga0182027, IMG submission 121300) | Permafrost microbial communities from Stordalen Mire, Sweden - 712E1D metaG (Illumina Assembly) | ecosystem: Environmental > Terrestrial > Soil > Wetlands > Permafrost | place: Sweden...
ACCCTGCCACAGACGCGTCGTGAGATCCAACGCCTGTTGTTTACCTGGACCGGAGAGTGCGCGTATTGTGGCAGCGTAATTCGCAAACGAAACCGTCCACCTTAACGTAACGTAGTAGTATTACTCCCTACCTTCTTTGCGATGGTGTCGCGGGAAATAACGAAGGTGATCTCCGTACCCTGAGGAATAACGTTCTGTTTGCCCTTTTTGTGAAGCTTGTGGGCCAGAGTCGCAATTTTCCCTTGATCATCTTTCACCTTGTCTTCCTTGTCGTCCTTGGCGCCCTGCAGGCTTGCGCCGATATCGTATTTCGAGGCGTCCGGAGTGGCAATGGAATCTGCGATGAGTTGCATTTCGCCCTTGCCTTTCACCTGCCCCGGGTCTTTGACAAAGGTGACGTGACCATCCACGGTGCTCCCTTCAGGGACGATTTCTCCACCTTTTCCAAAGACCGGCTCGACCACCTTCCCCGTCCACAGGTCGCCGGAATCGTTGGCTTTCGAGCTGAGCGTGGTAATCAGTTGCACATGGAGCTCGCTTCCTGCGGGCAATGTGATGGCATCGTCCGCCGCAAAAGACAGTGTCGAGATGATAAGCATTGCTGCCAAGCCTGCGGTGAATCTTAACTTATTCATAGGCATCTCCTTTGAAACTAGACGGACGGGCTCCTTCTTCCATTACAATTGGAGTTGGACCCACGCCTTTTGCTGCCTCTTCTCTGATTCTATTCTGACTTCGGCGTTTCAGCAATTCGTAGCCTATGCGCTCGGATTCTCTCTCTAGTCGGCCCGTTGCCAGACTGAAGACGGCAATCGCCTGTAAGATTGGCAGTGGGGCAGGCGGTGAGCAGGGTTCCGTCAAAGTTGAACCGGGTGAGGGAACCCAGGAACAGCAGGCCCCGGAGGGGCCCCCCGTGAGTAGCCGCAGGTTTCAACCTGCGGATAACATTGCGATGCGAATTACCCCAACCCCAACGGGGTTGACGGGCAGTCCGGCCCCTCCGGGGCCGATTCGGTTTTTTTGCCTCGTTTCCGTGGGTTGCACCCACGGCTACTCACGGTTTGCCCCTTCGGGGCAATTCCCGCCTCGTCATTTCGTGCTGATCCGAGACTTTGACGGAACCCTGCGGGGCTGGGCGACGGCGATTGACCCGCTGAAGGGCATCCGCTATACTGGGGTTTTGACAGGGTATGCCAAACATACTTCGAGAAATAGCGGATTCCGCTGCGGCTCTGGCCAAGGGATTCTCCGTCACGTTTAGGACCATGTTCCGGCGCACGGTGACGGAGAACTACCCGGACGAACCCGTTCATTTTGAAGACCGCTACCGCGGGCTGCACATTTTGAAACGCGATGAAAATGGGCTCGAGAAATGCGTAGCCTGCTTCCTCTGCGCGGCGGCTTGCCCCGCAAATTGCATTTACATTGAAGCGGCTGAGAATACCGGCGAGCAGCGGATCAGCGCTGCGGAGCGTTACGCAAAGGTTTACAACATTGATTACAACCGGTGCATCTTCTGTGGCTACTGCGTGGAGGCCTGCCCTTGCGACGCCATCATCCACGGCCACGGGTTTGAGATTGCCGCCTACGATACGAACTCCCTGGTTTACCGCAAGGAGCAGCTCCTCCAACCTTGGCCTGCCACTAAGGGCGACAAGAAATAGCGCGTGCCGGTCGTAGTTTCATTTGGAATGGGATCCTTTGGAATGGGATCCTTTTCGATATGCAGTCATTCCCGCGAAAGCGGGAATCCAGTCCGTCGCCAGCGCAATTCCGAAAGTTCGCCGAGTAGATTCCCGCTTTCGCGGGAATGACTGCGACTTGCCACATCGATGCCCCGTAAATGACACCGGTACCCCTGTGTGCAGGAACTTGACTTTCACTCTTCCAAGGGCTAAATTGTTAAAGAATTAATGAGAAGTAGATTCTTTCTCCCCAACGTCGGGTTTCCGCGCTTCCCTCGACCACCCCATGATGGTTATTCTCCCATTTAGGAGGATGTGAGGCATGCAGAGCATATGAAGGCGAGTGTGAAGGTCCTGAACGGAGTGGAAGAGTTGGTAGGAACGCACGACGGGAACCTGCGATTGCTGGAGAGATGCTTCAATGTATCGGTGCACCTAGGCGAAGAAGCACTGGAGATTGAAGGCGGGGATCTCGAAGTGCGGCGCGCGCAGAAACTCCTGGAAGAGTATGCCGAGTTGGTGGAGGCTGGGTCCCGATTTGACAGCTCGGAAGTGGAATCCTTCCTGCGCATAGCCTGCCAGGACCCGGATGCCACGCTCAAGGGTCTTGCCGAGGCTGGCCGCCCGCGGACTTTCGGCAAAAAATCCATCACCCCCAAGAGCCTGAATCAGCGTACCTATGTGGATGCGATCGAGCGCTTCGACATGGTGTTCGGAATCGGCCCTTCGGGTACGGGAAAGACTTACTTGGCCGTGGCCATGGCCGTGGATGCACTGCTGAGCAAAGAAGTCAGCCGCATCATCCTGGCGCGGCCCGCCGTGGAAGCGGGCGAGCGCTTGGGATTCCTCCCCGGGACAATTCAGGAAAAAGTGAACCCCTATTTGCGCCCGCTTTACGATGCTCTTTACGACGTATTGGACCCGGACAAGGTGGAACGCTACTTGGAGAAAAGCATTATTGAGATCGCACCTATCGCTTTCATGCGCGGCAGGACTTTGAACGATGCCTTCGTGATTCTCGATGAGGCCCAGAACACCACCAGCGAGCAGATGAAGATGTTTCTGACGCGACTGGGATTTAACTCGAAAGCGGTGGTCACCGGCGACATCACCCAAATCGATCTCGATGGGAGACGTTCCGGCCTCGTCGAAGCGATTGATGTGGTTTCCAGGGTGCCGGGTATAAGTTTTGTCTACTTTACGGAGCGGGACGTGGTCCGGCATACCCTGGTGCAGCGGATCATCCGCGCCTACGAGGAATACGACCAGATGCGCACCGCGGCCGGGGCGAACAACAAGAACCACAAAGGAACTTCCGCACCCTAAGGCCGCCCTGGCGGTATGCTGGAAAGCTGTCCAAACTGTCATTCCGAGCGAAGCGAGGAATCTCGCCCCGATCAGATCGGGGTTTACGGAACGAGATTCCTCGCTTCGCTCGGAATGACAGCGTCCACAAGCCATTGATCTTCAATCAGCAGGATAAATACGTCGTCAATTCTTCCCGGCTGAGGGAATTCGTGAGGGAGATCAGACAGACGCTTCGATTGGGCAGGCGAGATTTCAACGTTTGCCTGGTAGACGACCGGGAGATCAAGCGTTTGAATTCGCTCTACCGAGGCAAGAATCGTGCGACCGATGTATTATCATTTCCTTGGAATGCTCGGCTGAGCCATGCCAGCCGGAGCGCCCAGGAACGCGTGGCGTTGGAGTTCAAGAACTTCCTCGGCGATATCGTGGTTTCCGTCGACACGGCCAAGAGAAACGCGCGCCAAGAAGGACACTCGACCCTGAATGAGATTCGCTGGCTTATTTTACATGGTCTCCTCCACCTCCTGGGCTACAATCACGAATCCGATCAAGGCGAAATGACGAGGCTGGAGCTTGCTCTGCGGAGCCGACTGGGCATTCTGCAATAGCGTATGGATCAAGAATCTATTCTGGTCACACTTGTATGGCTGATTGTTCTGGCCGCCCTTCTGGTGGCCGGGTCGGTGGCCTCTTATTTGAGGCTGCTGATGCGCCGCCTGACTACGGTGAGCGCCAGGAAGCTGTTTCGTCCTGGAGCGGGAGGGCGTATTACCGTTGACCGGGAGCGTGTCGGCGTCTCGATTTCCGCCCTGCACGGCGCGGCCATGCACTTGTTTGCCGTGGGCGTCACCGCGCTGCTTGTGCTGCGCAGGCCGGATCACCTTTGGGCAAACATCGGCGCTGCTGTGGTCATTGTCCTGACCGCGGTGGCCATAGCCGACCAGCTCATACCTTTCCTCCTGGTGGCGCGCCATGACGAGCCGGAGGTCATCATCGAGCACTGGATGCCCGCCGTGCGGCGGCTAGTTTTTCTGGCTTTGCCGCTCACTTTCCCCATCCTCATTTCAACCACCATGAGCCGCCTGTTGGAGGCCAAAGAGGAAGAACCGGAGCCGCCCAGCCCGCAGGAGAACCTGCAAGAGTTTATTGAAGCTGGTGAGCAGGAAGGCTTGCTCGAGAAAGGGGAGGGTGAACTCGTGCACTCGGTCGTCGAATTCGGGGACAAAGTCGTGCGCGAGGTGATGACGCCGCGCACGGAAATTGCCGCCATCGAGGTGAACGCCCCGGTCGAGGACCTGCGCAAGCTGTTTTGTGAAAAGCGTCTGACCCGATACCCCGTCTTTGCTGGGGAGTTGGACCACGTCGAGGGCATCGTGAGCGTTCGAGACTTGATGGAGTTGCTGCCTGAAGAGCAAGCCCGAGTCACCATTCGGAGTTTGATCAGGCCAGTGCCATTCGTTCCCGAAACGCGTCACATCAAAGACCTGCTGAAAGAACTGCAAAAATCCACCACGCAGATGGCGATTGTCATCGATGAATACGGCAGCGTCGCCGGTTTGGTGACCATCGAGGACATGTTGGAAGAGATCGTGGGAGAAATTAAGGACGAATTCGAGATCCACGCGCAGGATATCGTCAAGGAGTCGGAGCATTCCTACCTCGTGGCGGGTCATACCGACCTGTCCCAGATCAGCGATGAATTGCATGTCCCCGTCCAAGCTCCTGGCTACTCCACGGTGGCGGGGTTGGTGCTGGCCCATCTCGGCCACGTTCCCGTTCCCGGTGAGCAGGTGCAGAAGAACGGGTTGACCATCGAAGTGCTGGAAGCTAACAAGCGGACAGTCTTGAAGGTCCGCCTGATTCTGTCTCCGGAAACCACAAAGGCTGCTGAGAACTATGGCGGATAAGACTAAATCCGGATTCGTGGCCGTCGTTGGAAGGCCGAACGCCGGGAAGAGCACCCTGGTGAATGAGCTGGTTGGAACCAAGGTCTCCATCGTAACGGCCGTGCCGCAAACCACGCGCAATCGAATTCTTGGGATTGTAAACCGTCCCTGCGCGCAAATCGTGCTCATGGACACGCCCGGAATCCACCGGCCACATTCCCGCCTCAACGAGCAGATGATGACCTTCGTTCGCGAGGCGCTCACCGAGCGGGACTTGGCGGTGCTGATTGTCGACGCCTCCGAGCGCTTCGGCCACGGAGACGAGTTTGCGGTGGGACTGCTGAAAGAATACGCTCCGCGGTCGATTTTGGCGCTCAACAAAATCGATCGAATCAAGAAGCCCAACCTTCTGCCCCTGATAGATCGTTACTCGAAGTTGTACAATTTCGAGGAGATCATGCCTATCTCCGCCCTCCGGGGAGAAGGTCTTACGGAACTTCTGGACGCCATCGAGCGCTTGCTACCCGAGGGCCCGCAATACTTCCCACCCGAAATGTACACGGATCAGCCGGAGCGCTTCCTGGCATCGGAGATCGTTCGCGAGAAGGTTATCCTTCACACCCGGCAAGAGCTTCCTTATGCCACCGCCGTCGTCATCGACCAATTCGAGGAAGGCGAAACCATCACGCGTATCCACGCCAGCATCGTAGTGGAGAGGGACTCGCAGAAACCCATCATTATCGGCTCGGGCGGCGACATGTTGAAGAAGATCGGCACTGAGGCCCGCCGGGAACTCGAAAGGCTGTTCCCACCCAAAGTCTTCCTTGAACTCTACGTTAAAGTCGAACCCCACTGGCGCGATGTGACGCAAATGATCACGTCCCTTGACTACCGCAACGAAGGGTAGACGCACCCATGCTCTACGCTACGGTCCTCATCCTGGTCGTTCTTGTTTTGCTCACGGTAAGCTTGAGGCGCATGGTGAAGCTCAAAAGCCATGCGGATTTCATGGTGGCGGACCGCAGACTGTCAGCGGCGGTGCTGGTCTTCACGCTCTTGTGCTCGTGGATAGGTGCGGGGAGCCTCTTTGGCGGCGCGGAGTTCGCCTATCGCAGGGGTTTGGCGTCTTTATGGTTGCCGGCGGGCGGTTGGGCGGGTTTGCTGGTGGTCTATTTCATCGCCGGGCGGGCGCGGGCCTTCGCACAGTACACCGTCCCTGATCTGCTGGAGGTCAGGTACAGTGTGATAGCACGCGTTTTTGGCACACTCTGCATCATCGTTTCCTACACCGCCATCGTCAGCTACCAGTTCCGGGGGGGCGGGCGAATCCTCAATCTCGCCTTCGGAGTCAGCGAGAGGACGGGGACGTTCATCCTGGCAGGGTTCGTTATATTGTTTACAGCGTTGGCGGGAATGTCGTCGGTCGCTTACTCGGACGTGGCGATTGGGCTCCTGGTTACGGCGGGGTGCATCATCGCGTTGCCGGCGATGCTTCTGCGTGCCGGCGGATGGAGCGCCATTCACGCCGCCTTGCCCCCGAGTCACTTCACGTTTAGGGGCGGAATGAAGTGGAGTGAAGTGCTCGGCTACTTCCTTCCAACTTTCACGCTGATGGTGGGAAATCAGAGCTCTTACCAAAAGTTTTTTTCTGCCCGCAGCGAGCGGGACGCCCGGCTTTCAGTCGTGGGCTGGATCGTTGGGACGTTGTTCCTGGAAACAATCATCGTGCTTTTGGCCATGGTGGGGGGAGTGCTGTTCCACCATGAAATCGAGTCGGGGGCGCTTCCGGCTTGGGGGATCGTGCCCTACGCCGCGCGCCACGGAGTGGCCCCGCTGGTGGGGGCCATTTTTCTGGGCGCCGTGTTTGCCAAGGTGCTGTCCACCGGGAACAACTACCTGTTTTCGCCGGCGACGAACGTGGTTCATGACGTTTTCCAACGCTTGTTTCGCAAGGGTGCGGGCGATCGCACCTTGCTGCTCTTTTCACGCATCACCGTGGTGGTCCTTGGGGTCATCGCACTGGCGCAAAGCTTCCAGCCCTCGGTTCTGGCTACGGCAGTTTACGCTTACGACGTATATGGGGCAGGGCTAACCCCTGCCATCGTGGCTGCTTTCTTTTGGAAGCGTACAACGACCGCTGGCGGGCTGAGCTCGATTGGTGCGGGTACGGTTGTAGCGGCGCTGTGGAAAGTGCTCGGGTTGGATGCGCATGCGCCTATGATTTTTCCCGCGCTGGCGGCTTCGCTGATATGCCTGATCGGCGTGAGCTTGCTCACCGCCCCGCCGCGCGCAGAACAGTGGCGACCGTTCTTCAAAGAACAGGTTTCAGGTGTCAGGTGACAGGTGTCAGGGCGAAGAGCAGGTGCAAGGGGCTAGCGGGTTGGGCGAGGGATACGAAAACGGCGGCTGGGGACGACACTGTTCATAAAAGGGTTGCTCAGGAAACTCATTCTCAATTCGTTCCGGGGTGGCCCCCTCACCCGGTCCCGCAAGGTGGGACCGCCCTCTCCCCCAAGGGGGGCGAGGGAAGTAAATTCGAATTACGGTCCCCCCTCGCCCCCTTGGGGAAGAGGGGCAGGGGGGTGAGGGGGTTCGAAGGTCAAGCAGTGAACAGCCTCCTTGACAAAGCTTAACTGAAGAGTATTGGGGCTAGGGACTGGGGGCCGGAGCACTTCCCCCACCTACCACCCACATGAGGAACTATGGAACTCAACCAGATTCAATCGACGCTTCGCGAAAGCGGGCTTGACGGCTGGTTATTTTACGATCACCATCGTCGTGACCCCATTGCCTACCGGATACTGAAGATTAACCCGCCCATGTGTACACGGCGGTGGTATTACCTGATTCCCGCTGAGGGGGTGCCTGCCAAACTCATTCATCGTGTTGAGCGAGGGAATCTCGCGGGTTTGCCTGGGGCAGAGATCCAGTACTCCTCCTGGGAGGAACAGCACGGGGGTCTGAAGAAGATTCTGGAAGGCAAGAAGCGCATCGCGATGCAGTATTCGCCCCTGAACGACATTCCTTATGTGGGTTTGGTGGATGCCGGGACGATTGAGTTGGTGAAGAGTTTTGGGGTGGAAGTTGTTTCTTCGGCGGACTTGGTGCAATTGTTCGAGGCGCGCTGGTCGGAGGACGCCCTGGCGTCGCACCTCCAGGCGGGCAAGGTGGTGCACGCAGCCGTCCGGGCGGGTTTCGCCGCGATTCGAGAGGCCGTGAGCTCTGGAAACGGGATCACAGAGTACGACGTCCACCAGGCTATGCTACGTGTCTTTGAGGGCGGCGGCGTGGTCACGGATGAGGGGCCTGTGGCGGCGGTCAACAGAAACACCGCCAATCCCCATTACATGCCGACGCGTGATCGTTCGTTGCCCGTGGGTGTCAATGATTTTGTTTTGCTGGATGTGTGGGGAAAAATGGACAAGCCTGGCTCAGTCTATTTCGACATCACGTGGACATGTTTCGTGGGTGTGGAAGTCCCGCGCCGCTACGCGGAGGTCTTCGAGACGGTGCGGCAGGCGAGGGATGCCGCAGTGGACTTCGTTCAAGCCGCCATGCAGAGTGGGCGGACGATTTACGGATATGAAGTGGACGACGTGGCCCGGGGGATTATCAACCGCCGGGGATACGGACACTGCTTCGTGCATCGGACTGGGCACTCCATCGGCGAAGATGTGCACGCCAACGGGGCCAATATCGATAACTTCGAGACACGCGATACGCGCCAGATAATACCTCGAACCTGCTTCTCCATCGAACCGGGTATTTACCTCCCGGAGTTTGGCGTGCGCAGCGAGGTGAATGTGTTTGTCGAGGAATCGAGCGCCCGGGTGACCGGTGAAATTCAACAGGCCATTGTGCCTATCCTTGCCGCAGCATACTGAGGTGTGCTAATTTCTTGGGGAAGGGAATTGCGCTCCTGGTAGGTTTCTTACGCGGCGCGTGATATCGAGCTATGGCTGGAAAAGTAATCGAGGAAGGAACTGCAAATTTCAAGACCAAGGCTGTGGCCAGTCACCCGTCGATCATTACATTGGTGCGGCTCTGCGTGGCGGCCTGGCTAATCCCAGGGTTGGGCCACCTTTTGCTGAAAAGGAAATGGCGGGCGCTTATCCTCTTTGCCTCGATCATCACCATGTTTGCTCTCGGCCTGGCGATGCAGGGGCAATTTTTCTCGACCAGTTACGCGTCTTACCTTCAGACCCTGGGTTACTACGGCGAATTGTGCGTAGGCTTGGCGATGCCCGTGGCCAAGTTTTTCGGTTATCCGGGCGGCGATCTGTTCTTCGTCAGCTCCGACTTCGGGACCGCCTATCTGGTGGCCGCGGGCATGCTCAACGCCCTGGCGGTGCTGGACTGCTACGATATTGCCATGGGACGAAAAAACTAAAGGCAGTGACAAGTGACGAGTGACAAGTGACAAGCAGAAGAGCAGAAGTCAGAAATCAGAATTCAGAAGTTGGTTTCTGCAAACTTCGCACCTGGTTTCCCCTGACACCTGGCACCTGCACTTTTGCTCGTCACTTGTCACTCATCACTCGTCACTGATCTCATTATGGCTTTGACACACTTTCCTGCTCTCGTTATATTCTCCTTCCTGGTCTCCGTGGTGTTCGCCGTTCTCGCCAAGGAAGCGCCCCGCGACCGGCTTGTTTACGGCGCGAAGGTTTTTGGCGGATTTGTCGGCACCGCCCTGGTGCTGGGTTGGTTAATGTACTTCATTCCCAAGTAGTTTCGACCTGATGCTTACCTACACGCAGATTGCCTTTAATGGCGCAATGGCCCTGCTGATGGGGCTGCTGATTGGCATCGAGCGCGAGCACTCACAGGAAGACGTCCCCTTGTTCGCGGGGATCCGGACTTTCCCGCTCATCACCCTTTTCGGTTTCCTCTGCGGTTTGGCTGCCAGGGCGGGATGGGGATGGATGCTGCCTGTCGGCTTGGTGGGAGTATCCGCGATTGCCGTGGCGGCCTATATGGTGAGGTCTCAAGTACCGCATAAGGGGACCACGACAGAATTCATGGCCCTACTGGCGTTCGTCTTTGGGGCGCTGGCGGCCTTGGGGTATTTGATTCCAGCCGCCACCTTCGCCGTGGCCGCGACTCTGCTACTGTCAGTCAAAGGCCCGCTGCACCGCTTGGCGGAATCAATTCAGGAAGATGAAATCTACGCCATCCTGAAGTTCGGGGTCGTCAGTATCATTATTTTACCCCTCCTCCCGAACCGTGCGTTTGGACCATTCGGTGCACTGAATCCCCAGCTCATCTGGTGGGTAGTGGTCCTGATCTCCGCCTTGAGCATGGTGGGCTACGTTCTGATGCGATTTCTGGGCGCGAGGCAGGGAATTGCCGTCACGGGCATCCTCGGCGGCATTACTTCCAGTACTGCGGCTACCTTCGGCCTTTCCCACCAAGCTCGGAGTGCAGGGGAATCTCTCGCCAGGTATTTCGCGCTGGGTATAACGATCGCCTCCACGATTATGTTTGTTCGGGTGGTTATCATCACCGCGGTCATTGATGCTCCCTTGGCGAAGGCGCTGGCTCTCCCGATTGCGCTTCCCTTTATCGTGGGAGTGGGAATCTCAATCTACCTTTGGAAGCGAAAAGAGAGCGAGCGTGAGGCAGCGCTCCAAGTTAAGAATCCTATGGAGTTGTGGAGTGCCATCAAATTCGGGCTGATGTTTGCCGTGGTGATGTTTGCTTCTAAGGCTGGTTATGAATACTTCGGATCTTCGGGAATGTATGTGACTGGCGTGCTGTCAGGGTTGCAGGACGTCGACCCTTTTACGATTTCCGCTGCGCGCCTGGCCCATGAAAGCATTGTGTCGCCCAACACCGCTAACGCCTCAATTCTCGTCTCCTGCGCCACCAACACGCTCGTCAAGGGGGGGATCGCCGCTGCGCTGGGCGGGCGTCCGCTCAGCAAGGTCATCATCCCGGCCTTTGCGACTCTGACTCTCGCTTCGCTCATAGCCTGCGTATGCGTGGCCAGGTGACCTACGTGTTCTCGCCGACGTTAAAGAACGTCAGGTAGGGCTCATGCTTTGCTTCTCGCAGAAGCAGCAGGGCCAATTCTCGCGCATGATAGTCTCCCCACATGGAAGACTCCCCGCAGGGTATTTGCCGGCCAGGTGGAACGTAGTCCCAGCCTTTGGGGCGATGGTATACGGAGTGAAGGATCAATCCCTGGTGTTGCGGATGGGTGGAAAGATAAGGCTCATCAAACAGTGTATTCGCGATGGTGATTGCGGCCTGTCGATAACGTCTCCCACTCTCGGGATTCTCGGGCCGCCCTTGCAGATAAGTCCCCAATCGCCATAATCCCTGCCCGGCGATTGCCGCCGCTGAACTATCCACCGGCTCGAAGTCGTTGAACGGATCACTCGGCTTATTACGCCAGTCTCCCAGCTTTAACAATTGCGGCGCGCCTGTATCCCAATACGGAATGCCGTCCTGCGCCGCTTGCTCGAGGTAGTAATTGCAAGTCGCTTCGCCGGCCCGCCGTATCATGCCTTCCACTTTTTTGCGCCCCCCGAGCGGGTCCAGCTCCTGCTCGGAGAGGGTCTGGAGGTATTCCAATTCTTCCGCGTAGCCGCACATGATCCAGGCCAGGGCGCGCGTCCAGGTGGTGAAGGGCGAATATCCCTGCTGGGTAGAGGGGCAGCGGTAACTGCCGTCGTTCATGTTGAAAATCGACTCGTGCGCCACCCGCCCGCGCACGTCGTACGCGTCCCGTCCCTCCCCGTAATACACGGAGAACTCCGCCGTCACCGCGGCGTGATGCACAAGCCGTTCCAACAGTGAAATGCGCCGGTCGTTCTCGCCCCTCAGCACGTGTCCCAAGCCATGCGCGAGCGCCAGCGAACGCAGTGACCGGAGAGTATCCGCAAAGAGCGAGTGGGGACCGTTGAAGGAGTATATGTAGCCGCGCCCGTCACTTATAGGTGACCAGCGCGCCGCCTGCACCGCCCCGCTCACTTTCAGCGCCAGCGCATAGAAGCGCTTTTCGAAACCGCTCGCCGCCATCTTGCCCTCGTTGGCCAGGCGCAGCAGGTTCCCATACGTGCTGATGATGTTAAATCCGTGGTCGTGCACTCCCATGTGCGTGAGGTGCGGTCCCATGCGCTCGAGGCTGTTACGCTTTCCGTATTCCAGGAACCACTCCTCACGGGTGGCGTCATACTGGAGAAGCGCCGAGCCGTACATGAAGCCCTGTGTCCAATCCGTCCATTCGCGCGCCACGTAGACGCCCTCGGCCGTGGAGACCGGTGACCCTCGCGAAACGTCAAAGGCCTTTTCGATGGCCCGGATCTTTCCGGCGGAGATTTCGAAAAGGCGTTCGATTCGGGCTCGCAGTTTTTCCGGTGTGAGTTCTGTGTTGATGAGAATCATTATATTAGAGCCTATTGCAAAACGACTGTTACGTTGTCTGCTGCGTGACCCCCTCACCCGGTCCCGCAAGGCGGGACCACCCTCTCGCCCAAGGGGGAGAGGGCAGTAAAACTCGAACGAACTCTCCCCTCTCCCCCTTGGGGGAGAGGGGCCGGGGTGAGGGGGTGCTTCGGTCGAACTTAGAACAGCTATTCCACGACAACGCACTAGAGCCGGCGGATGTGGAATCCCCCGTCCACGTTGATGACTTCGCCGGTGGAAAAGGGGAAGCGGTCTTCGGCGATGGCTGCCACCGCTCGGCCCACATCCTCCGGCGTTCCCCACCGCGCCAGGGGCGTGAGGCCGCCGGAAATCATGCCATCGTATTTTTCTTTCACCGCGCCTGTCATTTCCGTCAGCACAATCCCAGGGCGAATCTCGTAGACGTTAATCCCATACTCGGCCAGCCGCGCTGCGTAGAGCTGCGTCATCATGGAGAGCGCCGCCTTGCTCATGCAGTAGTCGCCTCGGTTAACGCTCGGCGCATAGGCGGAAACGGAAGAGATGTTGATGATCTTTGGCTTAGCGGTCTTCTCCGGCCTGTGTTTCAATCCGGCAATCCAGAAATTTGCGACTGCCTGCGTCAGGAAGTAGGGGCCTCGGGCGTTAATGTTCATCACCCGGTCGAAGCTCTCTTCGCCGGCTTCCAGCAGGTCAACGCGCACCGTGGGGGCCACGCCGGCGTTGTTCACCAGCAGGTCGACCCAACCGAAGCGTTCCTGGACAGCCTTCAACAGGCCGGCGCGATCTTGCGCCTTCGAAACGTCGGCTTGGAATACTTCAAAGGAGGATTCCGCCTTCCTGGGTGCAGCGTCCAGGCACAGCCGCTTGCAGTCGAGGGCCGCCTCCTGGCGTCGGGCGTAGTTGATGGCGACACTGAAACCGAGGCGCGCCAGCTCAATCGCGATGCCCCGCCCGATTCCGCGCGAAGCACCGGTGACGAGAGCAATCTCTGGACCGATGGCCATGCAAGATGAATATACCCAATCCAGGTCCGCTATGCATACAAAACTTGCTGGCGATTTAGGCCGCTGCACTTACTGATGAAGTTCGCAAAATATAGTGACACCTAAGGGGTAGCGCCGGCATCTTGCCGGCATCGCAGAATGCCGCCTGGACGGCGGCGCTACGACGAAGGTTTGTCACCGTATTTTGCGAACATCAGTAGGAGTCGTCACGAAATAACCATTGCAATGGTTGTTGAACAACCCCTTCACCTGTCCGTCGGTTGACGGACACCATCTTCTCCACCTTTCCATCTGAATATGTCCCACATCTTTTGCTGGACACAACAGTCGACAGGGGAGAGGGGCCAGGGGGTACGGTCTCGAGGGATGCCGACAGTTAGGAGAGAGGTCGTGGACCCCTGAACTCGGCCTTCTTTGCGGCCAATTGCCTTGCCTCCACGCGTCCTTTATAGAAGGGGTCGAGGGGATAGCATCCCGAGACGAGCCCCTGGCGCGGGGCGTTAGTGCAGTCGCTGAAGGTCCGGCATATTTTCTTTCGATCCAGCCGCCCTTTCTCGAGTACGTCAGCCGGGAATTCCGGATAGGCCAGCATCATGCGGCCGAGACCCACGAAATCTGTCCATCCTGCTCGCAACACCGCCTGAGCGAAGTGCGGGAGATAGTCCTGAAAATAGGTGCCGCCCGATGAAACGAAAACCAAGTCGGGTGCGGACTTCTTTAATTCTGCGGCCGCAACCCACATTCGGGCGGCCCCCGCGAGCGGGTCTTCGGGCGGCAGATAAGCGTCGCAGGGTGGAAACAATGCCGGACGTTGCAAATGCGCAGAGTAATAGGGGCTGCCGGCGCTGATGTTCACGAGGCGCACATTCAGGGAACGAAGAAGGGAGAGCAGGAGTTTCGCCTCCGACAGATCGGGTCGGGTCGGGTCTTGAACATCCACGCCGAAGCCCCACGTATACGGAAGTTGACCGGGCGCTTTGGCGGGCACTCCCCGGCCGGTTTGAGGGTCCGGGACAGATGGAATGGAGTCATAGGCGCTCACTCGGACCCCGATCTCGAGAGCGGGCGCCGAGGCGCGGACGACTCCCACCAGCTCCCGCAAGAAGCGGGTGCGATTTTCAAATGAACCCCCGTAGGGGCCAGGACGATGATACGCACTCAAGAACTCGTGCCCAAGGTAGCCGTGGCAATGCTTCAAGTCCACAAAATCGAAGCCGCTCTCTTGAGCCAGGCGCGCGGCACGGCCAAAAGCCTCGACGATGCGGCCTACCTCGGCATCCGAAACCGGCGCCGCGCCGGCGGACGCTGGATATCTTGCTTCGAGAATCGGGTGACGATAGGCAATTATCGGCTCCAGCCGTGTTTCTTCATACGGCCGGCAGAAGCGTCCCGAGTGCGTGAGTTGGAGGCCGATGACAAAATCCTGACTTTCGCCAAAGCGTTCCCGGTGCGCCTGGACCATCTGTTGACGCAAGTCGGCCAGCGAGGGGGCGGTGCGCTCGTTCAAGAGCAACTGGTGCGGGTTCGCTCGCGCCTCAGGGAGCACTGCCACTGCTTCTCCTCCCCAGATCAGCTTGGCTCCGCTGCGGGCGAACCGCATCCACCGCCGGCGGGTCAAATCTGAGGGTGTGCCGTCCGGCTGGGCGTCCCAACCCTCCATGGGTTGCACGGCAAAGCGGTTTCCAACCTGGCGCCATCCGTTATGCCAGGGTAGTTGAAAGGGTGCGGCGAGCGGCGAGTCAGGTACGGATAGGATGGCTTCGTCAAAAGGAAGCTCCCACCCCAACCCTCTGAGATGAGCCGCCAATTCAGTCGCCGTGCGAAAACTTGCCAATCGAGGATAGGTAGGTTCGGCCATTCGATTTAGATCATAACAGGAAATAGCTGGACAACGCTCCCCCTCGTAGCCCCGGGTACTGGTGTCATTTGCAAGACACGGTCGCCCCCGGGTGCAGTCATTCCCGTCCCGCCCTGCGGGAGGAATCTACTCTGCAAGCCATTGGAAATGCGCCGCCGACGGAGGGGATTCCTCCCGCCATTGCGGGACGGGAATGACCAGTGTTTCGAAGTGGGTTCCATTCCAAATGACGCCACCACCCAGCGTCGGCATCCTGCCCTACACCATACGGTACAGGGCCTGCTGTCCCCACGAGGAGATACACTAAAAGTTAAGGGCGATCACCAAACGGAAATCCTGGTTTAAACAGTATGCATCAACAATAAAGACTGGCTTCCTGAAATCGAGGCGATTTGCAAAACTTTTCGAAGGTCCGAGGGGAATATCGGACGGGAGGCTCGATGGCAGTAGTGTATCTGGCAGAAACCCCTTATAATGATAGAAATTTTGTTGGTTGTTGGAGACAGCATGAGATTGGTAAGGTCACTGTTAATGCAAGCCGCTTTGGCATTCGCGTTCATTGTTCTTTTCTCTCTGATGGCGACGGGGCAACAAGCCGCTATTGTCCCTGCGCGCATCACGCAACCTGTGGATATGGAGAAAACCGTCACACTGCGAGGGAACACCCATCCGCTGGCGCGCCCCGAGTATGACCAGGGCGTCGCGCCCGATAGCTTGCCCATGGAACGGATGCTCCTCGTCTTGCAACGCTCGGCGGCACAGGAAGCTACGTTAAGGAACCTGCTGGATGAGCAACAGATCAAATCCTCGCCCAATTATCACATGTGGCTCGCCCCGGAGCAGTTCGGACAGCAATTCGGCCCCGCCGATGCGGACATTCAGGCCGTAACGGACTGGCTCGGCTCGCAGGGTTTTCAGGTCAGTCGTGTGGCTGCGGGCCGCACCGTCATTGAGTTTTCGGGCACAGCGGGAGCGGTGCGCCAGGCCTTTCACACCGAGATGCACAAATTCACGGTGAACGGCGAGGAGCACTGGGCCAACGCCAGCGATCCGCAGATTCCTGCCGCGCTCGCCCCCGTGGTGGTGGGCTTGGCTTCGCTCAACAACTTCCCCAAGAAGCCAATGCACCGCCTCCTGGGCACCTTTTCCAAGTCGAAAGCCACAGGCCTGATGCGGCCACTCTTCACCTACCCTGTTGGGACCAACGAGTATCGTGGCGTCGGCCCGACCGATTTTGCCACTGTTTACAATGTTCTGCCGCTCTGGCAAGCGAGCCCAGCGATTGACGGCACCGGGCAGACCATCGCCGTCGTCGCCGATTCGAACATCAACATCCAGGACGTGCGCGACTTTCGCATTATGTTCGGCTTGCCGGCGAACGACCCACAGATTATCCTGAACGGCCCCGACCCCGGGGTGATCTCGCCCTCAGCCGGGGGGGGCGAGAACGAAGCCGACCTCGGCGTTCAGTGGGCCGGTGCAGTCGCGAAAGGCGCCACGATTGACCTAGTGGTCTCAGAAGGAACCGCGACCACCGCAGGCGTCGATCTCTCCTCCCTCTACATCATTGATAACAACCTCTCGGCGGTCATCAGCGAGAGCTATGGCACCGGCTGCGAAAGTGCCCTCGGGACTAGCGGCAATGCCTTCTATAGCACTCTGTGGGAGCAGGGCGCCGCTCAAGGAATCACTGTCGTAATCGCTGCGGGCCACTCTGGCTCCGCTGGATGTGACGACTCGGCTTACGAGCCGGCGGCGCATGGTGGATTGGCAGTTAGTGGCAACGCTTCAACGCCCTTTAACATTGCGGTCGGCGGGACGGACTTTAACGACGCCGGCAAGCAGTCTCTGTACTGGAACACAACGGACACTTCCCAGACTTTTTCGTCCGCCAAGTCGTACATTCCCGAAATGACTTGGAATGATTCCTGCGCGAATACCGGAAGTGTGACGGGCTGCGCGTCCGGGGTAAAAAGCGATGGATCCGATCTTGCCGCTGGCGGCGGTGGTCCCAGCAATTGTGCTATACCGACATCGACAGGCTGCACTGGTTATGGAAAACCTTCCTGGCAGACCGGGGCCGGCGTGCCAATCGACAGCGTGCGCGATACACCGGACATCTCTCTTTTTGCCGGCGACGGCTTGAATTCCAGCTTCTACGTTTTCTGCGAAGTGGATGCAAACGCGAGCTCGGGAGGCAGCGCCACCTCGTGCGATTTGAGCGCACCTTATCTGGATTTTCAGGGCGCCGGGGGGACGTCCTTCTCGGCGCAAGCCTTCGCCGGCATCATGGCGCTGGTCAACCAGAAGACCGGGCAACGCCAGGGCAACGCGAATTACGTGCTGTACCCTCTGGCGGCGCAAGGTGGCGCGAGCTGCCCGTCGATCGCGAGTATGGCTTCCACTGCCAGCGCTTCTTCGTGCCTCTTCTATGACGTGCAAGCGGGTAATAACTCGGTGGCGTGCGTGGCGGGCACGTCGCCCAATTGCAACAGCGGGACGAGCAACTACGGCATCCTGGTTTATCCCAGCGGCAGTTCCACGCCAGCCTGGACTACCAATGCCGGGTATGACCTTGCCACCGGACTCGGCACGGTGAACGTCTACAACCTGGTGCAGAACTGGAAGTCGAACTTCGCGGGCACGGGGACCACGCTTAGCATATCCCCGACCACCCTCACGCATGGCCAGCAGGTCGCCTTCACCGTCAGCGTCACTCCTGCTGTCACGGGCGATGTCTCATTGGTCGCGCCAGTGGGCAGCAGTCCGAGCAACAGCACCGGCATTGGCCCCTTTACACTGAGCAGCGGCGCCTTTACCGGCACCACCAACATGCTCCCCGGCGGGACGTACGGCGTGACCGCGCATTATGCGGGTAGCGGGACTTATGGGGCGAGTGACTCGACCCCAGTGCAGGTTACGGTGACCCCGGAAAGCAGCCGGACGCTCGTCCAGTTGGATACCTTCGTCGATTGCAATTTTGATGTCACGACCGGAGTAACCACGATCCCATACGGATACAACATTGTATGTTCCAATGTTTTCTATTCTGCATACTTCTTGCACGTTGGCGTCACCAACAGTTTAAGCATTCCATGCTCTCCCGCCAGTTCCACCGGCGTTCCCACCGTTCCCACCTATCCATGTCCTACCGGGCAGGTGGCCGTGACCAATAACGGACAGCCACTCGTTGACCTGGGCGCGCCCCTTAGTAACACCCCCGGCGCCTACCCATTGAACAGCCAGGGCCAGTTTGAGGACCACTTCGTCCAGCTTCCCGGTGGGACGGACAGCGTGGTTGCCAGCTATGCCGGCAGCACCAGCTACAACGGGAGTAAATCCGCCACCGATACGATTAATGTCGCTCAAGCCCCTACCACCATCGCCGTCACCGCGAACCCGGCGACCGTCCTCTCCGGCGCACCGTTAACCTTGACGGCGACCGTGAGCACCACGAGCATTGGCATAGCGCCGACCGGTGCTGTGCATTTCCTGAACACAAACGTACCGATGAGTGGCACCGTGACGTACACGTCAGTCAACGGTTCGGCCAGTGGTTACGCCTCGTTGACGGCAACCCTCATCACATCTTTCACGAGCACGGCGCTTATCACGGCGCAATACAACCCCGATTTAAACTATTTGGCCTCGTCGACCTCGTCGGTGACGACAGTCACCGTGTCGATCGGCGCGCCCAACTTCGGCTTAGTAGCGACCCCGAACTCTTTCATTATCACGTCCCCGGGCCAAGAGGGGAGTACCCAGGTCGGCCTGACTCCCATCAACAACTTCAGCGGCACAGTCAGTTTAAGTTGCGCGGTCCCATCAACGATGACAGGAGCCAGTTGCATACTGGTTTCTCCCTCAATAACCCCATCCAATTCCACCACCACGCTCACGGTGGTCACCGCCGCTCCATCGACGGCGCTCGGTCTGTTTAACAGTCCACGTTGGTTGACGCCCATCGGGGGAGCGATTCTCGCTGCTTTCTTCCTGCTGTTCATCCCGACAAAGAGACGCCGATTGAAGCTGGCCTTCGGGTCGCTGTTGCTTGTTCTGCTGGCCGCGGCCATGGTCGCCTGCGGCGGTAGTACCAGTACCATTACCAACCCCGCCATCCCCGGCACGCCCCCGGGCAGCTACACAATTACGGTGACGGGCACCACCACCGGCAACCTCACGCATCCCTTGCTGGTCACAGTGAATCTGCAGTGAGGCGGTGTCGCGACACGAGCCGGAAGTCAGCAGGCATAATGACGATGAGATTCCCCAAGGCGAAACAATTTGTGGAACTTTTCGAGGCTCCGAAGGGAATACCCTACGAATGCAGCGGACCACTTATGAGTTAGACTGGCTGGTATCTACGACGTCTATTGCACCGCTGGCTATTTGCGAGATTCTGATAACCCGGAGCCCAAGGCGTTCGGGCGGCCCCAGTATCTGACGTACGTCAAGGAATAGGACTACGGACGATGCCAAGCAACGGAATTTTGCGTGGATTTAATATCCGGCGGGAAACCTCTTAGGGGAAAAGACCGTCCAAGCAAGAGCAAAGGGCACACATCGACAGAAAGGCAGGGGTTGAGTATATGAAAAACTTTTTGGGAGTCCTCTTCATTCTGACTCTGGGAACTGTCCCCGCGTGGGCAGTGCTAGGTCAGTATGAGTCGTCCGTGAGTGTGGACCAGGAGTTTCTGCGGAGTGCGGATAGTGTCCAGGCCTTCCAGACCTACAAAATCCATCAGCTCACGAGTGCGAACGGCACAATAATTCGAGAATATGTCTCGCCCAAAGGTCTGGTCTTTGGGGTTACTTGGCAGGGGCCCTTCATGCCCAGCATGCAACAGTTGTTGGGGTCCTACGTTACGAATCTCCAAACAGCCTCACCAGCTCAGACTCATATCCGGCACCTCAGGGGGCTGACCGTGAAAACGAACGATTTCGTGTTCGTCAGCGGCGGTCACATGCGATTTTGGAAGGGAAACGCCTACGTGCCCAGTCTTATTCCCAACAACGTCTCCGTGGAGGTGGTGCGATGACTCTCAGGAATGGTTCGAAGGCGACGCTAGGCCGTTTTCTTGCGGTGGTTACGGGGCTGATATTTTTGGGTGGTTGTGGCGGCAGCAGTAGCAGCAGCAACACCAACCCGATTACTGGGACTGCGAATAATTTAGCGTCAGTGTCGGTCGGCTTCGGGATCAATGGGGCGAGTGGCGATTACTTCAACGGGATTTGGACCACTGTTACTATCTGCGCGCCGGGCAGCACCACCAATTGCCAGGCGGTGGATAACGTGCTCGTGGACACGGGTTCCACGGGCCTGCGCATCCTTAACACAGCGCTCAACCCCCCCGTTTTGAGCTCGCTGGGAGGGATTTCGAGCAACGATTCTCAGCTTCAGGAGTGCGTCCAATTTGGAGACACATCCTTCGCCTGGGGACCGGTCTTGTTAGCGGACGTTGAGATCGCCGGGGAGAAGGCCTCCTCGACGCCCATTCAGGTCATTGGTGACAATGCAGCCCCGGTCCCTTCTCAATGTCTCGCAACGCCGGTTCTTTCCGGTTACGGGAACGATGATTCGGTGGCCACGCTGGGCGCCAACGGGCTCCTGGGTATTGCCGGTTACCCATGGGATTGCGGGAGTGGCTGCGCTTCCGGAGCCAATACGACACAACTGGGTTATCCCTATTACTTTTGCCCCACCGGCCAAGCTTGCTCGGGAGCCGCTGTGCCAATCACCTCGGTTTCTGGTGCGCCGTTGGGTTACCAGGTGATAAACCCCGTCGCAGGGTTTTCCTCGTCGGACAACAATGGGGTGTTGATCACCCTGCCGTCCATTGGAGCAAATGGAGCGGCCGATGGGACGGTCACGGGGAAGCTCATTTTCGGAATCGGTACCCAAACCAACAATGCGATTGCCGGCACAGTTTACGCGGTGGACGAGTACGGCAACATACCGGCAGTTACCTACAATGGCGTCCAGTATTCCTCTCCTAACAACACGATCGTTCTCGACACCGGCTCCAATCTGATCTATTTTTTGGATGCCAGCACCCTGGCCTCGGCAGGGATCATCGAGTGCACGGATAACGCGGGTTTCTATTGTCCAGCCAGTACCATTCCATTCAGCATGACCGCTTTAGGGGGGAGCGGCACTTCAGGGACGATAGCGTTTAACGTCATGAACGCTGATACCTTGTTTGCAACCAACAACGCGGCGTTCAACGACATAGCAGGCGATGGCGGCACGTCCGCCGTTACTGATGATTTGGACTTTGGATTGCCATTCTTCTTTGGCAGAACCGTGTACGTTGGGATGATGCCAGGACAGTACTCAAATGAGACCTCGCCGCCGAGCACCGCGTCGACGGAGATCGCGCCGTACGGGTATTACGCGTTTTAGAGCTTGCGCGGAAATGCCGTGATGGCATGTAGGGCCGGGGCTAGTCCTGCACCATACGGTGCAGGGCTTGCTTCGGCCCAAATTTTATAGGGCCGAGCGGCGTGTATTCTGAGCGAAGCTTTGGAGTGCGGTCCGCCGCGGCGGACTGCCGCTTTGGCTTGAGCCAGCTTGCTGGCGGGCTATGATGCTCTCGGTTGTAATCCCGCGACCAAGCTTGCGGAGGAAAGCGGTCCCGCAGCGCGGGACCGCACTCCAAAGCGGGCTGCGCCCGCACAGGCTGCCGTGGCGCTCAGCGCCTGCCCTGACGAGTTTTTCCGCAGCCTGTGAAGATCCGTCCTTCCTCCTCCTTGGGGAGGAATTCGGACTCTAACAGTGCTACGCGTTGCTGGAGCACAGACTCTCACTGAAGGTAAGGTTTATGCGACGCAAAGCAATCTTATGGGTGAAATGGCTTGCAGTCTTGGGGCTGGTTTTCTCTTTAACCTCGCTTTCGTTCACCCAGTCGCCGGGGAAGGACCGCATCGTGCGGGAGATTGACGAATCGTCGCGGGTCACACTCCAGGGCAATGTCCGTCCTGTGTTCCGGGCCGAAAACGACATGGGACCGGTCGAGGGGTCCTTCAAGCTCGAAAACATCTCCCTCATGTTCAAGTCCACGCAGAGCCAGCAGGCGGACCTCACCGCGCTCCTCGCTGCGCAGCAGGACCGCTCATCATCGAATTATCATCAATGGCTAACGCCGGAACAATACGCCGACCGATTTGGGCTGAGCCAGAATGACGTTAACCAGATCGTGACCTGGCTCGAGGCGCAGGGCTTCCAGGTTACCCAGACGGCCCACAGCCGCACTTGGGTCTCCTTCTCGGGTACGGCAGCGCAGGTAGAAGCAGCTTTCCAAACGGAGATTCACAACTTCTCGCTCAACGGCGAGACGTACTATTCCAACGCCACGGCGCCTTCCGTGCCCAGCGCTCTCGCGGACGTGGTCCTGGGCATTCGCGCCCTGGATAATTACCGCCTCAAGCCGCGTGGCATCTTCCGCAAAGTGAAGACTCAGCCCACGCCGGACTTTACCTCAAGCCTCACTGAGAATACTTTCATCGCCCCGGGCGACTTCGCCACCATTTACGACGTTAATGCTCTTTACAGCAGCGGGATCAACGGGACGGGGCAGTCGATTGCGGTGATGGGCCAGACGGACCTCTATAACAACGGGAGCGATATCACCGCTTTCCGCAGTGCCTCGGGGCTGTCAGCGACCCTCCCCCAAATGACATTGATTCCTGGCGCAACCGACCCCGGCGTCGTCTCAGGGGATATCGAGGAATCCAGCCTGGACGTCGAGTGGTCGGGCGCGGTGGCCAAGGACGCCACAATCATCTTTGTCAACGGGGGAATCAACGGAGTCTTTAATGCGTTCCAGTACGCCATTGATGAGGTTGTAGCGCCCGTCATCAGCATTAGCTACGGCGTCTGCGAAGCGGATTGGGGTTTCACGAGCCTAAGTTCCTTGGCGGCGCTTGCCCAGGAGGCGAATACACAAGGGCAGACCATTGTGGCTGCCGCCGGTGATTCTGGCGCAGCGGATTGCGATTCCCCCGCCACTCCCACGTCCATCGTGGAGGTTGCCACGCACGGCTTGGCTGTGGATGCGCCCGCCAGTCTTCCCTACGTTACAGGGATGGGGGGGACCGAATTCAACGAGGGCACTGGGAATTATTGGAATGCCGCGACGAGCGCCAGCGGCGATATCTCTACATCCGCACTATCCTATATCCCCGAGATGGTTTGGAATGACACCTCCTCAACCAATGGCCTGTCGGCCGGCGGCGGCGGCGCGAGCACGTTCTTCTCCAAGCCAACTTGGCAGACGGGAACCGGGGTGCCGAACGACAGTGCCCGAGACGTTCCAGACCTTTCCCTTGATGCCTCCCCCGAACACGACGGGTACTTGTACTGTGTCGAGGGGAGCTGCATGAGTGGATTCCGCACTGTCAGCAGCAACCCCAACCTAAACAACACCCTCACCGTCGCGGGTGGAACCTCCTTCGGCGCGCCCACCTTTGCAGGGATTGTTGCCCTCATAAACCAGCAGATGAACACTCCAAAGGGGCAGGGCAACGTTAACTACGTCCTCTACCCCATGGCGGCGAGTACGCCCGCGGCGTTCCACGACATCGCGGTGGGCAATAACATCGTGCCCTGCGAGGCCGACTCTCCCAATTGCCCCGCAAACCCCCCGTTGCAGTTTGGCTATAGCGCCGGCGTCGGATATGACCAGGCGAGCGGCCTGGGCTCCATTGATGTTTACAACCTGGTGACCGCGTGGAAATCGGCGAGCAGTGGGAACCTGCCGGCGCCCACGCTTACCGCGCCTGCCAACGGCGCAATAGGGGTCGCCGTTTCGCCCAACTTTACCTGGACGGCGGTGAACGGTAACGCCGGTTATCGAATCATGATCGCAGCCAGTCCGGCCGATCTGCCGGCCAATCCTGCCACAAGCACTTGCAGCGCGTGCGCGGTCGTTGACACCAGCAGCACGAATTCCTACACCCCGCCAAGCTCGCTGGCTTTGGGCGTCTACTATTGGCAGGTGCAAGCCCTCGAGCCCTCTTCCAGCAGCGGGACCGCTGCCTGGTCAAACGCCTTTAGTTTCACCACGGCTGGCGGGACGCTGGCAGCGCCGACGCTGACCGCACCCCTTAATGGAGCGACGGGGGTCTCACTCACGGCCACTTTCAATTGGACAACGGTCTCAGGGAATGCCGGCTATCGAATATTAATTGCTCCTACGCAAGCCGCGCTGCCCACGAGTCCATCAGTAGGGACCTGCGGAGACTGCGCGATCGGTACGACAACCACGGCGGCTTCTTACACTGCTGCTGCGAGCGCGTTGTCCGGGGGGATTACTTACTACTGGGAGGCACAGGCCCTTGTGCCCTCTGGCAGCGGCCAAAATGCGGCATGGTCAAGCGTCTCCAGTTTCACTACTGTCGTTCCGGGTTTTACGCTTAGCACTACACCCGGCAGCTTGGCGATGAGTCCTGGAACGAGTCAAACGTCCACACTCACCTTGACACCGAACAACAGCTTCTCCGCCACCCCGAGCTTCACCTGTGCTGTGTCCAGTGCGCTTCTGGGAGTCACCTGCTCGGTTGGGATATACAATACGAGCAACGACACGGCGATCGTCACCATAACCGCTTCGTCCTCGGCGTCGACCTTTCCTGCACCGCAAGAGAACCGCCCGTTCATGGGATGGCCGGTGGTAGCCTTGGCGGCGGCTTGCCTGCTGCTGATGGCCCTGATCATACTGCGCCGGCGTGATTCACAATCTTTGCTGTGGAAACCACGCGTTGGGCAGGTGGCGCTCGTTGCCATGCTCGTGTGCCTGCTGGCGATGATGCTAAGCTGCGGAGGCTGGAGTGGGGGAGGGGGCGGTGGGACCACCCCAACCTCTGAATCCGGGACCGTCACCGTGCAAGGACAAAGCGGCGCCGTCATCCAAACCACTTCGATTTCCGTTTCGGTCAACTAGATCCGGCCACGAGGTCGGACAGCTCTCAATGGATTATTTGGGGTGTGTTTCCGCAGCACACTACAAATGCCGCGGTTGAAGCGTGCGGATGCCCAGATTCTGATCCACCGTGATGTAACGGAAGTACGGATTCTGACCATCCGTTTCACTGGGTGGTCCACAGGCCGCAGTGTGAAGGATGAGGGGATCCCACCAGCAATTCGGCGTGCCTCGGTGCTGCTCAACCTGCGCGCTGAAATCTCCGTAATAGACGAGAGGCCTCCAACCCTGCGCGGGTGTTGGTCCGACAGGCCGGCGCAGTTGGAAGTCGATGTTCCAGTGGACGTGTCCCGATAGCACGATATCGACGCCTGGCCCGGTGGGTGCTTCGAGGGCCGACTCTCGGAATCCCAGACAAAGGTATAGGAACTCGCTGACGTAGTGGTTCACGGTTCCGTAATGGACGTCAAAGCCGCCCGGCCAACCTCGCCGCAGCAAGAGAGGGCCTCCCTGGGAGCGCCGTTGATTGTCAGCCTTCTTCCTGTCATGCGGGGACAAATTTTCCGGAGGGGCGTGCAGCCCAACGATAATGCGGCACTGCCGGTCGGTTTCGGGAAGCTGTCGATGCGTTCGCTGGATGCCGTCAAGAACCGCTTCAAGCCAGGCGATCTGGCTGTAAGGGTAGTATTCGTTGGGCGGGTAGAACGCCATAGACTCCGGCGACCCACCGAGAATATTGTCGCGGACTTTCAAACGCCGCAACTTCTTGCCGCCGTCGTCCCAAAAGCTCTGAGCGGTCAAGGCATCGTGACTGGTGTCAAGAATCAAGAAATAGCACTTTTCCACGCGGAAGGAGTAGTTAAAGTAGGGGTTGAATTTGAGAAAGTAGTCATCGAGCCCGCCCACGTCGCTTTCAATACCAATGAGTCCGGTGATCTTCTCGCGCAACGTGTCGCGAACCCAATCTTCGATGAGAAAGCGCAGCAACTCCACAACGAGGAGAAGAAGGATGAACAGTCCGACGACTACTCGCAAGGCGTGAAGGGTAAGACCACCGGGGAAAAAGTATTGAAAGATGCTCCGCGCCCATTGTGGCCAGGCTACCCCAATCACGCTGCCAGCCGCAGCCAGCGAACCGCTGACAACCCAGAAAAGAAGCTGTCGGAGGTCTTTACCGGCCAGAGCCAAAGCACGAGTCCAGAACCGGTCCCAGCCGATCTGTGTCCATCTCAGGAGGGAGCCCACCACGACGCCCCACCAACTCCGCACTAGTAGGGGCGAACCTTCTGCAACCAATTTGGATTGGACCTGGGAGATTTTTGCGCCTGCGGTCTCATCGGTGTCGGAGTAGAGGTAGTCGAAGTTTTCCAGGTCCTTCTTCCCCATGTCGAAAATCGTCGAGCAGAACTCCGGCGGATAGGGGTAGATCCTCCAGTCATGGTTCCCCGTGGTGGTGAACACAGGTACACGCAGGCCTTGATTCCCTCGGCTGCTCTCGTCGCCGCTGCCGGTGAGAATCTCTTCGAGGACCTGCCAGTTGTTGTCGCCTGGCTCGCTCTTTCCGAAGCCGTGGTTGACGAAGTCAACCAAGTCACCCAGGGCCAGCACAAAGTCGAGCTCACCCGCGTCGGCAAGAGCATTAGCATGGTGGATGAACTCTCGGAGCCGGTCGTTGAAATTAAGGAATGTGAGTGGGGCGCTCCCGGGCTTCGGGACCAGGGTGGAGTTGGCCTCCTGGGCAATCAGTTCGTTCCGCTCTGCGACGTGGACATCCGTCAGGTGAATGAAACGCACTTCCGGAGTGGGAGGCCGTAGACAGAGTGCGTGCGACACCTTATGAATGGCCTGCTCACCCTTATACAAGACCAAGTCGTAGAGTGTAGGCCGCGCCGAACCTTGCACCGAACGCAAATACGTGTCGTCGAGCTCATCCTGAGGGCGGATTCGGAAACGCCAGAATTGAGCGTTCCCTTTGAAAATTGAGGAACGAAGCGTGGTGCTGATCAAGAAGCGGGTTTCGGAGACATCGTTGAAACGTTGAGGAAGCTCATCGTTATCCAGCTCAACTTTGTCGTTCAGACCAAGAGTGAATCGGAGACCCTCGTGCCGGTGGGACAGGACCGCCTGAACATGAAAGCCTGTCCAGTCGCTCTCGCCCAGGCGGCCTGCCAGAACAATATCGGCGCCGGAGCTATTGAGGGCGTCGACGGAAACGATCTGTGGGCAGCCCAGGTTTGGACTCAAGATTCGTGGTAATCGCTTATCTGTCATGCGCGCCTCCCCCTCGCCGTCCGCACCCGGATTAGCTCGCGTAGCGGGTCCCGCCGAAGCGGGATAGCCCACTGCGCAAGTGGTGGGTAAAATATTCGAAACGAGCTTCTCCGTGTTCTCTGTGTTGAGTTTTTTCTGGCCACGGAGGACACGGAGGCATTATTTGCGCGAGAAGAAATCTCCGCGGCACAACAACGTCCCAGGAACTGGTGCTACAGACAGTCCCGTTTTGGTTGCGGCCGACAACCGCACCGTACACTACAAGAGCGGTTCCCCCAAGTCCGCGCAATCCGCTATACGTCATACGGATCAAAACCGATGGCCAACCTCCTGCGCTGCCAGTCCTCATCCATGAGCAGGAAATATCCAAACAGCCGATACTTATAGGTGGAAGGATCTTCTTTGGGGTCAAATTTCTTCAGAAGTTCAGTCGCGTAGATCAGTTGACCTAAATACAGTCCCTCAGCGATTTTCACCAATTCGTCAATACAGTAATTGTCCGGCGGGAAGGTGCGGAGTTCCGGCCAACGGTAGTTGAACAGGAAATCCTTCTTGCCCTTATTCTCTTCGTTAATGGAGACGCCTTTTCGAGCGATGAAGAAATAGCTCTTATAGTCATATCCGAATTTTGTCGCTTCCTCCGCAGGGACTTCTTCCATCCACAACCCCCCAAGTTTCATCAACTGGCGGATGAACTTTTGTTTTGTCGTCTTGAAGGACAGCGTATTGGTTCCCCTGAAGGTGGGCACTGACCCTTGCTCAAAACCGCCTGTCATTTCTTTCAGCAGATCCATGCTGATGGGGTCAAAAGTTTTTCCGGTCCAGGGCGTGAAGAACCGGCCCAACTGCCAGCTTACTGATGTTCGCAAAATACGGTGACAAACCTTCGTCGTAGCGCCGCCGTCCAGGCGGCATTCTGCGATGCCGGCAAGATGCCTGCGCTACTGAGGTGTCACTATATTTTGCGAACTTCATTAAATCGAGCGTATTGACGTTAAAGAACTTGTAAAAGCCCTCGGCGTGGAAGGAGATGAGATCTCCGCGCAGAAACCCCGTCACTTCGTCCGGGCCGATGCCGCGGTTGAAGAGGTCGTGCAACCGTAGGAAATAGGGTGAGCGGTTGTCGAAGTTCTTCATGAGCTCGTCAGAATAGGTTTTGAGAAGGTCGAGGATCGTTTCATGCCTTTTCACGTCTTCCCGGATTTCCGCCAGCACACTGTCGTCGCAGTTTCCGTCCACGGGGTCAGCGAACGTAAAAGTAGAGAACTTCGGTGCTGCAACGCTGAAGACGGGTGATCGCGAGGCCGGTTGCCCCGCCGGTTTCGCAGCTTCGGGATCAGCGGTTATGAGGCCGGGCTTGATATGGGGGAAGACCCTCCTGGTTTCGGCGGCCCAACTATCGTCCATGAGCAGAAAATAGCCAAAGTGCTGGTAGTCGTAATCTTTGGTTGGGAGATGAGGGTCGAATCGGCCGAGCACGTTCTTGGTCGCAAACAGAAGTTGCCCGAGGTAGACGCCGTCGGCTATTTGGACCAGCTCGTCAATGAGATAGCTGATGGGAGGAAAATTCCCCAGGTCGTGCCAACGATAATTGAGCTGGAAAATCTCTCGCTCCGTCCCAGCGTAAACGGACTCAGCCCGCCGCGCGATAAATAGCCCTCCGTTCTTGTCGTAGCCGAAGAGATTTTTTCCCCCTTGAGGAGCGTCCTTGAGATGCATCCAGAAGGTAACCACAGAGAAGCTGAGTTGGTTGATGACGGAGTCTTCCAGTTCTCGAAATGATTTATTCCCAGGTAGGTGGGAACCGCGCCGCGCTCGAATCCCTCGGTGTAGTTTCGGATAAGGTCGGGAGCCACGGAGTTAAAAGTCTTTCCCACCCACGGCGCGACCGGCCCCACCGCCTCGCCGTCGTGGTGTCCCTCGACCCGTGTGGGGGTGAATCCTGCCATGAAGAGCCGGGCCATCTTTTGGTAAGGTGGGGCATTGTTATCCATCCGGCCCCGTAATTCGTCGATATAAGACTTCATGGCCTCGAGGACCGAACTGGCCTCAACCTCCCGCGCAATCTCGTCCAGAAGCGGATCCTGGCCCAGTTGGCCTCGCAGGCACGTCAGAGTTTTGAATTTGTCGTTGTCCGGCATGATTCGACCTCCGTGGAGTTGATCCCTCACTTGGTTCAACTGGGATTCATTTCGCTGTGATGCATGCCCAGGTGCATTCCGTAGATGCTCTTCAAATGGCGCACATAGGGGCGGTGGAGGACCCTCGGCCCAAATTTTGGCAACTGAGTTGAATAGACCTTCTTGAAAGTCTGGCGATCGTAATCAGTCAGTACGTTGTACCCACGATTTCCGGTTACCAGGTACTTGCCATCGGGGGAGATGCGGGCGGAGTAAATACCGTCCATGATGCGCCAGCCCGTCACCAGCAGCGTTTGCAAGATCAAATGCGTGTTGATCAGGGTGGGCCGGCGCGCGAACGCGCCCACAAGGTTGTAGATCTTCTGCCGCCACATCTGGGCGCGCTTCCAGAGGTCCGGCGTGCAGTCGAGAACGCGTGGCTCCTTGAATTCTCCTTCTTCAACATTGAGCTCGACGACCGTGTGGCTGCCCCCGGATGCGAGGTAGAGCTTGTCTCCGTAAACGCCGATATCCGAATTCAAGTGAATCGGGAACTCTGCTCCCCCGCTCCAGCTCCGGCGCACCCTTTTCTTTTCCAGATCGATCTCAAACACGTACTCCCTCCTGAAGGAGGGAGACCAGTCAACATAAAAGCAACCCTCTCCGCCAACGCGCTGATGGTCAGAGAGGGATTAACCGCCAGGGCGGTTGGAATAATCGATGCGTCTGCCACATAGAGATTCGGGTAACCCCAAACTTCCCCGCAGTGATTTACGACGCTGTTCCTCGCCTCTTCTCCCATAAAGCATCCACCCAAGGGATGGGCCGTGAGCAGCTTCCGCAAAGGCCACTGCCAAAGCATGCTCGGCACGTATTTTCCGTGAATGCGCCGGCTCAGGTCTTTCAGTGCTTGCTCAATTTCCCGGAACAACTGCTTGCTCTTCTGCAGGTTCCATTGGACGTCAATCCATCCCCCTTTAAGCTGCAAGCGGCCGTCTGCCGCATCCGTTCCCATCCCCAGGTAGGGTAAGAATCTCGTCGTGGCCCCTCCCTGGAAAAGCCTGTCCGCCTCAAAACTGATTCGACCCCGTCCGACACCGAGGGCATCCATAAGATATGTCGCTGCGGCTCCGATGAGGTTCATGAAGCGGTTGGAACTCGGTATCGCTCCCTCCAAGAGCCATATGAACGGCTCCGGAAATCCCAAGTCCTCAATGAAGATCCTGTTATTTACGGTAGAAAAATCCGCTCCGACGGTGATACTCGGTCCTCGACCCGGATCGATCTCACGATCTGCGTCCATAGTCCCGGCTAGAAGGAAGTCACCGTTACCGGAAAACCGTCTCCCCAGCGCAGGGCTAATATTCGCAAGAGTCTTATAGACGTCTCTCGAGCGGAGGAGGAGTTCGCTGCTTCCTAAAGTCCCCGCCGCAAGAACAACTTTCTTCCCCACCACGGATCCAAGCTCCGACTTCCTGGGATTGCTTGCATCCAGACGATCGAAAAACAGCCTGTAGCCGTTATCCCCAAGCGGCTCTATTTTGTCGACTTGGTGGAGAGGAAAGACCTCAGCGCCATTTCTTTCTGCAACAGGTATGTAGTTCAAATCCAGAGTATTTTTGGCGTGAAGAGCACAACCCAGCATGCAATCTCCGGAATAGTCGCAAGCAGTCTGGGCGATTCCGCTGTGTGGATTTGCCCTGTCCTTTCCGGTGTAGACCCCGATCGGGACGAGTTGAGTGGTCCGTCCGGCGGCAGTGGCGGCTGCTTGAAAGGCTTTGGTCCTGTCCGGCAACTCGCGCCCTTCAGGCGGCGTCAGGGGCGCAGAATCCAGCATGTCCTCAGCGACGGCATAGTAGGGATCCAAGGTGGCGCGTGTAACTTCAGCAGGCCACGATCCCTGGAAAAAAATCTCCTTCGCAGCTCGCAGATGAACATTGAAATAGTGGAGGGATCCCCCGCCTACGCCGCAGCCCTGAATCACGTCAATACGGCTGAACGTCTTGTATTCTAAGAATCCGAAGCTTGCATTCGCTCTCCAAAAACACTTCGACACTTCGCCGGGTGATCTTGGAAATTCAGTCTTATCCCATCGCTTTCCGCGCTCGAGGATGCACACGGAACGCCCCGCTTGCGCCAGTCGGCATGCCGCAATGGCCCCGCCAAAGCCCGAACCCACGACTACGACATCATAGGAAGCTCTCATCGCGAATTCTTCTTGCAATCGTCCTTTCTGACAGGATGGCCTCCATCAGAATGTTACTGATTAAGCTAGCGGCAGAGTCTGCCGCGGGCAGTTGACTACCTAACTTTCGTAGATGGCGGACTTATGGGTTGAACCCTGAATAATTTCACCCTTGAGTGAGAGTGCCTTGTTGAGCCCATCCTGCGCCTCGGACCTCGAGAAACGATTAGGCGCCACGCCCGCATGGAGCTCAAAGTGGACACTCCATAAAGCCAAATCTCCCGTACACTTACGGTCAAACCGTTTCTTTACAATGGTATTATACCCTGCGATTAATACCCACGAGATATACTTGGAGTCGTCCCTTGTCAAGCGAAATTCACGGGAAATTCACAGGAGATTTAAGCGACTGCGAAGCGTTTTGCGAGCCGAATCGCAGCTTACCAAGACCTCAACGCAACGTATACAAAATCGTGGATTTCCACCCACCGGCGTGTGTTCTGGCACTTGGGTTGCACGTTGAAAGCTGAGGCCCCACGTACGTCCTCACAGCGTATTAGAAACACAGGACTTATTCGGAGGTTTCGAGGCCGACTCTTGGCCCTACTGTTGCTTTACCTAAATGGGGATTGGTACGCATGTCACTCAGGCTCTGCTCTGGAAACCGGATGGTGGCTGAAGGTGCACTTGCCGCTGGCTGTCGTTTTTTTGCGGGCTATCCCATAACCCCCGCTTCGGAAATTTATGAAGTCATGATGCGGGAACTCGTCGCGCAGGGTGGCTTGGCACTTTCCGCACCGGACGAAATATCCTCCTTGTGTTACTGCGTAGGAGCAAGTCTACGCGGCCTCAAGGCGATGACGGCGACCTCCGGCCCCGGCTGGGCCTTAATGGTCGAGACGGTTCAGTACGCGCTCATGGCCGAAACGCCTGTTGTAATCGCACTGGTTCAAAGGCTTGGCCCGAGCACGGGAGGGGCAACCCAGGGAGCGCAGGGAGATATTTTCCTGGCTGAATTTTGTACCTCGGGGGGATACACCATACCGGTTTTCGCCCCCAGCAACGCCGCCGAGTGCTACGAGCTTACTCAGCAGGCTTTCAATTGGTCTGAACGCCTACGTTCGCCCGTGGTACTGCTATCCGATAAGGAAGTGGGAATGACCACCGAGGTGGTGGAAGAAGCCGCTCTGGCTCGGCCCTCCCCTGTGGAGCGAACCCAGGTCGACGCAAAAGCCAGCTTCGCTGCCTATGACATCGAGAGACCTGAAAAAATACCGGCCTTTGCCCCGGTAGGTGGAGGGGTCAAGGTGACCGTGACGGGGTCGGCGCATGATCGCCGGGGACGACTGAGGAAGGTTTCGCCCGAGGTCGTCGGATGCCTTCTCCACTTGCAACGCAAGATCGAAGCGCACGCCGCAGAAATGGCTTTCGTCCGCCCCGACCTGGACCCGGATGCTTCCTGTCTGCTGCTCAGTTATGGAATCACAGCGCGCGCGGCGCGCGCGGCCGTCAGCGAGTTGCACAAAGAGGGATTTCCCATCTCTTTCTTGCAGATTCAAACGCTCTTCCCTGTCCCCGCCGAAGCGCTCCATTGGGCGTCGGCTGGGATACGCACGGTCTTCGTCGCCGAGGAAAACCTTGGCGGTCAGTACCGCACAGTCCTGGCGCCTCTGCTGACAGGCAAGCGCCTCTTGGGGATCAATAAGATCGGCGGCATGATCACCCCGGATGAAATTGCTTGCGCCATCCGGGGAGCAGGAGTCTGATGGGAAACGACACCTATCTCGCCAGCGACGCCAAGCTTCCCTACTGCCGGGGATGTGGCCACGCGCTGGTGGTCCGCCAACTGAGCCATGCGCTCGAAGCGCTCGGCCTGCCACCTCGTTCGGTGGTGCTCACCACTGACATTGGCTGCGTGGGCTTGGCAGACTCCCTCTTCCCTTACCTGCATACCGTCCACACTACTCACGGTCGCTCGACGGCCATGGCTACAGGCATGGCCTTGGCTGAAGCCGTGCTCCCCGCCACGGGCCTGAAGCCCATCGTCATGATTGGCGATGGAGGGGCCATGATCGGCTTGTTGCATCTGGTTCATGCGGCGCAGTTGAATGTGGACGTCACCGTACTGGTTCATAACAACTTCATGTTTGGGATGACGGGGGGCCAGCATTCGGCCTTCACACCTCTCAACTGGATTACGGCCACTACGCCGGAAGGAAACTGCATAACGCCGCTCGATCTTCTCGCGCTCCTCCGAACCGCCCATGCAGGCTTTCTGGCCCGCCAGTTCGCTACGGATAGCAACCTCGATGCCGCGATCGCCGATGCCATCGCGTTTCCTGGATTCTCACTGGTGGAGATTCTTGAGGTTTGCACGGGCTACGGGGCATTCAAAAACAAGGCTACGGGAAGCGCGCTGCGCGAGGTCGCAAGCCGCCAGGGGTACTCGATCGGGCGGGTGGAAGCGGAGCCGCAACGCCCCGCATTTGACACACTCTACCGCCACGAGATGGAATCCCGTCCGGCGCGCAGGTCTCCCCCACAGGTCCCGGAGTTGGCTGTGAAAGGTGACCTTGCCAACCCGCTGCACATCGTGATTGCAGGCACCGCGGGCGAAAGAGTCCAATCCTCGGCAGCATTCCTCTGCCGCGCCGCGATGTCCGTGGGGCTTTACAGCACACAAAAAAACGATAATCCGGTGACGCAGGGTACCGGATTCTCCCTTTCCGAGATTTGCTTGAGCCCGCAGCAGATTGAGTACACCGGCATGGAAGGTGTCGATGTCGCCATCGTAGTGAGTCGAGAGGGATGGGATGAACTCCGGGCTAACGGGACGGTGGCCAAATTCACGCCCAAGACGCTTGTGCTGCTCGATGCGGAGCTGGAGATGACCCTGCCCACGGGCCGTGTCCTCCGGCAACCCTTCCGGCGTGAGGCGACGCCTAAGCGCGCCGCCTTGGCGGCGATTGCTTTCTGGCTGGGCATGGAACCAGCGGTCCCGAGCTCAGCGTGGGACGCCGTGGTAGCCTCCCTTCCCGTCGAGCGTCGCGAGGATGTTTCAATGGCATTGCGGGTTGGGAAGGGCTTGGCAATCCAAGGAGGCGCGTCCGTGTCCTGACCTCCCAGCAGCCGCGGTTTTGGGATTGGTAGCTGAACCGCACCCATTCCCTACTGCCACAAACCAGCGTATGGTATTCGATCGAATCGAGCGATTAATTCTGAAAACAATCACATGTTCTTTTTAGAACTGAATGGAGCGAAGCAATGATGAGAAGTAAGGTAACCATAGACGGCAACGAAGCAGCGGCCTACGTGGCCTTCCGGGTCAACGAGGTCATTGCCATCTACCCCATCACGCCGTCCTCTCCCATGGGCGAGTGGGCGGACCAATGGTCGGCAGAGAATAAATCGAACCTCTGGGGCACTATACCCCGCGTGGTCGAGATGCAAAGCGAAGGAGGGGCTGCCGGGGCTCTGCATGGGGCACTGCAAGCCGGGTCGCTTGCCACCACCTTCACGGCCTCGCAAGGCCTGCTCTTGATGATCCCCAATATGTACAAAATCGCTGGGGAACTTACCCCCACAGTGTTTCACGTCTCGGCAAGGACTCTGGCAGCGCACGCGCTCTCCATCTTTGGAGACCACAGCGACGTCATGGCAACCCGCCAGACCGGCTTCGCGCTAATCGCCTCCAACTCGGTGCAGGAAGTCATGGACACTGCGCTGATCGCGCAGGCCGCCTCCCTGCGGGCGCGCTTGCCCTTCCTGCATTTCTTCGACGGTTTTCGAACCTCGCACGAAGTCGGCAAGGTGGAGCAATTAACCAATGAAGACATGCTTGCCATGATTGACGAAGACCTCGTCCAGGCGCATCGGAAACGCGCCTTGTCGCCGGATCACCCGTTCATCCGCGGCACCGCCCAGAACCCCGACGTTTACTTCCAGGCGCGCGAGACCGTGAACTCGTTCTATGACGCCTGCCCGGCCATCGTCCAGGAAGAGATGGATAAATTCGCGCGCCTCGTGGGGCGTGCCTATCACCTCTTCGACTACGTTGGCGCGCCGGATGCCGAGCGTGTCGTCATCCTGATGGGATCGGGAGCCGAAGCTGCCCAGGAAACCGTCGAACACCTTACTGCGCGCGGCGAAAAAGTGGGTGTCCTGAAAGTGCGATTGTATCGTCCTTTCTCCCTCGAGCACTTCGTCAACTCACTCCCCGCGACCGTGAAAACCCTTGCCACGCTGGACCGCACCAAGGAACCCGGCAGCCCCGGTGAACCGCTCTATGTTGACGTCGTGACGGCAGTAAGCGAAGGAATCGCAACCGGCAAGACACCCTTCAAGGCCTGTCCGCGAATCATTGGCGGACGCTATGGGCTCTCTTCGAAGGAATTCACGCCGGCGATGGTCAAGGCTGTCTTCGACGAGATGCTCAAGGAGAAGCCCCGCAACCACTTCACCGTCGGCATCGAGGACGACGTCACCCACACCAGCCTCGAGTATGACCCGTCTTTTTCCACCGAAGATCCAAGCACCGTGCGCGCGATCTTTTTTGGCCTCGGGGCGGATGGGACGGTGGGCGCCAATAAGAATTCGATCAAGATCATTGGTGAGGATACGGATAACTACGCTCAGGGTTACTTCGTGTATGACTCGAAGAAAGCCGGCTCCGTCACCATCTCTCACTTGCGATTTGGTCCCAAGCCGATTCATTCCACTTACCTGATTTCCAAGGCCAACTTCGTGGCCTGCCATCAGTTCACCTTCCTTGAACGGCTTGACATGTTGAAGGCCGCAGAACCTGGGGCCACGTTCTTGCTCAATAGCCCCTTCGGTGCGGAGGAAGTTTGGGACCACCTCCCCCGGATCACTCAGGAAGAAATCATCAAGAAGAAACTCCGCTTCTTTGTGATTGACGGCGTCAAGGTGGCTCACGACGCCGGCATGGGCAGGCGCATCAACACCGTGATGCAGACATGTTTCTTCGCCATCAGCGGCATCCTTCCCCGCGACGAGGCTATTCAGGCTATCAAGCACGCCATCGAGAAAACTTACGGAAAGCGCGGCGAAGCCATCGTACAGAAGAATTTCGCCGCCGTAGACCAAGCCGTCAGCCACTTGCACGAGGTCAAGGTTCCGGATCAGGTGTCCAGCACTTTTGACTTGCTGCGTGCGGTGCCGGAAGAAGCTCCGGAGTTTGTGCAGAAGGTGCTCGCCAAGATCATTGCCGGCGAAGGCGACGACCTGCCGGTGAGCGCTATGCCGATCGATGGCACTTTCCCCAGCGCCACCGCCCAGTGGGAGAAACGGAACATTGCGCTAGAGATTCCGGTGTGGGATGAAGAAATCTGTATCCAATGCGGCAAGTGCATTCTGGTTTGCCCCCATGCCGTGGTTCGCGCCAAAGTTTACGATCCCGCGCTGCTGACAAACGCTCCCCCGACCTTCAAGTCCGCCGCGGCGCGCTGGAAGGAATTCAAGGAATTGAAATACACGCTCCAAGTGGCGCCGGAAGATTGCACCGCCTGCACCCTGTGCGTTCAAGTCTGCCCGGTGAAGAGCAAGAGCGAGGTCAAGCACAAGGCCATTAACATGGCGCCTCAACCGCCGCTCCGCGAAGCCGAACGCGACAACTGGAAATTCTTCCTCAACCTTCCGGAAGCTGACCGGCGCACGCTCAGCCTGGGGCAGGTCAAGGACGTGCAGTTGCTGCAACCGCTGTTTGAATTCTCCGGGGCCTGCGCCGGATGTGGCGAGACGCCTTACATCAAGTTGATGAGCCAACTCTTCGGCGACCGCGCCCTCATCACCAACGCTACCGGTTGCTCGTCCATTTACGGGGGCAACCTGCCCACCACCCCCTACGCACAGAACCACGAGGGACGTGGCCCGGCGTGGACGAACTCCTTGTTCGAGGACAACGCCGAGTTCGGCCTGGGGCTGCGGCTGGCAGTCGACAAGCAAACCGAGTACGCGCGCGAGTTGCTGACGCGGCTCTCCCCAAGCCTCGGAGACGAGCTGGTGCGCTCAATGCTGGCCGCCGACCAGACGACTGAATCCGGCATCCGGGAGCAACGCGAACGGGTGAAGGCGCTGCACGCCAAACTCGCCGGTTTGAAGACGCCGCAAGCCCGCGACCTCTCGAGCCTTGCTGACGCCCTGGTCAGGAAGAGCGTTTGGATTGTGGGCGGAGACGGCTGGGCCTATGACATCGGCTACGGCGGCCTCGATCACGTCCTGGCTTCCGGCCGCAACGTGAACGTCCTGGTGCTCGACACCGAGGTTTACTCGAACACGGGCGGGCAGATGTCCAAGGCCACACCGCGCGGCGCCGTGGCGAAATTCGCTGCGGGCGGAAAACCAAGACCCAAGAAAGACCTGGGCTTGATGGCCATGAGCTATGGCAACGTTTACGTCGCGGCAGTCGCTATGGGCTCGAGCGACATGCACACGCTCAAGGCCTTCCTCGAGGCGGAAGCCTATGATGGCCCCTCGCTCATCATCGCTTACAGTCATTGTATCGCTCATGGCTACGACCTTGTCCATGGCCTCGACCAGCAGAAGGCTGCCGTCCTGTCGGGTTACTGGCCTCTCTACCGATTCAATCCGGACTCGGCCAAGCTGGGGAAGAATCCCTTCCAGATTGATTCCAAGCCCCCGGCATTGCCGCTTGAGAAATACATCTATAATGAGACGCGCTATACGATGTTGACACACAGCGATCCCCAGGCTGCCAAGCTATTGCTGCATTTTGCTGAGGAAGACGTTCGAAACCGCTGGCGAGTTTACCAGAACATGGCTGCCATGCCGATGAATGGCGCGGCGAAGGAGACAAAATAATGATTGACCTTTCCACTACCTATCACGGACTCGTATTGAAGAATCCCCTGGTGGTCGCCGCATCTCCACTCGCCGAAGATCTCAGGAATCTCCGGCGGATGGAGGATAGCGGCGCGGCGGCAATCGTGCTGCCCTCGCTCTTCGAGGAACAGATCAATATCGAGAGCTCCGAACTCAACCTGTTTCTCCAGCAAGGCACGGAAAGCTTCGCCGAATCACTCACCTATTTCCCTGACATGACAGGATACAACCTGGGTCCGGACGGCTACTGTGAGCACGTCCGGCGCGCCAAGGCGGCGGTCGGAATCCCCATTATCGGCAGCCTCAACGGCGCGTCGATGGGCGGCTGGATCCAATATGCCAGGAAGATTCAGGATGCCGGCGCGGATGCCCTCGAGTTGAACATCTACTACATACCTACCAGCACAGAACTGACGGGGGAAGAAGTTGAAAAGTTGTATTGCGACCTCGTCTCCGAGGTGAAATCCAGCCTGCACATTCCGGTGGCCGTGAAGATCAGCGCCTACTTCAGCTCGCTCGCCCATATGGCCAAACGCCTGGACCAGGCCGGCGCTGACGCTTTGGTTCTATTCAACCGCTTTTACCAACCCGACTTCGACCTGGATAACCTCGAGGTGGTGCCCAACCTCCTGCTCAGCACCTCTCACGAACTGCTGCTGCGCTTGAATTGGGTCGCCATCCTCTTTGGGCACGTCAAGGCCGACCTCGCCGTCACCGGCGGCGTGCACACCGCGGCTGATGTTCTGAAAGCGATGATGGCTGGCGCGCGCGTGGTGGCAATGGCCTCCGCACTGCTTCGGGACGGCATCGGCCACCTCGCCACCCTGCGCAAAGACATGCTCGCCTGGATGGAAGAACACGAGTACGAATCCATCCATCAAATGCAAGGCAGCATGAGCCAACGCGCCGTGGCCGACCCGGCCGCCTTCCAGCGGGCTAACTACGTCCGCGTGCTCAGCTCCTATTCGATGAAACGCGTTCCCATGTAACCTCACTGCGAGGCCGAAAGTAAGCAGAAGGCAGTAGGCGGCAGGCAGTGGGCAAAGGGCCGCAGGGAGTAGGGAGCAGGCAGAGGGCAGAAGGCAGAGGGCAATTCAATTCACCGTTGAGAATTCAGAATTGCCCCCGCCCTGAGCCCCTGGCCCCTAGACCCTGTTAGCTGACACCTGACACCCGATACCTGGCACCTGTTTTTCGCGGCTCGGCAAAGGCGCTGAAGCGGGTCTAGATCTTGCGGGCACTCCACCGAATCAATACGCTAGCATCCTAGCTTACAAGCTGGAATTTATCAAGTCTTATTTGTTGAGGGCCGTAATCCCCCAGTCTCGGGTGGCAGCGGACGTAGCACCGCGCTTTAGCCTGGCACTTTTTCTCGTCTTATCCTCAAAGGCAGTTCGCATTTGACGAACGGCTGCGCTCCGTCCGCGGCCAGCGACCTGGTTCCGACCTCGACACAATCAAAACGGCAGAACAAGACACAAGGTGAACAGATGAAATAAGCAACAATCAGCAACAACACAGGGGACATTTCTAATGAGAATTGGAGATTTCTATTGACGTCGGCGTTAATAGACTATTAGAATACACATGGGTTATATTCCCAAGAACAGAAAGCGGTATCTCCAGGTTGAAGATACCTGCTGCTGAGACAGCACAAAGGAGATAGAGAAAGAGGACGCGAAGAGTTCCAGGCGTGCCTGCTTTGCGGCAGTGTGGTGCGCGCAAAGGCGCGCCAAAGAGCTTCTGCTTCGCAGATTGCAACGCTCGACCGCAAGGACGATCTGCAAGCGTCTGCCGAAAAGGAAAACACATGAACACGATGATTGAAGGGATTTTCCAGAAAGGTACATCTTTAATGTCCCTGAATGGCACGTTCAAACTTGTCTTTCAGGGTGACGGAAATCTGGTGTTGCTGTGCAGAAACGACGCGAACACTGGTTATACTCCGTTTTGGCAATCTGGAACTGGCTCAGGAGAGGTAGCTAATCCGGGCTTTCAATTGCAACTCCTAAATGGGGGGCTGGCAATTTACTCATTCGTGGAATCGCCCGGAACAAATGATCCGATCTGGGCCAAAAGCGGACCTGGCGCTGCACCAAAGTCCGTGTTGATTGTTCAGAATGATGGCAATCTCGTTATATACAATCCGAGTATGAAGGCTGTATGGCAGTCGGGCACATCAGCAATGGAGGAACCTGGCTGTAACGTACCCGATGCGGCTCGTGGGCTGGAATTGGGCCCTCCATAGTGCCCAGCTTTCTGGGCAGTGTCCGCGATTTTGTGTAAATGTCGTTCCCCGCTGCTGGATGGGCGTCGGCCCGGCCAATTGAAGAACTACAGCCGGAGCAAAGACGAGGTGGTGTTCTCCGGCATCTTCGTTGACCCGAAGCGAAACGCGCCTGCATGGGTGCAGGACCGGGAGAAACTATGGAACGCGGCCAGCGCCGCCGAGAAACGCAAGGATGCACGCGAGGCGCAGGAGATCATACTCAACCTGCCCCACGAACTCACCGACGAGCAGCGGCGCTTTATGCTCACGGATTTTGTCCGTGAGCCCATCACGAGGGGAACCGGGCGGATTGCCGACGTGAACATGCACGCAGCCCACAAGCATGGCGACGACCGGAACATTCACGCGCATGTTTTGATGACGGTGCGCGAGATCGGGCCGGAGGGCTTTGACGGCAAGCGCCTTGAAGCGGACACCAAGCAAGTGCTGCACTGGAAACAGAAATGGGCCGAGCGCGGGGCGAAGGAACTTCGCAAGGCCGGTTTCGAGATCGAGGCCGACCGTTGGGCCGTAGGTTACATGGACTTGCCCAAGCAGCGCGAGGAAGCCTTGAAGCGCGGCGATCTGGCCTATGCGGAAACGCTCAACCGCGAAGCCACAAAGCATCTAGGCCCGAACGTCGCCAGCATGGAGCGGAAGGGCATCGAAACCGACCGCGGCAACGCTCACCGCGAAATCCAGCAGCGCAACGAACAGGCCCGCGCCAACAACGCCGCGCTGAAACGCGAGCTTGCGGAAATTCAGGGTTCATTGTGGTTCCACGCCGCGAATGAATTTTCGCGCATTCTCGTCGTCCCAATTCACTCCATCCATTTCCCTAAAAACTTCCCGGCCACCGCGGTCTAGAACGAGGTTCTCGGATAAGTTGATGAAGATAAACAAGTTAGGACGTTTTCACGAACAGCTATTGAAGGCAAAGGAGATAGGCGAAGAATGATGAAAGCTGAATTATTATGAAGGCTTGGGACGCAGAATCGGCTCATCGACTGATCACAGCGCGGCAGAGCCGCAACCAAACCGTGGCACGGCCATCTTGGCCGCGACCGGTCACGGGCTGGAAGCCCGTGGCACAAAATCTTCGCGTGCCGCGAAGAAGTCTGGAAGTACAGGGTTGGTTTTAGATGGCCCGATTGTGAGCGCCGTGACGAGTGGCGGGGAAGAGGATGATTTTGCCAGCAGGGAAGCGCCCACCTGCGCATCGAGGCCGGATCGGCATTCCATCCGGAAACGCAGAAATTCGTCGAGCTGGGCCTGATGTTCGGCCCCAAGCCGCGACTCATTCTCGCCCATCTCAACGCCGAGGCGCTGCGCACACAGTCCCCGCTCATCGAGGTTGAAAACACCCTCACAGCCTTCGTCAAGCGTCTTGGCCTCGACACCAACGGCCATTCCATACGCGGCGTCAAGGAGCAGCTGGCAAGGCTGGCCGCAGCCCGCGTCATGTTCGGCATGGTGACCGGCGAGAATCGCGCGGCCACCGCCTTCATGCCGATCGTCACCGCCTTCGAGCTGTGGTTTCAGAAGGACGCCCGGCAGCGCGTTCTATGGCCCTCGACCGTGCGGCTCTCCGGGGATTACTTCAAAACCCTCTGCGCCCATGCCGTGCCCCTCAACGAACGCGCCATCGCCAGCCTGTCCCATTCGGCCATGGGCCTCGATATCTACGCCTGGCTCGCCCAGCGCCTGCACCGCATTCCGCCCGGCAAGCCGCAGTTCATCGCATGGGCGCTCGTCAAGCAGCAGTTCGGCTGGAATTACCGCAACATGTTCAAGTTCAAGGAGGTATTCCGGCGGACCCTCAGCATGGTCAAAACCCAGTATCCGGCCGCAAAATTCGACATGAACGAACGCGGCATGCTCCTGTACAACTGCCCCCCGCCCGTCGCCAACCGCCTTGTCGCCGTTCCGGCCGTGATGCAGAAATATCAAGGGTAGGGCAGGGAAGGAGACAGGGAGAGCGCTGCCGGTTCGGGCAGGGAATGAGACTGTGTTTTTATCGCAGGATAACTACGACAATTCACCCCCGCATTTTCAGGGGAGGGGCCTGAAGACACAGACGGGCGCATGCGGCTGTCGGCAATGCAATGAACGCGGTGACTGTGACTCTCAGGAACCACAAGCCGGAAAGCGGGGCGTGTCCGGCACAAACTGCCGGTCGGGCCTTACTCCCCCCGCCTGCGCGGGGGTCACCGAGCCTGTAGTCTCGGCCATCCGGTGACAGTCCCTGACGCAAGAAAAAACGGGGCCAGCAGCAACGCCATTTGCAGATTCACCGCCGTGGTGTACAGTGGTGAAGACAAATTGAGAAACCACAGATGAAACGGAAAAAAACAGAGGCAAGAAACACGAAGGCTCAGAGTCCATCTTGGGTCCGTGCATCGATCAGTTTTCCGCCTGCTCTTTACGAAACTCTCGAAGATATTGCGAAGCAAAAAAAGGTGTCGCTGGCTTGGGTCGTGCGCGACGCGGCGGAGAGATATGTCGCCGATGTAAGGGCCGTTGCTGAGGGTGAAAGCAGGGGATGAAAGTTAAGAAAGATCATCTCGCGCAAACCGTCGACGTGCCGGTAGTAAGGCAAGTCGTCATCGAGAACCCAATCATCAACTCACCTTTCGACGAGCCGACCCGCCATTTCCGATTCAGCGACGAGGGCATTACCAACGAGATCGTTGACGGCCGCCGCACCAGCTCGTATTTCGTCCCCATCGCCAAGCCGAAGAAGAAGGGTGGCAAGCAGCTTCAATTCGACACGGAGTGGACACAAGACCGCATAGAAGAAAACAAGCTCGTCAACGACATCCGCCGCCGGGTCGCCATGTGGCGCAAGGGTGGCTACGTCGGCGTAACGCCCACTACTGCGCGCCTGATTGCCTATTGGACCGATCCCAACCGTGAGAAGAAACTCTTCTTCTGCCAGAACGAGGCTCTCGAAACCGCCATTTATATCACTGAGGTCTCCAAGAAATATGGCGATGCATGGATCGAAAACACGATACGCGAGGCGAATGACACATCGAATCCCGGCCTGCCGCGCGCAGCATTCAAGATGGCCACCGGCTCCGGCAAGACCGTCGTCATGGCCATGCTCATCGCCTGGCACACGCTCAACAAACGTGCCAGCCCGCAGGACGCCCGCTTCTCCGACACCTTCCTGATCGTCACGCCCGGCATCACCATCCGCGACCGGCTGCGCGTGCTGTTGCCGAACGATCCCGATAATTACTACCGTCAGCGCGACATCGTTCCGGCCCAACTACAGGACCTGCTCGGCCAGGCCAAAATCATCATCACCAACTACCACGCTTTCCAACTGCGTGAGAAGGTCGCCGCCGGCAAGATCACGAAGTCGATTCTCGCCGATGGGCAGCCAAGCCCGTTCACCGAAACTCCCGACCAGATGGTGCGCCGCGCCTGTCGCGAGTTGAGCACCAAGAAAAACATCATCGTCCTCAACGACGAAGCCCATCACTGCTACCGCCGCAAACCCGAGGGCGAGGATGAAACGCTCACCGGCGATGATCGCATCGAAGCCAAGCAACGCGACGAAGAGGCTCGCGTCTGGATTTCCGGCATCGAGGCCATGCAAGCCAAGATCGGCGTCAAGGCCATTTACGATCTTTCGGCCACACCGTTCTTTCTGCGCGGTTCGGGCTATCCCGAAGGCACGCTCTTTCCGTGGGTGATCTCGGATTTTTCCCTGATTGACGCCATCGAGGCCGGCATCGTCAAAGTGCCCCGCGTGCCGGTGGCTGACGACTCCATGACAGGCGAGCAGCCCACCTACCGCGACCTGTGGCTCCGCATCCGCGACCACCTTCCCAAAAAGAGCCGTAAAACCGACGAGGTGGGGGGCGAACCCAAGCTCCCCGTCGAGCTGCAAGGGGCGCTGCTCAGTCTGTACGGCAACTACGAGAAGTATTACCGCCTGTGGGAGCAGAACGCCGAAGCCCGCGCGCGCGGCATCACGCCGCCCGTCTTCATCGTAGTTTGCAACAACACCAACGTTTCTAAACTCGTCTTCGATTTTATCGCCGGATGGGAAAAGCAGATCGGCGAACGGAAGATCGCCCAGGCCGGGCAACTGCCCATCTTCCGCAACGACGACGGCAATGGTGCCTGGCTGCATCGTCCGAACACCGTCCTGGTGGACAGCCAGCAGCTCGAGTCCGGCGAATCAATGAGCGAGGACTTCAAGAAGATCGCGGCCCGAGAAATCGATGAATTCAAGGCCGAATATCGCGCCCGATTCCCCGGCCGCGACGCGGAAAGCCTGACCGACGAAGATTTGCTGCGGGAGGTGATGAACACAGTCGGCAAGGCGGGCAAGCTCGGCGAACACATCAAGTGCGTGGTCAGCGTTTCCATGCTCACCGAGGGCTGGGACGCCAACACAGTCACCCATGTTCTGGGCGTGCGCGCCTTCGGCACGCAACTGCTATGCGAACAGGTCGTCGGTCGCGCCCTGCGGCGCATGAGTTACGCCGCCAACGAGAAGGGGCATTTCAATCCCGAATACGCCGAAGTTTACGGTGTGCCCTTTTCCTTCATCCCGTGCAGCGGCGCAACCGCAGACCCCAAGCCCGGCCCGCTACCTACCCGCGTGCGCGCCCTTGAAAGCCGTATTGCCTGCGAGATTACCTTTCCCCGGCTGCTCGGCTACCGCTACGACGTGGCCGGTGAACGGCTCAGTGAGACCTTCACAGAGGAATCCAGGCTCACACTTTCCACTGCCGACATCCCCACCAAAACCGAGAACGCGCCTATCGTCGGCGAATCCAGCATCCACACTCTCGACGATCTCAAGCGCCGCCGGCTCAACGAAGTTGCCTTCCTGCTGGCCAAGCTCACGCTGGAAAAATACTTCCGCGACGATGACGGCAACGACAAGCCCTGGCTCTTCCCGCAATTGCTCGGCATCGCCAAACACTGGCTCGCCGAATGCGTCACACTCAAGGACAACACCTTCCCGCAACTGCTGCTACTGATCGAATTCGCGCACGACGCCGCCGACCGCATCTACAAAGCCATTGTCGCCTCGACCGACGGCACGGCGGCGCTCAAGCCCATCCTGCGCCCGTATGACACTATCGGGTCCACCCGTGACGTGGATTTCGACACCACCCGGCCCGTCTTCGCCACCCGCGCCGACAAATGCCACGTCTCCCATGTCGTCGCCGATACCGACTCGTGGGAGCAGAAGATGGCCCAAACCCTCGAAGACATGCCCGAGGTCATCCGCTACGTCAAAAATCACAACCTCAGCTTCACCATCCCCTACACGCTGAACGGCGAGGAGAAGAACTACATACCCGACTTCATCGCCTGCATCGATGACGGCCACGGCCCGGACGACCTTCTCAACCTGATCGTCGAAGTGACCGGCGAGAAGAAGAAAGACAAGGCCGCCAAAGTCGCCACGGCGCGCACGCTGTGGGTGCCGGCCATCAACAACCACGGCGGCTACGGCCGCTGGGGGTTTATTGAAATCGCCGACCCGTGGGATTCACAAAACCTCATCCGGGGATTTCTGAAACAGACGCAGGTACAGGCAACAAAGGAAGTCGCTCATGGCTAAGAAGAACAACACGCGGACGAAAGTCGAATCCATTCGCCACAAGGACAAGCGCGCCAACATCCCCACCGAGGAACTGCGCGACTTCGTGGCCGACGAAGAACTCGCCCCCAAGACCATGCTCTACCCGCGCGATCCCTCCCTCGATCCGCAACTGGTATGGAAGGGCAAGGATGAGCAGGACAGGGAAGACCTCTCCGTCCCCGTGGTGCCGATTTACATCCAGGAGAAGATTCACCCGCAGGCCATCATTGACGCGCTGCCGCGCATCGAACAGGCAGGCGACGACCAGACCAATCTTTTCGCCGATTTCAACGGCGGCCCGCAGGACTTCGCGCAGAAGATCGACTTTTACCACCACGAGCAGAACTGGTCCAATCGCATGATCCTCGGCGACTCGTTGCTCGTCATGACTTCACTGGCCGAGAAGGAAGGACTCAAGGGCAAGGTGCAGACCATCTACCTCGACCCGCCCTACGGCATCAAGTTTGGCTCCAACTGGCAGGTGAGCACGCGCCAGCGCGATGTAAAGGACGGCAAGGCCGAGGACGCCACCCGCCAGCCCGAACAGGTGCGCGCCTTCCGCGACACCTGGAAGCTTGGCATCCATTCCTATCTTGCCTACCTGCGCGACCGGCTGGTGGTCGCCCGCGACCTGCTCACCGAGACCGGCAGCGTGTTTGTGCAGATTGGGGATGAGAATGTGCATCTGGTACGGAACGTGATGGACGAGGTGTTTGGGAGTGAAAACTTCATCGGTCAAGTCGCCTTTGCGAAGACAAGCGGTTATGCGACTAACTTTCTCACGGGGATTTGCGATTATATCCTTTGGTACGGCAAGGATCGTGCGATTACCAAGTACCGCCAGCTTTACGCAGAGAAGACTGCTGGCGAGGCAGGCGCATCGAAATATAGCCGCATCCTGCTCTCCGATGGCAAGACACGCACACTTACTTCCGAAGAACGTTCAGGCGAGACGCCGATTCCCAAAGGTGCGAGGTTTTGGGTAGATGACAACCTTACAAGCCAAGGTAACCCGTTGATCCCGTTTAAGTACAAGGAAAACAATTACAGCGGCACATACAAAACCACTGCAACAGGATTGGAGCGTCTCGCAATCGCTAACAGATTATACGCAGCAGAAGGCACGCTCCGATACATTCGCTTCATCGATGACTTTCCAGCTGTTCCGCTCAATGCTGCGTGGATGGACATTGGTGGTGTGCAAAGCCGCACTGATCCGAAGATATATGTCGTACAAACCGCAACCGAGGCTATAAAGCGCTGTCTAATCATGACCACCGACCCCGGTGACTTGGTGCTCGACCCGACCTGTGGCAGTGGCACTACCGCTTATGTCGCCGAGCAGTGGGGTCGGCGCTGGATTACCTGCGATACCAGCCGCGTTGCGCTGGCGCTGGCCCGCACCCGCCTGATGGCCGCCAAGTATCCCTACTACCTGTTGGCCGACTCCACTGACGGCATCAAGAAGGAAACGGAACTAACCGGCAAGATTCCTCCAGAATATAAATCTGAAAACGATGTCCGCAAGGGATTCGTTTACAAACGCGTGCCACATGTTACGCTCAAATCCATCGCCAACAACCCGGACATCAAGAAAGGCATGACGCGCGCGCAGATCGATGCCGCCATCGCCAAACACGCTGACACCGAAACACTCTACGACCAGCCTTATGAAGATAACAAGCGCGTACGGGTGTGCGGACCGTTCTCGGTGGAAAGTCTGTCGCCGCATCGCGTTCTCTCTACCGCCGACGAAAATCACAACGGCACGGTGACGGAGCAGGAAGCGCGCAAGCAGCAGGACTTTGCCACGATGATTTTGGAAAACCTCAAGAAGGCGGGTGTGCAAAACACCCGCAAAGCAGAACGGCTTAGCTTCGACCGGCTCGACCCCTACGCCGGCGTGTGGCTGAACGCTGCCGGCGAATACACCGACGCCGACGGCAAGACCCGGCGCGTGGCCGTTACCATCGGCCCCGAACACGGCACCGTCGGCCCCCAGCAGGTGAAGGAAGCCGCCAAGGAAGCGGTGAAGGGCGTGGGTTTCGACATGCTCGTTGTCTGCGGCTTCGCTTTCGACCCCCACGTTGCCGAAGAGGTGAAACGCTACGGCAAGCTCACCGTGCTGCCCACCAAGATGAACCCCGACCTTGCGATGGGCGATGAACTGCTCAAAAAGACCGGCGCCGGCAACCTCTTCATGGTCTTCGGCGAGCCGGATGTGGAGATCAAGAAGCAGAAGGGTGGCCAGATCGTCGCCGAGATCAAGGGAGTGGACGTGTACGACCCGACCACCGGCCAGATTCGCAGCGCCTCCACCGACGACATCGCCTGCTGGTTTATCGACACCAACTACAACGGCGAGAGCTTCTTCGTGCGCCACGCCTACTTCACCGGCGCTGAAGAACCCTACGACAAGCTCAAACGGGCGCTACGGGCCGAGATCGACGAAGCAGCCTGGAGTGCGCTGTACAGAACGGTGAGCCGACCGTTCGACAAGCCCGAAACGGGCAAATTCGCCGTGAAGGTCATCAACCACTACGGCGACGAAGTGCTGAAGGTGTTTGAAATATGAAAATGCAGGATGCCGGCGTGTGAGGCAACCATGAGCCGTGACTGGGAGGCCACGTTCTCCAGTTGGGGAGCGCCGCCGAGCAATACCGAACAAACGAAGTGCGAAAATGCCGAGCGCGCGATCCGCAAGGCAATTGACGCCACCGCCAAGCTCAGCTCGAAAAGCATCGACGTATTCACACAGGGTTCCTACGCCAACCGCACGAACGTCCGCCAGGACAGCGACGTTGATATTTGCGTTCTCTACACGGGCGGGTTCTTCCCCGATTACTCGATGAGCCAAAGATTGAATGGTGCCGTGCTTGGTTACTCCGACGGGACATATCCATATGCCGAGTTCAAAAACGATGTTGAAACCGCCCTGATTTCCTACTTCGGGAGGGATTCTGTCACGCGAGGGAAAAAAGCTTTTGATGTCCATGCCAACACGTATCGCATTGATGCCGATGTGGTGCCTTGCTTCGAACACCGGCGGTTCATGGGAACACCCCAGAGCAACTGGTATTTGACGGGGACCGAACTCCATCCTGATAATGGAGGAGAAATAGTCAATTGGCCCCGGCAAAACTACACAAACGGCGTTGAGAAGAACGAGGCTACGGGCCGTCGTTTCAAGGCGGTCACAAGAATCCTGAAGCGGCTCCGGAATGAGATGGTTGACGAAGGATACGATGCCGCCGGGCCGATCCCCTCGTACCTCATTGAATGTCTGGCCTGGAATGTGCCGAACGAAGACCTTGGACACGATACATTCAAATCCGACGTCCGGCACGCCATTACTCACTTGTGGAACGAAACCCGGTTGGACGAAAGTTGTAACGAGTGGGGCGAGGTGAATGAGCTGAAGTACCTGTTTCGACCAAGCCAGCCGTGGACGCGGGGCGAAGTAAACGACTTTTTGCAAGCGGCTTGGGATTACATCGGGTTCGAATGAAAATGACGGCTGAGCGGTACATAAAAGCGATCATCTATGTGGCCGTCCTGGCATGGACGGTCGTGCTTTACCTCAACCACGAAGCAATACATGCGTCTTGGCTCCAGCCGCTTTCGACGGTTGTAACGGTCGTCCTCTACGCAGTGATGGCTTTCGATCTGTGGCTCTGGAAGATTCCCTTTTTGCACGGCTGGTTCGTAAAGCGGCCCGTCATTGAGGGTTCATGGAAAGTTGAGATTCGATCGAACTGGAAAGATCCTGCAACGGGCACTGGCATACCGCCTGTTGAGGGCTACATGGTTGTCAGGCAGACATTCTCGACGTTGAGTTTGCGGCTCTTAACGGCAGAGTCCAGCTCTGAACTTGTGGGGACAGAGATCGTGTGTTCTGCGGATGGCCTTTACTGCGTTAGCGGCGTGTATCGCAATGAACCCCGGTTTGAGGTTCGCGACAAGAGCCCGATCCACTACGGCGCAGTCTGGTTGAAGATTATCGACGAGCCCCCGAAAAAAGTGCTTGGTCACTATTGGACGGATCGTGAAAGCGCGGGCGAAATGGAATTGACCGACCAGCAGAGCAAACAATTCCAGACCTTCCAGTCAGCACAGGCCTACTACAGGCAGCTTCCGGCGGCGACCTGAAAAGCGAGGGAGGAAGCAGGAGATCGCTGGCGTAGCTATTTGCCCGCGATTCAGGGTTGTAGTCGGAGAAACGCAATGACAGAGCGGGTTTGCAGAACTGTTTCGGCTCGGGTGACGACCCTTAAAGGATATTTTTGCATCAATCTGGTCGGAACCCTTAACGGGCTCTTGCCGGTTGACGCCCGCAAAACTCGTTGGGTAGGTGGGCCAGTTTCCGATATGCTGAAACTGGGCGTACTGTTTCAATAATTCGGAGAACGAACACATGCATAAACGAATCGCAATGTTCAACCACAAGGGCGGCGTTAGCAAAACGACGACCACCTTTCACCTTGGTTGGATGCTTGCCTCTAGGGGCTATAGGGTCGTATTGGTTGATGCTGATCCCCAGTGCAATCTCAGTGGCCTGATTTTGGGCTTCAAGGGTGAAACCGAGTTTGAAACATTCTATGAAGCTGATGGTCGTACCCGAAACATAAGATCGGGGCTCGCACCTGCATTTGAGTCGCAACCACGCGCAATTGAGCCGGTAGAGTGTGTTTCCGTTCAAGGATGCGAGCGGCTATTTCTTTTACCGGGACATATCCGGCTATCAGAATATGAAGTGACCTTGGGCATTGCCCAAGAGCTTTCGGGTTCCATCCAGACACTGCAGAATCTGCCTGGTTCGATCTCCTACCTGCTCGATGTTACGGCCACTAAATATGAGGCCGACTTCGTGCTGGTGGATATGAATCCCAGCCTCAGTTCCATCAACCAAAATCTGCTTATGACTAGCGATTTCTTCATTGTCCCGACCTCGCCCGACTTCTTCTCGGTTATGGCCATTGAGTCCCTCTCGACTGTCATCCCACGGTGGCACACCTGGGCTGAGCGCGCTCGGCAGAATGCGACTTTGAAAAGTGCAGCTTACCCTTACCCTGGAACTAATCCCAAGTTCATTGGGACCATTATTCAGAAATACCGGCCCCGGAAGGGAGCTGCTACGGTTGGCTTTCAAAAATGGATCGACTCGATCAGCGATAGAGTAGCGAACCAACTTGTCAAGACCCTGAAGCCCCTGGAGATGCTTCTACCGGAGAAGACTTACCAGACAATTCCTGGGTTTCTGCCCAACTACTGCCTCGCTCAGATCGCGGACTTCAATACTCTCATAACAAAATCTCAAGACCACAGGACCCCCGTGTTCGCCCTAACTGACGAGCAGCTCGGCCATGTGGGAACCGTACTGGAAGGTGATAGGGCAAAGAGGCAGGAATTTGAAGGTGTATTTTCTAACTTAGCTCAGCAGGTGGAAACACTCACGAAATGAAGGCGGCGCTCGATCAATTCCAAACTAATCTTGCGCGTGCTCGGACCCTTTCGGGAGTCGCGGAGTCCATCGGTGCGCTTACCACCCCGGCTATCGACGTTACGGATATCCACCGTGCTTCGCTTGTTTTGGCTGTTAGTGCGCTTGACTATTTTGTGCATGAGTTTGTTCGCTTGGGCATGCTTGAGATACACCGAGGACAACGACCTGCTACGGAGACGAACCTAGCCTTCAAGGTTCCAATTGTCGCCGTGAGGACCGGCCTCGCCAATCTTACCCAAGACGATTGGTTAGACGAGGCCGTGCGAGAAGCGCACTCGTGGCAAAGTTTTCAGCATCCTGACAAGATCGCCGATGCGATCCGTTTGGTTTCACCTATCAAGCTCTGGCAACAGGTAGCGAACGAGATCGGGTCAGACGCGACAGCTGTTAAGGCGCGTTTAATTGTGATCGTTGATCGGCGAAACAAGATCGCGCACGAGGCTGACATGGACCCAACCAACCCTGGCAGTCAATGGCCAATCAGTGGCGCTCTGGTAAAAGATGCTCTCGACTTCATCGATTGCGTGGTTCAGGCGATTTACAAATCGGCCATCTGACGGGGTCTGCGCAGTAACGGAACAGAAAACCCACATAGGCCCTATAAGGGGTCACTACATAAAAGTGAGATTTTTGCACGCTAGAAAGAACGGACCTGGAACGGGGATATTGAGGTCAAGCTGGAATTTCTTGCGCCGCTGCTTCGGGGCAGGGAACTGGAAGCCACACACCACACGAGCCTAAATCCCGATCCGCTCCACCTCATCCAGAGTGATTTCATCCGTCGTGCGGTCGTAGAGCTTCGTCGTGCGCGGGCTTTCATGCGCGGCGATGGCCTGCGCGCCCTCGATCGTGCCGCCGTTGAGCAGATAAGCCGTAATCCCCGTCGCCCGGAAAGTGTGGCAGTTCGCCGCCGCGCCCAGCTCCGCGTGACGGCAGCGCCGCTTTATCATGCGAAACACATCGATCCGGCTCATCCGGCCTTTGCCGACGCCGCGCTCTTTCGTCATGCAGCGCCACAGGGGCGAGTCTTTGTCCCGCCCAAGCCCACCGGCCGCAATATAGGCGTCGAGATATTCCTCGGCCTTGTGGTGGACCGGAACCTCATGATGCTTTCCGCCTTTTTCGTGCAGGCGGAGCCACCACCGCTTGCCTTGCTGGTAATAATCATCGACATTCATTCCTACGACGGCCGACACGCGCCCGAAGCTGTAGACCATGATGCCGATCAGCGCCCGGTCCCGCAATCCGGACAATTCCTCGATATCGATTGAATCCAGCAGCAGGCGCGCCTCCTCAGGCGTCAGGACCGGGGTTTTGCCTTTCTTGATGACATATTTCGGTCCGCGCACCGAAGCGGACGGATTGAACGGCAGCACGCCGCCGGTCACCATCCAGTCGAACAGCATCCGGATCGCCGCCAGGTGCTGCTTGACGGTCGGCTTCGCCAGCCCGTCCTTCAGCAATTGCTCGACGTAAGCCGCCACGGCGACCGGCTCGATCGTTTCCAGCACCAGGTGATGATCCTCGCACCACGCCAGGAAATCCCCCACGGCTCGCCCGTAGGCTTCCCGCGTGTTCCTGTTCCTGATATTGGCCGTGAAGAACTCGACGAACCGCCGCGACGCGCGCTTGCCGGCAGCAGAAATCACCACCGGCAGGTTTAAATTAGCTTGTGCTAATGGAACGATTTCGGCTGTTTGATTTTGGAGTTGGGTATTCCATTGAAGGTGGTCAGTGATTCCGATTTGATCCCGGTCACTTCAAGCACGATAAGAACGCCAGCGTCGCTTCGCTCCGAAAACGCCCGCCTTGCCCCGGAATCCGCAGACTGACGAATGCATTCTCAAAGAAAGTTGAGAATCGCGCATATCAAGCCGCTCTCCACATCATGCACTACAATTTTTGCCGGATTCACAAAACGCTGTGGGTTAATCCCGCGATGGAAGCAAACCTGCTCTCGAACGCCAGTTTGAGAGGAAACTGCAACAATTGATGGCTTGGCGGCGGGCTAAAGGAGAGCCTGTACGAGCGAAGTAATTAGGACAGATACATAATGAAGTAGTTACTATATATTGAGTTAATATACTATACTCTTCACTCAAAATCCCCGAAAATCCGAAAACGAAGCCGTTATCTCTATGAAAACACACGGCGTTCCAAACCGACATTGCCAAAAGTGGGCAGAGTCAGGCACAAAGGAAAAAGGGTTAGCAAGCTCCACAGATATTAGTTGCCAGCTTGGCGAATCCCTATAAAGTTGTTTGATCAATTCTTCTTAAAGTTGGGGGAAAAAAGCCCGATATGCACTTGTGGCAGGCGTACGACATGTGGTAGTATCCTCGCAGGTGTTGGACAGGTAGTTTGTATCCTAATGTAGCTCTTGAAGCTAAATCCCGTGGTTGCACATGGGAAGCAGACCAGGGAGAATAGCATGGCGGACTTTGAGTTTGCAGTATTGTCCCCGCCTCGCGCGGAGGAGGCGACAGTGTTGGTTGCCGCCGGTAAAGCCCGGGCTTTGCCGGTTGTGGATAACTGCAGCGTTCAAAATGCATCGGCCTTACGAAATGCGTTGCTTGACCTTTCCGGTTGTGTTGGAGGCTATATCGGTGTCAGGACGAACGTACGCTTGGGGGAGCGTGTGGCGCCCGTTTTGGAGAGCCTTGGAACACGTGTCGATTTGATTATTCTTTCCGGGGAATCTGATGGCGTTGGAGTCGCCGGTCTTGCGGCCTCGATCGAAAGCTTACGCCGATTCGGTAATCGCGTCTTTCGCGAGGTCATCTCGCAGGAGGAAGCCCTGGAGGCGGTGAAGGCGGGGGTGGATGGGCTGGTCGCCAAGGGAAATGAGGCTGCCGGCAGAGTGGGCAGCGAAACAAGCTTCGTAATGCTCCAGCGTCTGTGCTCGAGTGTGGACGTTCCCGTGTGGGCCTACGGAGGAATTGGACCTCACGGCGCCGCGGCGTGCCGGGTAGCCGGCGCGGCTGGCATTGTGCTTCAGGACGAGCTTGCTCTGGCTGAAGAGTGTTCTATTCCAGAGTCGCTTCGTTCCCGGATCGCGGCGATGGATGGTACTGAAACCATCTGTCTGGGAGAGTTGCTGGGCCGCCGTTATCGCGTCCACCGACAGGAAGGCATCAGTTTGATCCGCGAGTTGCAGCAGCTCGAGATGAGCGGGGCGGAGCCGGGTGCTTTTGTGGCGCGGCTGGATGAAATTCTCGAGCGCAGCGACGGGCCAGAGATTCTTCCCATAGGTCAAGGCGTTGCATTTGCGGGCCGGTTGGCGCGCGAGCATAGAAACGTGGCCGGGATCTTGAGAGCTTACCGCAGCCAGATGGCAGACAATTTGAGAATTGCCACGTCGGCGCCTCCCATTGCGGAGAACTCGACCTTTGCACAGGCTCATGGTATCCGGTATCCCGTATTCCAAGGCCCCATGACCCGGGTGAGTGATGTGCCCGGGTTTGCGGATGCGGTTTCCCAAGGTGGCGGGATGCCGTTTCTGGCTTTGGCTCTTCTGCGTGAGGCGGAATGTGGGCGCTTGCTGCAACAAACTGCCGCGCGCTTGGGGGACCGGCCTTGGGGGGTTGGCATTCTTGCCTTTGTGCCTCAGGAACTGCGCGCTGAGCAGTTAAAGGCTGTGCTCAAGGTCCGGCCTCGATTTGCCATTCTGGCGGGCGGGCGCCCGGAGCAAGCGAGTTCCCTCGATGCCGTCGGTATCCGCACCTACATCCACACTCCGTCCCCGCAACTACTCGAGATGTTCCTTCGCCAAGGCGGGCGCCGATTTATATTCGAAGGCCGGGAGTGCGGCGGGCATGTGGGGCCACTTTCCAGTTTTGTCCTGTGGGAATCCGTAATCGAAACCCTGCTGGAGTTTCAGCGCAAGAGCGGCAACAAAGAGGCGATCGACATTGTCTTCGCCGGAGGGATTCACGATGGCCGCTCGGCCGCCATGGTATCCGCCTTGGCAGCCTCGGCATCGTCGGTCGGAATCCGAATTGGCGTGTTGCTGGGTACCGGCTATTTGTTCACCCGCGAGGCGGTAGAAACCGGCGCGATTGTGCCCTTGTTCCAGGACGAAGCGGTGCAGTGTGGGGATACGGTTCTTCTCGAGATGGGGGGCGGCCACGCGATCCGCTGCGCGCCCTCGGCCTACACTGAGCAATTCAAGGTTTTGCAGCGGGAGTTGCGGGGACAGGGTCTGTCGCCGGAAGAAATCCGCAGCCGCCTGGAGGAAATCAATGTAGGCCGGCTTCGCATTGCGACGAAGGGGGTGGCCCGGTCCGCTTCGGATAATGGTTCTCCACCGCCGGCTCGGTTGGAGGAGGTTTCAAGCGAGCGCCAAAAGGCCGATGGAATGTATATGATGGGGCAGATCGCTGCTCTCCGCGAGGGGCTCTGCTCGATCGAGGAATTGCATCAACAGGTTTGCCGTGGCGCCGTCGCACGGCTTGCGGATTTCGCCTCTGCCGAGGAGAAGGAACATGCTGGGTTGCCACGGCGGCGCGACCGCAAAGCGCCCGAGCCCATCGCGATTGTCGGTATGGCCTGCCATTTCCCGGGAGCAGCCGACCTCGTGCAATATTGGGCGAACATTCTCCGGCGGCACGATGCCATCGAGGAAGTGCCGAGCGATCGCTGGCCCAGCGGCCTGTTCTATGACGCCGACCCGAAGGTTCCGGATCGGACGGTGTCGAAGTGGGGCGGCTTCATGGGTCCGACTCGACTCGATCCGCTGACCTACGGCATTCCCCCTACCAGTCTTTCGGCCATCGAGCCGGTGCAGCTTATTCTGCTGGAAATCACCCGCAAAGCCTTGGCCGACGCAGGCTACGACAGGAGGCCTTTCGCGCGGGAAAACACGGCCGTAATTCTCGGCCTTCCCGGTGGCATCTTGGACCTGGGACAGGCTTATATCACCCGCTGTTTGGCCGAATTCGAACTGAACCGTATGCCGGGCCTCGACCCTGCCCTACGCGAACAGTTGATGGACCATTTTCGCCGCACCTTGCCGGAATTAACCGAGGATAGTTTTCCGGGCATCCTGGGCAACGTCGCCGCCGGACGGCTGGCAAATCGCTTCGACTTGGGAGGTCCGAACTTCACCGTCGACGCTGCCTGCGCGACTTCCCTGGCAGCACTACAAGCAGGCATTCAGGAACTGCGGTATGGAAGCAGCGAGGTGGCTTTAGTGGGAGCTGCCGAGGCATCGCAGACCACCTTCTCTTATCTCTTGTTCAGCAAGACCGGGGCGCTTTCGCCGCGAGGGCGCTGCCGCCCCTTCGACGCCACCGCAGATGGAATTGCGACCAGCGAAGGGATCGCGATGCTCGTTCTGAAGCGCCTTTCGGACGCCGAGCGAGATGGTGATCGAATTTATTCGGTCATACGTTCGGTAGGCGCCTCGAGTGACGGCCGTGACAAAAGTCTGACGGCTCCGGCCGTCCGCGGCCAGATTCGCGCCGTGGTGCGCGCCTACGAGCCACTGGAATTCTCCCCGTCATCTGTCGAATTGGTGGAAGCCCACGGGACTGGGACCGTGGTCGGCGATCGTACGGAGACAGAAACTCTCCGCACAATACTCCAGTCCGAGGGAGCTCGACCGCAAAGTTGTGCTTTGGGATCCGTCAAGTCGCAGATCGGACATACCAAGGGGGCGGCAGGGCTGGCGGGTCTGATCAAGGTGGCTTTGGCGCTGCACCATCGCGTGTTACCACCCACTCTGGTTGAGGACGTCGCCCCGGCCCTGCGCGACCGTTCGATTCCTCTGTATCTGAATACTCGTGCCAGACCTTGGTTTCATGCGGACACCAGCCCACGCCGGGGCGCCGTCAGCGCATTCGGTTTTGGTGGAACGAACTTCCATACCGTCCTGGAGGAATATGGAAAGAACTTCACCGCCCTCCAAGTCCGTCCTGCGGAGTTGTTCGTGTTTCGCGCTGCTTCACGGGGCGAGCTCGCCAGTCAATTGACAGCGTTGGAGGGCCGCCTTGCGGAGGTTAGCCAGGTTCGCTTGGTTGAACTCGCCGAGGCCCTCAGCAGGGAGGCCGCAAAACACCGTGGCGATTGCCGGCTGGCCATGGTTGCGAAAGACGTGCCAAGTCTCCGTTCGCAACTTTCTGTCGCGGCAGGCAAGCTGACACGCAACGAGCCGTTCTCTCCCGTGGAACCGATAGTGTTTGTCGAGGCGGCCACCTCGGGGCGGGTGGCTTTTCTTTTCCCCGGCCAAGGCTCGCAGTACCTCAACATGCTGGAGGAACTCGCACTCTGCTTCCCCCTGGTGCGCGAAGTGTTTGAGGCGGCGGATGTCGTTCTGAACGACGCACTACCGAAGCGCCTGTCCGAGGTCATCTTCCCTCCTTCAGCTTATTCGCCCACTGAGGCAACCGAACAGAGCTGCACCCTCAACCAAACCTGGTTTGCGCAACCTGCTCTGGGCGCTGCCGGCTATGCCCTGTTTTCACTGCTGAAAGCGGCTGGCATCGAGCCGGATGTGGTGGCCGGACACAGCTATGGCGAGTATGTAGCCCTTTGTTCGGCAGGCGCTTTCTCTTTCTCGGAGCTAATGCGTATTTCCGAGCAGAGAGGACGAGCCGTACAGGAAACGCAGGGAACTGAGTCGGTCCAAATGGTGGCCGTCCAGGCTGACGTCGCCACGGTCTCGAACTTGTTGCGTGCTCATACGGGTATCGCCGTTGCCGGCGCTAACGCACCCGACCAGACCATCCTGGGGGGAGAGCGCATCCCTATGGAGGGCTTCCTTTCCAGTTTGGATACCGCAAAGATCAGGTATCAAAAGCTGGCGATGAGCGCGGGTTTCCACATTCCCGAGGCGCAGGCTGCGGCCGGGCGCTTTGCGGAGGCCCTGGCTAAAACCGAGCTGCACATGCCTCGCTGGCCTGTGTACTCCAATCTCGAAGCGGCTCCCTTTGCCACGGAACCCGAAACCATGCGCGCAATTCTGGTGAGGCAGTTAACGCAGCCGCTGAGATTCCAAGAAGAGATTGAGGCTATTTATGCCGCCGGTGTCCGGATTTTTGTGGAGGTAGGGCCCGGCAACGTCCTCAGTGGACTCGTGCATAGGATCCTGGGCAGTCGGCCTGCCGCAATCCTGACCACGAATAAGAAGGGGTCGGAGAGCGGGTTGGCTGACTACCTGAAAGTCATTGGTTGGTTCTACGCGGCGGGAAGGGCGGTCCGGCTAGAGAAACTCTTCCCCGCCTGCGACCGCGAGATACCAGAATTAGCAGAGCTGTTAAAAGGAGAGGATCCCCCCAAGGCAACGGAGTGGATCATTACTGGGGGAAGGGCGAGACCCCTGGTTCAGAAGACCCAGGCCCCAGCCCCAACTGCCGCGGCCACCATAGGAGGAAGCATGCCTTTGCCCAAGCCAGCATTTCAACCTACGGTTAGGGCGCCTTCTTCGACGCCAACTCCGGGTTCCCAACCGACCGTTAATGCATTTGCTTCGGGCTCGAATGTGCCCTCGCCGCAGGTGCCTCCGCGGCTGGTGCAACCGGCGCCACCCCCCGCTCCACTTGCGGCGGTCAGAGAAGTTTCAGCAGCCCCGGCGCCCACGGCAGTTCTGAACGTTTCTGGAAATGGGTCGGCAGGTAACGGTCATTTCGAACCGGTGGTCACAGCTTTCCAGACCACCATGCAACAGTTCCTCGAATATCAACTAGAATCGAACCGGCAGCGACAGGAAGTGATGAGTCGGTTCCTGGACACGCAGCGGGCGATGGTGGAGGCCTTTCTTGGCAACGGTGACGGTCACCATTTGTCCGGTACATCGGCACCACCAGCGTTCACCGCTCCGCCTCAAGTTGCTCCTATTCCCCCGCTGCAAGAAATAACTGGGGTTTTGACAGAGACGCTAACGCCAGAGGCTTTGTCCGCTTCCGTCGCCGTAGCCCCACCAGAACCACAAGTTGCGCCTGCGCCGCCTCAACCGCAACCGGAACCAGCCGCAACTAGTTCGGGCGCGTCTTTGCATGAGACCCTCTTGGCGCTGATTAGCAAGAGGACCGGGTATCCGCCGGAAATGCTTGAACTCGATCAAAACCTCGAGGCGGACTTGGGAATCGATTCGATCAAGCGCGCCGAAATCTTCGGAGCGCTACTGGAAAATCTTGGTCTAGGGCAGAGTGACCAGGAAAGGGAAGAGTATTTCCTGGCTATTTCCAAGTTGCGCACTCTAAGGGAAGTCCTCGCTTGGCTAGGGGAGCAAACGGCAGGGAAAGAAGCTAGCCAGCCGGCCCCAGCGACGGTCGAGGCAGAACAGACTCACTCCGCCCCTGAGGAACGAGAACTTCAGAGGTTCCTGGTGCGAGCCGTCGCAGAACCGCTGAATGGCGCAGTCCGTAAGCCGCGCGCGGATGAAGTGGTGCTTCTGACTGAGGACCATTCAGGCCGCGCCCGCGCCGAGGTTGCTGGCCTATCGGAGGTCGGGGTGAAGGTCGCGGTTGTGCGGCACAGCCTCGAGTGCCGCGTTGTCGCTCCGGGGATTTATGAGGCTGATCTGACGAGCCGAGCCGCCGTCCGGCAACTTCGCGAATGGGTCAGCGAGCAATATGGGAAGGTAACGACCCTGTGTCACTTCCTACCCTTGGATTCCAATGCCCCCGGGAGCCTGGAGCTGGAGAGTCTGTTAACGCTCGCCACAACCTTTGGACAGGATCTGCGAGAAAAGAAGGGTAGTTTGTTTGCGATTACGGGCGCAGGAGGGAAGTTCGGCATCGATAACGTGGGGGGGGGATTTCGCCCCGGCGCGGCCGCCATACCGACTTTTCTGAAGTGCTTGTCCCACGAATGGCCAGAGGTCTCGATGAAGTGTGTTGATCTGGACCCAAGAGACGGTGACGAAGTTCTGGCGCACATTCTGGCCGAGTTGTCCAGCGCCGATCCCAAGGTGGAAGTTGGCTACACCTCGGGTCACCGTTTCGTGCTGGAGACTTACGAATCCGAGCTCGACAAACAGCGCGCGGTCTTGCCTCCCCTCGACCAGAGCTCCATCGTCCTGGTTACCGGGGGAGCGCGCGGAATTACTGCGGCTATCTGTAGAGAGTTGGCTGCACGCTTCCACCCAACCTTAATCTTAGCCGGAAGGACTGCAATTCCTGAGCCCGAAGGTCCTGAAACGCTCGGCCTGGAAGGCGCTGCCGAACTAAAGCGGGCTATTGTGGAGCGGAGAAAGAGCCGCAGTCAATTAGTGACCCCCGGCGTCGTCGAAGGGGAGTACCAAGCCATCCTGCGGGGGCGTGAAGTCCGAGCGAACTTGGATCAACTGACTTCTCTCGGGGCGCGCTGCGAGTACCATTCGTTGGATATCAGGGATTCAGCCGCCTTCGAGGCCCTGATCCAATCCGTCTACGACCGCCACGGACGAATCGATGGGGTCATCCACGGCGCGGGAATCGTTGAGGATCACATGTTTGATGCGAAGTCCCCGGAATCATTTCACCGGGTTTTCGACACCAAGGTGGGTTCCGCGCTTGTCCTGGCCCGCGCTTTGCGCCCGGAATCACTACGCTTCCTGTTCTTTCTCTCATCGTTGGCGGCGCGACACGGTTACGCCGGAGGAACAGACTATTCCTCGGCGAATGAGGTCTTAAACAGGCTCGCCAGAAAACTGGATCGAGAGTGGGAAGCACGTGTGGTGGCGATCGGGTGGGGCCCGTGGGCAGAGGTCGGGATTGCCAGCCGTTATCCTCCCGAGCTACTTAAAGAACGCGGGGTTGTCTACCACTCGGTCGAGATTGGCGTGCGGAGTTTTATCAACGAATTGCTCTTCGGGTCAAAGGGCGAGCCTGAGGCCTATCATTTCATACCTGGGGACAAGCCAATACTCGAATAACCGAGAGACATCACATTATGCCTTCACCTGAGCAGGAACGCTCGGAACAGAATTCGTGTGAGCCCGTCGCCATTGTGGGGATGGACTGCATTTTTCCGGGTTCGCCGAACCTCGCGGCTTTCTGGAGAAACGCAGTGCGTGGCACAAACTGCCTGACCCCCATCCCACTGAGCCGTTGGCGCCAGCTTGAAATTCACGACTTGCTGCCGGTGCCCGGCGGCTTCATCGATGAATTTGTGGAGTTCGATCCTCTCCCGTTCGGCATCATGCCGGCTGAAGTTGAAGAGGGGGACGCCGAGCAGTTCCTGGTCCTTTCGGTTATCGAGCGTGCGCTCCGCGACCTGAAGAGCTCTTCTGGCCGGCACGGAATTCAGGTGTCATCGCCGGAGCGAACCGAGCTGGTCATCGGCCGTGGTAGTTTTATCGGCAATGGCGCTGAGCATCTATATCTGCGCATGGATTTGATTGAGCAGATCACGGAATTGCTGGCCCCGATTTTCCCGGGCGCCTCGAATGGAGCCCGGGAGGAGATTCGAGAACGGCTGGTGGCAGCCTTGCCGCCGGTGACCCCAGAAGTGGTGGCCTGTGCAATGCCCAGCTTGGTCGCAGGCCGGGCGGCAAACCGCTTCAATGTTATGGGGCGGAACTACACACTTGATGCCGCCTGCGCCTCTTCTCTCGTTGCCGTGGACAACGTCGTACGGGGTCTGCGCGAGAGGCGCTGCGACCTCGGCATCGCGGCCGGAGTGCATATTTGCCAAAAGCCCGGCTTTTGGTTGGCCTTCCAAACTATTGGCGCTATGTCCCGTTCCGGTGTTTGCCGCCCCTTTGCTGAGAATGCGGACGGATTGCTGATGGGCGAGGGAATCGGCGTCGTGGTGTTGAAGCGGCTCTCCGATGCCCTACAGGACGGGGACCGCATTTACGCCTCGATTCGCGCCGTGGGCGTGGCCAGCGATGGGCGTGGCACGGCTGTGATGACTCCCCGCCTCGAAGGTCAAATCCTGGCTCTCCGGCGGGCCTATGAGGAGGCGGGGATCGATCCGCAAAGGGTCACCCTCGTCGAGGGTCACGGTACGGCCACCGTGGTTGGTGATAGCACGGAGATTGACACCCTGCATGCGGTTTTGGGAAGGGATGGTCCCAGCGCCGCCTTGGGATCGGTGAAATCCATGATTGGCCACGCCATGCCCGCTGCCGGCATGGCCGGGTTAATCAAAACCGCTTTGGCCGTCTACCACCGACTGCTGCCGCCGACTCTCAATGTCGAACGTGTTAACCCGAAATTGGCAGGCAGCCGGTTCTGTGTGAACACCGCCGCCCGCCCCTGGGTGTCTCCCCCGGGAAGTCCTCGTACCGCGGGTGTCAACGCCTTTGGGTTCGGCGGCATTAATGCGCATGTCATCCTGGAAGAAGTTGCGGACCAGGGCGCGTGGGAGTCGCTCACCCCGCAAAGTTCTGAGCTCTTCCTGGTGAGCGCTGAATCTCCCGCCCAGCTCCTGGACCGTTTACAGCTCTGGTCTCAGCGCTCGACAACTCTTCGCGATGAGGACCTGGGGGATATCTGCTTCACCGAGGCGGCGCACGTCTCGGATGCACATCCCGTGCGCATGGCGATTGTGGCCAAGAGTGTTGCCGACCTGCGGGAGAAGCTGGAACGCGCTCCGGCCAGGATTGCCGCAGAAAAGGGTAAGTGGTGGCAAGATCCCTCCGGCATCTATTACGGTTCAGCGCGAAATGGGGGGAAGCTCGCTTTTCTCTTTCCGGGCATCGGTTTCCCCGGACTAGCCGGTGGATACGCGGCGAGATTGGCTGAGTTGTATCTGCACTTTCCTGAGATCCGAAAAAATCTGGATGCCCTGGATGGCCTTACCGAGGACGAGACGCCCGGTCCTCCGCTGAGCTACCAGTTGTTCCCGCCTCCGTTGTTGGACGGCGAGGCGCTGGCGGAGATCGAGCGGCAGTTGGCGTGGTCTGAACGATCTCCCACGGGCATGTCGATGGCAAATTTGGCCAGTTGGGACTTGCTCCAGTTGTTCGGATTTAAGCCTGACGCGGTGGCCGGTTTTTCCCTGGGCGAGCTATCCTCACTTTTTGCTTCGGGAGTGATAGATCGCGACCGTTTCTATTCGGACACTTATCGGCAACTGCGCGATGCGATGAAAGAGTCCTCCCAATCCAGCGAGAAGGTGGACGCGCAATGGGCGATGGTAGCCACCTCCGCTGAGCAGGCGGAGGCTATCATGCACCACATACCCGGCGACCTTTCGGTCACCATGGATATCGCGCCTTCGCAAATTTTCATTGGTGGTGATAGGGCAGCGGTACGCACGGCTCTGCAGAAGTTCCAGCAGGCGGGAATATGGGCGCAAGCTTTCCCCATCATCCCATTGGTGCGGCCCTTTCTAACCGTTCACACCGAGATGGGTGTTCCTTTTGAAGCCCAATTGCGCGCCATTGTGGAGACCATTCGGCTCAGTCCCGGCAAATGCCCAGTCTACTCCGGAACGAGTGCGACGCCCTATCCGGAATCGGTCGAAGCAATTCGAGAAATGATTCTCTCGAGTATTACGCAACGGGTTCGATTCCGGGATACGATCGCCCGGCTTTACGCCGACGGAGTTCGTATCTTCGTGCAAATGGGAGCCGGGGGGAAGATGATCTCAACTGTAGAAAACACCCTCACTGGCTCGGATTATGTGGCGCTCTCCACGGACCTTTCACATCGAGGTGGTCTCGAGCAGTTGCATCATCTGCTCGGGCACTTGGCGACGCTGGGTGTACCGTTCCAATGGTCGGCCCTGTATCGCTATCGCCGCTGCAGGCCTGTCGCCTTGGAGAAAGTCACGGTTTCGGCGAGCCCTGGGACCCGCAAACTCTCCCTCGCGCCGCCACGCCTTCGTCTTTCAGCCAAGAGTTCGGAGTGGATTCGGGCCCAGTGCGTGATCCCTCAGTCTCGGGCGGCAACGGAAGTAGCGCCGGGTCCCGCAGGCGCGGGACCGGCACTCGTCGCCCCTGCGCTGCGGTCAGGGCAGGTTCTGACGGGCGGCGCTGCACCAGTCTATGCTGAGTCTGGCGTTCACTCTCAGGTGGCAACGGACGTAGCGCCAAGTCCCGCAGGCGCGGAACCATCGCCTGCCTCCCTAAAGGGAGGCGCTCCATCTCAATCGAATGGGAAGAGTATTGCAGAACAAAGTTTAGGGTTGATGGGGCGCTTCTTGGACGTGCAGCGGTCTTGGGAGGCGACGGAAAACGATTTGCTTATGCAATTTCTCGAGACGCAAACGAAGGCTGCCGCGCTGTTCTCCTCTGCGCAGAAGCCTCGCGTGGCCTCGAGCGCTGAAACCGCATCCGCCAAAACAACTCCGCTGCGGCGAGATCGGCCCTTCGTAGGCGAGATTCAGCGGCTTGTCCCAGGGCTGGAACTGGAATCTCGCTTGCTCCTGGATCTCTCGCGGCACTTATTTCTCTCCCACCATGCGTTCCTGAATGTCCCGGAGGGCCTCAAGCCTGTGGAGGAGCGGTTGCCCACGCTACCGCTTACTTTTGAATTGGAGATCCTCAGCGAAGTGGCGGAAGCTCTGCTCCCGGGACTCAGGGTGATCGCCTGTCATGATCTGGAGGCCAAACGATGGATCTGCCTGGAGGGCAAGAGCACCTTGGAAGTGACGATCCGAGCCAGGCGTGTCGATGACAATGAAGTCGAGGCCGAACTCTATACCGAAGGCGACAACGCGCCGGCTTTTCGTGGCCGTGCCACACTGAGCGTGGCCCTGCCTCCGCCTCCGCCCCCGCTGGAACAAGTGTATGACCGGAATTGCCCGCACACCGCCGCCGAGTTTTACGGCAAAGGCCCATTTTTTCATGGCCCGATGTTCCACCTGATCCGCTCCTTCCGCGCCATGTCGGACCGCGACGTCGGAGCGGAGCTTGTGGCCGGTGATCCTGGGGAGTACCTCGCCGCCGGCCGGGAAACAAGTTTGGTTTTCGAGCCAGTGCTTCTGGACGCTTTATCGCAGATCGGCGGCTATCGGGCCTGGCTCGATGGTTGGTATACGATGCCGGTCGGGCTGAAGCGCATCTCGCTGTACGGCCCGACTCCGGCTCCGGGTTCACCCATACGCGCCTCGCTCCAATATCGAAGATTAGACGCGCGCCGGAACGAGTCGGATTATGAGGCTTACGACGAGGCAGGCCAGTTGTGGATGCGGGTTGAGAGCTTACAGGGTTGGCGCGTGCTTACCCCCAAGACGCTGATGGAGGCGAATCATCGGCCGAGAGAGGGTTATCTTGCTCGCCCGTGGCCGGTCGACCAACCGGAGATCACCTGCTACCGGGTCAGCAGTGACCATCTCGGAGATATTAAGCCCGAATGGATGGCGCGACTTTACCTGCGGGCGGATGAGTGGGCAGTGTATAAGCAGAGACCGGCCCTGAATTGGTTATTGGGCCGCATTGCCGCGAAGGATGCGGTCCGTGATTGGTTGCGCCAGCATAAGGGCATGCTTCTGCATCCCCTGGAAGTGGAAATCGCCAATCAGGCCGATGGCGCCCCGAGGTTGCTGATTCCTGGTATGCCATCGCTCGCCATCTCGATTGCTCACCTTGACGACGAGGCCATAGCGATTGTGTGCCAAGCGCAGGGGGTGGGCGTAGACCTTGCCGCCCTGAAGGAACGTGGGCAGGATTTCTCTGGATTCTCCTTTGGGGACGATGAACTCTCCTCTCTTCCTCAGAGTTCACGCGAGGCGTGGATTCACCGAGGTTGGTGCGCGAAGGAGGCGGCGGTAAAGGCGTTCCAACTCGGTTTCGCAGCATTGCCGCAGTTTCGCATCGTTGCGGTGCAAGAGAAGACCGGCGCGGTGGAGATGGAATACAAGCCTGGGGGAATCAAGATAACTGCCGCCACCTGGATTGACAAAAACCGTGCGATCGCCGTAGTAGTCCTGCCAAGCTGAAGATCCTTGAGTGCTGCGCCGGGTAACAAATTGACCTGCCTAGATCACTCGCGCCACTGCGGGAAGCCGCCGCAGGGCGGCGACCGCTCCCCAACTGAGCGTCAGCGCACTGAGGAATACGATTGATCCCTTTGCGATAGGGGGCATTTGCGCCCTCAGCAGACCATATTGGAGCCAAGTCACAAAGACAATGTGGATCAGGTAAATTCCGTAGATGTTGCGCGTAAGGCTGTCGAATATCCTCCCACGCGCCCTCACGAACCGCAGGAAGATCGAGAGGAAGGCGAATCCCGATGCGGCACAGGACAGCACGAAGGCGAAGCCTCCAAGCGTTTCCCACGTGCGCAGCGAAATGCGGGACGTCGTGGCCAGGATTGCTACGATGATGACAAACGAGTAGGCGACCAGCGCCGCAAGGGTCCAGGCGCGCCAACGCTGCGCCAGCTTGCCGTCCGGTGCCAACAAGCCTCGCTTGATGCCGTAGGCGCCTGCAAAGACACCGGCGGTGAAGTAGACCGCGTAGTGAAGCAGCCGGCTCGTCTGGAAGAAGAAGGTGCCCAGCCTGGCCCAGGCGATGGGGCCAAAAATGCGTAGCAAGGGAAGATAGGCGGCTGCGGAAACGGCGATCAGCAGAGCAAAGGAGGCGGCGGGGCTGGGAAGTTCTCCCCGCCAAACTAGCGCCGGAGCCTCGATTGAGCGGGGCATTAGCCGGAGGCACAATACGGCCACGCAGTCAAATGCCAGCAGGACCCAAACAAACCACGCCGGACCAACCCACCATTCGCCGAGTGAGAGCCATTCCCGCCCATAGGCGGCCGGGCTCGGATTGGCGCCCGTCTGAAGATATGCCGGGTAGTAGGCGAGCGGTGCTACCAGTGCCGCAGCCGCGACAAAGGGCAGGCCGAGCCTGAGGAAGCGGTCCCGCAGGTAGACCCCGCTGCCTTTGCGCACCAGGCTGTTCCAGACGAACAGCCCTGAGAGGAAAAAGAACAGCGCCATGAAGCAGGTGTCGCCGAACCCCACGAGCAGGCCGGACCCCACCCAGCGCTGGCTGTCAACTACCGGAAACAACTCCCATGCACGTGGCATTGCCCTCAAAGAGGCTAGAGGGTGTGGGATGAGAGGGAGATAAGCGATGAAGGAGTGGACTGCCACCACAAGTACAACGACGAAGGTGCGGAGGTAGGCGACCCCCAAGTTGTATTTGCCCGTTGATTCGGTTGCTGGCTGCAACTCCGTGGTGTGCTCTTCGGGCTTGACTCCAAATGTTTCCGCCTGGCTTCCACTCATAGGTGGTTCCCCCTTGCTGACCGTTTTAACGTCTTCGGGACGACCAGTTCGATTTAAGTCAGTATCGTGCGAACCCGTCCGCTAGTCAAGGCGGGAGATAGTGGGTCAGGCTGGAGTTGTAGCATTGAGTTCATCCGGCACCTGACGGACCCAATGGCGGCATAAAGCCTCTCTAGAAAACAATTGACAAACCGATGGGGTCATGTGAGAGGTCGATGGGACGAGGTTTTTCAAGGGTTGCAGTCCTTTTGCCGAATAGTTTAGGATGATATGGTGACATTAGGCTCGACAGAAACCGAGTTGTCAGAAGCCGCTGAGGCGGCACAAACCCCCGGATCCGAGCGGTTCATACGGTCCAGCTTGGGTTGGCGGCCCCTGGCTGAACGGATAGCCCGCCGGGCCGAGCGTCGCGTTCCAGCCTACCGAGAGTTCATCGCGCAAGGCGAAAAGCCTCATGCTTTCACGGATCGGCCGTTGACGAGTAAGGATTTATATATTCTACGCTACCCCACCTCGCAGCTCCTGGCCGACAATCACGGTGAGGTATTCGCCATCTTTCGGTCTTCCGGCGCCTCCGGGAGGGCCGTGTATTGGCCATGCCACCGGGGTAACGCTCGCTACGCGGCCTGGGGCATGCGGCGTTTCCTGGAATCTTGTTTTGCCATTCATCGCAGCAAGACGCTAGCTATAGTTGGGGTGACGCTGGGTAGTTGGGTTGGCGGCGACGAGATATCTTGGATACTCAAATCAGTTTCTCTAGGTGCAAGGTACAGTTTCTCCGTTTTTACCCCCGGCAACAACTATAGAGAGATCATCGAGATCATTACCGAAGTCGAGCCGCGTGTAGACCAGATCATCCTATTCCTCTGCCCGTCCTATGTGCCGTATCTGCAACTGGTAGCAGAGTCATTGGGCAAAACCCTGCCGCTGTCTAAGCTGCGATATATGCTTTTTGGCGAACCTATCCCGGAACGTGTTCGCATGTCTTTGCAAGCGCGCGCCGGGGTGCCGCCGCACGAAGCTTTTATGGTTTCTTTCTATGCCAGTGCCGATACGGGCATGCTGGGCATCGAGTCGCTGGAGTCCATAGCGTTGCGCAAGCTTTTGACGCTGAACGAGGGGCTTGCCTCAGAATTGGGTTTCTCCGAACCCATTCCGCACTTGTTTCACTACTGCGCCCCCGACGCCTATCTGGAAACCATTGGGGGCGAGCTTTGTGTCACGCGCTGGCAGGGGATTCCGATTGTGCGCTACAACCTTCATGACCGAGTGCGGATGTATCGCTGGCGCGCACTTCGGAAGGCGGTACTGAAGTCCAACTCGATTGCCACCCGCGATGAACCGCTGCGGGAGGTGATCCGGAAGAGGCGCATAATTCTCCCGGACCTTATCGCTGTCGAGGGGCGTAGCGACGCGCTCATCCTGGGGGCCAATTTCACCGAATCCATGTTCGATGAAGCAGTGCGAACCCCCGCGCTGGAGAGCGTGCTGACCGGTACATATAAGGTAAGAGTCGGGTCGCACGACAACCAACAATTCCTTGAATTCGAGTTGGAGTTACGACCTGGCATCACACTCGATGCCGAGGCGGCCGATCGCGTCTATGACGAACTCGTCCAGGCTTTGGGCCGCGTCCAGCCGGAATTCCGCAGCGACTGGGAAAATATCTACCGCGCCTTCGACCGGGATCCCTCCCGGCGAATCCTGCAAGTGCGATGGCATCCTTGGCCGGTGCTTTCTCGCGGGCTGGAAGCTCTGCCAAAACGTTCCAGCATTCAGAGGTGATCTGACCTGGTGATAACCCCGCCCTTTTGGTCGCCCTATTCAAAACGGCGGACCATGGCGGGAAATCCCTGTTTGGGTATGCGAAAGCTACGCGCGCGAGAACTGATTGGGCTTGTGAGGGACGCCTCGGCTGACCATCGCCTATTGCGTCGTACGCCGTTCTATTCTCGCGACGAGATGTTGGCGTGGCAGTTCAGCCGCATCCGCGCAATGATCACCCATGCCTACACGCGGATACCGTTCTATTGCTCTCTTTATCAGCGCGTAGGATTTCAGCCAGGGGATCTGAAGAGTTGGGATGATTTCGCCAAACTGCCCGTGATTGCTCGAGATGATGTAGTGGCTAACTACCCCGATTCGATTCTCGACCCGCATATACCTAAGGATCAGCTTCTCATTACGCACGGCAGCGGATCGAGCGGCAAAGTAATTCACGTGGCCTACGATCTGCGGGTCTATAGCTTGTTTGTCGCGGCCGCAGGCCGCCTGTATGGGATGGCCTTCAACTATCTGCCCTGGCACAGGCAGGCCTACATTGCTGCGAGTCCCTACTCGTTTCCTTCATTTTTGGGGATGTACCGGTCGTACTTCGTGCACGCGCTTGCGCCCATGCCACAAATGATCGAAGCGCTACGACGTGTCAAACCTAACCTCCTGGTTTGCTACCCATCCATCCTTCGCCAACTGGCGCAGCGGATGTCCGATCAGGAAATAGCGGGACTCCCGCTGAAAGCAGTTTCGGTCAATTCTGAAATGTCCTGCCAGAGAGAGCTGGACGATTGGCAGCAGCTCTTCTCTTGTCCCGTGCTGGATGATTATGCATCGGAGGAGTTGACCCATCTCGCCGCGCAGTGTCTTCACGGCACATATCACCTGTTTGAAGACATCAACTATGTTGAAATCGTGGACGACGATGGACGGCCGACCACCGGCGCGGGCACGGTTACGGGCACGAACCTGCACAACACGGCCATGCCGCTCATTCGATATCGGCAGGACGATGAAGGGACAATACAAGACGGGGTCTGCGCCTGCGGCTGGCGATTCAGGCACTTGATCGATTGGCAGGGCAGAAGGAACGACAGTTTCACCATGCCCTCGGGGCGAGTGCTCTCTTCAGGTTACCTGTTAGACGCAATGTGCGAGATTACCCGGGCCGGCGGCTTGCGTGCTTTTTGTTTGATTCAGGAGAACACCAGCTCCATTTGTCTGAAAGTTGTACCCAGCGATAGTTGGAGTACTCAGAGCGAAGAAAGAACTGTGGCGCGGTTTCGGGAGTTCTTTGAGCCGCAGGTGGGGTTCCGCATCGAGAAAGTTGCGGAATGTGAGAGGACGAGCACGGGAAAGCAGAATCCCATTATCAGCCGTGTAAGCCGGCAATCACAATGATGACGGGGTGAAACGAGCACGCGGTACGCAGCCGCCGCGCGGCGTGATTCAGAATGTGATAGCGCCATAGCGTTAAACTGAAGAGGTGCCTAGATGTCACATGACTCCAAAGCGGCGCGCGCTCCTGCGGCCGAACGGTTCATCTTGTCCAGCCTGGGTTGGCGGCGCCTGGCTGAACGGATAGCCCGCCGGGCCGAGCGTCGCGTTCCAGCCTACCGGGAGTTCGTCGCGCAAGGCGAAAAGCCTCACGCCTTCACGGATCGGCCGTTGACGAGTAAGGATTTATATATTCTACGCTACCCCACCTCGCAGCTCCTGGCCGACAATCACGGTGAGGTATTCGCCATCTTTCGATCTTCCGGCACCTCCGGGAGAGCCTTGTATTGGCCATGCCTGCGAAGCCACGATCGCTACGCAGTCTGGGGCATGCGGCGTTTCCTGGAAACGTATTTTTCGATTCAGGACAAGAGAACGCTAGCCGTGGTTGCTCATTCGCTGGGTAGCTGGGTTGGCGGTGACCATATATCATGGATACTCAAATCGTTAGCTCTCGGCGTGCGGCACAATTTTTCGGTCTTCGCTCCCGGCAATAAATACACGGAGATCATCGACATCATCACCGAACTCGAACCGAGCGTAGACCAGATCATCCTATTCCTCTGCCCGTCCTATGTGCCGTATCTGCAACTGGTAGCAGAGTCATTGGGCAAAACCCTGCCGTTGTCTAAGCTACGATATATGGTTACCGGGGAGCCCATTCCGGAAGGTGTTCGCATGTCTTTGCAAGCGCGCGCCGGGGTGCCGCCGCAGGAACCTTTCATGCTTTCCTCTTATGGCAGTGCCGATACGGGCTTGCTGGGTATCGAGTCGCTGGAGTCCGTAGCGTTGCGCAAGCTTTTGACCTTGAATGAGGGGCTTGCCTTAGAATTGGGTTTCTCTGAACCCATTCCGCACCTGTTTCACCACGCTGTTCTGGACAACTATCTGGAAACCATTGGTGGCGAGCTGTGTGTTACGCGCTGGCAGGGCATTCCGATTGTGCGCTACAACCTTCATGATCGAGTGCGGTTGTATCGCTGGCGCACCCTGCGGCAGGCGGTGCTGAAATCCAACTCGATTGCCACCCGCGATGAACCGCTGCGGGAGGTGATCCGGAAAAGGCGCATGATTCTCCCGGACCTTATCGCTGTCGAGGGGCGTAGCGACGCTCTCATCCTGGGTGGCTCCAATTTTTCCCAATCGATGCTTGATGAAGCGGTGCGAACTCCCGCGCTGGAGAGCGTGCTGACCGGCGCATATAAGGTGAGGGTCGGCTCGCGCGACGGCCAAAAGTTGTTTGAAATCGAGTTGGAATTACGACCTGGCATCACACTCGATGCCGAGGCGGCCGATCGCGTCTATGACGAACTCGTCCAGGCTTTGGGCCGCGACCAGCCGGAATTCCGCAGCGACTGGGAAAATATCTACCGCGCCTTCGACCGGGATCCCTCCCGGCGAATCCTGCAACTTCGATGGCATCCCTGGCCAGTCCTTTCCCGTGGATTCGAAGGACTGCCCAAACATTCCAGTATTCAGAGGTGACCTGACTTGGTGATAACCCCGCCCTTCCGGTCGCCGGACTCAAAACGGCGGAGCGTGGTGGGAAATCCGGGATGACTGCCGCCACTTGGATTAAGCAAAACCTTACGCTTGCCGCGTTTGTTCCGGCACTCTGAGAATCTTTGAGTGAGGCGCCAAGGGCCAAAGCTTCTCTTGTCCCGTGCTGGATGATTATGCCTCGGAAGAGTTGACTCATCTCACTGCGCGGCGTGAATCAGAAAGTGATAACGCCATGGCGTTAAACTGAAGAGGTGCCAAGATGTCACATGATCCCAAAGCGGCGGGCACTCCCGCATCCGAACGGTTCATCCGGTCCAGCCTGGGATGGCGGCCCCTGGCTGAACGGATAGCCCGCCGGGCCGAGCGTCGTGTTCCAGCCTACCGGGAGTTCGTTGCGCAAGGCGAAAAGCCTCACGCCTTCACGGATAGGCCGTTGACGAATAAGGATGTTTATATTCTACGATACCCCACCTCGCAACTCCTGGCCGATAATCACAGTGAAGTTTTCGCCATCTTTCGATCTTCCGGCACCTCCGGAAGAGCCCTGTATTGGCCATGCCTGCGGAGCTACGATCGCTACGCGGTCTGGGGCACCAGGCGTTACCTGGAATCCTGTTTTGCAATTCAGCACAAGAGGACCTTAGCCATAGTTGCTGACTCGCTGGGTAGCTGGGTTGGCGGTGACCAGATATCATGGATACTCAAATCGGTATCTCTCCGCGTGCCCTACAGTTTATGCGTCTTCGCTCCCGGCAATAAATACACGGAGATCATCGACATCATCACTGAAGGCGAGCCGCGCGTCGACCAGATCATCCTTTTTCTCTGCCCGTCCGATATACGATATCTGGAACTGGCCGCAGAGTCTTTGGGTAAAACCCTGCCGCTGTCTAAGCTACGATACATGCTCTATGGCGAGCCTATCTCGGAACGCGTTCGCATGTCTTTGCAAGCGCGTGCCGGGGTGCCGCCGCAGGAACCTTTCATGCTTTCCTCCTATGCCAGTGCCGATACGGGCATGCTGGGCATCGAGTCGCTGGAGTCCGTAGCGTTGCGAAAGCTTTTGACCCTGAACGAGGGGCTTGCTTCAGAATTGGGTTTCTCCGAACCCGTCCCGCACTTGTTTCACTACGCCGCTCTGGACGCCTATCTGGAAACTATTGGTGGCGAGTTGTGTGTCACGCGCTGGCAGGGCATTCCGATTGTGCGCTACAACCTTCATGACCGAGTGCGGATGTATCGCTGGCGCACACTACGGAAGGCGGTGTTGAAGTCCAACTCGATTGCCACCTGCGATGAACCGCTGCGGGAGGTGATCCGGAAAAGGCGCATGATTCCCACGGACCTTATCGCTGTCGAGGGGCGTAGCGATGCCCTCATCCTGTGTGGCTCCAAATTCCCCGAATCGATGCTCGACGAAGCGATTCGAACTCCGGGCCTGGAGAGCGTGCTGACCGGCATGTACATGGCCAGACTTGGGTCGCGCGACAACCAACAGTTCCTTGAATTCGATTTGGAATTGCGACCTGGCGTCACACTCGATGCCGAGGCGGCCGATCGCGTCTATGACGAACTCGTCCAGGCTTTGTGCCGGGTCCAGGCGGAATTCCGCAATGACTGGAAAGACGCCTATCGCGCCTTCGACCGGGATCCCTCCCGGCGAATCCTGCAACTGCAATGGCACCCCTGGCCAGTGCTTTCCCGTGGATTCGAAGGACTGCCCAAACATTCCAGTATACAGAGGTGACCTGAATCTGCTGCAATGCGGAAGGGCAGAAGCTCGAAATGCCGGTATGACAAAACCCGAGTCAACCCCGTACGATGAAATTGCCTACCCCACATTTCCCATTTCATACATGTATCCTGACCGCCCGGCGGCCATTGCAACGCACTTCGGCATAATGAAGCGCGGCTGGCTCTTTTCCCACATCCCGGCCTCTGTTCCTCTCCGATTCGCTGCATATGATTGTTTCCAACTCTGGGAGGTGGTAAGATTCGGTCATCGAGCTGATAGCATTAAAGAGGGAAAGTTTGCCGCATGGCGCCTCCGACCATGAATTCTGGTCCTTGCACGGGATGGAAGCCGGATTTCGGAGTGAGGCTTGCGGCCTGTTTGCAGGAACAAGCGGGGTGCAGGAGTTTTCCCTCGTTGAATGGGCAACCCATTCGGCACTGAAAATGCATTGAAAGAGAGGGTCGGGCTCAGACCTTTCTTGAGCCGTGCGGCGCTTTTGCAATTGTAGTTCCTCGCGCCGCCATAGAAACGCGGGCGGGGGGCGCATAATCTGAAGAGTTCAGATTCATCTTACAGCGGGCAGAGCAAGCGGGAAGAGGGGAGCATTTTCCTGGGTATGAATTCCGGAAATGCATACCCGAATCCCTTACATATCTCCAATCCTTCTCAGGTGGGTAGGAAATGAAGAAGCTTCTTGGAATCACTTTTTAAAGTCCATTGCGGCCAGCGCGAAATTATGGAACTTTTAATTCGCTTACGTTTTCGCTAGTGAAGTCGCAAAGATAATGACTCAGACGAACAAGAGATCTTGAGGAGGTTAAACATGATAAACAACGGGATCTTCAAAAAGTCGACGCTAATTTTGGTCCTGGCAATATGTTCTGCGCTCGCTTGGGCCGACCAGAAGAAGAACACCGAGCCACCCCCCAAATCCGCCCCGAAAGCGAAAGCTGCCCCAGCAGCCAAGCCAGCCCCGGCACCGAGCCGACCCGCCCAGGGGGCTAATAGAACTAATACGGGGGTACCCAACAGACCCGCCGCAGGGGTTGGGAACAGACCCACGACTGGGGCGGGCAATAGAGCTGCCACGGGGATGGGCAATAGACCCATCGCAGGGAGGGGCGGCCGCACCACCCAAAACGTTTCGCTCAGGGGTGGCGGGACGGCCCAGATAAGCCGTCGTGCTAACGGAAGGGTTGCCGATATCCATGCCAACGGTATGAACATCCATCAGGGTGTTCGTGGCGGACGAACGATCGTGTCCGAGCGCAATGGTCGCACCTTCGTGAGCACGGGGCGGCGCGGCGGCTACGTGCAGCGTCCATACCTCAGCCGCAACGGCAGGGCGTATTATCAGCGGACGTATGTGGTCGGCGGGCGCTCTTATGCACGGGTCTACCGCGGGTACGACTACCGCGGCGTGCGTTACTATGGCTACGCACCGGGCAACTACTACCATCCGGGCTTTTACGGTTGGGCCTACAATCCGTGGATGGCGCCGGTTTACTACAGCCCGGCAGCCTGGGGTTGGGTTGGCACGCCCTGGTTTGGGTTCTACGGTGGCTTTTTTACGCCGTATCCCGTGTACCCCACCGCCTCGCTATGGCTGACAGACTACCTGATCGCGGCTAATTTGCAGGCTGCGTACCAGGCCCAGGCCGAGGCCAATGCGGCCGCGGGCGGCGGGGCGGGCCAGGCGCCAGCCGACAACTCCGGAGAGCAGCCTTATGGTGGTCCGGCCGCCAGTAACCAGACCCCACTGAGTCCCGAAGTGAAACAGGCGATCGCGGACGAGGTGCAACAGCAACTCGCGGCCGAAAAGGGTGCGGCTGCCAATCCCCAGGCCGCACCGAGCAGCGATCAAGTGCCGGACGCGCTGAATCCGGCCGAGCGTGTTTTTGTGGTGGGGACCAATCTCGACGTCACGGTGTCCACGAGCGGCCAGGAATGTAGCCTGACTCCGGGGGACGTGGTGATGCGGCTCTCGGACGGCCCAGACAATAACCAAAACGTCAGCGCCAGCATCCAGAGCAGCAAGAAGGCGGATTGCCCCACCGGCCAGACGGTGGCGATCGGCGTCCAGGACCTCCAGGAAATGCATAATCAGTTCCGGGAACAGCTTGATTCCGGACTGAAGACGCTGGCCGACAAGGGCGGCACGGGCGGTCTGCCGAAGGCTCCCGACACTGCTACGACGGGGGGAGAGGTTCCACCGCCGACGCCGGACTCCGGGGCAGCGGACCAACTCCAGGCGCAGCAGCAGCAGGCCGATCAAACCCAGGCGCAGGTGCAGTAGGCCTTGCAAAATAACCAGTAGTTCGGCAGTAGTCTGGCAGCGGCCGGACCTTCCTTGCTCGCCGAGCGGCAGGCGGTCGAGGAATCAGGTTCACTATTCGCATACGGGGAGTGGCCTCGCCGCCGACGCTCCCCTTTTCCGCTCGACCACGCGCGCCGCGCGAGCATCGCGCGGGGGTTTGAAGTACCAATCTCTGAAGGAGGACATGACTATGCGACAGAAACTTGAGATGACTATTTCAGTGATCGCCTTGGTGGTCACAGCCGTGGTTCCACGGTCCCTCGCCGTCGGACAGAATGCCGCCCCGCCTTCGGTGCAGGAGCAGCTTCAGGCGCAGTACAAAAGCGTGAGAATGGGCTCCGACTCCAACGGTCCCACGGTGCTCGAGGAGGGTACGGTGCTCGCCATTCAGAAGGGCGGAATCCTCGGGGTGCCATCGGGGAATCCCAAACCCTGTCCGTCAAAATATGAGAATTCAAGCCTCAAACCCCCGAGTGGTTGGTGCACGCAGGGAAGGGGGGAAGGCGGGAGACGCGGCTTCGGTATGCTGAAGAGCCGCATCCCGGGCGCCAATAACGTGCCCGATTCCAAGACGAACACATCAGACACACGATATTTCAACAAAGGAGAAAAAGTATACTCCTCTAGCATCGCCGTTGACGTGAAGAATGAGAAAATATCCTTTGGCATTGTGGCCTGCGACACCTGCAACCAGACCAGCCCGCCCACATACTACAAGTCCGAGGTGGACTTCCAGTTTGCAAAAGGATACCTGGAGACGGCCGACGTCTCGAAAGTCGAAGATACAATAGGCGAGGTCTTCGCGATCGATACCTCGACCCCCGGAACCGAAGCTCAGCAACCCGCGGCCCAGCCGGAGCAGCCCACGCAGGCACAACCGGCCCCGGCGCAAGCACCGCCCGTGTCAATCCAGTTGGGACAAACGGTCGACCAGGTAGTCGCCGCTCTTGGCCAGCCGGAGAAGACCGTCAATCTGGGGTCAAAGCAAATCTACGTTTACAAAGACCTGAAAGTCACCTTCGTTAACGGCAAGGTCTCGGATGTCCAATAAGGTCGGGCCCGGGGCGGGCGGTGAGAGGTAATGCTGCCTGCTTCTGTCAGGCAGCTTGATGGTTCGGGAGATCTGTTTAACGAGATATGGACATTCCAACGATTATCAAAGGGCGATATCAGATCAAGGAGATCCTCGGCAAGGGCGGAATGGGGCTGGTGTACAAGGCCTTCGATTCCGTTTTACGGCGCGAGGTCGCCATCAAGACCCTGTTGGATGTCTCCGATCCGGATGCTCTGCAACTCTTCCACCGTGAATACGAAGTTCTTGCTCACATCAACCATCCCAACATCGTTGAGATTATCGATATCGGCGAGTTTGTGGTAGAAGGGGCCGAGAGACCTTACTTCATCATGCCGCTGCTGCCAGGATTTTCGCTGGGCCAGTTGCTCAAGACGGCCAGCCACCGCTTGACAGTCGAGCGCGCGGTCGACATCATCCCTCAAACCTGCCGGGGACTGCACGCGGCACATGAAAAGGGACTCATCCACCGCGACATCAAGCCCAACAACATCATCGTGTTGGAGGATGATTCGGTAAAGATTATCGACTTCGGAATGGCGCATGTGGCGGACAGTCGCTCGCGCACGGGTCTGAAGGGTACGCTGCTTTACATGGCGCCTGAACAAGTCGAGATGAAGCCTCCTTCCCCTCTTTCCGACATCTTCTCGTTGGGGGTTGTGGCCTTTGAGACTCTGACCCGGCGACGGCCATTTGAAGGTGCAACCGACCGCGACATTGCCCGGTCCATCGTCCACCACATTCCGCCGCCCGCTTCGGATTTCAATCCCATGGTCAGCCCCAGCGTGGCAAGAGTCATCCATAGGCGATGGCGAAGCAGCCGTACAACCGGTTTGCAAGCGTGCGCGAGTTTGCTGACACCCTACAGCGGGCTCTGCGCAATGAACCCATTGAGATGTTTGACTCCTCGAGAATCCGGCCTCGGCTCCTGCGTGCGATGAAGGCATTCGAGCAGTCGGACTGTCAATTTGCTGCTGAAATACTGGGAGAGCTCGAGGCGGAAGGACATATCGATCATGATATGACGGTGCCCCTGCCCTCCGGCCCCTCGACGCATCCAATGCAACCCGCGCCTCTGCAACTTGCGCCTCCGCCCCCGCAACCAACGCCGCCGCAGGACGTGTCAGCTCGCCCCCAGGCAGGGAAGAAGATTCTCTGGATTGCAACTGGAGTAGCCGTGTTGGTTGTTGCCGCAGTTGCGGCTCTCCTTGTGCCCCGCTTGCTCAAGAAACAGCTCGCCACCGAAGGGACCGCGAGCGGCGGGACGGCAATTGTAACGCAGACTCCCACGCCGCTCGCGCCCCCGCAACTAGCCGCATTAAGCCCGCATTTCCATTTTGAACTCCACCTGTGAATCTTTGGATGTTGGCCGTCATCAATATTGATGCGGGTTTGAACGTGATGCAGACACGCCGGAGGTCAACACCCAATGGGTGAGAGA
>Ga0182027_10000356_pt1 | contig 79306 bp, 77 predicted proteins | sample 712E1DmetaG_FD_121300 | JGI IMG/M metagenome (GOLD analysis project Ga0182027, IMG submission 121300) | Permafrost microbial communities from Stordalen Mire, Sweden - 712E1D metaG (Illumina Assembly) | ecosystem: Environmental > Terrestrial > Soil > Wetlands > Permafrost | place: Sweden...
GCCAATAATGTCATTCGTTGAAACAAAGTTCATCGGCGTATTCATCTTAAACGTCGCTGGCGGATTAACCCAACGTTCAGACAACTTCCATGGATCTTTCATACCAAACGAATAGTAACGATCATACAATCCATAGAACGTTGTAACAGGCGGAGCGATAGTGCCGTTGTATTCGTATCCTTTTACTATGCCATCAGCAATACGAAGCGTGAATGTAGCATCCGGTGGAATTTGTGTTCCATAGACCTCGTACATAGCATTGCCAAGCATTTGTTCACACGCTTGAAGTTTTTCATTGATGTCGTTATATCTTTTTTGAATTTCTTTTACACGCATTTGTTCGGCAATAACAAATGCAATCAAAGGATCGTTTGACTTGATAATAGCTTCCGGTGTTCCGGCAAGCAACGCTTGTGTTTTCTCTTTCGATGCAATGATTGAATTTGCGCTCAAATCTTCTGCCGCATTCTCAGGTGTCCTTCCCGCCATCAGTTTGTTAAACGCCTCATCCTTTCCTTCCAGCGCACGCTCCATAATATTCAATCGGAATGCAAGTAGCCGTTTCTCAACCTCCGGTGTTAAATTGGAAGGATATAATTTTGTTCTTATCGAATCCGCAATTGAATCTTTAGACTGATTTGCCGCATTTACAAGATCGGCTGTCAATGACAAGTATTTAGGGAAGTTACGTCCACGAAACCTCAACGCATCGAATTTCGGATAGAGCGCTGTAAGCTCGGATTGGTACTGTGCAATATCGCTCCACGGATCACCATACTTCTCGTTCAATGCTGGTTTGTCAAGCATGGCCTTTTGAAACTTCTTTTCAAAATCTTTCTTCTTCGCCATCAGCACAGGATCTTGCAAACCGTTTAAATATCCTGTAATTGCTTTCCGCGAGTTTTCTAATCCGAAAATTGTGTTGAGAAATTTTAATTTTGCTTCAGGATGCGCTGCAATATACGATGAATAGATTGTTCCAACTTTCTCATACGTCTCGATATTTGCTGGATACGTAACATCACGCAGATATTCCAACTGCGCCACCGTTTTTAAACGGTTTGTTCTGCCAGGATTTCCAATAACAAATACGGCATCTCCTTCTTGTGCACCATCTTGACTGAATCGGAAAAAGTTTGCAGTCTTCAATGGTTTTCCGTTATCATAAACGCGGAAGAAAGCGCAATCAAAATCGTATCTGGGATATGTGAAATTATCCGGGTCACCGCCAAAGAACGCTATCATATCTTCCGGTGCGTAAACAAGGCGTACGTCTGTGTAACGCTTGTATCCATAAAGTGAATAGCGTCCGCCATTGTAAAACGAAACAACACTAAACACCATTGAGTCTTGTGGCGTACTCGTTTTATATTTCGCTGAATAGCGTGCCTGAATTTCTTGCATCTTCACCATGCGATTTGCAACCTTGGCATTGTCTGTCGTACCCCTGTCAAATGCTTGCTGTACTTCCTTCGTAACATCATCCATCACAAGCAATTGATCGATAAAGATGTTGGATGCTTTCCGTTCGTCATTCAATGTAGCTGCATAGAACCCATCTTCTGCTAACCGTTCGCCTTCTCTATTTACACTATCCAAGGCTGAGCGGGCGCAATGGTGATTGGTCATTACTAAACCATCTTCCGAAACGAATGATGCAGTGCAATTTGGCAAACGAAGTGCGGATAAGCGCGCCTTATCAAACCACTCTTTTGAAGGTGCAAAGTTATACGTCTTGGCGAAATAATCCATAGGCGGAAAATCGAATGTCCACATTTTGCCAGTATCAAACTGTCCGGCTTGAAATTTTTCAAGATTGATATGACGCGGTATATCGCTCTTGGTTGATTGCTGATTCGAACAACCCATTAAAAGCACTATTACAATAAAAGACATGAAACTATACTTCAAAAGAAAATGTTTCATAGAAACCTCATTTAGTTGGCTTATTTTTCATAATTAAAATGTATGAAGAACAATCTGTCGATGCAATAAATTCATTTGAAAAACTGAAACACACTTTTTTCAACTAGAAATATTCCATAACTTCATCAACGATGTTAACACAACGAACAATATGGTGTGGTTCCATTCTTTTCATAGGAATGATGTTTCTTGTAAGTTGGCAGAAGGCAGTCGCACAAGAACACGAGCAGAGAAGCGGGATTTCTAATTCATGGCTGATTATGCAAGTTGTACCCAGCGTTTCCTGGACATGTTTTCCGGCGCAGACTCGCTTTTCTTTTGAATGGGAAGCTACACCCATATTGTATTCATGGGGAATGACAAAGCTTGACCCACCGTTACATTTCTTCTTTGTCACGCAACCAGAACGCTTTGCAGGTTCGGTCGAGTTCAACATCTCCATGCAGCTTTACACGAGCCAAGTCAGGGCAAGCCATTGGGGATTTTCCGGACAATTGCTGGCGCATCTGCCGCTTGTGGAACATGGCGAATATGTCGGACTTAATCTTGGTGTTGCACGTTACAACATTGCTGGTGTATCTTCAAATTATGTTGTTGGAGGATTCTCGACACTCTTTGGTTTTCTTCATTATAACATTAAGTACAGTCCTGGTAATGAAATTTGGATGCACTCAATTGAATTCCGTTTTTTCTAATTTTCCATTATGAACAATAAACGCCTTTTACTACATTTTATTTTATTTTCACTCATCGCTCTGCACTGCTCGTTGATTATTACTGGTTGTAGTTCTTTCTTTATCCGCTTCATAACAAAATCTTTTGAGAACCTTCCGAATTCGCCCGATACTGTTGCTGCAAAAATCGCACATCCAATTTTTCAGAACGTCGGATTGTCGGTTTTGTGGGTTGGTCATGCAACATGTCTCATTCAAATCGATGATAAAATATTTCTTACCGATCCAATATTTTCAGAGACGGCTGGAATGATATCTAAACGCAGAATCGAGCCGGGAATTCTACCATCATCCATTGATAAGCTGGATTATATTCTCATCTCTCATATTCATTTCGATCATTTGAATTATGGAAGTTTATCAATACTGCCCAAATCTGCAGCGGTACTTATGCCGACTGGCAGCGCGGAGTATGTCCCGGAGTTTGGTTTTTCAGATTATCATGAGATGAATCCGTGGACAACATTTGAAGCAGATGGTGTGCGCATTACTGCCGTGCCTGTCAAACATTTTAGCGGAAGATACGGATTCGATGGCGCCTGGTTAAACCATAACACGTACACCGGTTATGTGGTTGAGTATAAAGGCAAAACAGTTTTCTTTGCAGGCGACACGGGATATGATCCAGAAAAGTTCAAAACAATTGGAGAAAAATTTAGAATTAATGTAGCATTGATTCCTATTGCACCGATTGAACCTCACGAGTTCATGAAGCACGTACACGCCGATCCGGAAGAAGCCCTGCATATTTTTGATGATGTGCATGCGAAGATAATGATTCCGATTCATCACCGTACATTTGTACAGGGACTAGATTCGACGTTAACCTTTGCGGAAAATCAATTAAGATTGTTAGCATCGGAAAGAAAATTAGGAGATCGCATGCTAATTCTCAAAGTCGGCGAGCAACGAATAATTATACCATGAAATTAAAATAAAACCACAAAGTTTTCCAAGGTGCACTAAAAATAATATTATGGAATAACTCCATAACGATTCTTTGCGTTCTAGCAGTTATCTTCTAATTTTCACAAATAAATACAAAGCCCGATCCTGCAACTGTAGAACCGGGCTTATAAATTTATGCCTCTTAATCCTGTCCGAAGACAGTACTCTGCTCAACGATTTATTTTACCAACTCCATCGTAGCTATTCCACTGCCAGCTTGAGGTGGCAGTTTGGATTCGGATTTAATAATTCTCCGAGTATCTTTTGCAATCCACAATTTTGTTCCGCCGGATTCTCCTTCTTCCTTTGGGGTAAGTTCTACTTTCCAGACATCGAAGTCCTTAGCCGCTACAGTTATTTTTTCAGATCCTGCAACTGTAAGTCCCATCGCTTTTTGTTTCTGTGCCATCGCTTCAAATTGATAGAGCGTCGCTTTGTAACCATCTATAAACGGAAGTGTGCTGAGCGGCAGTTCAATTCCAGCGCCATCAGACAGTACAATATTTGCTGTCTGTACTTTGATCGGCATTTCCTGCGGACCCATAATCAGCTTTCCATCGACTGCATTGCCTGAATAAGTGAAAACCATCTTTCCGAGTCCTTGAGTTGCAAATCTGCGAATCGGTAACAAGGTTACAGCATCCATATCGAGTGTGTCAACTCCTGAACCCATTGCTCCAGAAGTTTCTTCTATAACGCGCCATACATCTTTACCCGCATAGGTTGTTTTCACAATTGTCCGCGTTACATTCACTGTAAGCTGCTGACCGCGAATTTCCATCTTTACAGTGTAGAGGAGTGTGTCCGGTCTCAGAAGCGCGCCATTGAATGCAGGCATTATTTCTTTTGTAACATCTGTTACTGGTTTCGGCATGGTTACAGTTTTTACATCAACTGTAATTGATTCCAGTTTTTTCTGGATCACATCGCGCACATCTTTTTGCACTCTTCCATCCAAATGTTTGGCGAAAAATTGTTCCATCGCAGTGTACATTGCAATGCGGTTTTCTTTTCCAGCAAATCCATGTCCTTCATCCGGTGCAACGATGTACTCGACCTGCCTGCCAAGGTCGCGCAGCGCGACAACGATCTGATCTGCTTCAGCTTTCTTCACGCGCGGATCGTTTGCTCCTTGCACAACAAACAACGGCGCTTTGATATTCTTTGCCGAATTAAAAGGCGACTGCTTTTCCAGCATCTCTTTATCTTTCGGGTCGTCTTTATCGCCGACTCGGATCGCAAACGTCTTTTTCATCGGCGCCCAATACGGGGGAATGGAATTCAATAGTGTTATGATATTTGAAGGCCCCACAATATCGAATCCGGCAGCGTATAAATCAGGCGTAAAGGTCAATCCAGCCAATGTTGCATAACCGCCGTATGATCCGCCGGTAATACCAACACGCTTCGAATCTGCAATTCCTTTCTTAATCAAATATTGTACGGCATCTGTAATATCGTGCTGCATTGATCCGGTGCCCCATTGTTTATTGCCGGAGTTTAGGAATTTTTTCCCGTATCCGGTTGAACCACGGAAGTTTGGCAAAAGCACTGCATAACCACGATTGGCAAGAAACTGTGCAACGCTGTTATATCCCCAGAAATCGCGTGCCCATGGACCGCCATGTGGATAAATAATCGTTGGCAAATTCTTGGATGGAACTCCTTTTGGAAGAACAAGATATGCGGGAATTTCCATACCATCGCGCGCTGCATAACGTAACGGTTTCATCTGTGCCAAATTTTTAGATGGCAAATTCGGTCGGGATCTGTAAAGCAATTCCGTTTTTCCAGTTTTCCGGTCAAACAGATAAGTCGAACCCGGATCAACATCGCTACTGACACTGACCAGCCATAGACTTTCATCTTTTGTTGTACTTCCTAAACTAATATTGCCGCTTGGAAATTGTTTTTTCAATTGTTCGTAACTCTTCGCAAATTTTTTCTCTTTGGGATAAACACGAATAATATCTCCTCGATATACAGTGGCAAGCAATTCATTTGTCTCATCGGAAAAAATTGCATTGCCAAAATCAACTTCATTCTTTGGATCTTTCTCTACCAGCTTCGTTGCGCCAGTCTTGAGATCAAATATTTCACACTGTGTTTTATCGAGCTGATCGCCCTTGTTCGTTTCTAAATAGAAACTGTTACCATCCGGTGTGAAGCGAATCGGGTCAACCGACTCATCTGCTGTAACCGAATAGATGGATGTAAATGATGTATCGTGCAGTTTTAGAATTTCCATGCCGCCATCACTCGTTTGCCGAACGCCAAGTCGGAGATCGCCATTGATATCCGTCATCCAGCCGGCAATGTTGTCCTCATTCTTGCGAATGAGAGTTCGTTCACCTGTAGTAAGATTAATTCTATAGACATCGTGAAGCGATGGATCGCGGTCGTTCAATCCCACAATAATTTCATTGGGTTTGATTCGCGGAACATCAATAATCATTGCACGGATTTTTTCCTGCGGTGTTAAATTGCGTGCTGGGGGAACTGGATCACCTGCAATTGTTGGATCGATCGCATACACACGATAGTTTTCATCTCCGCCTTTATCCTGAACATATAAAACATACTTTGAATCCTGCGACCAGAAGTATCCGGGTATCGGACGCGCTGTGTCGGCAGTTAAAGGACGGGCTTTTTCAAACGCTTCCTTTTGTTCCTTTATCCAAATATTACGGACATTCTTAAAAGGTTTAATGAATGTAATATACTTGCCGTCTGGTGAAAGCTGAGCTCCGGATATCTCTGGGTCACCAAAAAATATCTCTCTATCAATAAGCGGCGGTAATTGCGCAAACAACGAACTTGACGAGATAATTAACAGAATAGACCAACAAACAATAGAACGAATCATAGTATGACCCCTTTCGTTGGTGGATAATGATTGGTTTGATTAAAACAAAGTGTTATAATTTTCAGAAAAGATTCGAGGCCGCTGTTTCTAATGCAACCATGGGTGTTAATGTATTAGAGAAATGTCAGAGTGTCAACTATTCAATTTTATATTGAAAAAACACACGCTTTACGTTGATTCTCCTTCAACTTCTCATTACATTTCGATGTCATCGTGAGGTATTTTTTTAGCAATAGTGGAATGAATATCGCGATTTTCGCCTCAGGGCGCGGTTCAAATTTTCAAGCAATTCTTAATGCAATTGACTCTGGACTTCTTCCGGCGCAAATCGCTGTACTCATCAGCAATAAATCTGATGCAGGCGCGATGGAGATTGCGCGCGCACATAATATTCCGACACAACATCTTTCGCGAAAAATGTTTTCGTCGGAAGAGGCACTAGCGGATGCGATGCTGGAAGTGTTAGAGAAAAATCACGGAGAATTTATTGCGCTGTCCGGATATATGAAAAAAATTCCTGCGCAAGTAATTCACCAATATCGAGACCGAATCGTAAATATTCATCCGGCGCTGCTGCCATCGTTTGGCGGCGAAGGAATGTACGGTTACCGCGTACATGAAGCAGTAATTGCAAGTGGTGAAAAAGTCTCTGGCGCAACGGTTCATTTGGTGGACGAAGAGTATGATCGTGGCCCAATAGTTTTGCAAAAGACTATCGCCATTGCTCAAAATGAAACACCGGATTCACTTGCAGAAAAAGTATTGAAAATTGAACATGAAATTTTCCCGCTCGCGCTGAAAGCATTCGCTGAAGGGCGGGTAAAAGTTGAAGGAAGAAAAGCTTGGATAACGTAATAGTTTTAGATCCATTCTCAAAATCAACTTCATCGGATAACGACATACCACCGCTCACAATTAAGCGTGCGTTAATTAGTGTGTCAGATAAAAAAGGAATTATCGAATTTGCAAAGGCACTGCGAGAATTCGGCATAGAGATTATTTCCACCGGCGGAACATTTACCACGTTGAAAAACGCTGGCATCGAAGTGAAATCAGTCTCGGATGTTACCGGCTTTCCCGAAATTCTTGATGGCCGCGTCAAAACTTTGCATCCAGCTATTCACGCTGGCATCCTTGCTGTGATGGATAATCCCGCGCATCTCGAGCAATTAGAGAAGCACAAAATAGAACCAATCGATCTTGTCGTCGTCAATCTCTATCCTTTTGAACAGACTATAGCGGTTGAAAATGTGAAGTTAAATGAAGCCATCGAGCAAATCGATATTGGCGGACCGGCAATGGTACGGTCATCATCAAAGAATTTCAGACATACGGCCGTTGTTGTCAATCCAGATCTCTACGGCATCGTATTAGAAGAAATGCGCGAACACAACGGCGCACTCACATTGCAAACAAGATTCAATCTTGCATGCCGAGCATTTCAACACACTGCACATTATGATTCAGTTATAGCATCATATCTTACCGGACTCACACCGCAAAAAACTCTTCCGGATTCCATCACCATTTCACTGAAGAAAGAACAACCGATGCGCTATGGTGAAAATCCTCACCAAGCGGCGGCACTGTATGGATCATTCAGCAGCCATTTTCAGAAACTACACGGCAAGGAACTTTCTTATAATAATATTCTCGATATTAATGCAGCGGCGTTACTTTGCACTGAGTTTGACGAGCCAACTGTCGTTATCGTCAAACACAACAATCCTTGTGGCGTCGCTACTGACACATCTCTTATTGAAGCATACCGAAAAGCGTTTGCAACGGATACAAAATCCGCGTATGGCGGTATCGTTTGTGTGAATCGCCCGCTTGATAGAACGACAGCAGAAGCCATCAACGAAATTTTCACCGAAGTGATTATTGCACCAGAATATGAAAAAGGCGTGCTGGAATTTCTAACAAAGAAACGAGATCGTCGTTTGATGAAACAAATATCCAACCTGCGAAAATTTTGGGAGTTAGATGTACGAAAAGTTGTTGGTGGCATTTTAGTGCAGGAACCGGATCAACACAGAATTCATCAAAGTGACTTACGGGTTGTCACAAAACGTCAACCGACCGACGAAGAGATGCAGGCTCTGTTATTTGCATGGCGTATTGCAAAGCACGTGAAATCGAATGCAATTGTGTACACACTGGGTGACCGGACACTTGGTATCGGCGCCGGGCAAATGTCACGCGTTGATTCATCCAAAATTGCAGCAATGAAAGCAACGGAAGCCGGATTTGATTTACATGGTTGTGCAGTTTCTTCTGATGCATTCTTCCCATTTGCAGATGGCTTATTAGAAGCAGTCAAAGTAGGTGCAACGGCAGTCATTCAACCCGGCGGTTCCGTGCGAGACGAAGAAGTTATTAAAGCGGCAGATGAACACAATGTTGCAATGGTGTTCACTGGTATTAGACATTTTAGGCATTAAAATAATCCATTTTTATTTTTTCATTCATAATTTTGTAATTGGATTCTCATGGGACTCTTTTCAATGTTTTCTGCCGACCTTGCCATCGATCTTGGCACAGCAAATACTGTTATCTGGATGAAGGGCAAAGGCATCATCCTTAACGAACCCTCCATTGTCGCATTCGATCGGAACACGAAGCGCATCATCGCCATTGGCAATGAAGCACGTGCGATGCTCGGCCGCACACATAAAGATATTCGCACCATTCGTCCGATGAAGGACGGCGTGATCGCAGATTTTGAAATCGCTGAAGGTATGCTACGCGAATTTATAAAAAAAATCAGTGCTGGCTGGGTACCAAGCAGACGCATTATTGTATCGGTACCATCCGGAATTACGGAGGTGGAAAAACGCGCTGTGCGTGATTCTGCCGAACACGCCGGTGCGAAAGAAGTTCACCTGCTTGCCGAACCAATGGCAGCGGCAATCGGTATCGGACTCGATGTTGATGCACCGGTCGGAAATATGGTTGTCGATATCGGCGGCGGCACTACAGAAATCGCCGTCATTGCATTGTCTGGTATCGTGAACGAAGAGTCGCGGCGGGTGGCGGGTGACGAGATGAACAATGCCATCATTCAATTCTTCAAACGCAATCACAATATTCTTATTGGTGAACGGACAGCGGAAGCTATCAAGTGTGAGGTAGGTTCTGCTATGCCATTGAAAGAAGAAATTACGATTCAAGTAAAAGGGCGTGACCTTGTGAACGGTGTACCGAAAACAACGGAAGTCAGTTCTGTGGAAATTCGCGAAGCGTTAAACGAACCGATTGCTCAAATTGTCGAAGGCGTTAAGGTCACATTAGAACGAACTCCACCAGAACTTTCAGCCGATATTCTTGACCGCGGCATCATGCTTACCGGCGGCGGTGCATTGTTGAAAGGTCTCGACGAACGGCTACGTCTTGAGACAAATCTTCCTGTTCACGTTGCTGAGGAACCATTACTTGCTGTTGTGCGCGGCACGGGTAAAGTTATGGAAAACATGGACAAATATTCCAAGGTATTGTTGAAGGGAAAGAGATACTGATAATTTCATTTCGCAATTGGCAATCCGAAATCCGCAATTAAAAGATGTTTCAACGACTATACGATATTCTATTCGAATTCCGAGAATATGCAATCTTATCTGTCTTAATTATTGCTTCCTTTGTCCTGATGGCAATGAATGACAATCCACAGATCAAACAGATCAGAGCTATTTCGACAGTAATTTTTGGCGGAGTGCAGGAACAACTTAGTTTTATTCCTACGTATTTTGGGCTAAAAGCAGAGAACGAACTTCTTCATCATATCAACATTGAACTTGCCGACGAAGCACAACGGCTCCGTGAAGCAAAACTTGAGAACCTCCGTCTGCGGCAATTACTTGGATTAAAAAGTCAACTGCCATACAAGTTGATTGCAGCTCGTGTTGTCAACAAGAACCTTGCACTCTTGCGTAACACGATTACAATCAATGTCGGCTCAAGTGACAGCGTACAGCAATATATGCCAGTGGTAAGTGACGGCGGATTGATCGGCATCGTCACAACCGTGACCAAGCATTATTCAATCGTCAATATTCTTTTAAATACAGAATTTCGGGTAAGCGGCAAAGTGCAGCGCAGCCGTATAGACGGAATTGTCGTGTGGGATGGAAAAACACTCAGTCTCAATAATGTTCCAAAAATGCGCGACGTTAGCATGGGTGATGTTGTTACAACATCTGAATACAGCAATACTTTTCCACCAGATATTCGTATTGGTCTGGTCAGCGATGTGCACGAACAACCAGGTTCGCTTTTTAAATCCATCACAATTGAGCCCGGTACGGACTTTGTGAAATTAGAAACAGTGTTTGTGATGGCTTATGCCCAAGATAAAGAACGGGTCGAACTCGAACAGCGGACCGGTCTGCGAATCGGAAAGTAATTCTCCTCTGTCAACCTTGTTTTTTCTCTACCTTGCATATTGCTCGTTTTTCCGTTACTTTAATTCCGAAAATTAAAAAACGAACACCAGCGAACTTACCGATGGCAAAGTTAAAAACAAAGAAATCTGGCGCAGCCAATATTCCGCATGTTTCTATCGTTGTTCCTCTTCTTAATGAAGATGAATCTCTGGGCGAATTATTCAAGCTCATTAACGAGACAATGCAACGGATTAAGATGTCCTATGAAGTGATTTTTGTGGATGATGGTAGTACCGACAGATCGTTTGAAGTTTTGACTGCAATGCATACTGAATATCCTGACATTATTAAAGTGGTTCGTTTCCGGCGAAATTTTGGAAAGTCTGCGGCACTTTCAGCCGGCTTCAAGGAAGCACAAGGTGAATACATCATAACAATGGATGCAGACCTGCAGGACGACCCAAATGAAATTCCGTCGCTTATTGAAACACTCGGAGATTCCTACGATTTAGTATCGGGATGGAAAAAGAAAAGACGGGATTCTGTTATCTTCACACTACCATCACGCATTGCCAATAATATTACAAGCAAACTAACAGGACTGCACATTCATGATTTGAATTGTGGACTAAAAGTGTATCGTAAAATAGTCGCTAAGGAATTAAAACTTTACGGCGACCTGTACCGCTATATTCCAATTTTAGCACATCAAGCAGGATTTCGCGTCGGAGAAAAAATCGTTCAGCATCATTCACGAAAATACGGCCATTCTAAATATACAGTCGGAAAATTTTATCGCGGCTTTCTTGATTTACTAACGATTCTCTTCACAGCAAAATACATCCGCCGCCCTCTGCATCTCTTTGGCGTTTGGGGAATTGTTTCATTTGTAATCGGTGCCGTAATTGATGGATACCTCTCACTTGAATGGTTCTTGGGTTTAACATCCATCAGCAATCGTCCACTCTTCCTTGTCGGATTTCTCTTTATTATCATCGGCGTCCAATTCATTTCTCTCGGTTTATTAGGTGAGATGATTTCGCGACACGAACGTAATGAAGAGACGTACTCCATCCGCGAAAGTTTGAAGTAAGATTCCGTGCCAGATCAATCTTCTTTCATTAGCTTTTGTACTCTATGTTTTAACTGGTTCATTCCAATCTGGATGGTGGAATGATGAACATTGAACAGCATCAGATTGAAATTCTGCGGAATAAACACGCTTGGGAATCAAAGCGCCTGTTACGTACCATATACGAATCATTTTACAATCAAATTGCGGCGCTCATTGATCCAGTGTTAAAGGGAAAAATTGTCGAGCTTGGTTCAGGAGTCGGGAACTTGAAATCTGCTATTCCTCATGCAATTTGCACAGATCTTTTTCCAAACCCATGGCTTGACACTGTATGCAGTGCTTACGCGATGCCGTTCGAGGACGGTTCAGTTTCGCATCTTGTGCTCTTTGATGTATTCCATCACCTTGAACGGCCGAATGCTTTTTTTAAAGAAGCTTTGCGTGTATTGACCAACAACGGACGTGTCATTATCTTTGAACCATACATGAGCATTTCATCTATAGCAGTCTATGGACTTCTGCACCATGAGCCAGTGGCGTGGAATGTGCCAATTAATCATTCGGACGACTCACCGTCAGAAGTTCATTATTACGCTGCACAGGGAAATGCAACGCGCCTTTTCTTCCGACTCGAAACTGAAAAATGGCTGAAAGGCTGGAAAGTATTTCATAAGCAACCAGTTGTTAGTTTTAGTTATTTGCTATCAGGTGGGTACAGCAAACCGGCAATATATCCTGAACAGGTACTGCCTCTTATGCAAAAGATCGATACAATGCTTTCACACTTGCCATCATTGTTTGCTGCACGTTGTTTAGTGGGATTGACTCCAGAATGAAACAAAACACGGATACATTGGTTCGACTTACAAATTACTTCGATTCAATTGCTGAACGATGGGATCGTTGGCAGGAACACAATCGTTACTATCACAAAAACGTAAAACACCTGCTCCAATTTCTTATTCCACAGCATACATCTGTGCTTGAACTTGGTTGTGCTACCGGCGACCTGCTTAATGCTGTACAACCATCAATCGGTGTTGGTGTGGATATTAGTTCTAAAATGGTACACATTGCTCAGAAAAAATATCCGCACTATACATTTCATAACATGAACGCGGAACAATTGTCGCTTGAGCAAAAGTTTGATTATGTGGTAATGTCGGACCTTGTTGGGCATTTGCATGACATTCAACAAGCGCTGGAAAAATCGTACGTTGTGATGACACAGCGTTCGCGTCTTATTATCACCTATTACAATTTTATATGGGAACCTATCCTGCTTCTGTCGGAAAAACTTCGACTGAAAACTCCACAGCCGCATCAAAACTGGGTCAATACACATGATTTGCATAATTTGCTCGACCTGGCAAATTTTGAAATCATCCGAAGTGGATATCGTCTTTTGCTTCCCAAGAACATTCCAATTATCTCTTGGCTCTTCAACAAATATCTTTCACAGCTTCCTTTACTGCGAAAATTCTGCGTTGTCCGCTTCATCGTAGCAAGACCGCGTGTCCAAGTAGCACATCCTGAACGTTTTTCTGTCTCTATTATAATCCCTGCACGTAACGAACGCGGCAATATTGAAACAGCAGTGCAGCGCATTCCAAAGATGGGAAACAAAACAGAAATTATTTTTGTTGAAGGCGGCTCAAATGACGGAACACTTGATGAGATTAAACGCGTTGTAAAAACTTATAAGAAAAAACGCGCTATGAGCTTCTGTGTCCAAAGCGGAACTGGCAAAGCGAATGCCGTACGTGAAGGTTTCGCACGTGCTCACGGCGATATTCTAATGATATTAGATGCTGACCTGACAGTTGCGCCAGAAGATCTGCCAAAATTTTATAACGCACTTGCTGAAAACCATGGAGAATTTGTGAACGGTAGTCGGCTTGTCTATCCAATGGAAAAACAGGCAATGCGTTTTTTGAACCTGCTCGGAAATAAATTCTTTAGTATGATGTTCACATACTTGCTCGATCAAAAGTTTAAAGACACACTCTGCGGAACAAAAGTGCTCTTCAAATCGGATTATGAAAAACTTGTGGCAAATCGTTCATACTTCGGCGAATTTGATCCGTTTGGCGATTTTGATCTTATCTTCGGCGCAGCAAAACAGAATTTGAAAATTGTCGAAATGCCCATCTGTTACGCGGAGCGTACATACGGCGAGACAAACATTCAACGCTGGCGGCACGGATTACTACTATTAAAGATGGTAGGAGTTGCCGCGCATCGGCTGAAATTTGTATAAGGTAAATATCACTCATGGCTAAATCTTACAAATCAAAAAACATTTTAGAGAAAAATCAAACAAGGCATACGACGTACGATCGATTGAATCGTTGGTTTGAAAAAAATAACTATCGATGGCTCCTAGGAGTGCTAGCCATTGCATTGATCGCCAGCATTTTTTCATTCGATATAAAACCAAGTGTCGATGGTGATGATACATCGTACGTTCTCTCAGCAATGAGGATTGTTCATTCCGGGCAACTGCCAATTGGATTCCGAACACCAGGGTACCCAATCGTCCTATCATTGTTTATCTGGATGTTCGGTATAAACCTTATAATGCTAAAAGCTACCTCGCTCTTTTTTTTTCTCGGAACAATTATTTCGTTATTCTTCGTTTTCCGAAACCGGCTTCAACCGATAGTGCTCTCTTCTCTCCTGCTGCTGGTTGCACTCAATCCGTTGATGTTGAAATATTCACATCAAACATTCAGCGAGACTCTCTTCACACTTATACTCATTTGGACAATTCATTTTATATTGCAAGCGAACGAGAAAGACTCAACGAAATCTACACTCATTGCGGCAACATTAACAATGGCATCTTTTTATGTTCGTATTGCAGGTGTAACAATTGCGGGCGTTGCCGTTCTTTTCTTTATTTATCAGAAACATTGGAAACAACTCATTATATATGTGATTATATGTGCTGCACTCTACAGTCCGATGAAAATATATGAATGGACATCGGGCTCTGCTGCATTCGGACAGGCATCCATTCTCATGTTGAAAAATCCTTATACCACAACAGAAGGAATGGAAACTGTAAGCGGATTTATTGACCGTTTTGCAAATAATATTTTTAATCACGCCAACTATCAGATTCCTACGTCACTCGGATTACCAATGCCTCAAGAATTAGGATTTGCTGATGGACGCTTTATGCCAAATGCATCAGCTCTTCTTGGCATCTTGGTTTCTCTTGTTCTAGTAATAGGGTGCATCGTGCCAATGATAAGAAAACCAAAATCGATGCTGGCATTTCTCAGTTTTTTCATTGTGATATATATAGCTTTTATCTCAGTAGCACTACAAAATATTTTTGCCACACCACGTATGCTTATGCCTATTATCCCTTATCTTATTATTGGAACACTTGAAGGATTTCGCATTCTCGGCAACCGCTGGGTAAAAGTAACGGATACAGAAACAGTCTCGGCTCGTGCAAAGATACTTGTACTTATTGCAGTCATCGGATTGACATTCGCAAATATTATTGGAACCAAAGAATCGATTGATGAAAGCTATCCTATCCTCAAAGCTAATCTTGGCGGTAATGAGTTCGCCGGATTTACAGAAGATTGGACAAATTATTTGCGTGCATGTGTTTGGATCAAATCACAGTTACCGATTCAATCTACCGGAATCATTTGCAGGAAGCCGGAATTGTTTCTGCTCTACGCTGGAAATTACAATGTCTATGGCGCTTATAAAGTTGATCAAACAAATCCAGATTCGATTATTGCGAAGTGGAAATCGCTCAATATGACACATCTTCTTTACGACAACTTCCAGTGGACATCTACCTTACGACGGTACATTCAGCCGGTTGCGGAAAAATATCCACAAATGTTTGAAATGGTACATCAAGAAGGTTCCCAGTATCCAAGCTATGTTTTCCACCTCAACTACAATGCGACAAATGACACAAGTGAAATGCGCAAGGAATCCCGCTGATGAAAATCGTACTCATCGGTCCGGCTTATCCAATCCGAGGCGGTAATGCGCTCTTTGTTGCACACCTCTATGAATCTTTGTCAGAAACAAACGATGTGCAAGTTATTTCTTATTCCCGTTTATATCCAGGATTTTTGTTTCCCGGAGTTCGTCAAACAGATGTTAGTGGTGTTGCTATAAAAAAACATCCCGCTACACTTATTATAGACTGCTTAAATCCGTTTACGTGGTGGAAAGCTGCGCATCTCGCCGCATCGATGAATCCCGACATGCTTGTCTTCACCTGGTGGAATCCTTTCTTCGGTTTCATTGTTAGAACAATCGCGTCAACATTTAAACGACGCGCAAAGAAACCCGTGGTTATCGTAGCTGAAAATGTTATCTCGCATGAAGGCAGATGGATCGATGTATTCCTTACAAAAATCGCGTTACAAACAGCCGACAGATTTCTCGTTCTATCAAAAGTTGTTGAAGAAGGAATTAAAAAGTTATATCCACAGATTAAAGTTTTTCGTTCTTCGCTCCCGATTTATGATTGTTATCAAACATCGGAGCAACTAACGCAACAGCAAGCTCAAAAGCAGCTTGGATTAGAAGGCAAGAATGTGCTTCTGTTCTTCGGCTACATTCGCCAATACAAAGGATTAATGAATATTATCGAGGCGCTGCCACTGATTCGTAAACAAATAAACAATGCGCATCTTCTGGTAGTCGGCGAATTCTACGATAACCCCCAGCCATATCTCAATGCCATCAAGCGGCTTGATCTCGGCAATGATATCACAATCATCAATGAGTATGTTGCAAATGAAGCAGTGCATCTCTATTTTACAGCGGCAAATCTTGCAGTTCTTCCGTATAATGAAGCGACTCAAAGCGGCATTCTCAGTATTGCCTATGGCTTCGCGAAACCTGTCGTAGTAACGGATGTCGGTGGTCTGGCGGAATTGGTAGATGATGGCAAAACCGGCTTCATCGTGCCCCCGCATGATATTCCAAGACTTGCCGATTCTGTCATTCGCTATTTTAAAGAAAATCGCGAACAAGATATTTCTCACAATATAGAAGCGAAGCGGCAAGAAAATAGCTTCAACAAAATCCGAATTGTTTTTGAGGAAATAGAATCCGATCTCAAATCTGAACGAGACAATACGCACTAATTTTTATGATTCTTAAGCTCGACTGCAAATATTTCCCCGGCGACCGTCCCTGCTCATTTAATAAGCGCGAAGGTGTGAAGTGCGATGTTTGTCCTTATTACGAAACTGAACAGACGCACATTCTGATCATCAAATTAGAAGCCGTCGGGGACGTCCTGCGCACGACGTGCATTCTTCATGGACTGAAAGAAAAATATCCAAAGAGTGAGATCACTTGGATCACAGGCAAAGCCGCGTTGCCTCTTTTCGAAAACAACAAACTGGTGAACCGCGTTTTCGCTTATGAGTCAACGGAGACAATTCTGCACGTCATGGTTGAAGAATTTGATGTCGTCATCAATCTTGACTCAGCACCGGATAGCGCAGTGCTGGCAACGACAGCAAAGGGCAAAGAGAAAATTGGATACGGGCTCGATACGCGAGGGAATGTCTTTCCATACAACATCGAGGCGATCACGTGGTTAGAGATGGGCGCTTTCGATGACCTGAAGAAGAAGAATACACGATCATTCCAGGACTTGATGCTCGATATTTGCCGTTTGAAAACAACAAAGAAAGATATCGTCATCGAGTTATCTGAAGAGGAATTAAAATTTTCGCATTCCTTTGCAAAACGGAGTGCCTTAGATCATCATTCATTGAAGATCGGAATGAACACCGGCGCTAGCGGCAGATGGCAGTTTAAACAATGGACAATAGAAGGATTCGAGAAACTCATCAAACTGATTCTTGAAAAAACAAATGCAACGATCCTTCTCTACGGCGGTCCATCAGAAAAAGAACGTAACGAAAATCTTACCAAACTTCATCCGACGCGAATTGTGAATACGGGCACAGACAATTCGTTGCGGCAGTTTTTTGCACTGGTGACATTGAGCGACGTGTTTCTTACCGGTGATACACTTGCGCTCCACGCAGCAACAGCGTTGAAGAAAAAAGTCATAGCGCTCTTCGGTCCAACATCTGCGGCGGAGATTGATTCTTACAATGGACAGATTGTTAAGGTACAGGCAAATTTAGACTGTCTCGTTTGCTACAAACCGCGCTGTGATTTTAATCCAAATTGCATGAATGCTATTACGCCAGAGCAAATATTTTCACTTATCAAGGCTAACTTGCCTTAAGTATTCAGTTTATATGGCGACGGTTTTTAAAATTTTATGCTTTTTTATTTCTCATTGACAACTAAATGCATTACGATCCAATAAAAAAAGTCTTTGGTGATGTCATCCGTAAAAATCCGCGGTTGAGAATTCTGTTTTACAAACTGCTGGGGATTATGTTTCTCCGTGAGTGGTACGTAAAACGCGAACTCCGGCATCAGCTTGGCAACTGGAACAAACCGTTCACTGTTTATGACGCTGGAAGTGGTTTCGGTCAGTATTCATATTACATCGCAAAACATTTTCCGCTTGCAACAATCTATGGCATTGACTTGAAAGAAGAACAAGTTGCCGACTGTAATAATTTCTTCCGCTCTGTCGGACTAACCCAGTGTTCATTTACCGTTGAGGATCTGACACAGATTCAACATTCAGATAAATTTGACTTCATTCTCTCTGTCGATGTAATGGAGCACATCCCTGACGACATTGGTGTTTTCCATAATTTCTTCCAGGCACTAAGGTCTGGCGGAACACTGCTCATCAACACACCGCCAAACCTCGGTGGGTCGGACGCGCATTCTGATAACGAAGAAAGTTTCATCGGCGAGCATGCCCGCAATGGATACGGTGCGGAAGAAATTCAGAAGAAGTTGGAATTGGCGGGATTCAGAGTGGAATCAATTCGCTACACATACGGTACTTGGGGTGATCGATATTGGAAAATTGGCATCAAGTATCCGATGCAAATGCTAAATATTTCCAAGATTTTATTTGTTGTCCTTCCATTCTACTACATAATAGCTTTGCCGCTCATACTGCCGATGATGTGGTTAGACTACAATGCCGATAATAAAACAGGGACGGGTTTAAATGTGCTGGTGAAAAAAGTGTGATGTTGTAAGAGACGACGAATTTATTGAATGTGAACCCATTTCTCTTTATTATGCTTTCGGTAAAAAATCAAAAATCTGCTGATTGGCAGGTAGAGTATTCTCAATATTCATAAGGAATAGAAAACACTTATGGCAAAGAATGTAAGAGAACAGGCTCGCACTCCAAAATCTGCACGCGTTGAACATCCTCTCATCCCGCCAAAGTATCAGCACTTTGCTGCAATTGTTCTTATTTATATCAGCTTGCTGGTCTTTTTTCATTCCATTATTTTTGACGGTAAAATGTACCAATCTGCCGATACCATCGCATCGCACAGTTGGGAAACTCTCTATAAAGATGCAAAAGCGGAGGGCATTTTCCCGCTGTGGAATCCCTATATATTCTGCGGCATGCCTGGATATGCGAGTGTAACGTTTGCCGTACAACGAACATTCGATATCACCACATTCATTTGGGAACAAATCGTCCGCAAAGTTCTTACATATTTCTTTTTTGATGATGGCAGTCAATCGGGCACCTGGTTGTTGTACTATTTAGTGTATGGTATTGGAATCTATTTATTCGCCTATCAGAAACTGAAAAATAAATCTGTCGCGGTTATTGTGTCGTTGATGGCTTTGTATGCAACATACGTTGCACTTCTTATTATGATGGGGCACATGACAAAGCTTGCAGTCCTGGCATGGTTCCCCTATGTTTTTTTAATTGTAGATAAACTACGTGAAAAATTTTCTCTTCTCTGGGCACTTATACTTATCCTTGTCATACGTCTCTTAATAGAGCCAGTTCATGTGCAATTTATTTACTATAGCTATTTAGCATTAGGATTGTATCTGCTGTTTTTCTTTATTCGCGCATTATTTAAAAAAGAGAACTGGCGAAATGTTCTTATCAGCGGGGCAACATTAGTTGTTGCATCCCTTTTTGCATTTCTCATGGGCGCAGACCAATATTTCTCAACTCTTGAATACAATCCCTATTCAATACGAGGCGCCAATCCGATTATTCAAACATCTGCATCACATCAAACAAAAACCATAGAGGGTGGTCTCGACTACGATTATGCGACAAGCTATTCATTCAGTCCCGGCGAACTCATGACATTCTTCGTGCCGTCATGGTACGGATTTGGACCACTTTCTTATCAGGGTCCGTTGACGGGGAATCAGCCTCAGCGATTATATTTCTATTTGGGACAGCAACCGATTGTGGATGGCCCGCAGTATATGGGCATCATTGTTATTATTCTCGCCATGGTGGGTATATATCGTTTTCGGAAAGATCCGTTTGTTCAGTTCTTGGGTGGATTAATTGTCTTTGCGCTTTTTGTTTCATTTGGCAGAGATTTACCATTCATCTACGATCTGATGTATCGGTTTGTACCGATGTTCAACAAATTCCGCGCACCGGTTCTCATTCTTATGCTCGTGCAATTCTGTACACCGATGCTTGCCGGTTATGGAATAACATCGTTCTTAACGGAACGCAATAAAACGATGAGTCAAGCTCAAGAAAAGAAATGGAAATATATTCTTGGTGGACTCGGTCTCGGTGCCGTGGTGTCACTTGTAGGGTCAAGCCTCATCAAGGATTTCTATTCTTCGTTCTTCCCTCTTCAAGAAATCGGTAAAGCGCTTTCGCGTTCTTATGGTCAATTAAATCCGACTGTTGTTGGAATGTTCTATGATTTTATTAGTTCATCTGTCCTTTCAGACATACTTGTTGGATTTATTTTATTGCTCTTCATGTTTGGAGCTTTCTATTATTATCAAAAAGGAAAATTAAAACTTCCAACCTTGTACGGTATGCTCATTGTTGTCGTTCTTTTTGACCTTTGGCGTGTTGCATGGAAAACTTCAGATCCAAAAAGTCAGCAGGAAACCATGCAAATGACGGCGATACCTGATTTCGTAAAAGTATTGGAACAGGACACAACACAATTTCGCGTATTGAAAATGATTGATGGTCAGCCTGTTTATGATAACTCGCTCGCCTACTGGCGTTTACAAAACGCCTACGGTTATCAGGGGGCAAAGATGCGCGCGTATCAGGACATGGTTGATGTTGCCGGACTTGGCAATCCGCTCGTGTGGCAAATGATGAACATCAAATATCTCATTACCAATAGGGATGAGTCAAACCCTGGATTAGTGCAAGTATATAATAGTCCAGGAACAAAGGTCTACGCCTTCCGATCATGGCTGCCCAGAGCGTTCTTTGTGAATCGATGTGAAGTAAGCGACAGTTTGAGCACTCTAAATAAAATAGCTGCAATGTCATTCAATCCACGCGATATTGCCTATCTCTCAAAAACCAATACTGCAAATATCGATCCTCCATTACAAGGAGCAGAAGCAACGATTGTGCACTATGGAATTCAAGATATCGAAGTGCATGCGACAGCCACAGGTAACAACCTCTTATTCCTCAGTGAAACGTACTATCCAAAAGGATGGAAAGCATATATTGATGGGAATGAGGTGGAGATTCTTCGTCTTGATTATTTGTTCCGTGGCGTAATTATTCCACAGGGCTCACACACACTAGTGATGAAATTTGAGCCTGCATCCTTTATAATTGGCAAAAACATTAGCCTAGGAACCAATCTGTTAGTTCTCAGCGGTCTTTTGGTGTTTGCGATACAATATTTCTTTCAAAAAAAGAAAGAATCACAAGTTTGAGATGAAGTTGAATATTTACAGAAAGGATTTTAAATGAAAGCGGTGATTTTATGCGGTGGTAAGGGAACACGGATCAAAGGGATATCCGAATCACTTCCTAAACCAATGGTACCTATCGGCGGCATGCCTATTTTATGGCACATCATGAAAAACTATTCCCATCACGGAATCAAGGAATTCATTCTGTGTTTGGGTTATAAATCATGGGAGATTAAAGAATTCTTTGTGAACTATAAGACTATTTGCCATGATTTCACAATAAATCTTAAAAACGACCATTTGGACATTCACAATACATTGGAAGATTCGGACTGGAAAGTGACGCTTGCCGATACAGGGGAAAATACTATGACAGGTGGGCGTCTGTCGCGCGTAAAAAAATATTTAGAAGGTGAGGAGCTGTTTTGTCTCACCTATGGTGATGGTCTTTCTGATATAAACATCCGGGAGAGTATAGAATTCCATAGGAAATCCGGAAAAATCTGCACGTTGACTGCCGTACATCCTTCTTCGCGATTTGGTGAAATTACATTCAAAGATTCCATCGTTACAAATTTTAACGAAAAAGCGAATATTGGACAAGGATGGATTAACGGCGGATTTATGGTCTTCGACAATAAAAAACTCTGGGATTATTTATGGTCAGATGACGATCTTGTGCTAGAACGAGATACACTCCCTGCCCTAGTAAAAGACAATCAGCTGGGGGCATTTCAACATGAGGGTTTCTGGCTTGGTATGGATACACCACGAGAATATGAATCCTTAAATGAAATGTGGGTAAGCGGTAATGCTCTTTGGAAAATCTGGACTTAAAATTCTATGGAACATTCTTTTAAAAAATTTTTTCGGGACAAACGTGTTTTAGTAACAGGACACACTGGTTTCAAGGGAGCTTGGCTCAGCATCTGGCTTAATGAGCTTGGTGCAAAAGTATTTGGATACTCATTGGATCCTCCATCGCAACCGAATATTTATGAATTGTGTGGTCTAGACAGTCGCATTGAAAAAGTACATGCTGATGTTCAGAATTTTGATACAATAAAGAAATATATTTCAGAAGTGAAACCAGATGTTGTGTTCCACTTAGCTGCTCAAGCGCTGGTACGATATTCTTATGAAGTTCCCCAATTAACAATGAGAACTAATGTTCTCGGAACATTAAATATTCTCGAAGCAGTCAAAGAATCTGATTCGGTTAAATCGCTCGTCATTGTCACAAGCGATAAATGCTACGAGAATCATGAACAGGTCTGGGGATATAAGGAGAGCGATCCTTTAGGCGGGGAAGATCCGTACAGCGCTTCAAAGGCGGCGGCAGAAATTATTTTTCGTTCCTATCTCAAATCTTTCTTTCGACATAAGGAAAATCTCGGTGCTGTAAGCGTGCGCGCAGGAAATGTCATTGGAGGAGGAGATTGGGCAAAGGACAGAATCGTACCGGATGCTATCAGATCCTTGAGCAAAGGGGAGTTAATTCAAATACGAAATCCCATGGCTATGCGTCCATGGCAGCATGTGTTGGAACCGCTCAGTGGTTATTTATGGTTGGCTGCACGTGCAAGTGATGATCCGACCGGATTTTCTGGCGCATGGAACTTTGGGCCAAACGATAATTCTGCAAAATGTGTACGTGATCTTGTTGAAGCTATCATTGGTAAATGGAAAAGCGGTGGATTCGAAGTTTTACAACAAGAGGGACAAAAACTCCATGAAGCAGGCTGGTTACGATTGACCTGTGATAAAGCCCATGTCATGCTTCCCTGGTCTGCGGTGCTCACTTTCGACGAAAATATAAAACTTACAGTAGACTGGTATAAAAAGTATCACGAGAGCCCTGATCAAAACCTGTATCACTACACCGTCCACCAAATACAGCAGTATACAGAATTGGCACATAAGAGAGATCAAATTTGGGCATCTTAAGATCAGAAATCAGGATCTGATATTCACGCGTTTAATATCTGATTAATATTTTTATAATAAAAACCTATTATGTGAAAATGAATATAAATCAAACAGAAATCGTTTGCCGCTCATGTAATTTCTCCCAGCTTGTACCGATCTTATCGTTAGGTCAGATGCCATTAGCGAATGCCTTGCTGACTCAAGCTCAACTCGACCAGCCGGAATCAACCTATCCACTGAATTTTGTATTTTGTCCGCAATGCAGTTTAGTGCAGATCACAGAGACAATTCCTCCGGAACAATTATTTCGAGAATACTTTTATTTTTCTTCCGTCTCTGACACTGTTTTGGAAAATGCTAAGAACATTGCAAACCGTTTAGTCATAGACAGAAATTTAACTTCATCAAGTTTGGTTGCTGAGATTGCCAGCAACGATGGCTATCTTTTAAAGAACTATCTGGACAAGAATATTCCGGTCTTAGGAATAGAACCAGCAGAGAATATCGCACACGTAGCAGAAAAAAGTGGTATTCGTACTCTCTGTGAATTTTTCGATGAAATAGTAGCGCAGCGATTACGGACACAGGACAAACAAGCAGATGTGATCCATGCCAATAATGTTGTTGCCCATGTCGCCAATCTTCATGGTGTTGTGGAGGGAATTAATGTACTTTTGAAACCCGATGGTGTCGCCGTCATTGAAAATCATTATATAAAGGATCTCGTTGAACATATCGAGTTTGATTCCATTTACCACGAACATCTGTGTTATTACTCAGTAACCTCGTTTCAAAAGTTGTTCCGCCAGCACAATCTCGTTCTGGTAGACGCCGAGAGGCTGCCAATCCACGGAGGCTCCATCCGAGTTTTCTTTCAACGCAAGGATGGTCCATGTAGCATGGCAAAAGACGGTGCCACAAGAGTGAAGAGATTACTTGAAGAAGAGGCTGCCTGGGGTGTTGATCGATTTGAAGTATATAAAGGTTTTAGTGAAAAAGTAGAGCAGACAAAACGAGAATTGGTTTCGATTTTACGAAAGTTAAAAGCAGAAGACAAGAAGATTGCTGTCTATGGGGCGTCCGCAAAGAGCACTACTTTGCTGAACTATTATGGGATCGGATCAAATATTCTCAGTTATGTGGTCGATAGAGGATCTGCGAAGCAGGGACGCTATACACCAGGAACCCATCTTCGCATTTATCCACCGGAACAGTTGCTGGAGACTCAACCGGATTATGTACTCCTGCTCTCATGGAATTTTGCCGACGAGGTACTGCTTCAGCAAGCTGAATATCGTCGACGCGGCGGAAAATTTATTATCCCTATCCCCAATTTAAAAATTGTATAACAAAAATGATCTTTTCTCAAACAGCTATCCCTGGTGCTTTTCTTATTTCTCTGAATCGTAGTGAAGATGAGCGTGGTTTTTTCGCTCGTACATTCTGCCGCTCAGAATTTGAAGAACACGGGCTCAATCCAGATTGTGCGCAATGTAGCATCTCTTTTAATAAACAACGGGGCACTTTGCGTGGTATGCATTTCCAAAAACCACCGTTTGAAGAGACAAAAGTCGTACGTTGCACGATGGGTACATTGTTTGATGTTATTATTGATCTGAGACCTGACTCGCCGACATTTAAACATTGGCTGTCATTTGAATTGAGTGCTGAGAACCGATCGATGTTGTATATTCCACGAGGTCTAGCTCACGGATTCCTGACACAGGAAGACAACACTGAGGTATTCTATCAGATGTCTGTTCAATATGTCCCTGAATCTACCGCAGGCATTCGATGGAACGACTCTGCTTTCGGGATCCAATGGCCTGAGCCTCCACGTATTATTTCAATAAAAGATCAGGAATATACGGATTTCATCTCATGAAGAAAGTTCTCGTCACAGGCGGCAGCGGATTTATCGGTCGGCATTGTCTGCCATTACTCGTAGCAGACGGTTATGAAGTTCACGCTGTGTCCATCATACCAGAAGATCCTCTGCTTCATATTCATTGGCATGTAGTCGATTTGCTGAATTCAAGAGAAGTGAATAAACTCGTTGCTGAAGTAAAACCGACACACCTCCTTCATTTATCCTGGTATACGGTCATGGGAAAGTACTGGACGTCGCTGGAGAACATTCGTTGGGTTCAGGCAAGTTTGGAATTACTTCGAGTATTTGCGGCAAACAATGGAAAGCGGATAGTGATGGCAGGAACATGCGCGGAGTACGATTGGAACTATGAATTATATTCCGAACAGACCACACCCCTCAAACCTTCAACGCTCTATGGTGCATGTAAGCACGCACTGCAGGTCATAGTGGATGCCTTTTGCAAGCAAACCGGAGTGAGCTACGCTTGGGGACGAATTTTCTTTCTCTATGGCCCGTACGAACATCCGGATCGACTTGTCTCTTCTGTGATTCGTTCATTCTTGCAAGGAGAACCGGCACGTTGTTCTCATGGCAATCAGATACGGGATTTCCTTCATGTGGAAGATGTCGCTTATGCATTTGTTGCGCTTCTTAATTCCGATATCGAGGGTCCTGTGAACATTGGACAAGGAACACCGGTGGCCATTCGTGAGGTTGTTGAGATAATCGGTGACCAATTACATAGCAAGCATTTGATTCAACTTGGAGCGCTGCCCGCTCCACCCAATGATCCACCGGTCTTGATTGCCGATACACACCGCATTCAAAGCATTGGCTGGCATCCGAAGTACAATTTGAAAACCGGATTAGAACAAACAATTACTTGGTGGAAAACGAACCTTATCACTGCTCAAAGATCACAAAAATGAAACTCACAATAGATACAAATTCAAAAATATTAACTTACGAGATTGATGGACGCACACAAAATATTGATTTGTATTCAAAAGAAGCGTTTGAATTGATATCGAAGCAATGGCTCAAGGTAGGATGGAATCAAAAATATCCATACACTTTCAGTTGGATGGGACGACCTATCATTCAATTACCCGAGGATATGATTCGCATCCAGGAAGTGATTTACCGCGTCAAACCGGATGTGATCATTGAAACAGGAATTGCACATGGCGGATCTCTGATTTATTATGCCAGCATTTGCAAAGCGATGGGAAAAGGAAGAGTTATTGGAATAGATATTGAGATTCGTCCACACAACGCCCAAGCAATTAAAGCACATGAATTATTCGGATTTCTTACTCTTGTCGAGGGAAGTTCGACTGATCCTGAGATTGTTACGAGAGTAAAGAATATGGTCAAACCCGGGGAAACCGTTCTAGTGATTCTTGACTCCAACCATACAAAACAGCATGTCGCAGATGAACTTGAAGCGTATTATACTCTTGTTACTCCAAATTCATATATTGTTGCGACAGACGGAAGCATGCTCGATTTATTTGATGTACCGCGAGGAAAACCAGATTGGAAATGGAATAACCCAACTGCTGCTGCTGCTGAATTCCAGCACAACCATCCGGAGTTTACAATAGAACAACCAGAGTGGCCTTTTAATGAAAGCGAGCTTTCGCTCAATATTACTCATTGGCCGGGCGCCTGGCTGAAGAAGAAATAACGCTTCATGCCATCAATAAGAAAAAATGTTATAGCAAATTTTGCCGGGAGTGCATGGACTGGCCTGATGGGGGTGATCTTTGTCCCTCTGTATATCCGATTGATGGGTGTAGAGTCCTATGGAGTTATTGGAATTTTCGCTTCTCTCCAAGCCATGTTTGCGGTGCTCGATCTTGGTTTGTCACAAACCCTTGCCAGAGAAATGGCTCGTCTTTCGGTGGATCAAAAGAATACACGCCGCATGGCAGATACGGCACGAACATTAGAAATTATTTATTGGGGAATTGCTTTGATCGTTCTTGCCGTCATTACGATGGCGTCTCATTTCATCGCTTATCACTGGCTAAATCCCGAAAAATTATCCAGAGAATTCCTGCAAGAAGTCCTCTGGATTATGGCGTTGGTTGTTGGCTTACGTTGGCCTGTGTCGCTATATATGGGAGGCCTCAATGGTTTGCAACGTCAAGTCCTTGTGAATTCTATCCTTGCAATATTCGCTACACTGCAAGGAGCGGGCGCGGTAGCAGTATTATGGTTGATACAACCGACCGTTCAAGTGTTCTTCTTCTGGCAAGCTTTGATGGCATTGGCCCAAGTGATCGTACTCCGAATTGCTTTGTGGCGGAACCTTTCTTCTGAACGGAAAGGAATATTTCGCGTAGATGTATTGAAAGAAATCTGGCGATTCGCAGCGGGCATGACTGGCATCTCTCTGGTATCAACGATTCTGATGCAAACAGATAAAATCCTGCTCAGCAAGCTGCTTTCTCTCTCTGACTTCGGGTACTACACCTTTGCTGCAACAGTGGCAGCAGTTCTGTACAGACTTATCACACCGGTGTTTACGGCGTACTATCCGCGTTTGACAGAATTAGTTTCCAAAAACGATCAAAAAGGTCTCGTACAAACGTATCATCAGGGCTGCCAATTTATGGCCGTTGTTATTCTTCCTTCAGCGCTTACTCTCGCTTTCTTTTCTAAAGAAGTACTTAGTTTGTGGGTAAGAGATCCCGAAGTTATTGCTCATGCAAGTTTATTGGTGAGTTTATTAGTAATCGGGAATACCCTGCATGGTTTAATGCATCTGCCCTATGCATTACAACTCGCGCATGGCTGGACAAAGCTTTCCTTTTCTACAAATCTAGTTGCTGTAATATTTTTGGCTCCTGCAATCTATTTCGCAACGACGGCTTGGGGTGCTGCGGGAGCTGCCAGCATGTGGATTGTTCTGAATGTAGGATATCTCCTTATCGTTATTCAACTCATGCATTTTCGGTTATTGAAGCATGAAAAATGGACATGGTACCGCAATGATGTAGGTAAGTTGCTGGCAATTACTCTGATGGTCACCGGTATAGGACGATTGATCATGAGAGATGGTTTGGAAGATATTCTAAAATTTGTGATATTAATTATAGTCTTTGGTACAGCGACACTGAGTGCAGTAATGGGGGCAGCATCATTGCGTAATATGTTCAAGATTCGACAGGTGTTCTGATTGATGATAAATTCTACCGATGGAAATCATGTGAAATGCGTGGTAAACAATGAGTGAGAGTATTAAATACACTGTCATTATTCCTACACGGGAAAGAGCTGAGACATTGTATTTTACTCTCCGCACAGTCGTAGAGCAGGAATATCCCAACCTAACAATCATTGTCAGCGATAATTTCAGTCAGGACAACACACAAAAAGTTGTCGCATCTTTTCCAGACTCTCGGATTCAATATATTAACACCGGTAAACGTGTGAGTATGTCAGAGAATTTCGAATTTGGTTTGAGTCGCGTAAGCGAAGGTTTTGTCTTATTTCTCGGCGATGATGACGGACTGCTTCCGGGAGCAATTCGGCGTGTAAACACTATTGTGGAGAAAACCGGCGTTCGCGCAATAACATCCGGTATCGCACAGTATGTTTGGCCGAATTATCCCGATGAGAATGTACGAAATAAAATGTCTTGGTCCATTCGTGAAGATGTTGAAATTCGGCGTTCCTCCGAATGGATAAGAAACGTCCTGAGTTTCAAACCACTGTATACTTTTGATCTTCCAGGACTGTATTGCGGTTTCGTCCGTATCGACACGATCAACTCCATGAAAAAAAATGGTGTGTTTTTCCGATCACAAACACCCGATGCCTACTCGGCATTTGCCTGTGCTGTTGCACTCGACATATATGCTTTTTCACATCGACCGTTTGCAATCCATGGTGCTTCAGGACGCAGTAATGGTGCTTCCTATTTTCATAAGCAGGATAAATCAGAATCAAATAAATTCTTTGCAGAAAATACTATTCCGTTTCACCCCATGCTTAAGGTCTGCCCCTCCTTTCGTGTGATTGCATCTGAAACGTTCCTGCAGCTAAGAGATGCGTTTCCAGAAAAAACAAGTTCATACAAATTTGATTTGAGTGCGCTCTTATCTGCGGCTTTATGTGAACGCAATGAATACTCTCGCACGACGATTGACCAAGCCGTTATGGAAATGGCCACTCAGAACAAATTGGATGTGAACAATATTTATCGACAAGAAAAAAGAATCGTGCCAAGAATTCAGAGATATCTGTTGGAACTCTCTAAACTGTTTCCATTGCATGCCGCATATTCCAGTATTCCCGATTCATCCAGTATTGGTGTCTCCAATGTCTACGAAGCAGCTAAGGTGATGGTCGTTTTCTGGGGAATCAACGACGGTGTCATTCTGACACGATATCGATCTTATTTGAAAAGGTTTTTAAGTCTGTTTAAAAAGTCATAAGGTTTACTTCCCAGAAATTTATGTAAGGCAGTCCAAAAGACATTTCCTAACATAATTATATCAGTCAGTATGGATGTTTATTAAATATGGCAGTTCAACCATTCGCCACTCCTATACTCTTTCTCGTCTTTAATCGTCCAGATACAACCGAAAAAGTGTTTGCGAAAATTCGCGATATTCAACCTCGTCAACTCTTCATTTCAGCAGATGGGCCGCGATCCGACAAAAAGGATGAAAAGCATAAATGTGAAGAGACACGAAAAGTCATTCAAAGAATTGATTGGGAGTGCGATCTCAAGACAAATTTATCGGAAAAGAATTTAGGATGCCGTGTCGGTGTGAGTTCCGGTATAAATTGGTTCTTCAGCAATGTTACAGAAGGAATTATACTTGAAGATGATTGCCTTCCGGACACATCCTTTTTCCATTATTGTGAAACACTCCTTAAGCATTATCGTGACAACGAGAGAATAATGCATATTGGTGGTACTAATTTCCAAGATGGAAATACGCTGGGGGATGGCAGTTATTATTTTTCCGCATTCAATCATGTCTGGGGTTGGGCCACATGGAAGCGCGCATGGAACCTATACGATGTAAATATGAAATCATATCCGGAGTGTCTGCGGCAAGGATTATTGAATCAACTATTTCCTGATCCAGCTATTCGCAACTATTGGAAAAAGAACTTTGATCTAGTTTTTGAAAATAAAAAAGACACATGGGATTTCCAGTGGCAATATGCTTCAGCAATCAACCACGGATTATCGATAATTCCTAACAGGAATCTGATTACCAATATCGGATTCGATGCAAATGCGACCCACACAGTTGATCATTCGCATTCGTTAGCGAACATGCGCGCAGAAGCAATACAAGACATCATTCATCCGACCACAATTATAATCGAGCAGAAAGCAGACAAATACGCATTCCGGCATTATCTTTCTCCGCCAAAATGGAGAAAAGTTTGGTCTTTGATTCGAAGGATATTTTACTGAGATTTATATAGTTGGCTGACATAGATATTGTAGAAGTGAATCGAGAAAGGAACATTGTTTGATTTGCAAAATTTGCGGTAAAGTATCGCATCAAATATTTCGACGAAAGATTCTGGAGAAATATGATATCGCTTATTTTCAATGTTCTTCATGTGAATTCATCCAGACAGAGGAACCGTATTGGCTTGAAGAAGCATATCAGCAAGCTTTGAATATAGAAGACACCGGAATTATCAAACGAAATATCCTTTGCGCAAAACGTACAAGCGTGGTTCTCTATTCGTTCTTTGACCATAATGGAAAATATCTGGATTATGGCGGAGGTACAGGATTATTCGTACGGCTGATGCGTGATTATGGATATAACTTTTACTGGAATGATCCTTTCACAACAAATATATTTGCGCGCGGGTATGAATCCGATTTTTCTCAACCCCGCAGTTATGAAGCAGTGACATCCTTCGAATGTTTTGAACATTTCGTTGATCCACACGCAGAAATCAAAAAAATGCTCTCTGTTGCTCCTGCAATCATTTTCTCGACAGAAACATTTTCCGGCGGTACACCTTCACCAAATACGTGGCAGTACTATTATTTTTCTCATGGTCAACATGTGTCACTCTACTCTTTAAAATCTTTGCAGATAATTGCACAAGAATATTATCTTCATCTCCTAACAAACAAGAAGAGTTTTCACGTTCTTTCGCCTATAAAAAGATCTTCTATTGCCTTTCAGGCTCTTCTCAAAGCTTCTATTCTTGGTTTACCATCGGTGATCACCGCTCTTAAAGGGACGAGAACAAAGTTCGATTCTGAAGATCTTAAACACGAAAAGAAAGCGCGTAAGTGAATATGAATGTTACTTACGACGCGCAAGTATTTTCATTCCAGGAGCACGGTGGAATCTCTCGGTATTACTGCGAATTGCTCAAGCAATTCTCTATGATGGACGGAATTGATCCATCTCTTATTATTGAGTATTCTAATAGTCAATATCTGCCAGAACTCGATTTCATCCACGTCAGACATTTTTTCCCTTCTCACAGATTTAAAGGAAGAAATGAAATCATAAAGCTGCTCAATCGGATGCACGTAAGGCGCAGTTTTCACAAACTATCGCACATTGATGTATTCCATCCTACGTACTACGATCCTTATTTCCTCGATCTTCTGGATGACATACCCTTTGTTCTAACAATTTACGATATGTCGCATGAATTGTACCCTCAGTTATTTAGCAAATTTGATTTTACTGCAGAGAATAAAAAGGAGGTATCCGCAAAGGCGAGTCGAATAATAGCCATTTCTGAACACACCAAAAAAGATATTGTCACTTTATTAAACATCCCTGTTTCAAAGATTGATGTCATCCCGCTTGCCACGACACTTTTTCCCAGCAGGATGGGCGATACCGCACTTTCGCTGCCACACAAGTACATTCTTTATGTTGGCAAACGAAATACATATAAAAACTTTTTCTTTCTTCTCAGTGCAATAAAAGCTCTTTCGAAAATGAACATTCACTGTTCTTTGGTTTGCGCGGGTGGCGGCAATTTATCCGCACAAGAAAAAAAGGAGATCAATAGACTCCAATTGTCCGATAAAATTATTCAAATGGCGGTTAATGACAATATATTAGCACATCTATATTCTAAAGCGCAAGCATTAGTGTTTCCTTCACTCTATGAGGGATTTGGCATACCAGTACTTGAAGCATTTGCGTGCGAATGTCCCGCGCTCTTAAGCAACCGAAGTTCCCTGCCAGAAGTTGGAGGAGATGCTGCGCTATATTTCGATCCGGAAAGTGTTCCAAACCTCGTAGAGAGATTAGCTGAAGTACTAGAAAATAATGTTTTAGTTGACAGCATGAGAATAAATGGGCTTAGGAGGTTGAAATTATTTTCGTGGGAGAATACTGCACGAAAAACAATAGAAACTTATAGGAAAGTTGTTGGTTGAAATGGCATTTGAACTCTAGGTAAAGTAGACTAATATAAAATTCTTTTTAAAGAAAGATCACTCTTCATGGCAACAGCTGAAAATAATGTTGATTCAAATTATCAGGCACAAGAGACGAACATTAAAAATATGGTACGTGAAAAAGAACAAGTACTCTTTCACATCAAAAACCAGAATTGTGTTGCCTACAAGGTAATTTCAGAACCATTGGAATTCCTTGCCCCCTTTTTTGATCCAAACAAAACATGGTTGACCGTTGGAGACTATAGTGGTTTAGAGGCAAACTACTTATTGCAAAGGAGCCAAAATGTTGTCGCATCCGATCTGTCTGATGCTATGCTCAAAGAGGCGAAGTCTGATGGGCTCATTAAGGAATTCAGCAAACAAAATGTTGAAAGATTGACATACAATGATAATTCATTTGATTATGTCGTTTGCAAAGAAGCATTTCATCATTTCCCGCGCGCGTATTTGGGTTTATACGAAATGATACGTGTCAGTAAAACAGCAACTGTGCTTGTCACAGAGCCAATTGATATACTCTCCAAAATGTCACTTCTCGTTATTATTAAAAATATTTGCGACAGAATAAATCCTTTATTTATTAATAAAATCTGGAGGAATCGTTTTTCATGGGAAACTGTTGGCAACTATGTTTTTAAAATTTCCGAACGTGAAATCGAGAAAATAGCTATGGGAATGGGGTTGCCTTGCATTGCATTTAAGCGATATGATAATTTTAAAAGTAATACTACTATTAATGGAATTATGGATGTTCCGATCAATCAAAAGCTTTACAGAAAAATCAAATTGAAACTAGCAATGAGGAACTTCATAAGTTCGTTGGGAATCATTCCCCATGGTTCATTGTGCTGCATTATATTCAAGCAACAACCTAGTGAAAAAGTAATAATGGGCATGAAAGACCGGGGATTTATTACTATCCCCTTACCTAAAAATCCATACCTGAAGTGAATAAATAAAGAACAACAAATGAGTTTAAATAAAAGAACGTCATGCAGAGACTATTTCGTCAAAAATTTTAGCCAAGCTTCCAGCAATTTCTTTTCTATCAAATCGTTTTACGCTGTTCAGATCGGTCTGAAAGCGCTGTAGCTGCTCGAAGAATTCTTTACCATCTGACATCAATGGAAAAATCATACCTGCGTGAGTTTCTTCCAATATCCTTTGAACTTCTTCATTGCCATCCCCAAAAGCAAGAATGGGCTTGCCTGAACGAAGGTACTCAAACAGCTTTCCTGGCACATGGCGTTTTTCTGAAGCACATACCAATAAGTACGACGCAGTACTTATTTCTTCAATCATTTGTTTATAGGGTAGAAATCCCTTGTATACTGTTCTTTCACTCAGTCCTGCATCTTGTATTGACTGCCGAATACCCGGCCCAACTGTTCCTACGAACACAATTGTAAGATTTCTTCCTTTATCGATTTCCCTTCGAAGAGTTGTCCATAGCATTTTAGGATTTTGGTGGTCGTAAATATTTCCCGCATGCAAAAGAATTTCAGGTCCATCGAGTATTTTCGAAATGTAAGTGCTAAACGCTTCTTCATCATATCCCCAATAGAGAACATGTGACTTGCTTTGAATGTGCGGATATCGACGTTCGTAATCTTCTTTCATACTATTCGTTACAAAAACAATTCGTGCAGCTTTTTCCAAGACAGAGCGTTCAAGACGGCGGTCTATTGTAAGGGTAAATTTGCTTCTCTTAAAATCCTGGTAATAGGAGATATCAACCCATGGATCAATGAATACCGGAATGTGCGGGATGTCCGCTATTGCACTGAGCTTTTTTCCCACTAACAGCGTTGTGTGCGGCGGACCGATGGATACGATTGCTTTGATATTTTCTGATTTTAAAATTTGTTTCCCTTTGCGGACAGCGTTCCAGTACCATCCAATGCGCGCATCAGGAATAAATAAATTCATTCGTATCCAAACGGCAAGTCGATGACGTAAGCTACGATTCGTTTTAGATATTGTCTCGGAGGCTGTTAAAGGCGTGTCTTTCTTTTTCCCAAGCAAGCGTCGGTAGATGCCAAACGGTTCTAATGCTCGCGCTTTGAAGATCTTCAGATCAGGATCAACTTCCTTCAATAACGATTCGTCTTTCGAAGAAAAGGTATCTTCATCTGCTGTGAGAACAAGCGGCTGCCAGCCATACCCAGGAAGATGTTTGATGATCTTTAACGGCCAATGGAGCGTGGCTTTACCCGAAGGAGGCCAGAAATATGTAATGAAGAGAACCTTTTGCATAAATAAGTGTGCTAATGTACTGTGAATATTATGGAATGTCAAAAGAGAATGATACAACGACAAGCAAGAACTATGAACGAATTTGTATAATTTTATCTTACCGAACCATACCGAACATTTTGTTTTTTGCTGTCATCTTTAAAAAATATTGAAGACGTTGTTTAAATATAACGGGGTGGTGTCGCGACGCATCGATCCATCCGGTGCGGATATGTTTGTAGTATTCCGGGAATTTTTTGAAATTCTTCCATACAAGCGGATCTGCTTTCAGTGCATCAAGGATATCCTGTGGAATAATAAATTTCTTCACCTTAACTGACTGTTTGGAGCTGCTCGTTTCTTTTTCCATATGATGCTGAATGATTTCGAGTCCAAACCGGGTCATCTTTTTTGCCTTGATCAACCGGCGCACCCGTTCCTTGTTCATCTCTGAGAGCTTGCTGTTCTTCCTTCTTGGACTAAATCGCTGCAGGTATGATATTTCATCTTTTGGTTTCAACGTGCTGTCTATCCAGCCGTAGCAAAGCGCTTCTTCAACGGCATCATTGTATGGAATGCGCGGTTTACCGCTGTTCTTCTTATAGTAAATGAGCCAGATTTCCGGTTCCGATTGATGGTTCTTTGCCAGCCACGACCGCCATTGTTTTCTGTTTTCTGCGTAAAAAGTTTTACCGATCTTCATATGATTTTAGATGATATCAAAAATAATGAAAGTAGCGAGTGATTTTATTCCATTGAATGAATTAACAGGTAATCATTCAAAAATGGAATCAGTTTCAACGGGAAGAGGGACAGCATTCTGCCTTAAGCGCGCTCTCGGCATTTCATCATAGGTTTTTCCGAAAAGTTCACGACCTGCCGCTTTCTTGCGAACACCGCCCCATTGTTTGAAGAAGAATGGAACTTCCATTTCCCAACCAATAGCGATATTTGTTTTCCTATTTCTCATACATCCTTAATCACCTTCATCACTCACCACTTGAAGTGTATAGAATGCCCATAATCCTGACTATCTCTTTTTTCCACAATCAATACAATACCCTTTATGGACACAAATCTTGCCTCCACACCGGGAGCAAGTCCATCGTACATCTTCGTTCTTTACAAATTTCCTGATACCATAAATTTTAATATTCTCAAGATTTTCAATCATGCTCATATTGTATTTGGTGCGGTATCTTTTATCCAAATGTTCCAACCTATCACAGGGAAAATCTCCGCATTCAAAACAAAACTTTGCTCTGCCATTTCGAAAATATTTACAATTCTTGATTTTACATCGAACCCGGGTGATTGGTTTATTGGTGTCCACTACTCTGCAACCGGGACATTTATTTTTTTCTCTCAAATAAGCCATACAAATGCCGCAGTTCATTCCGCAGGGGGCTATAAGAGAATATTTATTCAAGGACTTCATAATCTAATCATTATTTTTTATTTGCCAGGGCCGCTCCAATAGCAATGCTCATCGCCGGGATCATAAGATATCTTAATCCTATCTGTGCGAAATAATCCAGAATTGGCATTTTCGACATCGGTACCAATACCAGCAAATCCAATACAATATTTAGGCAGAACCAAATGATTCCGATAAGAATTCCTTCTTTAAGATACTGTTCATTTATTTTTTTAAAATAAGAGACCAGGAGAATCGCGCCGGTGATAGACCCGACGATGATCATAATTGTTTTAAATAAAAATATATCAATATTCAGTTTCCCATCCCTCGTATAAAAAAAGAAACCAGTAACAAAAGGTACGAGCCAAGCGATAAATCCGTATAAAACGACTTTGAAATATTTTTTCAAGATAAATACTCCTCGTAAAAAGTTAACTCGTTATATACTTTCAGTTATTGTTAAGGCGAATGCTGTCAAGTGTTGCTTTTGCTTCTGCTGTACCCGGATAAGCAAAAAAAACTTTAAGCTCATTGCATGAATCATATTCAGAGCAGTACGCGCAGTTTTGAACTGCTTTTTTTACTGCACACTGACGAATTTTACACATAGAGTTACAGTATCCGCTCTTCCTGCCATTTTTTGTACAACCATCACACATAACAGATTTTGCTGTTATCTCTTCAGAATTATACTGCTTTCGCCATTTCTCGGCAATGCCCTCTATAGCTTTTCGGTCGTTTGACTGCGTGGCAATATAGCCCTCGCATTTGGAGCAATCGATGCCGCAATATGCTGTCATATTGTCCATCTGATATTTTCCTTTCTTTTTGATTTATATATTTCTTAATCGAGTGGAACTAAAAATTAAAGGCACTGGATAATTATCATTCATCATTCTTTATTCTTATTTATACACTCTTAATCACCTTGATCACGCGCCACATAAAACTGACATCGCGTTTACGCACAAGCATTGGTTCGTACTCTGGATTCAGCGGAATGAGGTGAACGAACTGTTCGTCGATCTTGATCCGCTTGACGGTATCTTCCTCGTCCACTCGCACTACGCAGATGTCGCCGCTTTTCACTTCGTGCGTTGGACTGACAACAATAATATCCCCATTTTCAATGCGGGGAGACATACTGTTGCCTTTTACTTCAAGCGCAAATGCATTCGGATCCCGCACATCGTCAACGGTGATATGCCGATCGGCATGTTCCGGATGAAAAATATGGCTCGGCACTCCGCCGGGTACGGAAGCAAACAGCGGCAGAGAAACAAGTGCCACCTTTTTGTAGCGGCTTGTCGGCAGCGGTATAATCTTCGACTTGTGCACATCGGCGGGAATCATTTCTCCCTCTCCGGTGAGCAGCCAGCGGGCCAGCACGCCGGTTGCTTTCGCAATGCGCATCAGGTAATTGCTGTCAGGAACCTGCTCGCCCTTCTCCCATCGCTGGACAGTACGCGTGGCAATATCAATCTTCGCGGCAAGCGTTCCCTGGTCTAATTGTTTAAAGGAGCGCGCTTCTCGAATGCGTTGTGCAATTGTAGTTTTCATACATATCCTCAAAACGACATAAATGTCACTCCTAAGATACCGCATTTTGCACTGTATTGTCAAGCCTTTTTCACTTGGCCTTCTATTCTTTAATTGATCCTCTTGACAAGACGACAAAAATGTCGTAATCTTTTTCAGAATTATGAACAAAACCTCATCCATATTCCCCGGCATGCATCACCACAGATACCCAAGTCCGCCACTTTCAGTAGAATTAAGCGGCGATGCTGTCCCGGTTCGCTCGGAAGGAATGATTCGTTCATTCGCAGAAAAACCCGGCAAGGTATTTTTGCTGTACGGCGAACGCCCTATCTTTCAATTGTCCATGCAGATGGCGGCGCACGCAATGGCTGACGGAAATTCTCTTGCCGTTGTGGACGGATGCAACCGGTTCGATGTCCACACGCTTTCACGGTTTGCACGCACTCGGAAAATCGACCCAAACAAATTTCTTAACCATATCTTCATCTCACGCGGCTTCACCTGTTACCAGATGGAACAGGCTATTACGCACAAATTACCTTCGTTTCTTTCAACCATCCACTCACATACGGCATTGATCTTTGGACTGCTTGATACATTCTACGACGAACAAGCGTCCTTGCGGGAAGTGCAACAGATTCTTCAGAGACTTCTGGTTTCATTTCAGAAAATGAAAACGACGGGCGCTTCGCTTTTACTGGTGTGCCTAGAAAGAACTGTCGCTCCGCCAGAACGAAATCAATTATTCGCCACGCTGAAAAAAGGCGTGGATCGCGTGTACAAACTCGACACCAACGAACGCGGTACACTGCAACTATTTTTGGAATCACAACAGACAGCTGCTGCTGTTCAGTTTATAGCGAGAGGAGAAACAAATTATGGGACGGACGGTACCAACCTTCACCAACCTGATCGACGCGGAATTGTCAAGCTGGTCAAAGTTTCGCCGCGGACTGCGCAAAGAAGATCAGGAAGCGTTTGATGAAATATTCCGGGCGGCAAAGCTGCATCTGGCGGAAAATTTCTACGCCATGCGCGCTGTTCCGTTTGAAAGCATGATGATGTCGATCCTGATAGAGCAGCAGAAGGCGATACGAAAACTGGAAAAAGAGGTTGAGAAATTAAGATGTTGAGATAGGAGAACTTGTGAGCCTATAGGTCTGGAAGTCTATGAGCCGTTGAGGAGTGAGTCTATAAGTCTTATGAGTAAATTTGAGTATACAGTAGTTTAGTATGGAAAAAACAAATCGTCAATCGACAATCGACAATCGGCAATCATCCATCTCTGCCTGGCTGTTCGACGTCTATCCATCAGAATGCGGGGTGACGCTTTGGCTGATTGGCCTGAACGGTGCGCGGATGCACTTCTTCCGGCAATTCACACCATATTTTTTCCTTCATCTAAACACATCCGACATAAAGCGCGCAATTGCACTTGGTGCACGATGTCCGATTCCCGTCTCCTTCAAACAGACAACACATACAGAGATTTACTCTGGTGATTCTATCGATGTGCTACAAGTATTTGTACAAGATCCGATGCGGTTCAGAGAAGTTGTATGGTATTATGAAAAATTCTTTCCTCATTTTGTTTTTTTTAATTCCGATGTTTCCGTTGAGCAGCAGTTTCTCTACGAAACACAGCTGTTTCCGCTGGCACTTGGCGATTACGAAATGAGCGGCGACGGCGAACTTCTTTCCTGGCATTTGAACGACAGCCGCGAAGCGGTTGACTACGAGCTGCCGCCATTTTCCATCATGCAGATTCGCAATAGCAATGATTTTGTTCCGCCGAAGTACCAAAAATTTCTGCAATTAGAAATCAGCTACGACAACCGCACGTATGCGCTGGAACAGGATTCTCCAAAAGAATTGCTGGAAGCGCTCAACTGGCATCTCTACCGCTGTGATCCGGACATCGTCGTAAGCGACTACGGCGACGCCGTTCTTCTGCCAAAACTTTTTTCTCTTTCCAGGAAATCCAATATTCCACTGCTCCTCAACAGAGACACAACCGCGAAGTTCGGCACAACGAAGGAATCCAGTTTCTTTCAGTACGGCAAGATTGTTCACAAGGATGGCGCGTTCACGCTCGCAGGCCGCTGGCACGTGGATGCGCACAATTCCTTTACTGTTGCAGAAGCGGATCTTGACGGTCTGTTCGAAATGACACGTCTCACGCAAATGTGCGGACAGCGGCAAGGACGCGCAAGCATCGGCACGTCTATGTCGTCGATGCAGCTTTCGTGGGCATATCGCAACAATGTTCTTATTCCATCAAAGAAGCGCGAGCCGGAGGGATTCAAATCCGCCGCAACACTTCTGCTCGCCGATCGTGGCGGACTCATCTTCAATCCGCCGCTTGGCTATCATGAAGACGTTGCTGAGCTGGATTTTGCGTCGATGTATCCGAGCATCATGGTCAACAATAATGTCTCGCCGGAAACAATCAACTGCCGCTGCTGCAAGAATAATGCAGTACCGGAGCTTGGCTACACAATTTGTGAAAAACGAAAAGGAGTTGTGCCGGAAACACTGCGTGCCGTCGTTGCCAAGCGCGCGCACTACAAACAGATGAAAAAAGAATTCAAGGGAAAGAATGAAACACTTTTTAAACGGTACGATTGCCGGCAAAGTGCGCTCAAGTGGATGCTCGTGAGTTGCTTTGGTTATCTTGGCTACAAAAATGCACGCTTCGGCCGCATTGAAGCACATGAATCGGTGAACGCTTTCTCGCGTGACATCATTCTCACGGCAAAAGAAATTGCCGAGAACCGCGGCTACCGGCTTCTCCACGGAATTATAGATTGCGTTTGGCTAAAAAAACCTGGTGCAACACAGAATGATTACGAAGAACTCGCCCGCGAAATTTCCGCACGCGTCGGCATCACTATTTCGCTGGAAGGCATTTACAACTGGATTCTCTTCCCCGCTTCTAAAACAGATCCGATGATCACCACAGCGAATCATTATGTCGGTTGGTACAAGCACGGCGATTTGAAAATGCGCGGCATCGAGGCCCGGCGCCGCGACACGCCGAAGTTCATCAAGAACATGCAAAAAGCGATGCTGGATAAGATGCCAACCGCCAAGAATGTTGAAGAAATATCGACATTGGTCCCAGAGGTGTTGGAAGTTGCTCGTGGTTTTATTTCACTCCTTCAGAGCGGACGCGCAAACCCGATGGAATTAGTTCTTAAACGTCACATCACGCATGAGGCTGATGAATACGTCAACAACAGTATTAGTGCGGTTGTTTCGAAAATGGTGGAAGAAATGGAGGTGCATCTCTCAGCGGGCGAGTCGATAGAGTTTATCATTATAGATCAATCAGGAAAGAAAAAGCCGGAAAAAGCCAAGCCCATCGCGCTTTATGCATTTGAAGACGGCTATGACATCGAGCAATATACCGAACTTGCACTACGGGCAGTGGAAACGCTCCTGTTACCGTTTGGATATGATGTGGAGCGTTTAAAAGCGAACTTTGACATCAACCAGCCAAAGCGAAAACGGCTGCCCGGACATCTAAAAAATCAGGAACTACCGTTGTTTAGAATTGATATTTGATGGAGTCGTGTGAGAAATGTCCTTGCGAGATTGGTAGAGAAATCGTATCTTCCCACGTAAGAAAAGAAGAAGATTCACCCGAAATGATTTTTAAAGGTATACAATGGATCAAAAGCTGAAGCTCCGTCTTCTAGACGAAAAATTTGCTGTCAGTCTTATGCCGCAATTTGCCGAGCTTCCTTCGGTCTTTGCCAAGGGTGAAATGTGTTTTGTGATGCGGACCGACGATGATTTAACTATTATCTGCCCGGAGTTTATGGCGCCGGATAATGGTCAACAGGAAATCGGATATCGCTGCATACGTACTGAGGGGCAAATTCCATCGAATGCCACTGGCATTCTTATCTCTCTTGTAAAACCATTAACAGAGGCGGAGATCAGTATATTTGCAGTTTCTACTTTCCATTCCGATTACATCTTTTTGATGGAAGAACATCTCGTGAAGGCAACGCATGCACTCCAGCATGCGGGACACGAGTTTGTTCACGAAGAGTAAATAAATTTATTCTTGATTTTAGAGATCTAAGAAAGTTACTTCATCCTGTTTTGCAATTCTTTTGTTATATCGGCCAGTGTTAAATCTTGTTGACGCAGAAGTACAAGAAGATGAAATAAAAGATCAGCTGATTCTTCGGTAAGGCGTTTCTTATCTCCCAACACTGAGGCAAGCGCAACTTCTACTCCTTCTTCACCTACCTTTTGAGCGATACGCGGTGTTCCTTCTTTGAATAATTTTGATGTATAAGAACCTTCCGGCATCATTTGTTTACGGCTGCAAATGGTTTCTTCCAACCTGCATAACACATTGCCGACATCTACCGTTTCATCTTCACCAAAGCAAGTAAACTGATTCGTATGGCACACGGGGCCATGCGGAATTGCTTTGATAAGAAGTGAATCATTGTCACAATCCTTTTGCATAGCAACATACTCAAGATAATTGCCTGAAGTCTCACCTTTCTGCCATAAACGCTTTTTTGTACGGCTCCAGAATGTTACCTTTTTATCAGCGAGTGTCTTTTCTAACGCTTCGGGATTCATAAAGCCAACCATGAGCACTTGGTTTGTTCGCACATCTTGAATAACGGCTGGAACAAGTCCGCTTAATTTATCAAAGTTTAATTTATCCATTACGTTCGCACCGGAATATTATTATCGTGAAGAAAAGATTTCAGTTCGGAAATCGAAATTCTGTTATAGTGAAAAATACTTGCCGCTAATACTGCATCAGCGTGACCAAGTAGGATTGCATCTCGCAAATGTTCCTTATTACCGGCACCACCTGAAGCAATCAACGGAACAGAAACGCGATCCGATATGGCTTTCAGTAACTCAACATCGTAACCTTCAGTTGTTCCATCACGATCCATCGATGTAACAAGTAACTCGCCGGCACCGCGTTGAACTACTTCATCTGCCCACAGAAGCGCATCCTTGCCGGTCGATTCCGTGCCAGCTTTTGTCCAAACAGTCCAGCTGCCGTTGCTTCTTTTTACATCAATCGCCACGACGACGGATTGCGAACCAACACGTTTGCTTGCTTCATCAATAAATGATGGACGCGCAAGCGCTGCAGAGTTGAGTGAAACTTTATCTGCGCCTGCATCAAGCGCACGTCCAGCATCATCCACAGTGCTAATGCCACCGCCCACGGTAAATGGAATTTGAATAGCTTCTGCTACGCATTCAACCATTTGTAAAAAGGTTTTTCGCCCTTCGAGAGTAGCGCTGATATCAAGAAACACAAGTTCATCAGCACCTTCATCTGAATAACGGGCGGCTAACTCAACTGGATCACCTGCATCACGTAGTTGCAAGAAATTTGTCCCCTTTACTGTTCTGCCGTCTTTCACATCAAGACACGGAATGATACGTTTCGTCAACATATAGCACCATTCATCTTTACCAGTTCTTCGATTGGCAGTTTATTCTCATAGATGGCTTTGCCAACAATCACTCCGGCAAGTTTTGCTTTATTCAATATTCGTACATCTTCAAGTGTCGAAATGCCTCCGGAAGCGATAATAGATAATTTCGGGAAAGCTGATTTTAGATTTTCATAAAAATCTATATTCACTCCGCCCAACATACCGTCACGCGAAATGTCTGTGCAGATGAATATCTTCGCGCCGCGCTTTATCATGTCTAGTACAAACCCCATCGGTGCTCGATGGCTGTCTTCTAACCAGCCGCTGATAGCAACCGAATTATCTTTTACGTCCATTCCAATAACGATCTTTTCGGCGCCAAACTGCTTAATCCAATACTCAACTAACTCTGGCGCCTTTGCTGCAACACTGCCGACAATAACCCGCGACACTCCGATCTCAATCAGTTTCTTTATATCCTCCGTTGTCCGAATACCTCCTCCAACTTCCACTTGCAATCCAGGCACTGCAATGATAGATGCGATGGAATCCCAATTTACAACCTTTTTTTCCTTTGCTCCCTGCAAATCCACAACGTGCAGAAACGTGAATCCGGTTTCTGCAAATTGTTTTGCTACTTCTGCCGGCGATGCGGCGTAGATAGTCTTCTGTTCATAATCGCCTTGACGCAAGCGAACGCATTTACCGTCCATAATATCGATGGCTGGAATTATTAACATAGTTCAATAAAATTTTTTAGAAGTTGCAACCCTTCTTTACTGGATTTCTCGGGATGGAACTGAACCCCGTAATAATTCTTTTGTTGTATTGCTGATGTGAATTGCACATCATAGTCCGTTACACCGATAGTCGCAGGTACAATTGGTGCATAATAGGAATGGACGAAATAGAAATTCTCGCCTGATTTAATTCTGGAGAATAATGGATTTTTACTATTCTGCTGAATTTGGTTCCATCCCATATGTGGTACTTTTAATTGAGATTGCCCGCTATAGAACCGCTCGTTTGTACCGGAAATAATACCCAGACATTCGGTTGCGCGTTCTGTCGTATATTCAAATAGCAATTGCATTCCCAGGCAGATACCAAGAAACGGAACAGTAACTTCCTTTAACCAATCAGCAAGCCCGGTACGAATAAGAGCATCCATTGCACTACGTGCTTCGCCAACTCCCGGAAAAATAAGTTTATCAGCTTTATTGAGTTCATTACAATTGTTAGAAACAAAATGCTGCACACTGAGTCGATTGAGCGCATTGCTTACCGATCGAATATTACCAGCACCGTAATTTATAATCCCAATCACAATACACCTTTTGTTGAAGGAAGTACATCGGCATTTTGTTCGTTCTGTGCCACAGCTTGCCGCAAAGCACGCGCTACTGCCTTGAAGATTGCTTCAATCTTGTGATGATCATTTCTGCCAGTAACAGTAATGTGGAGATTTGCCCGCAAACCATCGGCGAAGGCACGGAAGAAATCTTCCACTAATTCCGTCGGAAACTCGCCGACCCTTTCGCGCTCGAACGACGCATTGAAGGAACAGAATGGACGCCCGCCCAAATCCAGCGCAACCTGTGCCAACGACTCGTCCATAGGCAGGAGAAATCCATACCGCTCAATACCGCGCTTATCACCAAGTGCTTGCCGGATTGCATCGCCAAGTGCCAATCCTGTATCTTCAACGCTGTGATGTTCATCCACTTGAAGATCGCCCTGCACTTCTATCTTCATATCGATGCTGGAATGTTTCGATAGCAAAGAAAGCATGTGATCGAAGAAACCTATACCAGAATTTACTTCATAACTACCCGTGCCATCCAAACACACTTCCACGGAAATCTTTGTCTCTGCTGTATTTCGCTTAAGGGTTGCCGAGCGGTCTGATCGGATAATATAACGACACGCTTCAACAAAGTTTTCAGTTTTAAAATCGGCACGTGTTGATTCATCGGATGTCAGGCGAACAGCTTTGCAGCCAATATTGCGAGCAAACTGAACATCCGTCTCACGATCTCCAAACACAAACGAATGTGAAAGATCAACTTTAGTGGTACGAATAAATTTATCTACCAAACCCGGTTTAGGTTTCCGGCACGCACAGTTTTCATTTGCACCATGCGGGCAAATGAAAACAGCGTTGAATTGAATTCCTTCACCATTTAGCAAACGCATCAATTTGTTCTGAACGATTTCGTACTTTTCATTCGGATATGCTGATGATCCAAGATTATCTTGATTTGACACAATTACCAAATTATATCCACGGTCCTGTAGAAGACGCAGTCCCTGAATTACGCCGGGAATTAATTCAAGCTTTTCTAAAGAATCCACCTGCTCATCAGGCGGTTCCATAATGATAGTGCCGTCGCGATCAAGAAAAATAACTTTCATGCGCAATACTCCTTCATTGCTCGAATCAATTGTTCATTCTCCTGTCGTGTACCAACGGTAATGCGCAAACAATTCTCTAGGAGTGGTTCTGTATTGCGATTACGAACAATAATTTCTTTTGCCGCTAAATATTCATAAAGCGTAGTTGCATTTTTGCACCGAACGAGGATGAAATTCGCATCAGATGGAAAAACATGTTCAATACACGACATCGCTGACAAGATAGTAGAAAGCCATTTGCGTTCTTCCACAATCGAATCGATTGTTCGGCTTACTTCTTCTCCATTGCGAAGCGCTTGAAGCGCCGTTCGGCTTGTTAGTACATTAATATTGTATGGCGCTTTAACCTTCATCATAAAAGAGACAACAATTGGATCAGCAACGCAGTAACCGAGACGAATTCCCGCTAATCCCCATGCTTTTGAAAGCGTACGCAACACAACAAGATTAGGATGCTTCAACGATTGTTTTCCCATCGATGTTACTTGAGCAAAATCTATATACGCTTCATCAACAATAACCATGGCACCCAATTGGCATAATGCAAGAATATCTTCCGAACGCAACAAATTTGCAGTGGGATTGTTTGGTGAACAACAGAAGATAAGTTTTGTCGATGCATCGATTGCCTTTTTCACTGCGTCGCAGTCAATTTGAAATTTATTGGTAAGCAAGCAGGAACGAATTTGGACATCTTGAATAGATGCAGCGACACGGTACATTCCATATGTCGGTTCCAAAAGAATAACCGAATCACGCTTTGGTTCACAAAATACGCGCACGAGCAGATCAATCACTTCATCTGATCCCACGCCAACGAATATATTCTCAACCGAGACACTATTCATTTTAGCAAGTACGGCCCGCAGTTCTCGCTGATACGGATCAGGATAACGGTTAAGAGATAAACCGTCAACTGTTAGTGAACTTCCAAAAGAATTCTCGTTAGCATCAAGGAGAATACCAGAAAGGAAATCTTGGCGCGCGCTGTGATACGGTTTCAATGTGCGAATATTTGTACGGATAAGTGATTCAATGTTCATGTGATTAACCCGTTATTTTGAAAGTCGGGATGTGACGGCACGTGCATGCGCCTGTAAACCCTCAACAGATGCGAACGCAGTCAATGTTGGAGCCAGACTTTCAAGACCTGATTTTGTGATTGATTGAAACGTAACATTTTTCAGAAAACTATCAAGCGAGACACCGCTTGCCCAGCGAGTTGTACCACTCGTAGGCAGCGTATGGTTTGTACCTGACGCATAATCTCCCGCTGTTACGGGAGCAAATGATCCCACAAACACAGATCCTGCATTTATGATCGATGGAATAATTGCTTCCGCATTTTGCATATTGATAATGAGATGCTCCGGCGCGTAATCGTTAGAAAATCTTACAGCAGACTCAAATGAATCTGCGACAAAAATATAGCTGTGTTCCAATGAAGACTCGACGATTTTATTCCGTGGAAATTCTGATGCCCTTTGCGGTAAAACTCGCAGCACTTCCTTCGCCAGCAATTCGCTCGTCGTTACCAGCACGGCTTGAGAATCAGCATCGTGTTCTGCCTGGGATAGCAAATCATACGCCACAATATCCGGATTCGCTGTTTCATCAGAAAGAATTAAAACTTCAGATGGTCCAGCAAGCAAATCAATCGCGGCACCTTCAGGATCGGTCGAAACAAACTGTTTCGCAGCGGTCACATAGCGATTACCGGGACCAAATATTTTGTCAACCTTCGGAATAGTTTCTGTTCCATATGCCATCGCAGCGATTGCCTGCGCACCACCGACTTTATACACCTCATCAATTCCGATCATTGCTGCGGCTGCAAGTACGAGCGGATCTACTGAACCATTTATCTTCGGTGGTGAACATAATATGATACGCGAACATCCTGCGATCACCGCCGGAATTCCAAGCATTAATACTGTTGACGGCAGCGGCGCTGAACCTGCAGGGACGTACAAACCAACTCGTTCAATAGGGCGGGCCTCACGCCAGCAGACAACACCTTCCATCGTCGTTATACGCTGTGCTTTATTCAACTGGGATTCGTGGAAGGTGCGAATGTTTTTTATTGCAATATTTAGTGCACCTAAAAATTTTGCTGAGAGTGAGTCTTTTGCCGCTTCAAGTTCTTCTGCTGATACACGAAGTGCTTGCACTTCTGCGTTATCAAACTTCTTGTTATACTCACGCACCGCATTATCGCCACGCTGTTTTATTGCGAGGCACACCTCTTGAACAATTTGTCCGGTATCACTTTTCAGTGCACTTGGACGTCTAAGAAGAGAAATGTGCTCCTCTTTCGTCAGCTTATTTTCATAATAGATCTTCATCGGATAATTGTTTCAATGGGCACAACAATAATATCGCTGGCACCTGCTTTTTTAAGTTTTTCCATCACATCCCAAAATACATCTTCTGCCACTACAGAGTGAATTGCCACCATGCCTGTTTCTGCAAGCGGCACTACTGTCGGACTTTTCAAACTTGGAATAACACGCTTCAATCTCGCGACAGAATCGGCCGGTGCATTCATCATGAGGTAACGTTTGCCGCTTGCCTCTTGCGAACCATGCACGCGAATCATTAATCGATCGATAATTGCACGTTTTTTCTTATTACGCATTGCTGCCAGATTTGCTACTAAAACCGCCTGCGATTCCAGTACGGTACAGAATGTGCGCAAGCCATTCATTTTTGCCGTTGTACCGGTTGAGACTATATCACAAATGACATCGGCAACATTAAGACTTGGAGCGAGCTCAACCGAACCGCTCAACTTGATAATTTCCGCCCGCAACTTGTTATCTCTTAAAAAAGATTTGAGGATTGTTGGATACGTTGTGCCGATACGTCGGCCATCAAGATCTGCTATCTTGCGAATAGTAGACTTCTCCGGCACACTAATCATAAGTTTGCACCCTCCGAATCCAAGCGGTGCAAGGAGATGCACGTGTGCATTTCGTTCCTTCAGTACATTTTCTCCGATGATACCAAGATCCGCAACACCATCCCGTACATATTCAGGAATATCATCATCCCGAATTGCCAAAACATCCAAATCAAAGTTGTTGCAGGGTGAATAGAGACTTTGCTTTTGAAATTCAAAACTTAATCCGCATGCACGGAGTAACGCTACAGATTCTTCGGTGAGACGGCCGTTGCGTTGAATAGCTATTTTCATTCTTCCATTTGTTGCGAGCATACTTTATCCTGATAAAGTGTATAGTCCAAAAAAAATGTTTCGCTATTTTGTCGTTCGTTTTAACATCATCGAATATCCGCCCTTCCCCTTCTTCAACCATCTGCCGACACGAGCGATCGTTCGTGTGCTCAATCCCGTTTCAGTTTCGATTTGTGTATAGGGGATACCGTCTGCCAGCATCTGCGCCGCTTTCCATCGTTCTACGAATTCTTTAATTTCGTATTCCGTCAGCAGATCACGGAAAAATCGTCGGCATTCACCCAACGAATTTAATTGGAGGATGGCGTTATACAAATCGTCGACTTCTTTTGTGCTTGGTTTTTTCATACTTTACTCTGATAAAGATTAAAGAATTTTTTCCAGAGTGTCAAGTATTTTTTCTCTTATCAAAGAATAATCCTTTTATCCGCTTTTAAATTGCTTAAAACGGGGGAATCTTATATTATTTCAGGTACTGATATTGAGCTGACGTATGCTACAGTCAAACAATGTTTCATAAGGCACTGCTTCTTACATTTTGTGACATGGTCTATAGATGCAGCGGGAATGTGGAACCATCTTTCCTCGAAAAAGGGTTATAGATAATGACGAGATCACTATTGATGAGACTTGTTCGTTTATGAAAACTTTCATATTTTGATAAAGGAATAACAATTATCAACATTCAACAGATGGTTATCAATTAAAAGAAACAATAAATTAAACATTAATTGCGAATTACTCATATGAAGCTTGCAGTCTGCATCAATCACGTACCCGACACCGCCGCAAAGATTAATATTGCGTCTGATGGGAAGAATATTGATAAAACTGGTGTCACTTTCGTTCTCAATCCTTATGACGAATATGCAATTGAGGAATGTCTCCGTCTCAAAGAAAAGAATACCGGCGAAGTAATCGCTATTTCACTTGGCGGCGACTCGCATAAAGAGACATTACGCAAAGCATTGGCGATGGGCGTTGATAAGGCGGTTCTGCTGAAAGATGAGTCGCCGCGCGATTCTTTCGCCGTCGCTCGCGCGCTTGCCGATTACCTCAAAGAAATTTCTGCTGACGCTATTTTCTTCGGCAAACAGTCTGTCGATTCAGATGATGCGGCAGTTGGAACAATGGTTGCAGAAATGCTAGGACTGCCTTCTGTTTCCGTCGCAGTGAAATTGGAAATCGCTAACGGAACGGCAACTGCCGAACGCGAAATCGAAGGCGGCAAAGAGAAAGTTCAGATAACACTTCCCGCAGTGTTTACGGCACAAAAGGGGTTGAATGAGCCGCGGTATCCATCACTCAAAGGGATTATGTCATCCAAGAACAAGCCCATCGAAGAGAAAGCACCGGCGCCATCTCAGGTGAAAGCAGAAGTGCTCGCAATGCGTAAACCTCCTTCAAAAAATGCTGGAAAAATTATCGGAACCGATGTTAACGCAGTACCGGAGTTGGTTCGCTTACTCCACGAAGAAGCGAAGGTCATTTAGAAATTCTTGATTTAATGATTGACAATTTGATGATTGATGAAATTATAATTTCTTAAGATACTTTTTCACTAAGCTTTTAACTTTTAAATTACTATGAAAATACTCGCATTCGCAGAACAAAGAGATAACAAATTAAAGAAATCAGCTTTTGAGGTTGTGCACACGGCTCGAACAATCGCAGATCAAATAGGCGGAGAAGTAATTGCTTTGGTAATTGGCGATCAAGTGCAGGTTATTGCCGGCGAGCTTGGCGGATACGGTGCAACGAAGATTCTTGCTGTTCAACAGCCGAAACTTGGGAAATATTCTTCTACAGCATATGCAAAAGTTATTGCGGAAATAGCAAAGAAGGAACAGGCAGATATTATTCTCCTTCCCGCAACAGCAATGGGTAGAGATTCTGCACCTCGTGTTGCCGTGAAGCTTGATGCCGGCATTGCTTCAGATTGCATAGCATTTAAAGTCGACAGCGGTAATATTATTGCAACACGTCCTGTGTACGCCGGCAAAGCGCTGACAGAAATAAAAATCAATTCTGCCGTAAAAGTTTTTACTCTTCGTCCTAATGTTTTTCCTGCCGGAACAAGCACCAGCATGGCCGCAAAGGTTGAGGTTACAGATATTCCTCTCGCCGAATCAGATTTTGCATCGCTCGTAATCGAAACAACGCAAGCATCCGGCAAAATAGATGTTGCAGAAGCAGATATTATCGTTTCTGGTGGACGCGGAATGAAGGGTCCAGAAAATTTTAAAATGATCGAAGACCTTGCCGGCGTTCTTGGTGGAGCAGTCGGAGCTTCGCGTGCCGTTGTTGATGCCGGTTGGCGCCCGCACAATGAGCAGGTTGGACAAACAGGAAAAACTGTCTCACCTTCACTTTACATTGCCGTAGCAATTTCGGGATCTATTCAACATCTTGCCGGTATGTCATCCTCAAAGTACATCGTTGCAATAAACAAAGACAAAGACGCTCCAATTTTTCAGATTGCAGACTACGGTATTGTGGCTGATGCATTTGATATCGTTCCCGCAATAATGCTGGAAACGAAAATGCTTCTTGGAAAATAATATGTCTGCAGAGGACAAAGTTCAAGTCGATATTTTAGGTTTGTCAAGCAGTCAAGCCAGCGGTGGAGCTTACGCGTTGATATTAAAAGAAACCAACGGACCGCGCAGGCTGCCTATCATCATCGGTGCGTTTGAAGCACAATCCATTGCATTAGAAATGGAAGGCATCAAACCTCCGCGGCCACTGACACACGATCTTATGAAGAATCTCATCGACTTGCTTGGGGGCGAGTTGATAGACGTCATGATTAGCGAGCTGCGCGATGGTACATTTTTTGCCCGCATCAATCTTGACACACAAGAAATTGATGCGCGCCCCAGCGATGCGATTGCGATTGCTGTACGGTACGGCGCACCAATTTATGTTGCCGAAAAAGTAATGTCAGAAGCATCATTTGTGTCTGAAGGTGGGGAAGAAGAAAAAGCAATTCCACCCAATGCAAAACCTGAACAGGAAGAGCCGCCCAATCCTCAACTTTCCCAGGCCGAACAATTAACAAAACGACTTGAAGATGCCATCGCCAAAGAAGATTATGAAAAAGCAGCACAATTGCGTGACGAACTCAAAAAGCTTCGGGGGCAAAATTCATAGCAAAATATTCCACCATTGCACTACAAGTTCAATAAGCATCTTTCTTCATTCTAATATCAAGGAGGGTCACACCTTGAAACAGGCTTCCAATTATATCCTACTCGTTCTTCTTGTTAGTTTCTATATGTCTGCAACAAAAGCTAGTGCAGCAATCGTTGAAGACGATTCAAACAAGGTCAATCAATTGATTGCAAAAGGTAACAACTTCGCAGAAAAAACATTCGAAAACCAGAGAGCACTCGATATGTATAACGAAGCACTTTCTCTTTCACCGAATAATTATGAAATCCTTTGGCGGTTAAGCCGTACATACGTTGATATTGGCGAACATCTTCCCGCAAAAACTGATGCCGAGAAACAAAAGCAATTAGAGTTCTACGATAAATCTTTGGACTTTGCAAAAAAAGCCATTGATGCTAATCCAAAAGGAGCGATGGGTTATATACGCGAGGCAATCGCCAACGGACGTATTGCTCTCTTTCGCGGCATCTGGGATGCTATAGACCTTGTGAAGCAAACAAAAGCTGGCTGTGAAAAAGCGATTTCATTAGATGTAGCAGAACCATCAGCATATTATGTCCTTGGACGGACAAATGCAAAAGTATGCGAGAAACCGAAAATTATTCGCTGGCCGCTCGGTCTTGGCTGGGCAAACATGGATGATGCAATAAAGAATTATGAAAAGTCGATTGCACTGCGTCCGAATTTCATTATGTACCGGCTCGATTGCGCGAAAGCTTACATTGAGATGGACGAATATGGAAAGGCGCGCGAACATCTAACAAAAATTGCAACTTTGCCGAAAGAAGATGAAGATGATGATGTCTTTAGAAAAGAAGCTTTGGAGTTGCTGAATCAGATTAAAGATAAATGAACATATATGATATAGTATAGAGGAATGATAATGGAACACAAGAAAGAATGTCCGGGCAAAGATAAATATCTAAAAGGGAAACGGGTTCTTCCCAAACCAACATCCAAAGACAGCACTCTTGTATCCGTCATTGATAATATGGATGCTTACAATGGCGGAAGACTAAGAGCTGCTTGTCAATTACTACGCGATAAATATTCGCAGGAAGACGTGACTATTGGAGTAAGCTTAGCGGGCGCATTGACTCCGGCAGGATTGGGACCATCGACCATCATTCCGTTGATGAATCATGGATTCGTGGATTGGCTGACTGCAACCGGAGCGAATATGTACCACGATTTGCATTTTGCATTCAACATGCCGCTTTATCGCGGCAGTCACAATGTCGACGATGCAGATCTTCGCGACAAGGGAGTCACGAGAATTTACGATATCCTTTTTGATTACCAAGACGTGTTGATGGAAACAGATAAAATTCTCCGTAAAATTATGCTGCGCCCTGAATTCCAAAAGGAAATGGGAACCAGAGAATACTATTATCATCTTGGTAAAGTGATTGATGAGTACGAACAGAAGAGCAACATCGGTCAGGTAAGTATTCTTGCAGCTGCATATCGAAATGGAATTCCAGTCTTCACATCCTCCCCTGGCGATTCAACAATTGGCATGAACGTGGCTGGATTGGAATTACTTGCCGAAGCTTCTGGAATGCTCGATAGATTCAAACTCAAGATTAATCCGAGCATAGACGTAAATGATTCAACGGCAATTATTCTCAATGCAAAGAAATATGAGAATGGAAAGACTGGCGTTATTCTCATCGGCGGCGGAAGCCCGAAGAATTTTATGCTTCAAACCGAACCACAAATTCAGGAAGTACTGATGATTCCTGAAGCAGGCCAGGATTATGATATAAATATCACCGATGCGCGTCCGGATACTGGTGGTCTCTCCGGTGCACCACCGAGCGAAGCGGCAAGCTGGGGTAAAATCGATCCCACCAAACTTGACGAAACGGTCACTGCGTATTTAGACTCAACTGTCGCCTTTCCACTCATGGCGGCCTATGTAATACAAACAACAAAACCCAAGAAATTAAAACGGCTGTACGATCGTGGAGAAGAACTGCGACAAAAGCTTATCAATTCGTATCTTGAAAACAATAAAGAAGTTGAGGAACTCAAATCGCTTATTAAAAAGCTTTTTGTATAAATTGAATGAGGAATAGTGTGTAGATGAAAGAAGAACTTATAAAATTAGTAGAACAGCACGGCTCTCCATTGTTCATACTTGATCACGATAAAATTCGGGAGAATTACCGGACTTTTAAAAAGCACTTGCCACGCGTTCAGTGTTATTACGCAGTCAAGGCAAATTCTACTCAGCAGATTATCGAGACTTTGTTCAAAGAAGGATCAAGCTTTGATGTTGCATCCTATAACGAATTTATGCAGGTGTACCAGTATATAAAACATTTCGACAAAAAAGATAAGAAACATTTTGTCTGGGACAAGATAATTTTTTCCAACACAATCAAAGACATAGCGACACTGAGCAAGATCAAGCAATACAAACCATTGGTCACATACGACAATAGCGACGAACTAAAGAAAATAAAAGATCATTGTGAAACGGCCGGATTGGTTGTACGATTGAAGGTGCCAGATACCGGTTCGCAAGTTGAAATGAGTTCAAAATTTGGTGCCGAACCAACCGATGCACAGAAATTAATACAGCAAGCATTCGACATGGGATTAAAAGTTGAAGGTATCAGTTTTCACGTAGGCAGTCAATGCACAAATTTCGATAACTTTACATCGGCACTTGCCATCACTTCGGAAATTTTCAACGATGCGCGGAAAAAAGGATTCGGTCTGAATCTCGTGGACATTGGCGGTGGATTTCCGGTTCCATATGATCCGCAAGTTCCGGAATTTAAAGTTCTTGCCTCTTTATTAAATTCAGAATTTAAACGGTTGTTCCCCGATGATATTGAAATTCTCGCAGAACCCGGAAGGTTCATTGTCGCAACTGCCGCGACACTGGTTTCGGAAATCATCGGTAAAGCCCGCAGAGATGGCAAAGTGTTTTATCATATTAATGACGGAGTATATCAAACGTTTTCCGGGGTGGTGTACGATCATTGGATTCCCAACTTCAGTGCATTCAAAGAAGGTAAAAAAGAAATATGCGCCGTCGTCGGGCCTACTTGTGATAGTTTTGACAAAATTACTTTGTCGGCGGAGCTACCTGCAAATTTGGAAGTCGGAGATTTTCTCTTCACCGAGAATATCGGTGCATACAGTACTGCTTCATCAACCAAGTTCAATGGATTTGATGGAGCAAAGATAATTCACAAGAATCAATAAATGTCGCCTAATCAGCAAAGGTTCTCCTCTAAGTATCCGTCACAGCAAAGTGACATTCACGTGCGCACTTTCCGCTTCTCTTCGTTGCTTGAACATCAACGCAAAATAAACGCCAAGTATTAACAACACGGATGATAGGATGTACGGTCCAGAATGGTGGATCTCGTACAAAAAGCCAGAAAGAATCGGAGCAATGACCATATAGGCAGACATCAGCGCAGAGAGAATTCCCATCGTCTCTCCTTTCTTCGCAGGATCAGCCGCAGCGGCAGCTTGACTTGTAATGACAACTCGAAGTATCGCTTGACCTGTTCCAGAGCCAAGAAAGCTTAAATAAAATAATGGTAAAATTTCCGTCGAGACCATCAGCGAGGAAATCGCCAGCACGACAAGCATTATAATTTCAAGTCTTGCCTCTGTAAATTTATCCAGCCAAAATTTCTTGAGCAAAAATCCCTGGTTAATTACAACAATCATACCGATCATCGTGAACATCATCCCAGTTTGAAACGCACCGAATCCAAACACATCTTTCACAAACAAGCCGAAGACCGCTTGACTTGTTACAATGGCGAAGGCAAAGAATGACCATGTAAAATATAGTGGACGCAATTTTTTATCTTGTGCTGCCCGCATGAGTGGAGCGAGTGGATTAAAATTCATCGGACTATGCGCATCGCGTTTATGATGTGTCTCTGGCAGGAAGAAGAATGCTGAAACAGCGTTTGTTGCCGCAAGCACTCCCGCAATCCAAAATGGGAATGAATGCGAGACCTTGCTTAACGCACCACCAATCAGAGGACCTAAAATGAATCCTATACCGAATGCCGCCCCAATAAGTCCAATATTTGCAGAGCGTTCCTTTTCATCTTTCGCGAGATCTACCATATAACTCTGCGCCGTCGTGAAATTTCCTGCAGCGCAACCATCGATAATGCGACCAAGGAAAAGCATCCAAACAGAATTTGCACTCGCAAATACAAACCAGCCTATTGCCGTGCTGGTAACACTGAGAAGGAAAATCGGCCTCCGCCCGATCCGATCTGACCAAGTTCCCAGCAGAGGCGCACTCAGGAATGAGAAAAAAGAAAATACAGCAAATAAAAGCGTAATGATGATTGCGGAAGCGCCGAATTCAGTAACATAGAAAGGCAAGATAGGGATGACAATGCCGAATCCAATGACATCTACTAAAACTGACGAAATAACAATGAGTTTTTGTCTTTGCATACTTGTATTTATAATAATATTAGTTTGAATCAATTATTGAACACTGAATTAATACTGAGAGGTTCCGCTTATCTTATCTTATTCTTATGTCGAAATAATTGGACGGCATATTCACAGGTACAATTGTTGCGCTTGACAACACACAGCATTCACCGTACCTTACTGGCGAGGTAAGTGATGCCTGAAGTTACTTTAAAAGATATTCTTGCTGAACATACAAAAGAAGGCGAACTGTATACCAAGTTACCAAATAACTGGGTGCAGTGTTTCTCTTGTGGACATCGATGCAAAATTCCGCCAGACAAAGACGGAATTTGCAGGATTCGATTCAATAGACAAGGAATGCTATTTGTTCCATATGGTTATGTCTCCGGTATTGCAATTGATCCAATAGAAAAGAAACCATTTTTTCACGCATATCCGGGATTGAATACTCTAAGTTTCGGTATGCTTGGCTGTGATTTTCATTGTTCATTTTGTCAGAACTGGATAACCTCACAAGCCCTGCGCGATCCTCATGCAGTTTCTTCTATCGAAGTAATCAATGCTGAAGAAATCGTTAGCCTTGCCATTCAGCATAAGACGCCAATCATCACCAGTACTTATAATGAACCGCTCATTACAACTGAATGGGCTATGGAAATATTCAAGCTTGCAAAGAATGCCAGACTTATTACTTCGTATGTTTCAAACGGCAACGCCACACCGGAAGTGCTCGACTACATTCAGCCGTGGATTGACCTATATAAAATTGATTTGAAATCATTCCACCAAAAGGCATATGCACAAATGGGCGGAGTGTTGCAGAACGTGCTTGATACAATCAAATCTCTTCACAAACGCGGCAAGTGGATTGAAGTTGTTACGCTTGTTGTTCCAGGAATGAATGACTCAAACGAAGAATTGACGGACATTGCCAAGTTTATTCACTCCGTTTCACCTGATATTCCATGGCACGTGACGGCATATCACCAAGAATATAAGATGACGGACGAAAAGTTCACCCCAATATCAACACTGATTCGTGCAGCGGAACTTGGCTACAAAGAAGGATTGCATTTCGTCTATACAGGAAATCGACCGGGACAGACGCGCAACTACGAGAATACTTATTGTTACTCCTGCAACGAGTTGCTTATTGAGCGTCGAGGATTCCAAGTATTGTGGAACCGCATCTCAAACGGAACGTGTTTCAAATGCAACACAACAATTGCCGGCAGATGGATATGACATTCTATTATTAATAATTGCTTAGACGGAGATTGTATGCATTTTACTTTTTTGCCTGATATTATTAGTTTTCTCCTACTTTGCTGGGCATTTATTTTACTGTGGAGACAGCGAAAACAATTTCAGTCGTTGACTCCAGTTACGATCGCTGTTGTTTTCCTGTCTCTCGGCAGAATTGCGGATGTTATTCTTGAATTATCGATATCTCGTTTCGCGTCGTCTCCGCTTGGATGGAAACGCGAGAGTTTTGATTTAATCATGACAAATACTGGCAATATTTGCGATGTTTTAGGAATATTATTTCTTATTTATGGATTTCTTAAAACAATTGAGTTCCAAAAAAAGGAAGAAAAGCGAATTCAAGATTTGGAGACTTTGCTTCCGCTTTGCGCATGGTGTAAAAAATATCGTTCAGAAAATGGTGAGTGGAAACCTATTGAAGAATATCTCCACGATAGTGGTGCACCTGCGGTTACGCATGGTATATGTCCGGAGTGTGCATCCAAACAAATGGATATAGTGCGTTCAAGAAAGCAAAAAAATTAACTAACTTTTTATTTCAGTAACAAACAATAATAGAGACCAAGGGATGAATAATGAAAGCATACTCATTCACTATTTCTACATCTTTTCCGTTTTCTTCTGAAACCGTATTTACGGCTCTCACAAATGCACGCCAGATAGCCGCGTGGAGCGGCCAAAGTGGAAAAGTACATCCGACAATCGGTGGAAAAATTGAATTGTTTGATGGCTGGGTTAAAGGAATAGTGCTCGCGTACGAATCAGGCAAACGGCTTTCTTTCACATGGAAGCCATCAGAATGGGCGAAGGAAAAACAAGCCTCCATCGTAACATGTCTCTTCAAACCAATAAAAACCGGGACAAAGCTAATCTTGAAACACTCAGGTTTTCCGAATGATAGTGAACTACAAAGTCACAAAGAAGGCTGGGTTGAATTTGTTTTCGACCCGTTGAAAATGTATCTTACATCAAAACAAAAATAAGAATCTGTGTATCTATATTGTGAATTAACGAATAAAACAATTAATATTTAAAATTCTTATATCAAACCTAATGAAGACTATTAGTATACGAGCATCTATATTTACGATAGCATTTTTATTCTTGTACAGTTGCACAACACCGCCGAAAGCCGAGAAAGAAGCATTAGCAAAGAAACCGGAAATCACAATTCAGATCGCAAGTATCAATCTTGCCAATTTGAATAAGCGAATTGAACAGAATAATATAAACGAATTGATAAAGATTCTTAAAAGTGAACAAATTGAAATATTTGCAGTACAAGGAATTTCACGTTATCCTGGCATCGCAACACGAGTAGATTTAATAAATGAACTCTCTGCAAAAACCGATTGGCGTAATGTATTTGGCGAAATGCTAAACATCTCCGGCCGACAAACAGGGAATGCAATTTTCAGTATATATCCTATTCTTTCCCATCAAAATTTTTCATGGGATAAAGTGATATCTACAAGCTTTGAAGCGGCTTTACAAGCTACAGTTGACGCAGGAGCGCATCATCTAACGGTTGTAAGCACACAACTGCCGCTTAAGGCAACAACAAGCGAACAGGCACAATGTTCAAAATTAATTGCCACTTTGAATCCTGATACGACCAATCAGCTTACAATTGTTGCTGGAAATATGCCGACAGATGAAATCATTCGTACAACTAATGCGTTTGCCGAGGTTCCATTGCATGAATCCGCTAAGGGCACAAAATCAAGAATATGGTATTCGGCAAGCTCATCGCTTCAATTGCTCACGTCAAGATCGAGGGAAACGGAATTAGGAACGCTAGTGATTGCACAGTTTGGATTATTAAGATAATGAAAGCATTGAGATTTCAAGCGCTAATTGATTATTATGGAATATAGATAATACTATGTGGACATTTAACATTTCGCTCTTGGAAGTTGCGCTTCGAACTGTTATTATATATGCAATCGTGCTGGCGGGGATTCGACTCACGGGCAAGCGCGAAGTGGGGCAGATGGCATCATTTGAATTAGTGCTTATCTTGCTTCTTGCAAATGCAGTGCAAAATGCAATGACTGGTCCGGATACATCTCTTACCGGCGGCATCGTCGGAGCATGCACACTGTTAATTGCCAATACAATCGTGACTCGTGTTTCTTCTCGCTCGCACAAATTGCGTACAACACTTGAAGGAACACCAACGGTTCTTGTCCTTAAAGGTAATATAGTCAAAAAGAATATGGATAAAGAACATATCGCAAATGAGGAACTTGAACAAGCATTGCGTGAGCATGGCATCTCTTCATTTGCAGATGTCGGTATTGCGGTGTTGGAAGTTGACGGATCCATCAGCGTATTGAGGAAAGATGAATTACCGTCCGATGTTCGCCCGCATCATCACATTCGATTTATTGTGAAAAATAAAAACTAATTGTATGACCGATAGTCAAAATTAATTATAAAGTAATGGCCAACGAAAATAAACTCGATCCACAAACAATAAAAGAACGCATTGGCAGACATCTGCGGTCAGCAGATGAATTCACACGCTACCAGCGTTATGAAGAAGCTATCTTGGAAATAGAAAATGCATTGGAAATTGATCCAAAACACAATTATGCACGTTCGTTCCTTGAACGAGTTAAGCTGATGCAAAAACGATCTCAACCCAAAGAGATTTTACAAAGCGGTTCGGCAGAAACGTCGCTGGAAGAGCGCATGGAAATTATTTCTCGGCATCTTACTAAAGCTGAAGAATTCATTAACAAAAAAGATTATAAACATGCGTTGGATGAAGTAGCATGTGTCTATAAAATCGATCCAAAAAATTACTACGCACAAACCTATTCCGATCGAATCGATATATTAATGTTGGAAAAACATGCTGAGGCAAATAAGGTTGCTAAAATCGAGATACAACCGGATGAACTGGTAGTGCCACAGCCGCCAGCGTCTGAACGAGGCAGTACACCTATGTACCTTGAACTTCTCAAAGAGGCATGGTTTGATGGAAAGGTATCGGAAGAGGAATCAATGAAACTTGCTGCCATGCGCGAATTGTTTGGCATTACACCAGAAAACCACAAACAGCTTGAACATGAAGTTAAAATTGAGGCATATCTCGAAGCGTTGCACATTGCAGGGCGTAACAACGTCCTTACAGATATGGATCAAAAAACATTGCAAATGATGCGCGTCAAATATGGTATCTCACCGGAAGAGCAGGCGGCAGCGGAAGCAAGATATGACGAGATTAAACGTTCATCAAAATCGCACGGAACTATTCTTATTGTGGATGCAGATCGAGATATGCTTCTGTCATTGAATAAAGTGCTGATACAACGCAGCTTTACTATTCTCATGGCGCAAAAAGTAGAAGAGGCTATGCAAATTCTTATGAAGCAAACTCCCAACATTATTCTATCTGAACTCTTTTTTAAAAATTCACAGATCGATGGCGTAGCTTTTTTCGAGAAGTTACAACACCATTTATTACTAAAGCATGTACCATTTATTTTTGTTAGCTCGCTGACAGATAAGAAAGTCATTCAGGCAGGCTTACGCCTTGGCATTGATCATTATATTACAAAACCGGTTGATGTTGATCTATTGTTAGCAATAATTGATGGAAGGTTACGAATATAGTATAATATCAATCAGAAACGTTGTCCTACGGCTCTGGAGGTCGATGAGCCTATCGGGATGCTAAGGAATAATGCATTTCCGACGGTTGTATGTCCGCTCTATCACATATAGGTTTCTATTAGTAATATATATTGAATAAGAAAATTTTGGGGAACAATTATTTAATTAGCGGGGTTCAATATCTGAGAGACTAATTTTTATTCCCTAGATTTTCAAAAACGCGTTGGCATTTAGTGGCAACCCGTACAAGAAGAAAAGTAATTAAACAATGTCCTCCAAAAAACGACCTTCTATCGATCCAATTAAAGAGCTTGTCAGTGAACAACTTCGAGCAGCAGACAAGTTCGTCCGGCAGAAGCGGTATGATGAAGCCTTGTTGGAAATTGAAAAAGCATACAAGATTGATCCAAAAAACATGTACACTCGTTCTTTTCTTGAACGTACACGTTACATGATCGAGCAGCAGAATAAAGAGCGGTCGGAGGAATTCGGCAGTGAGTTTGATGTAACGACTGAAAGCCGCATGGAAACTATCTCACAATTGTTCGCGGCCGCAGAAGAATTCATTAAGGAAAAAAAATACCACCTTGCGTTAAATGCAGTGGGAAAAATATATCGTATTGATCCAAAGAATTATTACGCACATGCATTTTCGGATCGTATCGAGCTCTTGATACAAGCTGAAGCTGCTATTAAAAAAGATAGAAAATACGAAGCTCCTCCATCTATCGCATCAGAGTCTGACGTTCCTCAATTGGAAAAACCAACCACCTTTGTGCACTACAACGAATCAGTGCAATCTGCAAATATTCCGCCAACACCATCAACGCCGAATATTGAGCCGCAAGAAGAGGTTGGCCGGTTTGTGTTGTATAAGGAGCTACTTAAGGAATGTTGGGCAGACGGTGTTATTACTCCTGAAGAATCTGATATGCTTCATCGTGTGCGATCACAATATTCAATTTCTTTTGACACGCATTGCCGACTCGAAGTTGACATTAAGATCGATGCATATGTTGATGCGCTACGCATTGTTTGGATAGATGGCGTTGTAAACAATAATGAACAAGAAGTCTTGGAAATCATGCGCAAGAAATTCGGAATCGCGCCGGAACAACAAGCGGCAGCAGAGAAGAAATTCTCCGAATTGCGTAAAACCAAGCAAACAAAGGCAATGATTCTGGTCGTAGACATTGATAAAGATAACTTGATCTTTGTTGCACGCGCTCTCATTAGTCATAGCTATGATGTTAAAATTGAACAGCATCCAGATGATGCGTTTTACTTTCTGAACACGCATACACCCGACCTCATTCTTAGCGAAGCTGTTTTTCCACAATTGAACACCGATGGTTTTGAATTTTTTCAGAAGACTCGTTTAGATGAACGATTAAGTCAAATACCTTTTCTTATGATGACATATCCCGGCGATGCACGAATTGTACGAGCGGGATTACGCATGGGTGTGGATTATTTTATTCCCAAACCTATAAATATAGGTTTTATGATGGCAATTGTAGAGGGCAAGCTTAAATCTGGGCTACAATTAACAATACATAAGTGAACTATACTCTGCGCGGAAAATAGAAAACGCGTACCTCGTTTAAAGATACGCGTTCTAGAAAGTTCCACAAAAGAAAGCTTATACTACTCCGGACTAATGACCTCACCGATCTCAGGCAGATGGATCAACTGAAGTTGCTTTTTCCCTTCTTTACTTACCATCGCACGCTCAAAATAAAATTTGATTCCTTGGGCGGTTTGCAGATACGGTGAATCTTGAAGATGATAGTGCAATAGCGGCTCTGTTGCATCTCCGGAACTACCGCACTGTGCAAGCACCTGCCCACGGGTTACCCTATCTCCCACTTTTACACGAATGCTGCCTTGTTTCAAAAAAGCTAAAACTGAATATTCTTTGTTAGAATGCTGGATGACAATTGCGTTTCCGATTTGTGCGTATGGATTGCGCATACCGGGAGAATTCTCACGAATACCATCTATAACTTCAACAACCGTTCCATGGGCCGGGGCGACGACTTCCCTTCCGTATCCAACATAATCTTCTTTTACTTTTCCATCATTCTTATAGCGAAGCCCAGCTGCATCTGTTCCGGAAAATTCATACGTATATTGCTGTTGTAATATATTATGCTGTGCTGTGCCTTCGCGAAATTCGCCGCCGGAAGTGACAATCCAAGTGCCAGTGAATGGTAGATACAACTCTGTCTGTTGTTTGTCAAGAACAACTGGAGTAGCGGGCTGCTTTACTGGACTGGATGATTGTGTGGAATTAAGTGCAATATCCTTTAAGGTTTCTGAGTGAGTAGTAGAATCTGAGTTAGATTTTTGTATTGCTGGGTTTGTGGATTGTAGAATTGAAGTCTGCGCCGCTGCTGTGTTTGGTTCCGTTGTATTTTGCGGATTCGGTTGAGGTTCAGAAGCAACGTGAGTGGTAAAGAGAAAACCCTTTATCTTCCCTTGGTCATCGATGTAAAGCGTCAAATCTTGTATACCACGTTCGGAATACATCACACAAACAGCTTGGTCAGCTGCTTTAATCTGTGGCGGATCTACTTTGATAACTTTTCCAAAGGTATCATAATTGTTTTTAAAAAAATAAGTCGTTTTAAATAGAGGAAAAGCAGCCGACATCCCTTTGTCGTAATCTCGCACAATTGCATCATAATCCTGTTTATTCATCGCCTCCACCAACCGGCTGAAAACTTTTACAAACCTTTCGTTCTCCTGTTGCTGTGAACACAACGGCAGTGCCGTGCCAAAGAATAAAAGAATAAAAAAAGCTCTCCTCATGATCGATCCTTTCATAAAACTCTACTTTGCTTGGTTTCCTCTCTGAGGAGCCGGTGTACAACCAACCCGACTTAACCGGTAAACATTAGACCTTTTTTTTGTAAGAATCAACATGCAGGCATAGCACAAAAAATCAAAGGCAGGTTGGTTGCCTGCCTTTGATTACTTTTTATAAATTCACTTCAAAATTTACCGAATTTGAGTGTTAGGATCGCAGAAGGTCCACTCAAGTCAGCATTAGTAATACGGCGCTTTTTAAGCCGCTCACATACCGATAACCAACACCTGCAGCAATGCGGAAAAAGTGCGTGATATTTAGATTTGCATGAACACTTGGTTCGAGCACAAAAAAAGAATTCATATTGTGCGAACCATTGAAATCATTATTGTCTTCATACTTATATCCTATTCCACCACCGCCAACGAGCAATTCCATCGAAAGGTGAATAAGATCATTGGATGATGCGATGTATTCCATTTCCAATCCGCCGTACCCCATTTCGATATATTGATAAATTGAATCTGTTGCTTTCGCCTTTACGTCGGTCACTAAACCATAACCGCCGCCGCCAAGAACGAATGAATGATTGATAATCCAACCGCCACGACCGCCAACCATAACCGCATTTTTCGCTGTTAATATTTGTTACTTTAAGAACAGGTCCGCCGAATCCGCCGCTTTCAATATCGCCGCTGATAAGTGTTGCTTCCTGCGCCGCTGCAGAGAAAGTGAAAATTATAACGAGTATAATACAAGCATTTTCATGGTAATCTCAATTATTGATGTGAAATAATTATATGTGAATTTTGCCGATGAAAAACATTTGTTAATACGGCAGAAAATGTGCAGAGGTTGCAGAAGGATAGATAATTATTGATTTTTCCAATTCCACCAGAGAAGCAGTTCTGGATCGTGCCGCTTGTGCGAAGCATAATACACTGCGCATCGAAATACGTACAACAGACAGCGATCAACCGGCTTTCCAACCAGAATGCAATGTTTCCGATAAAGTATTTCCGGATTCTTTTTCTTCAGTGCACCAACGGAGCGAATGCCGAGATTCCAAAGATCAAGTGAAATGCTTCTACCAACCCCGGGAATAGTGCGCAGTTCTCGAAGCACCTCTTCTCTACATATATTATCTTCTTGAGGCATTTTACTTTCTCAAATCTATTTTCACCATACTCATTCATTTACATGAATAAATAACGCTATCTACGATGGATTTTCTGATGATAAATTCAATTGTTTATGAATTTCCCGCAGTAATTTGAATGTCAGCCAAAAGGCGATCACTTCTAAAACCAATACAATCCCAAACGATCCTTCATAAAGAATCTTCCAGATTAATGCTGGTTCCCGAACAATAAATGGCACCGAAGCAGTGAATCGTGTATAGATATTGTAGATCAATTCCGCAGGTAAAATGCCAAGCAAAACAACTGTCCCCTGCCGCGCTGATTGTGTGAATAAAAAGAGAGTTGCCGCAAGGGGCACAAGACAGAAGATTAAAAGAATCGGCGTATATTCCGACAACACATAGAGCATGTCTATCTTTTCGTGGGCATAATTACAAACCACATAGAATGCCGTATGTGCTGAAATTAAATATATTACCTGCTTGGCAAGTGAGCGAGTATTTTCTGTTTGTACCATGAAAATTTCCTTTCAAAAATTATATTGAATAATGTCTATCTGTTTTGAAGAATTCTTCGAGCGCATAGGAATCGTTTCAGGAGCGGTTCTTCATAATAATCCGACGTTGGATTAAAACTACTAAATCGTACTCGTCGCGAACTGTGAATATATAAACCGTTTTCCAAGTATAAGGCAACATGCGTAATATGTTTCTGCCGTTTCGCTGTAGCTTTTCGACCAAAGAACAGTAAATCCCCCTTCCTCAAATTTTGGAAATTCTTCCCCGGGTCGATTGGCATCCCCTGTTGCGCCTGCTGTCTGGCGTCGCGATTTAATTCCATGCCATTCAGATGGTACACTGTTTTTACAAACCCAGAACAATCCATACCTTTTACTGACATGCCGCCCCACAAATAGCGTATGCCCAAAAATGTTCTTGCAGTCCTCTCAAGATTTTCGCCCGTCAGTAGCAGGTTTTTATTCCATTCGCTAACATCTTGAACTAGCGTATCTGGCACAAATCCTTTTTTTCTATCCGCAAGTTCTACTTCTATCCAACCTTTTTTTTTGCCGTTGTTTTTCAAAATACATCCCTCAATAATTTCGCAAAGAATTGCAGAGGATGTATCTGATTGCATATATACCGTACCAAAAAACTTTGTAACAATCACTTTGGAGGCAGCATTCCAGGTACTTACATTCGCTTGATTAGATACAAATACGGATGCAGTATCGAGCCACCCAAGATAGTGATCGGGAGTTTGGATGAAAAAATATCCGCGATCCTTTTTCAGCAATTTTATCACTGTTCCCATCAATGCTTGCGTAAGAAGCTCTTCCTGGTTCCCTGGTTTTCGACGAACATTGGCTATATTAAAAATAACAATACCCATTGTATTGCTCCCAAGTGCTAAATCGGGCAGCACATGGATACTATCTATCACTTTACCCTTTATAATTCTTTGCATTGCTTGAATTACAGCACTCTTTGCACTAGGATTATCAACTTCTCCACGTACGATAATTCCTGTTTCGACCTGGGTATAAGAAATGTTAAAAACTGCAAGTTGCAAATCTGGGGCATAGCGCTGCCGAATGGATTGAAGAATGTGTTTAACTCGGATTTTATTGATCTGATTGTTGTTATGAATGCCACCAATATGCTGTTGATATGGGGTTACTCTTGCTGTTCCTATGAATAGCAAGAGAAGAACAACAGTTAAATATCTTTCAAAAGAGAATTTCATTAACGCGCAGTTTTAAGGGAACTGAAAAAAGTTTTACAGAAAGAATATACAGGAAATCTTTACCTCGGTCAACCGTTGTCAACCAAGTGATTTAAATCTTCTGCTGCAACCAAAGGGCTGCATCACTCAAACTCTCCTCACCGATAGTATGTTGAATTGGATATTCCCTATATAAGACATCCGCCTTAGCATCCATTAACCGTTGATGCGCTTGCCTGCTAAACTTAACCGGAACAATTGGATCGTCCGTACCATGCGCAATGAAAAATGATATTCCATTCAGATCATTCCATCGATACTTCAACTTATCATCTTGCGGCAACAGACCACTATGTGCAATGATGCCCTTGAAGCGACTAGGATGGGAAAGCGATACTGTCAACGACATCATCGCGCCCATACTAAAACCAAATAGAAAGACGCGCTTTAAATCAACAGGATGCTTTTGCTGAATATCATCCAAACATCGAATCAGAGCATCACATCCTTCAATAAGTTGATCTATATCAACTCCACCTTGTTCGTCAAGATCAAACCACATATATCCGCCATACGGAAATCTGAATGGTGCTCGGATACTAATACTGAGCAGACGAGGATCGAATGACGATGTCAAACCGAGAAGATCGTTCTCATCTGTACCACGACCATGCAATAGAATAAGTGTTGGATGCGGACCAGCTTCGTTACTGCTCGGCGGTGCGACTTTGTAAAAGAGTGACGATGCTTCCATAAGAATTTGATCATTAAGAAAAAAGTGATTTCAATAAGGGAGAATGGTGCATACTATAACTGTTCCGATGAACGGATCAGTTCATCAATGCCGCCTGAGCGTAAAAGCATTAAAATAGAAGAATGTGAAACAATGAGATATTTTTCTGACTCGTACTCTACTTCGATGGCAGCATCGCGCAAAAAAATCGCATAGTCGCCTTCTTCGGCTTGCAAAGGAATGTATTTAACAGGATCTTTGTGAGTTGTTGACCACGATTCCTGATCGATGAACTGTGGATTCGGTACCGCATACCCAGGACCGATGCGCACGACGTAACCGCTCTGAACTTTATCTTTCTCCTTCACACCCGGAGGCAAATATAACCCATGCGCGGTTCGTTCGTTCTCCTTGTCCGGTGCGATGAGCACTTTATCCCCTACAAGGATTATTTTTTTTCGGGTCTTCAGTTCCATTAGTTTATCTATATGTTATAGACGAAGAGAGCACAGATGAATGATGCTTTTTTCATACTGTGCTTTCTTAATTTTGTCGGGACGGCGGGATTTGAACCCGCGACCCCTTGCACCCCAAGCAAGTGCGCTAGCCGGGCTGCGCCACGTCCCGAATCCGACTATCACATGATAATCACTTTTTTGTAACTGTGCAATTCGGAAAATAAAGAAGGATAAAGAATTGTTACAACTTTCACTTCTTTAAAAAGAATCTGTATATTCATATAATATTTATTGAAGATATTTGCTTTTTCACTCATTCCAAATTGTCTATGAATATTTTTAAAATTACTGTTTACTTATTTTTTGTTCTATGTCTTTGTTATTTCACGTTTTCTCTCGTAACTGACTACCAAAATAATGCGACACGTAGCCATTGTTCCTTTATTATTTGGGTCATCGACATCATAGATCTGTTTATACATGAGACCGGCCACCTTGTCTTCAAGCTCTTTGGAAGGTTTATGGAGTTTCTTGGCGGATCATTGTTCCAGGTTATTATTCCTTTAGCAACAGTTATTGTGTTTGCACGATCATCTCGGCGTTCACTTCCGTTTACATTATACTGGACGGGACAAAGTATAGTTAACGTCTCTGTATATATTGGCGATGCACCTTATCAGCGCTTGCAATTGATTTCACACGCTGCAATTCATGACTGGCGCTGGCTGCTCAATTACACGGGAATGATTGAATATGCTGAAGGCATCGCTGCAGGAGTAAATTTCATTGGTCTAATAACTTGTTTGGTTGGAATTGGAATCGGTTTCTATTTTGTCGTTTACGAATCAATTCAATTATCTTCGCAAAATAAATTGCCTCTTCACAAGTATAACTAACTTTTAGCATTTTTTATCGGCTAATGTTTTAATGTCATGCCATTCCTTTGTTATTGCGGGTTAACAGCCCAGTTAAAGACAATTATTAATATCGGTTAATATTAAAAATAACTTTGATTAGTAAATATATTTGTCTATATTGCTATAGTAAATAAGGATAATATTCATTAGTCCTTGCTAATTATAATTCAATAACACAATATAGGATTTCCTTATGAAAAAAATCGAGGCAATTGTCCGCCCGCATGCGGTGGACGACATCCGAGAAGCGCTCCTCGAAGCCGGATTCCACGGAATGACAATAATGGAAGTTAAAGGCGTAGGCAGACAGAAAGGGCATACCGAAGTCTATCGCGGAGCTGAGTATCAGGTAGATTTTTTGCCAAAGATCAAATTAGAGATTGTTACTTCAGACGAACGAGTAGAAGAAGCAGTTTCAATTATTATCAAATGTGCAAAGTCTGGTAAGATTGGCGACGGAAAAATCTTTATCCTACCGGCAGAAGAAGCTATACGAGTACGAACAGAAGAAACAGGAGACGATGTGTTATGAGAATAGATACAGGCGATACGACATGGATGTTGGTGTCCACAGCACTTGTTATGCTGATGACACCGGGATTAGCATTATTCTACGGCGGTATGGTGCGCCAAAAAAATGTGCTAGGTACTATTATGCAAAGCTTTGTGGCATTAGGGTTGGTTACGGTACAGTGGGTACTGATTGGTTATTCACTAGCCTTTGGCCCGGATATTCATGGACTTATCGGCAATTTGCAATGGTTTGGTTTACAAGGCGTTGGATTGGAACCCAATCCGGCTTATGCTGCAACAATACCGCACCAAGCATTCATGATGTTTCAAATGATGTTCGCGATCATCACGCCCGCTTTGATCTCAGGTGCGTTTGCGGAACGTTTTAAATTCAGCACATACTTGGTCTTCGTTCTTCTCTGGTCAACTCTTGTGTATGCACCGCTTGCACATTGGGTGTGGGGTGTAGGCGGATGGCTTCGGTCATTGGGTGCATTGGATTTTGCAGGCGGACTTGTAGTACATATTAGTTCCGGTGTGTCGGCTCTTGCTGCGGCAATCATCATCGGAAAACGTAAAGGTCATGGACATGAACATATGCCTCCTCACAATTTGACCATGACATTACTTGGAGCAACGCTTTTATGGTTCGGTTGGTTTGGATTTAACGGAGGCAGTGCTCTTGCATCCGGCGCACTTGCAACATCTGCATTCTTAGCGACTCATATTGCAGCGGCGACAGCTACGCTCTCGTGGATCTTTGTGGAATGGAAACATCGCGGGAAACCGACGCTCCTCGGTGCAGTGTCAGGTGCAGTTGCAGGCCTGGTTGCGATTACTCCGGCATCTGGTTTTGTGGGCCCGCTTGCAGCTCTTCTCATCGGTCTCTGCGCCGGTGCCCTTTGCTATTTTGGTGTGAATATAAAAAATTATTTCGGTTTTGACGATTCACTTGATGCAGTCGGAGTTCATGGTGTCGGTGGTATATTCGGCGCGCTTGCGACGGGTTTCTTCGCATCAAAAGCAATAAATGCTGCAGGAGCTGACGGTGTATTCTTCGGAAACCCATCTCTCCTTCTTGTCCAGCTCTTAAGCGTTGCAGTAGCAGTTGTGTATGCATTCAGTGTTACATGGATCATTCTTAAAGTACTTGATCGGACAATGGGCGTACGCGTTCCAATCGAGGAAGAAGTAGAAGGTTTAGACCTTAGCCAGCACGGTGAAAGCGGTTATATTTTCTAAGTCGACATGCTCCAGGGGCGCTTGGAAGTTGTATGTAAAGCGCCCATTATTTATCAAGGTTTTTCTGCACAAGCAACAATTCTTTTCCATCCTTCTTTTTTACATCTCTATCATTTTTTTACACAGTGCCTATTTATTCCAACATTATTAAAATCAAATATTAATGAGAACAACCTTTGATTAATTAGTAATATATTTTAAATTACTATAGTTAATAATGTTCTGCACGTCAAATACTTTACACATAATATTTCAAGAAAAAGCAACGAAGATCCATTATGAAAAAAGTTGAGGCTATCGTTCGTCCACATGCAGTAGACGACATTCGGGAAGCGCTACAAGAGGCGGGATTCCGCGGAATGACATTACAGGAAGTCAAAGGCTTTGGCAGACAGAAGGGACATACCGAAGTTTACCGCGGAGCCGAATATCAGGTAGATTTTCTGCCGAAGGTTAAATTAGAAATCGTTGTGCCAGATGGACGTGTAGAGGAGGCAGTCTCGATCATCATCCGCATAGCAAAAACAGGTAAAGTTGGAGACGGGAAGATATTCATCTTACCAGTAGAAGAAGCAATACGTGTACGAACAGATGAGACCGGAGATGAGGCATTATGAAAATAGATACTAACGACTTGACTTGGATGATGGTGTCTACAGCGCTTGTTATGCTGATGACACCAGGATTAGCATTATTTTATGGCGGCATGGTACGGCGTAAAAACGTTCTCGGAACAATCATGCAAAGTTTCATTGCACTCGGTGTTATCACACTGCAGTGGGTATTTTGGGGATACAGTCTCGCCTTCGGACCAGATTGTGGACATGTCATCGGAAATTTATCATGGGCCGGTCTTACCGGTGTCGGACTTGCTCCAAATCCAGATTACGCTGCGACAATTCCTCATCAAGCATTTATGATTTCCCAAATGATGTTTGCAGTCATTACCCCTGCACTGATTACAGGTGCGGTTGCCGAGAGATTCAAATTTAAAACATATATTGTTTTCCTTTTGTTATGGTCAACTTTTGTCTATGCACCGATTGCCCACTGGGTGTGGGGCGTTGGGGGATGGCTTAGAGCGATGGGTACTTTAGATTTTGCAGGCGGATTTGTTGTGCATATTAGTTCGGGAGTTGCAGCGCTTGCCGCAGCAATTGTTTTAGGCAAGCGCAAAGGTTATGGTCACGAGCATATACCGCCACATGATTTGACAATGACATTAACCGGTGCAGCATTGCTCTGGTTTGGTTGGTTTGGTTTCAACGCAGGGAGTGCTTTGACATCGGGAACATTAGCTCTCACTGCATTTATCAATACGCATTGCGCAGCTGCTGCTGCCTCATTATCATGGATGTATATGGAATGGTATAAACGTGATAAACCGACTGTTCTTGGTGCCGCCTCCGGTGCAATCGCCGGACTTGCCGGTATCACTCCCGCAGCAGGGTTTGTGACACCGATTGCAGCAATTATAATCGGATTGTGTTTAGGAATTTTATGCTATTGGGGAGTATCAATGAAAGGCCACTTTGGATTTGATGATTCACTTGATGTCGTTGGTGTTCATGGCGTTGGCAGTTCATTTGGAGCAATTGCAATCGGGTTGTTTGCTACTACTGCAGTGAACGCAGCCGGAAGAAATGGACTTTTTTATGGTAATTACTCTCTTCTCGGTATTCAAATATTTAGCGTTGTGGTCGTGACTATTTTCTCTTTCGTGATGACTTGGCTTATATTAAAAGCTCTTCAGAAAACGATGGGACTGCGCGTCGAAGAACAGGAAGAAGTGGAAGGACTCGATCTCAGTCAACATGGAGAAAGTGGATATAACTTTTAGATAGTAGTATGTTCCAAATGATTGGGACGTTGCATGCAGCTAAAAAAAAGAAGCGTCCCAATCGTTACTCTATTTTCTTAAGCAGAATTTGCTTTTTTCTTGCTCCACACTTCCTTATCTTGCATTTCCATCAAACTTTCTCTACCATAGTTCCGAAATTTAGTTTCCATTATTCGTTTGCAGCATAATGAAAAAAATCTGGTTTATTCTTTATAATATAGTATTCATACCATCCTTTTGGACGCTATTACAGATTGCCGCGCTATTCAACACTAAAATTCGTCGCGGTATTGACGGGCGGAAAGGATTGTTTGAAAAAGTTGAACGCGATCTAGCAAAACTCACATCGAAACGGCGCATATGGTTTCATTCGTCGTCGATGGGAGAGTTCGAACAGGCAAAACCTATTATTGCGGCACTACGGAGGAAATACCGTGATATTAATATTATTGTCACATTCTTTTCACCGTCCGGTTATGATCATTCAAAAAATTATAAACTTGCCGACATCATCACATACATCCCATTTGATACAAAAGCAAACGCACACCGGTTCCTTGACCTAATACAACCAACGGCAGCCGTGTTTGTGCGGTACGATGTATGGCCAAATCATTTATGGGAATTGAACGCACGAGGAATTCCAGCATTCATCGCAAACGCCACTATGCGCACGACATCGGCGCGATTTTATCCACTGTTGAAAAATTTTCATCGCTTTTTATTCAACAATTTTGAGTCTATTTTTACTGTATCTGCTAAAGATGCCAATGCATTTGCTATGTTCGGATTGACACATCCCTCGGTTGAACCTATTGGCGAGACACGGTACGATCAGGTATGGCAGCGCAGCGATGATGCAAAGAAGAAACATATAATTTCTCCTGCAATCTTGAAAGGGAAAATACTTCTTCTTGCCGGCAGCACGTGGCCGGAAGACGAAGAGGTTCTTATTCCCTCAATCAAAAAAATTCTTCAGTATGATTCAAACGTACTGGTGATTCTCGTGCCGCACGAACCAACAGAAGATGCGCTTGAAGATGTTGAAAATAAACTTGGTTCAAAACCACGATCGATTCGCTTCTCCAATCTCAATGACTATTCCAACGAACATATTATTATTGTCGATAGCATTGGCATTTTGATGGCACTCTATCAATATGCGAATGTAGCCTACGTCGGCGGAAGTTTCCGGCAAGGCATCCACAATGTGCTAGAGCCGGCAGTGTACGGCATTCCTGTTGTTTTTGGACCGAAGTACACAAATTCGCAGGAAGCAATTGAACTATTGCATCGCAGCGGCGGATTCGTCGTGAATGATCAACAGGAATGTTATCGCACACTCCGCACACTGCTTGATGATAAGAAAGCAAATTCCATTGCCGGTTTACAAGCGTTTGCTTTAGTGAAAGAAAATGTCGGCGCTACAGAACGATTCATTCAGCACTTAGAAAAAAGCCTTTGAGTTCATGAGTTGTTGAGTAATTGAGTTAATGAAACATAAAAGCAATGGAATGGAACAGAATAAAAGATCAAGTCAATATATCATAATCACTCAATTTTATTAATAACCAATTAACTGACTCACAATATGAAAATAGCTTATTTCGATACTATTGCCGGCATCAGTGGAGATATGACGTTAGGGGCACTCGTCAGTGCTGGCGTTCCATTCGATGAATTAAATAAAGAACTTCAAGTACTCGGCATTGGCGGATTCGAACTCCAAGCGCGGCATATTGAGCGCAACGGTATGGTTGCTACAAAAGTGGATGTCGTTATCTCAGAGCAGCCGCATTACAATCGGCATATGAAAGACATAGAAGAACTGATTGAGAGAAGTTCTCTCACTCAAAATGTCAAAGAATGGTCAAAGAAGATTTTCAGAGAAGTTGCACATGCCGAATCAAAAGTTCATAGCACTGCCATCGAAAAAGTACACTTTCATGAAGTCGGCGCCATTGATTCTTTGGTTGATATTGTCGGCGTTTCTATTTGTTTAGAAAAATTGGGCATTCAAGCTGTCTATTCATCTCCGATAAAGGTTGGCAACGGCGGTATTGTGAAATCTCAACACGGTGCTCTTCCAGTGCCGACACCGGCAACGATGGAAATCTTAAAAGATTATCCAATTCTGCTGACTGATGTTCCATTTGAATTGACGACACCAACCGGAGCCGCTATCATTAAAGCGCTTTCGCAAGGCGTTTTAACGACAGAAAAGATACAGATCTCTGCCATCGGGTATGGCGCTGGCGGACGTGAAATTGAACAATTGCCGAATTTACTTCGCGTGTTCATTGGTAATTTGGAACCGAATTATCTCGGCGATGAAATCGTAAGTATTGAAACAAACATTGATAACATGAACCCAGAAATTTATCCGTACGTCATCGAGAAGCTTTTTTCCGCCGGCGCATACGATGCATATATGATTCCGATCTTGATGAAGAAAGGTCGTCCCGGTATTATTCTTTCAGCGCTCGTCGAACGCGCAAAAATTGATCGGATTCTCAATATTATCTTCCGCGAAACAACTACACTCGGTGTGCGCATTCAATCGATCGAACGCAAAAAACTTCCGCGCAGCACAAAACCGGTACAAACATCTTTCGGTACTGTTTCCGCTAAAGTTATTAATGTCGATGGTAAGGAACAGCTGCGGGTAGAATTTGAAGAATGCAAACGCATCGCTGTAGAAAAAAATCTGCCGCTTGCAGAAGTGTATCGGAAATTAGAAAAGGAACTCAGCAGTTAATTTTCGCAGCTTCCTTCTCTTTGCTGGCTTATCATTGCAACCATTCTTAGTCAATATTGCCCTGTATATTCCACTCGACCACACGTTTACCTATCTTGTTCCCCCGGAACTTCAATCTTCTGTCACCATCGGCAAACGCGCAATAGTTCCGTTCGGTAACAAATATCTCACGGGTGTTATTGTTGGACTGCCTGCAACGACAGATGTTACAGGACTGAAAGCCGTTAACGATATTCTTGATGTGAAACCGACATTCTCATCAGAACTTCTTGCACTGACAAAATGGATTGCGGAATATTATCTTGCACCGTGGGGCGAAGTGCTAAGGGCCACAACACCACAAGGATTTTCGCAAGAAAGTAAAAAGATGGTTCATCTTCTGGCACAAAATGTTGAAACACTTTTACAAACGACAAAAAAATCGGCGCCGCGCCAAAACGCAATCCTACAGGCGCTAAAAAGCAGCGCAACACTTTCCTTTTCTCAGCTCCTAAAAAAAGCACACGCAAAAGGTATTCACGCTGTGGTAAACGAAATGCAGCAGCGTGGATGGATTTCTGTAGAAGAGGAAATAAAAAAGCCGAAAGCAAAACCGAAGACAGAACGAGTCGTCAGTTTTACAACAGAAGGTATAAAAGTTCTTTCAGATGGAATAAGCAGGGTATCGTTTTCTTCAAAGCAAATATTTCTTGTTGAAGCACTTCAAAAAGAACTTACGACTGAAACTAATGTAATTGGTCTCAATTCCTTCTTAAAACGAAATAATGTATCGCTTTCTTCTCTTAAGACATTAGTGAAGAACGGCGTTTTGCAGATTTCTGAGCGCGAAGTATTCCGCCGCTCAGATTACGAACCAGATGAACCGCCGCCAGAAATCATATTAAATATAAATCAACAACACGCACTGGATGAGATTACGAATGCGACTATGGCAGGCAAGTTTCGTGCGTTCCTTTTACATGGGATTACTGGCAGCGGCAAAACGCAAGTATATATCGATGCAATTCGTCGCGTAATGGCTCTGGGCAAGACAGCCATCGTGCTGGTTCCAGAGATTTCACTCACACCCCAAACAGTACGCCGCTTCAAAGCACATTTTGGCGACGATGTTGCAGTTATGCATAGTCAAATGTCTGTAGGCGAACGGTATGATGCATGGCGGATGGCACATCAAGGTATAGTTAAAATAGTCATCGGACCACGCTCGGCAATTTTTGCACCGTTAGAGAATATTGGACTTATTGTAGTGGATGAAGAACATGATAGCTCGTACAAGCAGTTCGATGCCACGCCGCGCTATAATGCCCGTGATGTTGCATTGGTCCGCGCATTGCACATTAACGCCGTCGTGGTGCTTGGTTCGGCAACACCATCGGCGGAGAGTTTCGCAAATGCACTTCATGAGAAATATACATTGCTAGAACTTCCCTACCGCGTTGACAACGCCCAGCTTCCTACGATTGATATCATTGATATGGCGGAAGAGCGACGAGCAGTCTATAACAGCCTTAAAATGGAAATTAAAAAAAATGGGATGGAGTTTCCTAAACGGCTTCCGTACTCCTCTATCTCCCGGCTACTGCAATCTCAGATCACCAATCGTTTAGAGAAAAAAGAAGGAATCATTCTTCTTCAAAATCGCCGCGGCTTTTCACATGTAATGGAATGTTTCGATTGCGGATTCGTAGAGAAGTGTGATAACTGCGATGTCTCGCTCACTTTCCATGCAACAAAAAAACATCTTCGCTGTCATTACTGTGGCTTCGTAAAAAAACCACCGACGATTTGCCCGAAGTGCGGAAGCATTGAACTACGGATGCACGCCTTCGGCACTCAGCAAGTGCAGGAGGAATTGCAGGCACTATTCCCAGGGGCAGTTATTCTTCGGATGGACCGCGACACCACGAGCGGCAAAGGTGCGCACGATAAGATTCTACAGCAGTTCGGTTCCGGCAAAGCGGACATTCTCCTCGGCACACAGATGGTCGCAAAAGGATTGGATTTTCCGCGTGTGACCCTGGTCGGCGTAATTTCTGCTGACACACAAATGCTGCTGCCGGATTTTCGCGCATCGGAATCTACGTTCCAATTATTAACACAAGTGTCTGGGCGTGCTGGACGAAGCACGCTTGCCGGTGAAGTTGTAATTCAGACTTTGCAACCGGATCATTACAGTTTAAAACATGTCATCACACACAACTTCCGCGGATTCTATCAAGAGGAATTAGAATACCGGCGCGAGTTGGATTATCCGCCGTTCTCAAGGATTGTACTACTGGAATTTTCCGGCGAGCGGGAGAATGAAGTTCAGCACCGCGCACGGAAGTTCACCGAATACCTTGCAGCGTACAATCAACAGAAGCGGTTCATAATTCTTGGTCCCGCTGATGCCGCTATTCCAAAAATCAAAAACGTTTTCCGCAAACATGTTGTCATCAAAGATTTAAAAGAAAACGATCCTTCCGGTGCATACCTACGCTCCGCGATTCTTAAAGCTAAAGCACAATTCGATGCATCGCCACTTGCCGCCAACAAAAAAATAAAAATGATTATCGATGTGGATCCGCAAGGAATGATGTAAATTGATTGATACGTTTGCATATTGCAAACTAACAAATGCAGAATCTCAAACACACATATCCCATCGACGACGTCTTACCACAATTACTGAAAGCGTTTCAACAAACAAATAACATCGTTCTTTCCGCACCAACCGGGGCGGGAAAAACTACACGCGTTCCAATTTCTCTGCTCGCTTCAGATTGGATGGCAGGGAAAAAATTGATCATGCTCGAACCTCGTCGCCTTGCCGCGCGCCGTGCCGGAGAATATATGGCGGCTCAGCTCGGCGAATCTGTCGGTCAGACTGTTGGTTATCGCATTCGCGGTGAAGCGGTCGTCAGCAAGAACACTCGAATTGAAGTAGTAACGGAAGGAATTCTTACCCGGCATCTTCAGCACGAACCGGATTTGCCAAATGTTGCTTTGATTATTTTTGACGAATTCCATGAACGCAGCATTCACGCCGATCTTGGACTTGCGTTGACGCTGGACGTGCAGGAACATCTGCGGAATGATTTACGCGTTCTTGTTATGTCTGCCACGCTCGATGGTATAGCAGTGGCAAGATTAATTGGCAATGCGCAGATTGTTGAAAGCGCCGGATTTCTTTATCCTGTTACTACCAATTACACTCGCTTTACTTCCGATAAAACAATTGAAATCCGTATGGCTGATACCATTAAACGAGCTCTGAGCGAACACGAGGGCGATGTGCTTGCATTTCTTCCCGGACAACGAGAAATGCGCCGGGTAGAAAATTCTTTATGGGAAAAACATTTGCCGAGTGATGTAATTGTTCATTCGCTCTTCGGTGATGCGTCATATCAACAGCAATCGGCAGCATTGTCTCCAGCACCGGCTGGCAAACGCAAAGTTATTCTCTCCACAAGTATCTCA
>Ga0182027_10000357_pt1 | contig 79165 bp, 86 predicted proteins | sample 712E1DmetaG_FD_121300 | JGI IMG/M metagenome (GOLD analysis project Ga0182027, IMG submission 121300) | Permafrost microbial communities from Stordalen Mire, Sweden - 712E1D metaG (Illumina Assembly) | ecosystem: Environmental > Terrestrial > Soil > Wetlands > Permafrost | place: Sweden...
AAAACTTCTGTTTCCATTAATTAAGCATCTCACTCTAACTAAAACTTTGTCAAATGTCTCAAAATACTTAATTTATGCAGTTTGATTTAAGCAAGTCTTCAGTATTGCAGATATAATATACTATATTATAGCGAATGTGGGATAAATACTTTTCTTTTTTGAATAAAAATAAAAAAACCGCCATCTCTTTATTTGTAATTATTTTAATCGCCATATTTTTTAGGTTTTATAATTACTCAAACAGATGGGGTCTTGCTTCAGACCAAGCAAGAGATGCAATATTAGTATTGCAAGCTTTAAAAACACACTCAATCCCTTTAATCGGACCATTTTCCGCTTCCGGTCCGTTTGTTTTTGGACCGTATATGTATTGGCTCCTAATGATTATTGGCGCATTGTTCCCTTTTTCATTTCTATCTTTTTGGGTAGGATTAGGCATAATCTCGGTTATTATGGTTTTGGTTATGGTCGTTATAGGGAAAGAGATAGGAGATAAATCTTTCGGCATTTTACTTGGTTTTTTTACCGCAATTTCTACTCGCTCCGATATGTCAACAAACTTAATTTTTTCTAGGCTTGCTGGTTTTGCTTCCATAATTTCCGTTTATTTTTTAGTAAAGAGCATTAAGTACTCAAGATGGCGTGATTATCTTTTTTTAGGTTTGTTTTTAGGCATTGCTATGAACAGCCATTTCCAGGCAGTACCTTTAGTATTCGTTTTGCCTATTTCTATTTTTTTTGGAAAGAGAAGTATAAAAAATGTTGTTTCTCTTATTGGTGGATTCATTGTTCCCTTTATTCCTCTAATAATTTTTGACTTAAGATCGCATTTTTACGAAAGCACTCATCTTATCAAGTATTGGTTTTCTCCGGACGCCGGAGACCTACCCACAAGATGGATTACCTATCTTAGCGTCACTTGGCCCGAATTCTGGAGAGTAACAATCGGGGGAAATTACTATGTTGCCATCCTCTTGGTGGCCCTAACCTCAACGATGCTTCTCTATTATGCTCTGAAGAAAAAAATTAATAAAATGTTGGGAGCAATAATTATTATTTACATTTTTATATTTATACTTTTAAGATATTTTACGGGTCCGATATCTATAGATTTTACCGCTTTTATAAACCCTTTTATTCTTATTCCGATCGTTTGGGTTCTTTGGAAAATTAAAAACAGAAATAAGTATTTTGGCCTTGCGTTAATATTAGTAGTATCAATATTTACGATTGCTACAAGCTATGACAGCATAGTATCGGCAACGAATTATTCGTCTTCAAACGCAAAAATGCTTGAGAAAATAATCGTAGAAAAATTTCCAAAAAATTCAAAGTTTTCAATTTATGACTACAAATACAAAAACACCGAAATAAGCCTTCCGCTTGTTTTATATTTAAATCAGGATGGAAAAATAAGTGATAGCGGAATAAGAATAGGAGTGTCTGAATCAATTATTCCCAACGTTCAATTAAACTATTTTGAAAAAGGAAGATATACGGAATTTTTATATACACTTGAAAATTTTTCCGACAAAACTTTAACCAAAAATGGTTGGGTATCTGTTGATCCCTCCAATGTTTATACATCTATTGAGGATTGGTATAAAAATTAATCCTTACTTTAAAATATTCTATGAATCTAAACCGAGCTGCTACTTATTAAGACTTCTTTTTTGAATTTTGGCCAGGTTTTAAGTTGATATTCTCTTTGCATCGCTTCTTTTCTTGATTTATGTTCTTCAGAATACACAAGTTCGAAAGATTGAAAACTTCTTACATATTTTGCGGATCTTGAACTTTTTGCCTTGTGTTCTTTTAATCTTTTCTCTAAATTATTTGTCTGCCCGATATAAAGAGTGTTTGAAGAAGTTCGAAGAATATAAACATAAAACATATTCCGAATAATTATATCATCATAAAAAAAATTGTAGATCTAACCTTAATCTGATAAAATTAGATTGCATTGCCGGGTCGTCTAATGGTAGGACAACGGACTCTGAATCCGTTTATTTTGGTTCGAATCCAAACCCGGCAGCAGGATTGGACGTTGTAAACATAGACCGGGATTTCTAATTTTTCGTATTTATTTATATAGCACGCAACTTTCTATAAACACTTAAAAGTGTTAAAATCCAAATAATGGCACAAGATTTTTATGATAAAGTAGCAAAAAAATTTGGAGATTATTCTACTCCTGCACAATATATTCAGGAATTTACGTCGGGTGAACCGGAGAAAATTTTTAAAGAGAAGCTATTGGAATTAAGCGGAAAAGATAAAGTTGTTTTGGATGCAGGGTGTGGAGACGGGAGATTCACTCTTCAAATTGCTCCATATTTTAAAAAAGTAATTGGCAATGACACTTCTAAATTAATGTTAAATGCAGCATTAAAACTTCAGAAAGAAAAAAAAATAGAAAATGTCGAGTTTATTGAAAAAAACACACGTGCATTAAATTATCCTGAAAATTATTTTGACATTATTTATGCAAGAAGAGCTGTTGCTATTTATCCGTTATTTTATAAAATTCTAAAACCTGGTGGTCATTTTTTGACAATAGACATAGGAGAAAAAGACACAAAACCTTTAAAGGAAATCTTTGGAAGGGGTCAAAATTACGGGCATTGGAATTTTTCCGCAATGGAGCTTGAGAAGAAAGATGCTGAAGAAGCGGGATTTAAGATAATTTTTTGCAAAGAATATCATTACAGCGAATATTATTTATCTTACAAAGACTTAGATATTTTTTTGCAAGGAGTTCCTATATTCGAAGACTTTGATTCGGAGAAAGATAAAAAACATTTGGAAGAATATGTTAGAAAATTCCAAAGAGAAAAAGGAATTAATTTGCCAAGACATAGAGTTGTTATTGTTGCAAGAAAAGAAAAATAACCATAATTATTCATCTCTAAGTCCTATATATCGTTATAAGGTCTAAATGGGTCTAGACCGGTATGCTCAGAAGATACGGATTGTAACCCTAAAGCTCGGATTTAGATTTCACACATTTTAGCTGTTGACAATTTGTACATAATTCTGTAATATATATTTATGACACACACATTACCTATTACAAAAGCAAGAGAAGATTTAACTACCTTGGTTGAAAATGCAAATAAGAAGCTAGAAGAATATATTATCACCGTAAATGGGTTACCTGCCGCAGTTCTTATTTCTGCCGCTGAATATCAGTCTTGGAAAGAGACAAATGAGATTATGGCTGATTCAGGTTTATTACGTGCAATAAAAAAAGGCGAAGAGGATATAAAAAATGGTAATTTTGTAACATTTGAGCAACTTAAAAATGAGTTAAAGCTTCATGTATAAATTACGAATTTCTTCAAGAGCTGAAAACGAAATAAAAAAAATATCTCATCCTCATCAAAAAGCAATCATTTTGGCTCTAGCGGAAATAAAAGAAGAACCCTTTTTGGGTAAGCCGTTAGCTAGAGAGCTTACGGGTAAATTTTCTTTTAGAGTAGGTGTATATAGAATAATTTATAAAGTTAATAAAAAAGATAAAGTAATAGACATCCTTACTGCGGGACACAGAGCAACAGTTTATGAATAGTTCAAATAAAAGAAATATTCCTCATTTGTCTAATTAATTTAATCTTAAAGCAAGACACCGCTATAATGACATCATGGGTCTGGAGCGGTATGCTCAGCACCGAAATTAACCTCAGAAAATGCTTCTGGTATAATTACTTAAGAGGAATAAAAAGAGAGATTTAAATGAAAGAATGTGATCTTTGTAAAGACAACAATGTAACCTGCACTCAACCTCTTAGATTTACTAAATTAAGAATGATATGGCTTAGGGAAGCTGGCCCAATAATTAGAAAAGACATGATTAAAGATTGTCCAGTCTATCAAAGAAAAAAGGTCAAATGAAAATCTGCCAAAACTCAAAAGAAGGGTAAAATAAGTTGTAACACTTTTATTTCCATGGAGCATATTTATTAAATTTGTAAAAACTCCTGCGTCTTCCCATAAAAAGTTCCCACATAGTCAACTAGTGCCAGCAGTTCTGAAGAATTAATCCGCGATTTTGGAGTTATTTTTCGGCGCTTGAAGTACTAGTTTTAGTATTTGGAATTCCTTTTAGCCCGATTATTATTGATAGCGCATATTCTTTTGCCGAATTAACGTCTTTTATCCCCACAGTAATATATTGTCTCCCCTGCAGTAAAATTGTTTTATTCCCGGGATATCCGTCAGGCGTTAACGGAATAACAGCGTCCCGCGCTTTTTGGGCTTGAACTTTAATATCCGCAGTTTTTGTTTCCAGGTTCTCTAGGTTTGTTTTAAGTTTCGTAACGTCAACGTCTCCGGCCGTATTTATTCTTAATTCCAATTTTCCTGCCAGAACGTCCAATCTGTCGGCAACTGTGTCCAGCGAATCTGCCGCTATTAGAATATTTATCTGAGGGATTAACAACAGATAAACCCGGTAAGATTTTACAATTGACTGGACGTCGGTTTTAAGGGTTGTTAAGTCTGTGTCAGCGTCTATCTTTGTTTTAAGAACGTTAAGATTGGTAATTTGAGCTTGAACTTGAGCGACAAAAACTGTCTTTTGGACATCGGTTAATTTTTTAAGACCATTTATTTTTGAAATTAAATTATTTAAAGACGTTACTCTTCTGTTTATTTCGTTATCTGCCCTTTGTTTTAAATTTTCAATTTTATTCTGCTCCAAAGGAGGCATTATTGTAGTTTTTATTTTTTGCAGATTCTCCGGGATTTTTTTTGCGCTTGAAGTTCCAATATTTGGCATAACTTTATTTGTACCGACGGCAACGTTTCTAAGGCCTTCCCTTAACAACGGCTTAGTTTCTGCTAAAACTGTTTTTGGATTTAATAATAAAACTGCAAAAAATAAGAATATGGTTAATTTTTTCATTTAATTTAAGTTAACCGACTGATCGTTTAACCCCTGGTCAATATTATTTAAATCATTCGTTAAGTTGGTTGTGTTTGACTCGATAGCTTGCGTGTCTTTATCCAGCTGGTCATTGCTATTATTTGTCGGAATATCGGGATTCGGCGTTGGAGTGACTGTCGGAAGATTTTTTGCAACTTGGTTTGACCCGGTAACTGATTTCATAATTAAGAATTTGTAACTTCCAAATGAAACTACGAGAATTAAAATGAGAATTACAACATAGATCCAGGCTTTTGATGACTTTTTTTCCGAGGAATCAATAATGGGAACTGTTGTTGCTGTATTTGGCTGATCCATTGTAAAATCTATGATAAACTTTATTTGAAGTTTTTGTCAACCCCACTTTGCTAAAAGGTTCGAGGAGTAAACCCCAAATAAAAAAACTAACGCTTTCCTATAGTGAATTAAGCTATTGAAAAGCGTTAGAACCCCTAGCCGCTTGAGTTAAGACGTTCATAGTACTTTTATATTCCTACATCTATTTAACTCAAAAACATAATAAAATTTACCGGTTAAAAAACGAACAAAAAAACAGTAAGAGGTCTGTAAGAATTTAGATTTAGATTTGGATTTTGGAAAATAAGTAACTTCCGATTGCAACTAAAATAAACGCGATAATCACTAGAACTCCAAAATCCATTGAAAGCCCAAAATGACTGGTGCCCGTTAAAGCTGCTCTTAAACCGTCAACTCCGTAAGAAAGAGGATTTAAAGATGTAACTATTACAAGCGCCTTTGGAAGGCCGCTTATCGGGAACAATGCACCTGATAAAAAGAAAAGCGGCATAATTAAAAAATTCATTATTAGTTGAAATCCCTGCATATCATCCAATTTTGAAGCAATTGCCGTTCCCAATGCCGTAAACAAAACGGCTACCAAAAGCATTATTAAAATAGCAAATAAGGCAAATCCTATATTGTAAGGACGAAATCCAATAATTAAAGATATAACAAGAACTATCACCCCCTGCAAAGTTGCGACAGTTGCCCCCCCTAGGGTCCTACCCAGCATTATTTTAAATCGGGAAACGGGAGCAACCAAGGTTTCTTTTAAAAATCCGAATTGTTTATCCCAAATAATTTCGATTCCTGAAAAAATGGAAGTAAAAAGTATGCTCATTGCAATAATACCGGGAGCCAAAAATTGAATATAGTTCCCCTGTCCCGCTTTTTGGAAAATCGGGCCAAAACCAAATCCCAATGCAACCAAAAACAGAACAGGTTGCCCCAAGGAACCAACTATCCTCGCCCTAGATCTAAAATACCGCTTTAATTGCCTAAGCCACAAAATATAAATTGCTCCCATTAATGCATTCTCCTTCTTAACCTAAGTCTGTCTATTCCGCTTGCTTCTTCTTCCCTAATTTTTTTACCGGTTAACGCCAAAAATGCTTCTTCCAAATCTTCTGTGTTGGTTTGCTTCATAAGTTCTTCGGGAGACCCTTCGGCAACTATTTTCCCATGATCAATAATCGCCACTCTTTTGGCGATTTTATTTGCTTCCTCAATATAATGGGTCGTAAAAAAAATTGTGATTTTCTCTTTTTTGTTAAGCTCAATAATATAATCCCAAATATGATTCCTGGTTTGAGGATCAAGACCAAGGGTTGGCTCATCCAAAAAAAAGATCCTTGGGTGGTGAAGCAATCCTCTTGCAATTTCAAGTCTACGTTTCATTCCTCCGGAAAAGGTTTTTACTAAATCATTTTTCCGATCCCAAAGCTCAACTAAGTCCAATAACTCTTTTATTCTTTCTTTTCTAACTTTCGGACTAACCCCATACAAAACACCGTGAAACTCAAGGTTTTCATAAGCCGTTAATTCATCGTCAAGGCTCGGATCCTGAAAAACAATTCCGAATGATTTTCTGACTTTATTTTGTTGATGAACAGGATCAAATCCATTAAGCAACAATTCTCCCGAAGTTGGGGTAAGAAGCGTTGTGAGCATTTTTATTGTGGTCGTTTTTCCCGCACCGTTTGGACCCAAAAAAGCAAAAATTTCGCCCTCACCTACTTTAAAAGAAATATTATCTACCGCCACAAAGTTGCCGAATTTTTTCGTTAAATTCTTAACATCTACCATATTCTTAATACTTTATTTATAAAAACTTAGAATCACCTGAAAAGTCTCAAAACGTGAGGAACAAAAATAAGAACCCCAACAATTACTGAGCCTATTGCAGCAACAAGAACCATTCCTGCCGAGACATCTTTGGCCATTTTTGCCTGTTCGTTATGTTCCTTTGTAATTAAGTTTGTCATTTCTTCAATTGTGGTGTTTATCATTTCAGATGTTATAACTACTAAAATCATTACACCCAAAATTCCCATCTCAAAGGCATTAACTCTAAAAAAAATGCTGGCAATTATAACAAGGAAAGCCACCGCAAAATGAATTCTTAAATTACGGTTAAATTTTAAAGCGTATCCAACACCTCTTAAGGCACATTTAAAAGAAAACCATAGACTTGGAGATTTAATCATTATTTATATTATATGATAAGCTCCCACATTATAAAAGCTACGACAGTAATTAACGTTCCGATTAGTCCCCCTACCAACAACTCTTTCGGAGTATGTTTTTTCAAAGTAAGCCTTGACCACGCAATTATTGGAATTAACGGAAATAATGGAATAAAAACGTAAAGGCCAAAAAAAAGTCCCATCGAAACAACAAAAGCGCAAACCGTTCCCAAATGAATGCTTGCTTTTAAAAAGCTGTTGGCAACATTAAAAGCAAGTACAATTAAAAAGGCCGATAGAATAACTACTGTTAGATGAAAGAAAATCCCTTTTAAAAGGGCAGTTATAATAAAGAATGCAAAAGTTAAAACTAGGGTAATATGATAAAATTTTTGTCTCTCTTCTCTTTTAGAAAGGTCAAAATCTGAAAAAATCTCGCTTCGCATTCCATATAGAAGAAACCCTAAACCCAAAAATATAATTACTAAAGAAAAAACTTCCCATTTCAATGAATATTCCAGATTTTTTGTCTGGCGAAATACTACTATAAAAGGAATAAGAATTAAAAAAGTGAGAGGATTTAGAACAATTGAAACAAACTCGGCAGCAAATTGCTTCTTCATTTAATATTTTCTTTGAATTTTTTTAAAAATTCCGTTTTACCGCCCTGAATTTTTAGCAGTTCGGGCAACGGTAATCCTTCTTTCTGACCGGTTAATAAATAATAAATTTTTTTAAAATCAACTTTTGTATCTTTATTAAACTTACGAAGAATGTCTATAAAATTTTTTTCTTTCCAATTCTCCATCTCCAGAAATTCTGCAAGCCTTGATGCAATTTTCTTATCTTCATAGCTAAAATTTGTTTTTTTACCTAAACCCGAAACTAAATTTTTAAAATCGTTTAATGTTTTCATCCTGGTCGCAGCTAATCCAATGATTAAATCCTTATGTACACTATCAAAAACCCATAACACATCCGTGTCTTTTGCATATTTTTCTTTTAAGATAATTTCTAATTCTCTTTTAGCTGCAAGAGACCTAATCCAAATCCCATTTAACCATTCCAGTTTTTTTTCATCAAAAATAGGATTTGCCGTATTTACGTTTTCCAGTTTAAATAGTTTTGAGATCTCATCTATTGTCATTTGCTCCTTATCCCCTCCGGAATTCCAACCCAAAAGTGCCAAAAAGTTAACAACTGCTTCCTTTAAATATCCTTCATCTCTGTAATCTAAAACTGATTTTGCGCCCTGTCTTTTTGACAACTTGCTTTTATCGGACCCTAGTATTACGGGGAGATGAGCAAATTCTGGTTTTTCCCAACCAAAACTTTCATAGAGATAAATATGCTTTGGTACGGAAGAAATCCATTCCTCACCTCTTATTACCTGAGTTATTTCCATTAAGTGGTCATCGACAACATTGGCTAAATGATAGGTTGGGAAGCCGTCTGATTTTAAGATTACAAAATCTTCCTGAGTATTTCCTTCAAATTTTATTTTTTTATTCCCGACCAAATCAATCCACTCAAAAGTTCTTTCTTTTGGAATTGAAACCCAAATTGCTCCGTCTTTTTCATACGCAACTTTTTTATCTAACAAAATTTGTGAATGTTTTTTATAAATATCTAATCTCTGTGATTGATGAATAATTTCTCCATCCTGCTTTAATCCCAACCAGGAAAGGCTTTCATATATTGCTTCCTCTGCTCCTTTGACTAACCGTTTTTGATCCGTGTCTTCTATTCTTAGAATAAATTGTCCACCTGTATTCTTTGCAAAAAGATAATTGAATAAGGCCGTTCTTATGTTTCCGATATGAGGAATCCCTGTTGGGCTAGGAGCAAATCTGACTTTTACCCTCTCTATTGCCATATGCTTGCATTGTACCGTAATCTTTTTCTATACTCAATACATGATCACTTTAAGCGAAGTTTCTTCGGAGACCAAGGCAATTTTAAAATGGGGAGCAATTATTTTAGGATCAATTTTTTTAATTTGGGTTCTTTTTCAGATTGGAATTCTTTTTAAGAATACTTTTTATCCGACTCCGCCTGCTCCTCCAACGGTAGCCTTTGGAAAACTTCCGCAGATAAATTTACCTTCCCAAACCGAAACCGTTGATTTAGATTACACGCTTGATACTTTAACGGGAAATTTTCCCTCTTTTCCCGATAGAATCAAGGTTTTTAAAATGGAAGAACCTAAGGCTAATTTATTGGCTCTTAATTCTGTTCAGCAAAAAATGGAAGAGAATAATTTCTCCTCTAAACCCGTCTCCGTTTCCGGAAATGATTACAAATGGACAGATAATTCACCTATAGCCAGAACTATTTCTTATGATATTTTCAGCTCCGATTTTACCTTAACCTCATTTTACTTGCAGGATCCCAATATAATTTCGGGTAAAAACCTGCCCGATGTTTCAGGATCCATAGATGCAGCAAAAGAATTTCTAACAAGCTTTAACATATTTCCTTCAGATTTAGATCTCTCAAAAACAAAAACGAATCTTTTTTCGATTAAAAATTTTACGATCGTCTCGGCAAGCAGTATCTCCAATTCTCAGCTGGTGCAGGTTTTCTTTATGCAAAAAGATATTGAAAAAACACCTATTTACTATTCTATTCCTAATCAATCCACTATGTCTTTAACTATTGCTGGAGGAGAAAGCCTACCCCAGGTAATTGAAGCTAAATTTAGCCATCAATCTGTCTCGGATAATTCCGCCACCTATCCAATAAAGACCGCCGAAGAAGCTCTTGAGGATTTAAAAAAAGGAAATGGCTACATTGCTTCTTATCAGGGAACTAAAAAAGAGGTTTCAATTCAGAATATTTCACTTGGTTACTATAAGGAAGATCAAAGACAACAATATTTAATGCCGGTCGTGGTTTTTCAAGGGAATGATGGATTCCTTGCTTATGTCTCGGCGGTTACGGATGAATGGATAGGTAAGTAATATTCCCCGACACAAGATCAAGTAAATTCTCCGTATCAAAAAACCTATCATCGCTACCCATAACAACTATAATTATTGACCTATTTTTATTTTCATTTTTATCATAATAAGATTTTGAAGTAACCAGCACTTGTCCCGCCTCTTCGGTGTAACCGGTTTTAATTCCATTGACACCATCATAGCCCAATAATTTATTTAAATTTTCTATTTTAAAAATATTTCCCTGAGTATCAAAAATTATCCTGTCTTTTGTCCCGACTATATTTTTAAATTCTGAATTTTTTAAAGAAATCGCCGAAAGCCGTGCTAGATCAAACGGAGTTGTATAATTTGAATCGTCAAGGCCCGCCGGATCTTTATAATTTGTATTGAAAAGATTCCATTTAACAGCATTTTCATTCATTTTTTTTACAAACGCCGACTCACCTCCCGGATAATTTTGCGCAATAGTTAAAGCGGCATCGTTTCCCGAAGGAAGAAGCATTGCGTAAAGCAAGTTCTCGAAAGTAATCTTTTCTCCTTGTTTTAAACCAACTACTGAGCCTTCAAAATTTGATTGATTTACTGTTAAAATATCATCGTTTTTAAAATATTCAAGCGCAGTTAAAGCGGTCATAATTTTTGTTGTAGAAGCAGGGGTAAAACGAAGATCCGGATTTTTATCAAAAAGGGCTACTTTTGAATCGGCATCCATAACCACTGCTCCTTCTGCCGAAATAAGCGGAATAAATTTATCCTTAAGTTCGGGATACCTGGATAGGGGAAGCGAAATAAAAGGAGAAGGAAGAAGTGAATTCCTTACCAATTCTTCTTTTAAATAAAGATTAAAACTAACAACCGATATTAAAATAATCAGAAGAAAAAGAGGAATAAATAAAAGGCTAAAGGTTTTGAATTTATTTTTCACGTTTAGATAAACGTTCGTCTATCCTTTCCATATCTCTTGGAAAAAGACTGGCTTCGCGGACATTAGAAAGTCCTAAGATATCTTTTGTAACTCGTTCGGCTCCTATTGCAAACCCACCCTCAGGCGGCATTCCAAATTTAAAGGCCTGAAGATAAATTTCAAAATCTTCGGGTTTATTTTTCCACTTTTTAATATTATCCAAAAGCATATTGTAATCGTTAATTCTCTGACCGCCCGTTACCCATTCTTCATTTATTCCGAGCATATCAAAACTTAAGGTGTACTCCGGATCTTTTGGGTCGGGCATTGTATAGAATGGTCTTTTTGCGGTTGGATAGTGAGTTATAAAAATAAATGGCGCGCCAAATTCTTCCTTTGCCCACTCGCATAGTTCTTTTTCATCAGATGGTTCCAAGTCGGGTTCGTGCCGGTGATCAATCTTTGTTCTTTTAAGAACTAATTCCTGAGCTTCCCGCATTTTCATTCTTGGAATCTTTTTTATTATTTCGGGAACTTTTACTCCCAAAAGGGAGATTTCTCTTTTGTTTTTCAAATTGACATCTTTTAAGATATTAAATATAACTTTTTCCGCAATATCCATTAAATCGGTCCATTGGTTTATAAAACCGAATTCTGCATCAAGACTAATATATTCCGTTAAATGACGCGTGGTAATTGATGGCTCTGCTCTATAGGCGTGGGCAATTGTAAAAACACGCTCAAAAACCGAAACCATAATTTGCTTATATTGCTGAGGAGATTGAGCTAAAAACGCTTTCCTATCATAGTAATCAACAGGAAACACAGCCGCTCCTCCTTCTGTTGCAACAGGTACAATAGTCGGAACAAAGATTTCGGTAAATCCTTCCTCTTTTAAAGTATTTCTAAATGAAGCCGCAATAGTTTCCTGAATCTTAAAAATTGAGGTGATTTTAGGATGACGAAGAGAAAGAGAGCGGTAGTCAAGTAGAGTTGGAAGTTCAAGGTTCAAACTATCCCCACCCATATCAAACGGCAAAGTTTCCGCCTTAGAAATGAGTTTGATTGAATTTGCCTCAAGCTCTACTCCGCCGGTCTCCAGAGTCTTGTTTATGGCTGATTCAGGCCTTTTATTTACTTTCCCCGTGATTTGGATTACATCTTCGGGTCTGAGGCTTTGTGCCTCATTGTAGGCTTCCTGGGATACCTTAGGATTAACAACTACTTGAATTATTCCCGATCTGTCTCTCAAATCCAGGAAAATTAGCTTCCCGTGATCTCGTCTTAGCCTCACCCAACCTCGGACTACAATTTCCTGATCCACTAAACCATTAGCCTCACCCGTTAACGTTCTTTTCTCTTCTGACATAGCTACATAATAGCCTAAAATGGCCGGCTTGACAAGCAATTAATTAAGTGATAGCATTTGATGTTGTTTGTATGAAATCAGCAGTAAACATTAAATTTAATAAGCGTATTAAGACTTCCTAATAGAGGTCGTTTTGCTCGTGCATTGCGACTGCTAGAAAGGGAGTTTTTTGTTGAAAAAATATGAGTCCAGAATTAGAAGCAGGATTTGAAAAACACATTGACGATATTGGAAAATCCAAGACTAACAGCTTAGCAACGACAGCTGTAAGAGTAGTGGATAATAATGACGTTGAGAACAAAACCGAACTGCCTGATTTTAGTAATCATCATGAAGCCTACAAAGATTCTTTATTAAAACTTGGGTTAAGCGAATCAGAAGCTGAGGCAATGGCGACAAGATTAAAAAATTACTACGAACATGCTCCAAGAAGAATTAGAAAGAATGTCCTAGAAACCTGCGGCAATATCGCAGATGGAGCCGGAATAGAAATTACATCCCAACCGCTAAAGCCTGTTGAGCCTCAGACAAATCTTTAATTTTTAATTGTATCCTTCTGTTTCCGTTCCATTCATCTCTTAGAATTGTATAAATAACATTAACTTTATCTCCGATTTTTAATTCTTTTGTCTTTTTACCAAATCCAAAAGCGATTGCGTTAACTATCGTTCCTGTTTTTCCATCTTTTAGCAAAAGCTTTAAATGTTTGCCATCAGCCCCGACTAAGCGCATATCTTGGACAGTTAGTCCTATCGATAAAAATGTCGGAGTAGGATTTCCAAGTCCAAATGGTTCTAATTTTTCAAGTTCTTCAAAAAGCTCAAGATTTACAGCTTTTAAGATAATTTCGCAGTCTATTTTTATTTCTTTTATTAAAAGATCTGGTGTTATTGTCTTTTCCGCCAAATTTTCAAGTTTTTTTTGGAGAAGGTTAAGCTTTTTGGTTTCTACCGTAAAACCCGCGGCCATCGGATGACCACCGATATCAACCAGAAGACTCGAAAAACTTCTTATACCTTCAACTATGTCAAATCCGCTAATTGACCTTGCCGATGCTTTGCTTAATTTTTTCCCTTTTGAGACAACAATTACGGGAAGATAAAACTCCTCTACTAATTTTCCAGCAACCAACCCGATTATTCCTTGATTATACTTTTCGCTACTTATGAAAACTAATCTTTTATTTCCAACAGTCGCTCTTGCTTCTTCAAGTGCTAACAATGTGGTTTCTTCTGTTAAATTTTGTCTTGTACGGTTTGTGTTGCCTAATTTTTCCGCTAATTCTTTTGCTCTTACCTTACTGAAAGTGCACAACAATCTTAAGGAATCCATCGCGTATTCCATTCTTCCCATCGCATTTATCCGGGGCGCAATAATATGTCCGATTTCATATGTTCCGATTTGTTTGCTTGCGTCAATTCCTGCTTCGTTAAATAATTCTAAAAGACCTAATCTTTTTGTCTGCTTAAGTTTTTCTAAACCTGACTTTACTATTGCTCTATTTAAACCGTTAAGAGGTACTAAGTCGGCAATCGTCGCTAAGGCTACCAACTCCAAATGACTTTCATCTTTTGAGCCGAGACTTTTTGAAAATAACCAGGCAACTCCCGCTCCGCAAAGTTTTTTTGTGTGTATTATTGCCAGGGCTTTTGGTTTTTTAGTTTCAAACGTATGATGATCCGTAATAATTACATCAATCCCCTCTTTGTTTGCAAAATCAACCGCCTCGTTTGCGACTACGCCATTATCTACCGTAATTATTAATTTTGGGGAAAGTTTCTTTTTAATATTTTCAATTCCTTTTATAGAAAGACCATATCCCTCTTCTGTCCTGTGGGGAATATAAGGTAAAACATTTGCCCCTAATTTATTTAATGTTTCCCATAGAATTGCAGTTCCGCATATTCCGTCAACATCGTAATCTCCAAAAACAATTATCTGCTCTTTTTTTTTGATTGCCTGAACAATTCTTTTTTTAGCTTTTTCGATATCGTTAGGATTTATTCCTGCCGATTCCAAGTTTACGTAAGATAACTTTGGATTTAAAAATAATTCTTTTTCTTTTTTTGTTTCTATTCCCCTGTTTTCTAAAAGTAAGTTTATTAAGTCGTTAATTTTAAATTCTGAAGTATGATTTAACTTTCCTAATGGTTTATATTTCATGCGGATTTAAACTTGAGTTTTTCTTCTGCTATACTATAACAGATCATTATCTGGCAGGACAAGATGACTGATTTAATTCCAAAAGAAATTTTAGATATTTTTAAAAAGGTCAAAAATTCGGACTTTGAGATTTATTTTGTCGGCGGATGCGTAAGGGACATGGTTTGCAAAAGAACAATTAAAGATTGGGATTTTGCTACCAACGCTAAGCCGGAAGAAATCTTAAAACTCTTTCCCGATGGATTTTACGATAATCAATTCGGAACCGTTGGAATTCCTCTTAAGGACAATCAGATCGCAGAAATAACCACATACAGAAGCGAAAGCGAATACAAAGACAGAAGACACCCAGAGAAAGTTGAATGGGGAAAAACAATTGAGGAAGATTTACAAAGGCGGGATTTTACAATTAACGCAATCGCCTTAACTTTTTTAGGAAAAGCTTTTAAGAAAACGGAATTTATTGATCCGTTTAGCGGAAAAAAAGATGTAGAAAAAAAACTTATCAGAGCAGTCGGCAATGCAAATGAAAGATTTAAAGAAGACGCGCTAAGATTAATGAGAGCAATCCGCTTTGCCGCTCAATTGGATTTTAAAATTGAGGAAAAGACTTGGATGGAGCTAAAAAAAGACGCAGATTTAATCAAAGAAATTTCAAAAGAACGCGTTAGAGACGAGTTGCTAAAAATTTTATCAAGCAATAAAGCTTATGAAGGAATTACTCTTTTGCAGGAAAGCGGAATTTTAAAGTTTATTCTTCCTGAGCTTGAGGAAGGAATTGATGTTTCCCAAGAAAGGCCGGGAAGACACCATTTGGGAGACGTTTTTACTCATAACTTACTTTCTTTAAAGTTTTGTCCCTCAAAAGATCCAATTGTCAGGTTTGCCGCATTAATTCATGACGTTGGAAAGCCGAAAGTAGAAGCAAAAGATGAAGAAGGACTGGTAATTTTTTATAATCACGAAGTTGCCGGTGCAAAAATTGCAAAGGAAATTTGTGAACGGCTTAAGTTTTCTAAAAAAGATAGAGAAAGGGTTGTTAACTTAATCCGCTGGCATATGTTTTCGGTTGATGAAAAAATAACGGATGCCGCAATAAGACGGTTTATTAGAAGAGTCGGCGTAGCAAATGTTAAAGACGTTGTTGATTTAAGAATCGGTGACAGGCTTGGAGGAGGCACTCAGACAGCCGAAAGTTGGAGGCTTAAATTGTTTAAAAAAAGGGTTGAAGACCAACTAAAACCCGGACCATTTTCTATTGAAGATCTGGCAATAGATGGAAACGATATTATGAAAGAATTAAATATTGAACCAGGTAAAAAAGTTGGAGAAATACTGCAAAAAATTTTTGAAGAAGTGGATGAAGATTTAACTAAAAACGACCGAGATTATCTTCTTAAAAAAATAAAAACGTTAAAATAGCCCTTGAATAAATCACCTTCTCCTGCTATATTCTGTTGTAATTAGTGAAAAAGTACTTTACATCAGAATCCGTTACCGAAGGACATCCCGATAAAATCTGCGACCAAATTGCGGATACAGTGCTTGACGCGGTTTTAAAAGACGATCCCAATGGCGCCTGCTGCTGCGAAGTATTTACAACCACCGGAATGGTTGTGGTTGGAGGAGAAATTACCACAAAAACTTACGTTGATGTCCAAAAAATTGTTAGGGATGTTTTAAAAGACATTGGCTACACAAATGCGGATTATGGAATTGATTATAAAAGCTGTTCCGTTATTAATGTAATACATGAACAAAGCGCAGACATAGCCCAAGGAGAAGACCCCAAAAAAGCACTTCATAAAGCAGTTGGAGCTGGCGATCAGGGAATGATGGTAGGTTTTGCCTGCAGGGAAACTCCTGAACTAATGCCACTTCCGATAATGCTTGCTCACAGTTTAACAAAAAGGTTGGCGGAAGTTAGAAAAAAGAAAATAATTCCTTATCTTAGACCTGACGGGAAAGCCCAGGTTACGGTTGAATATGAAGACGATAAGCCGCTTTCAATTGAAACGGTTGTAATTGCGGCGCAACATAATGACGGAATTCCGTACAAAAAAATCAGAGCAGACATAATTAAAAAAGTAATTGAGCCGATCTGCGGAAAACTTTTAAACAAAAACGCCAAGATTTACATTAACGAAACAGGAAAATTTGTAACGGGCGGCCCGCAAGGAGACACTGGAGTTACGGGAAGAAAAATTATCGTTGATACCTATGGCGGAATGGCAAGACACGGAGGAGGAGCTTTTTCAGGAAAGGTTCCAAACAAGCAGGATCGAAGCGGAGCATATATGGCAAGGTATATCGCAAAAAATATAGTTGCGGCAAAACTAGCAGATAGATGCGAAATTCAACTTGCTTATGCAATCGGTTTTCCTCAACCGGTTTCGGTTCACGTTTCTACATTTGGAACGGGAAAAACAAGCGATGAAGTAATTGAAAAAGCAATCAGAAAAGTATTTGATATGAGTCCTTCAGGAATTATTAAAACTTTAAACCTTAAAAGACCAATTTATCGAAAAACCTCTACTTACGGACATTTTGGAAGACAGGAATTCCCTTGGGAGAAAACAGATAAAACCGCAGAGTTAAAAAAATTTGCGAAATATTAAGAGGACAATTCTCTTCTAACTATTTTATTAACTAAATTACCATCCGCTTTTCCTTTTACTTTTGGCATTAACGCCCCCATTATTTTTCCAATATCAGCAATCGAAGTTGCGCCAGTTTCTAGAATTGTTTCCTTTACTATTTTTGTAATTTCTTCTTCACTCATTTGCTCAGGTAAATATTTATTTAAAATTTGCATTTCTTTTTCTTCTTTTTCCGCCAACTCTTGTCTACCGGCATTTTTATATTGTTCGATTGAATCTTTTCTTTGCTTTACTTCTTTTTGAATAGCTAAGAGGACATCTTCGTCCGTTGCGCCATAACCTGCCCCGCCTTTTTGAATTTCTAAATAGTTAATTGCAGATAAAAGCATACGGAGAACCGAAGTTCTGAGTTCATCCTTTGCCAACATCGACTGTTTTAATTCTTCTTTTAACTGATTTTTCATGCTGCTTCAAATTTGGCGTATTTAGTCCAATATTCTCCAGAAGTTAATCCCATCGCTTTAATTTCGGCTTCTTGAACTGCAATCATTGCTTCTATTTTATTTACAACTTCTTGGGGTAATGCAACGCAAACCATTTCTCGATCGGTTGCGATCGGTCTTTTTGAACCTTCTTGTTCTTTATCCATTTTTCTTTCTCCTTTTTTCTTTCCATTCATGCCAAACTACCAAAAGAGGAGAAGCATTAAATATTGACGAATATGTACCGCTAACGACTCCAATTAACAGAGCTACCACAAACCAACGGATAGTTTCCCCGCCAAACAATAGAAGAGCTATAAGGACTAGAATAACAGTCAAAGATGTATTTAAAGATCTATCCAAGGTTTGTAGAATTGACTCGTTTACAACCTGAGAGAAAGACATATTCGTAGCCCTTTTTAAATTCTCTCTGATTCTATCAAAAACAACAATAGTATCGTGAACGGAGAATCCAATTATTGTTAGAAGCGCCGTTAAAAATAAACTATCTGTTTCTACTCCAAAAAAGTGTCCCAAAATTGAGTACAAACCAACCACTACTAAAACATCATGAATTAAGGCAATAATTGCGCAAATTCCGAATCTAAAACTGCTGGCAGGCTTTGGCACTTTTCTAAACGACCAGGTAATATACAAAACAATTAAAATTGAAGCCAAAATAACCGCTTCGACAGCGTTAGTAGTGGTTTCGGATCCAATAGTCGGACCAATCGTTTCAAACTCTTCCTGCTTAGAACTATTTATCTTACTTTTTAAATCAGTTAAGAACTTATTGTCTTGATTTTGGTCAATTACCTGAGTCCTAATAAAAACTAAGTTGTTTGACTGTTCGACGCTATAAACTTTTATTTTCCCCTCGGAAAATGCCTTGGAAACAGTATTTATTGTTTTATTGTTTACTCCGTTTTTAAAAGATAAAGTAATTCTTGAACCTCCCGTAAAATCAATCGAAAGGTTTAATCCCCACAAGAATAAGGCAATCATTCCGGGAATAATAACTATTAAAGAAATTGCAAAATACCAATATTTTTTACCTATTATATTCATTTTATTTATAAATCTTTCTTAAAAATGTTCTGGTTACTACAATTGCCGAAAACATCGAAACAATTACTCCAATTGCCAAAACAAGAGCAAATCCTCTTACTGTTCCTGTTCCAAATTTATAAAGAACAGCGCTTGTAATAAGAGTCGATATATTAGAATCTCTTATCGAAGTCCATGCCCTTGAAAAACCAACTTCGATTGCGGATTTTCTGCTTTTTCCCTGTCTCATCTCTTCTTTCATTCTCTCAAAAATTAAAATGTTTGCGTCAACTGCCATGCCAACCGAGAGAATAAAACCTGCAATGCCCGAAAGAGTTATTGTGATTGCATAAGGTGAAAGTGAGCTAGCTTTAAAAATTGCTAAAACCAAAAGAGTGTAGATAACTAAGGCAAGACTAGCTATACCACCCAAGCTTCCATAAAGAATAGTCATAAAAACAACAATTACTATAAATCCCAAAAATCCCGCAAAAAGGCTTTTTTGCAAAGAAGAAAGTCCTAAAGTTGGTCCGATAACATTTGACTGCAGTGTTGTTAAAGAAATAGGCAACGCGCCGGCATTCAAGGCGGTGCTTAACGTTTTTGCGCTGTCAACCGTAAAGTTTCCGGAGATGACCGCGTCCCCCGATAAAATCGGTTCATCTACTTTTGGCGCCTCCACAACTTGGTTGTCTAAAGCGATTGCCACAATTTTACCGACATTCCTTTTTGTAATATCGGCAAATTTTTGCGTGCCGGAGGAAGTAAACATTAATTGAACTTGAGGTTTTCCGGTATTTTGATTAAAAGTAACGGCAGTAGATGATAAATCGCTTCCGGTTAAATTTGTTTTTTTAGGATTCGCTCCTAAAATTTGAGTCAAACCAATTGGTAGATTTTTCTCGGGAGTAAATTGAGCCGATCCCGTTGATCCCTGTTCCCAAAAAGTAAGTTGAGCCGTTGTTCCGATTAATTGTTTAACCTGTTCTAAATTTGTGACTCCCGGAAGCTCTACAATAATTCTGTAATCTTTCCCAACCATAGAAGTCTGAACTAAAGGCTCAGTCACTCCAAAAAGATTTACGCGTCTTTCTATCACCAATTTTGCTGAGTCCAAGGCGTTGTCTCGCTGAGCTGAAGCGATTCCTGTCATATCGGCTTTAAGAGTTACGCTTGTCCCACCTTGTAAATCCAATCCTTTTCTAAAATCAAGCGGTTGATTTATTCCGATTTTTCTTAAAGAATCTTGCTGGTTAAAACTTAGTTTGGTTTTAATTGGCCCAAGAGATAAATTCTGAAAAGCCGGCGTGACAATGAAAATTGAGATTGCGGTTAATAAAATGATTAGCCAAAAAAGAAATCGAGGGTTTTTCATGACAGCATATTTTCTTCGTCTCCAAGAAGCATAATTCTGGAACCGTAAAGAATCGACAAAACAAATGGGTCTCTTTTTTTCTTTCTAAAAGCAAATTCGTCTTCCGTCATAACCGTATAATTTATTTCCGAATTAATCTTTTTTTCTTCTTCTCTTACTAAAAGTGCAAGTTCAGGCAAAACAACAGTGCCTACAACTAAAAGATCTATTTCGTCCGGATCTTTTTTTATTTTTCTTGCAAATCTACCGGAGAACATTGCAAATTTTATTCTGCCAAGTTTAACTCTATTTTTTATTATTTCTGCGCCCAGTCCAATTGTTTTGGATCCCAATCTTAAAAGATCAAAATAAAAAGGATAATTTTTGTTTAAAGAATAGTAAACTCTGTTTGCCCTTGGTTCTCTTGATAAAACTCCCTGTTTTTCTAAAAACTGCAGCTCTCTCCTTACAGCGTTAATTTCATCGCCCGTTCTTCTAACTAATTCTCTAACATGAAACATTTCCGAAGGATTTGCCAAAAAAACGCTCAATAATTTTACTCTTGCCTTAGATGTAATTAAATCAGAAAACATAAGCCCACTCCTTACTTAACAGTAAGTACTCCATCCGTGGGCAGAACCTGAAACCAAATAAGTCCCCTATCAAACTTAATGAGAGTACCACTGCTATCCGTAATTATAGTTCTTGATGTCCTTTTATCTTTTTCCCAATTAGCCGAAATCTTTTTACCGTCCATAAAAACGGTCGCTTTTCCTGTTCCCTTATTGTCATACAAAAGGTGATCGTTATCTACATAGCCATCATTTGCGTTTTCTTCAACCATCGAGAGAACGACTATATCTTTTGCCGCTATTTGTTTATTCGTATCTCTGTCTATATGGGGTGCGCCTGCATTAAACCTTAAATAAGTATTTGTTTTTGAATCATATTTCCAGGTTACAAAATAATCAGGCTGACTGGCCCAAAATTTAACATCGATTGTTTGCGATGCCGGTCTTTGAGAAAGCGATGCGTCGTCTTTAAAAGTATATGGAACAAATCCTTTTGTCCAAGAGGTTCCATCTTTATCTACATTTGTTAATTTACGAGTCGTTGCCGCATATTGCCAAAGCTTATCAACCGTGGAATACATCGTATGTTCAGTAGCAACAGGATGCCCCTGCCTTGTGTCATCCCGCCAAAAGACAGGGAAACCAATTGAAAACTGATTTAAATCGTTATACCCTTCCCAACCATAATCACCTATTTGTCCAAGCGCATCGGCAGGTCCAGGTTGGTTTGCTCCTCCAACATGAGTATATAAGGGGCTACTCCCGTATTCTGAAGCGAAATCTACAAAATAAGTCCTAGCGGAACGGATAGGACCGACTTCTCCGGCATCCTGACAGTAAAATTCAGCCAAAAATCTTGTTATCCCACCTTCTGCAACCGCTTCATAAATTACGTCCGCTCCCGAAAGGCCGGATTGCGGCCTTGCATCTATATGATTTTCAATCATTACCCCAAGCGGACGATGCTGTAACCACCAATTTTCCTGTTGTTTTGAATACTTTACTCCGTTTAAAGGACAGCTTTCGGTTTTTGGAAGATTTGCATCAAACATTGTTTGTCCGTTAGCGGCTTGTTTTGGCTGAGTAACAGGGGAATTTAAAGATTGAGAGTTAACCGTTCCTGAAAAAATAAAATAGGAAAGAGCTGCTCCGAAAATATAAACAATGATTACTAATAGAATTGGTAAGATTTTTTTATTTTTCATTAATGACCCCTTGCTTCTTTTATAGCCTTCTTTTCTTCCTCCGAAAGCTCGTAGTCAACGCCTTTACCCGACACTACTTTCTTTGCATACCACCTAGTTCCGGATCTTGAGTACAATCCTGATATTACCACGCCCGTATCGTTTCCGTCAACCAAAGCAAGAACAAAACTCTGGTCTCCTCCCGTATCTTTGAAAGGATTAAACCTTATTAAGCCTACTTTTTGAATATGCAAGATTCCGTCCTTTTCATTTTTTTCGCAATATTTTTTTAGATCCTCTATGTCTTTTTTTGCGATATCAAATTCCTTCAGAATGTTTTCCAGGATATTCCTTAGATTTTTATTATTGACTCCTCTTGTTAGCTTATTGTAGTGGGACGAAACTGCAAAAAGCCAAATTGTTATAACCAAAAGCCATATTAAAATTATACCGACGGGAATTAACCAAAAATTGGGTACCATACTTATTCATATATATTAGCCTCTTGACAGCCTAGCTGTCAATAGTGTAATCTAGCTTCATCCATGGCTAAAAGGAAAACTCGTCAACAAAAAATAATAGCCGATCTTCGAAGACAATTAACTAAAACGGTTGAACCAATAAACCTAGACACTGTAGTAGAAAAAAAGACTCCAATAAAGCAGGGAATTACCCTACCGGAACGCTCCCAAACCAGTCCCCAAAGATTAACTTACACAAATCCTTACCTTATTAATGATTTAAGGAAAACCGCCATTTTAACCAGCTGTATTATCGTTGCGCAATTTTTTCTTTTCTTTTTATTAAGACAACATATTTTAATATTGCCAGGAATATCCTATTAAACGAGGGGAGGTGATTAATTATGGCATCTATGTATTGTGTAAAATGCAGAGCTAAGAGGGATGATCCAAATGCTGAAAAGGTTACTATGAAAAATGGTAAACCAGCCCTCAAAGGCAAATGTCCAACCTGTGGTACAGGAATGTACAAGATTGGCGGCTAGTTTCTTGAAGATCCTTCGAAGGAATAAAATATCCTTCAAGAACTAATAAAAAACCCCCACCTTCTTAGTGTGGGGTTTTTTATTGGGAACTCTTATCGAGGAGTGTAAAAAGGGCCAATTTTCTTAGAGCCTATTCTATTAGGGTTATTTTTGGCTTTTGGAACTTCTTTTAACATAACGGACAACATCCACCCAGCAACCGCTTCTTTATCAAACTGTCCTAAACCGTATGTTCGTAATAGACTAACTAAACATTCCTTTTGATGTTCTCGTGTTTCCTGGTCTTTAGCGTTCCATTTCCAGTTAGACATATCAACTCCTCTTTCAAACATTTTATATGCATAGTCTGACCATGGACTAGATTCAAGAAATTCTTCAGGACATCTTTTCATCAATTCTTGTTCATTAGAAAGACCTCCGAAAACACTCGGTTCCCCGTCAAATAACATATATCCATTTAGTCCATCCACTATCCGCTGTGCTTTTGTTTTAGCTTTTTCAATTCTTCTTTCATATCCTGGTATCTGAAGATTAAAAATTTTTAAATTAACAGCTGCGTCAACATGCTTCCACCAAATCACATGAGTATCGCTTATGGCCCTTACGACAGTGAGATCATGCATTACTGGTTTTTTTCTTAGCCTGGAGTATCCTCCTATTGGTATTTCTGTTGAGTCTACTTTAAATTTTGCTTCTCTTTCTGACATGCGGTGAATTATAATGTTGAAGATATTAGTTGTCAACTAAGGCTATTGACCACATTAAATAATCTCAACTCCGAAGAATAAACGATGTTAAAACCTATTTACTTTTATAGTGGACGAGTTTGTAGACTTTGACGACAGAAACATTCCAGGAACCTACTATATCGCCCTGACCGAATCCGGCTATGTCCCAGAGAGAATTACCAAGAGGCTGACAGGGAAGACTTTCGCACACAACAAGCAATTGATTTGTAATTGTTTTCCTTTGCGGATCATCTTTTGTTTGCTGGATTGTGATCGGAGCATGTCCCCAAACGGTAAGGAAATAACGGTATGCAAAATCTGAATTTCCACCGGTTATTAATGCAAAATTAAAAGGCTTATTATTAGTTTTGTCTAAAACAAATTTTGCAATTGTTTCCGCTTGGTTTAATTGTCTATTCGGAGGATATCTGAAAGGGACTCCTTGAATATTGAGAATAAACAGCGCTAAAACAACAATTGAAATTATAAATTTCCCAAACTTTACCTTAATTAAGCTTCCAATTGTTATGGCGACTAAAATAAAAGGCAGCGGAAACATAAAGCCAAAATAATAGTCATAAATAGCTTTTTTGTAAAACCCAAAAAGGATAATTCCAACAATAAACCAAATTGCCAGTAGCCCATACCTTAACAAATCATCTTTATTTTTGTTGATCGATTGAAGAAGATTTTTAATTAATAAAACCGAGCTTAATAAGGCAAAAATTAAGATCATATATTGCCAAGCAAATAAAGTAGGTTTATTGTATTTTGCCAGTTGATCTATCGAGGGAAAATTAAAAACAAGTCTCCCAAAAAGCCTAAAAAAAACGTCGTAAATTGTAGAAAAAAATGACTGTCCCGGACCGGTTTTACCGGATGAAAAAATAAAATTAAAAATGCTTTTTATGTTTGGGAATCCGTGTCTGATTTCAAAAGCAAGAAAAGGAGACCAACCGACTATAAAGCCGATAAATATTAAAATAAATTCTTTTAAACTCTGATAGAGATTTTTTAGAAAAGTTTTATTTAAGACAAGAAAACGCACGAAGATTACGTAAACAGCAACTATTACAATTAAAAATAAAGTTAAATAATGCAGTTGAATACAAATTCCAAGTAACAATCCCTCTAAGATAAAAAGTGATGTACTTTCTCTCTTTACTGCTTTATATAAAACGTAAAGCGACAAAAGTGAAAAAAACGGTAGAGGATTTGGATTCCAGGAAGATCTTGAGTATGAAATTACAACAGGAGAAATCGCATATAGCAAAGAAGCGATAATGGCAATATTTTGGTCAAAAAATTCCTTGCAAACTTTATAAATTAACCAAACAGTTACGATACCAAAAAGCGCAATCATTACCGAAGGACCAACCGGATTGTAATTGAACAATAGAGTAAAAACTGCCATAAAATAATAATAAATCGGGCCTAAGAAGAACCCTCCAACAGAAGCAGTAGGGCCAAGCAAAGTAAGCTTTCCGTGTAGAATGTTATAGACTATTAAAGCATCGCGGCCTTCATCTCCAAGAAAAGTCATATAGTCGGCGATTCTGTAAAGCCTTAAAAAAGACGCCAAGACTAAAATTAAAATAATCGGCAGGTTTTTATAGATTAAATGTTTGAAATTTGAAATTTTAAATTTCATTTATGAGGTTTCTTTCTCCAGATGATCATTCTATAAACAGTGAAGTTGTAAACCATTAGGATAGCTGTTCCAAACAGAAAGTAGATAAAATAATATTTTTTGCCGAAAAACTGGTCACCTAAGAAAATTATACCTGTTTGAATTATGATTACGCCTATAGCAGACGTGAGATAAAAATTTGCAAGTTTCCATAAATAAGCTTTAAAACCGTTTATTTTTTCCGTCTTAAAAGTCCAAATATTATTTAGATTGAAGTTTGAAAATATGGCGACCACCGCACCGGCAAGATTGGCAACTGTCGGATTCGAAGCAAATCCTTCGACCAGAATTTTTAGAAGAATTGCCTGAATAACAAATCCTGTTCCTCCGACGACCAAAAATTTTCCAAATGATCCAAATAGTTTTTCTTTTATGCTTGCCGTTATTACATATTTTAAAAGATCAACTATGTATTCACTCGCTGCAATTTTTGACCTGCCCAAGGTTCTATCGGTAAATTGAATCGGCACTTCGGCAACTTTATAACCGTCTCTTACAACTTTATTTAGAAAAGAGACTTGAAAAGTGTATCCTTTAAAGTCAGTCAGTTCTTCCTTTTCCCTTAAAAAAACCTCTTTCTTTAAGGCCCTATATCCACCTGTCCAGTCATGAATTGAAAATTTTAAAAGAAGAGTTCGCACTAAAAGATTTCCAAAGACTGAAAACATTTTGCGCTGAATCGGCCAATTTTCGGGAATTGATCCTCCCTGGCTATATCTGGTGCCGATAACAAAATCATAACCTTCGTCAATCTTTTTTAGGAATTCCGGAACTTTTTTGGGATCGTGGGATAAATCGGCATCCATTTCAAACATTACGTCTGCATCCATCTTTTCTATCGAATACGACATTGCTCTAACATAAGCAGCTCCGAGTCCGTGCTTTTGGCCTACGCTAAGATCTATATTTCCCCATTTCTCCATCAGTTTTTTTACTTCTTCCGCGGTGCCATCGGGAGAGCTGTCATCTGCAACGAGGATATTCATTTCGTGATTTTTTATTTGAGGGAAAATTTCGTTTTCTAAAATCGGTACAAGCTTTGCAATATTTTCTTTCTCGTTATAGGTTGGAATGATTATTACTACTTTCATACTTACACTATTGTATTGTTTTTCCGGGTGAATTTTCAACTAGATAGTTTAAGGAACGATTGTAAACGGGGGTTATCTTGTTTTTTCAAGCTCTAAATCTGCCTTAACCATCATTTCCACAAGATTTTTAAAGCTTGTTTTTCTTTCCCAACCAAGTTCTTCTTTGGCTTTTGTTGCATCTCCTATTAAATAATCAACTTCTGCGGGACGCATATGCTCTTCCTTGTCTGAAATAACATATTTTTTCCAATCTTCTATTCCAACTGCTTCAAATGCCAACTCAACAAATTCTTTAACCGAATGATTTTCCCCGGTTGCAATAACATAGTCATCAGCCTTTTCCTGCTGAAGCATTAACCACATCGCTTCGATATAATCCCCTGCAAATCCCCAATCTCTTTTTGGCTCAAGACTTCCAAGTTCAAGCACTTTTTGCTTACCAAGTTTAATTCTGGCAACCGAATGAGTTATTTTCCGAGTAACAAATTCCAATCCTCTTCTTGGCGATTCGTGATTAAATAAAATTCCGGAACAGGCAAAAATTCCGTAGCTTTCGCGATAATTTACCGTAATATAGTGTCCATATACTTTAGCCACTCCGTATGGGCTCCTCGGATGAAAACGCGTTGTTTCTTTTTGAGGAGTCTCTGTTACTTTTCCAAACATTTCGGATGAAGAAGCCTGATAAAATTTTATTTTTGGATTAATGGTTCTTATTCCTTCCAAAAGTCTTGTTACTCCCAAGGCCGTAAATTCGCCAGTTAAAACGGGCTGGTTCCAAGAGGTTTTAACAAACGACTGTGCAGCGAGGTTATAAATTTCATCCGGCTCTGAATCCATAATTGCGGAAGAAAGAGAACTTTGATCCAACAAATCACCCTGCAAAAGAGTAATTTTATCTTCAATATGCTTTATTCTTTCGTTATTTACCGTGCTGGTTCTTCTGGTAAGTCCGTAAACTTTATATTCTTTAGAAAGTAAAAACTCCGCAAGGTATGATCCATCCTGCCCTGTAACCCCTGTTATTAAAGCTTTTTTCATATTTGTTTTCTCCAGTAATTTAAAGTATCTTCAAGCGTTTTGTTTAATGGAATTTCTGCTTTCCAACCGATAATTCCATTTATTTTAGTAGCATCGCATACAAGCTCAGGATTGTCAATTGGCCTAAGTAAATCTTTATCAATTTTAACACTAATTTTTTTATTAGAAAAGTTAATAAGAGAATCTAAGACTTCCGAAATCTTATCCGATCTACCGGAGCCAATGTTATAAACATCTCCAGGCTTACCTTTTTCAATAATTAAAGAGTAGGCTTTAACCATATCTCTTACATCTGTAAAATCACGCTTTGCATCTAAATTTCCAACAGTTATTTCTTCTAAGGATGTTTTTTCTATTTCGGCGATTCTTTTTGCGAAAGCGGAAACCACAAAATTCGGCGACTGCCCGGGACCGATATGATTAAAAGCCCTTACTCTTATTGTTTTTAAATTGTAAGCATTAAAATATTGAAGACCTAAAAAATCCTGCGCAATTTTTGAAACCCCGTATGGGTCAGTTGGATTAAGAGGACAATCCTCATTTATTGGCAGATTTTTATTATTAACATTACCGTAGACATCGGCTGATGAAACGATAAGAATTCTTGTTTCGCTTAAGTTTAATTTTTTTAAAGCCTCAAGGATATTTATTTCTGATGAGATATTATTAATTAAAGTATCTTTTGGGTTTTTAAAGCTATCTGCAGGAGATGTCGATGCTGCTAAGTGAAAAATTAGATCAGGATTTATGTCTTTAATCAAAGAGAAAACTTTTTCCTCATCATTTAAATTTATTTTGGTTAATTTTATTTTACCTTGATATTTTTCTAAATTCGCTCTACTTTCATCTGCTAAATATGTACCGTAAATTTTGTACTCTGTAGTTTTTAATAGGTGATCTATAAGATATCCGCCGACAAAACCTGAGGCTCCTGTAACAAGAACTTTTTTCATCTATCGACCCACTCCCTGATATTTAAATCCTAAATCTTCCACTTTTTTCCTGTCGTAAATATTTCTAGCATCGAGGATAATTTTGTTTTTCATTAAAGATTCAATTTTCTGCAGATCTATTTGCCTGAATTCATTCCACTCGGTAAGAATAATTAAAATATCTGCATCTTTTGCAGCTCCATATGGGTCGTTGCAATAATCTATTTCCTTTAGAATTTTTTTTGAATTTTCCATTGCCTCAGGATCATAAACTTTAATTTTTGCGCCGGATTTTAAAAGTTCATTTATTATTACTATTGAGGGAGCATCTCTCATATCGTCGGTGTCGGGTTTAAAAGATAAGCCTAAAATTCCTATCTGCTTATCTTTTAAGTTATGATCGAGCAGAATTTGTGTTTTTTGAACGATTTTTTCCATTGCCTGCCTATTTATCTCTTCAACACTTTTTAAAAGCTGAAAATCATATCCGTATTGCTTTGATATGGCAATTAGGGCTTTTACATCTTTTGGAAAACAACTGCCTCCAAACCCGGGACCGGGAGATAAAAAAGAATGACCGACACGTTTATCCAAACCGACCGCCTCTAAAACCCTTAGACCGTCCGCACCCGTAAGCTCAGATAAATTAGCAATGGCGTTTGCAAAAGATATTTTAGTTGCCAAAAAGGCGTTTGCTGCATATTTAATCATTTCGGCCGTCTCGATGTTTGTTAGAACATATGTACCATCGATTGGTTTATGTAGCTCAATCATTAAGTCTGCCGCTTGTTTTGTTTCCGATCCGATAACTATTCTGTCTGGATGCAAAGTATCCGATATAGCTTGACCTTCTCTTAAAAATTCCGGGACAGAAGCTATATCAAAGGTTACTCCCGGTTGCTTATTTTTTTCTATAATTTCTTTAATTTTTTTATTCGTTCCAACAGGAACGGTACTCTTAACGGAAATTACCGTATGTCCTTTTAGATATTTTGCAAGTTTTTCCGCAACATCAAAAACAACAGATAAATCCGCTTCTCCTGTAGCTTTAGGCGGGGTACCTACTGCAATAAAAACTGCGGAAGAGTTGGAAATCGCTTCATTGTAATCAAGGGTAAAAATTAGTCTATTTGCCTTAACGTTGCGTTTTACCATTTCCTCAAGTCCGGGTTCAAAAATTGGGATTATGCCTTTTCTAAGGTTTTCAATTTTCTCGGGAGTATGTCCGACAACCCAAACTGTATTACCAAGGTCTGCAAAAACCGATGCCGTTACTAATCCTACATATCCGTGTCCAATAAAAGTGATTGTCATATCTCTAGTTGTCTTTTTATTTCCTCTAATCCTTCCGAAAAAGAATGAAACTTAGCTCCTAATTTCACTATTTTATCATTATTTAGCGATAAATTGTAAGCCCTGGGCGCCTTGTTTTTAAAGTATTTTTCTCTAGTTGTTTTTTTAATTAGTTCTTCGTTTAAATTAAAAACTTTGGCTATTTTTATTGCAACTTCAAATGGACTCACCGCTTCTTCTCCCGTTACGTGAAGTTTTCCTTTTAAATCATTTTCTATTATTAAAGTTATAACAGGCGCTATATCGTCAATAAAGGTTGGAGTAAAATAATGGTCGGATACCGCTTTTACTTCTCTTCCCTGTTCAAGTAGGCTTTTTAGAACTCTTACGTATTCTTTTTTTTCAAAATTTGCTCTATATGGATACGCTATTCTAAAAATAACCCATGGGCACATAGCATTTTCGATTAATTTTTCTGCTTCCGCTTTCGTTTCGGCATAAAAACCAACCGGTCCGGTTTGATCATCCTCAGAATATTTACCCGGTAATTCTTTTGTGCCGGGGAAAACCATATCCGTAGAAAAATAAACAATTTTCTTATTATTTTCTTCGCATGCTTCTAAGACATTTTTTGTTCCCTCAACATTAATTTTCCAGGCTAAACTTTCTTTCCTAAGATTTTTCTCTTTTTCCGCACCGTCAACATCTGTGAAGGCGGCTAAATGAAGAACCAGACTCGAAGAAGATCCGGCAATTGCTGAAGAAACTTGATCTTTATTTGAAACATCAACCCCATTTTGTCGACTTAAATTTTGAAATTTGTAATTACTTAATAATTCAACAATTCTTGAGCCAACTAGACCGTTCAATCCGGTGCCGATGATGTTCATAAATTTCCGTATTGAGTTTTGTAGTAATTTTGATATTCACCACTTTTAACTTTTTTCCACCAGTTCTCGTTATTTTTATACCAATTAATTGTTTTTCCCAACCATTCATTAAAATTATGCAGAGGTTGCCAACCTAATTCGTTTTTAATTTTTGTCCAATCTACTGCATATCGTCGGTCGTGTCCGGGCCGGTCTTTGACGTATTCAATATCCTCTTCACTTTTACCTAATATTTTAATAATTTTTTTTATTACTCCTAGATTATTAATGTCTTCCGTTAATCCGCCAATACAGTAAGTTTTACCAATTTTTCCTTTTTTTAGAATAGCTTCTATCGCACGGCAATGATCTTCAACATAAAGCCAATCTCTAACATAAAGCCCATCGCCATAAACCGGAACTTTTTTCCCCTCCAATAAATTAGTAATTGCAAGGGAGATTAATTTCTCCGGAAACTGATAAGGACCAAAATTATTCGAGCAATTAGAAATTGTTATCGGTAAACCGTACGTATAATGATATGCTCTTACTAAGTGATCAGACCCGGCTTTGCTGGCTGAATATGGACTTCTGGGATCATAATTTGTTCGTTCACTAAATTTACCCTTATCTTCAAGCTTTAAGTGTCCGAATACCTCATCCGTTGATATATGATGAAATCTTTTAACGCCTTGCTTTAAAGAAGACTCCAGGAGAACCTGTGTTCCGACTAAATTTGTTGTAATAAAATCCGCCGGTTTAATTATTGATCTGTCAACGTGAGTTTCTGCCGCAAAGTGAACCACTGCTTCAACATCTTGAAGAGCTTTGTCAACAACCGCTCCGTTACAAATATCTCCATGGATAAAAGAATAATTTTCATTTTTCTCGACATCTTTTAGATTTTCTAAATTACCGGCATAGGTTAACTTATCTAAGTTTACAATTTGATCCTGCGGATTATTTTTAAGCCAATATAAGATAAAATTTGATCCTATAAACCCTGCTCCGCCGGTTACTAATATTTTCATATTTTTTTCTCCCTTCTGAGTTTATCTAAAAACAAAAGCCCTAAAACCGTTGGTCCATTTTTAATTTCTCCATCCATTACCTTATTTATCGCAGTTTCAAACGGTAATTTCATTAAAGATATCTCTTCTCCTTCTTCGGGATTGGCTGTTTTTTCTTCTAAGTCTCTTGCCAGGAAAAAATGCATAGTCGACCTAATAACACTGGCAGAATTCTCAAGTCTTAATAACTCCTCCCATTGAGAAGCGACTAACCCAGTCTCCTCTTTTAATTCCCTTTTGGCAGCTTTTAACGCCGACTCATTACCGTCCATGTGTCCCGCAACCGCTTCTGTAATTATTTTGTCATATAAAGATCGATATTGTGAAATTAAGTAAATTTGACCCGTATCTGTTAGGGGGAATATTACTACGGTCGGCGTTCTCTCTACAATATCATGCGTTTTTTTTATCTTTTTACCAACAATTTTTTGCTCTTTGATTCGAAATAGTTTTGACTTGAATATTGTTTTCTCTGTGATTTTCCATTGGTTCATCTATAACTCTCCGTTTTTAACTTTTTCGGCAACTAAATTATTTGCTTTTAAAAGCTCGTCGTGAGAAGTCCCCGCGTCTATCCACCAATCTATAATTTCACAATCAAGAGTGCCTTCTTTTAGATAAAAGTTATTAAGATCCGTAACTTCAAGTTCTCCTCTTTCTGACGGACTTAAATTTTTTATAAAATCACATACTCTGTTGTCATACATATAAATTCCCGTTTGGGCAAAATCTGATTTTGGAATTTCAGGTTTTTCCTCGATTGACAAAACTTTTCCCTCATTACTAATTTCAATTACTCCATATTGCCCCGAATCGGTTGGCATTTTTATTCCAAAAACCATTGCGCCCTTTTCCTTTTTCTCAAATTTTTTTACTGCCGACTTTAGATCAAAATTAAAAATATTATCTCCTAAAACGACTGCTATTTTTTCGCCCTTTGCAAATTCTTCACACAACAATATTGCGTCTGCAATTCCGCCTTTTGGGTTTTTTTGGACTGCGTAATATAATTTAACCCCGAACTCCTCGCCTGCTCCTAATAAATTTGCAAAATGTCCCGCGTGATCAGGGGAGCTGGTAATTAATATTTCCTTAATGCCAGCTTTTGCCAAAGCTTCAAGCGGATAATATATCATTGGCTTATTGTAAACGGGGAGCAAATGTTTATTCGTAACTAAAGTAAGTGGCCTAAGTCTTACTGCCAATCCTCCTGCTAAAATTACTCCTTTCATAATTAAATTCCTAATCCTCCTTTCAAAAGGAAAAATATGACGGCTATTCCAAAGCTACCAATAAGTATGTATTCTATCACAATTTTAGCGTTTAACCGATGATTTAGCAAATGATGAATAATTCCTAAAATTATGTAAAAAACAGTAATTAAAGAAAAAATTAAAATCTGGGCTTGAGCATTGGGAGAAAATTTCTCAATCAATAGAAAACCTATTAAAAAAACTGCTATTAGAGAAATATAGTAAGCTAAATGTGTTGAAAACCTTTTTTTCATTTTAAACTATTAATCCTTTCGTTAAAAGAAAAATAACTGACAAAACCAAAGCCAGGAAAAAGATATGATCGAGATTATGACCAGTAAATCTAATTATTTTTTTTCTTTCAACAACAATTATATCTATTGCAAGTATAAACATTAAAACGGAAACTATTAATACCGCTATATTTTTTGAAAGCGCTTGAATATCAATAAGGGGTTTTGATTTTACTGCCGCAACTAAACGGGTCGTTGGTTTATATCCTTGATTGGGAGGAGCACTTACTTGTTTTTGAACTTCTTGCGGAGCTTGATTCACTATAGCTGCCTGTGCAATTTTCGCCGGCTGGTTATTGTTGGTAGCAACTGCCTGCTGAGAACCCCCTGATCCAAACATTTCTACCACAAGTACCGTATCTTCTCCTGTCAGATTTCCTGTTTCAATTGCAAATCCGACATCTTTATAGTTTGATGACAACATATTCTCCCGGTGTTCGGGACTGGCCATCCAGGCATCAATTACATCAGAAGAATCATTGTAGCCTCTGGCTAAATTCTCCCCTGCATAGGTATAGTCATAACCTGCGTTTTTTATAAAAATCCACGGAGTTTTTCCATCCGGAGAAATATGTGCCCAGTAATTTTGCGTAAACATATCACTGGCCTTATCTGCTGCCGCTTGAGATAACTCGCTATTTAAAGTAAGCGGAGGCAATCCGTTTTCAATACGTTTTGCATTGGTTAATGCTACCAGTTGATCAGCGGTCATTCCCGTGGAAATTCCCAAAACCGAAGGAAAAGTATTTTTAACTCCAATTAAAAAATAACTTCCGATAATTAAAGCAAATATAATTGCCAAAAGACTGTCAAAATGAAGCAACCGTGCTCTATAATTATTTGATTCATGAGGATAGAATAAGTGTCTTAGCTTTTTCATAAAGATATAATCCCTATCTTATTCTATTATCGCTACTTTAGTATTTATTTGTAAATAGGCTCAATTATTTCTCCTGCTTTTTTACCATTCACGGGAATTTTTAAAGCATATCCCAAGGCATTTGCCACCGATATTCCAACCCTTAAACCGGTAAAAGATCCCGGGCCCGTATTTACTTGTATTTTATCTATTTGTTTAAAACTTAATTTGTTTTCTTCTAAAAGTTTTACTATAAAAGGCAAAACAACTTGTGATCCTCTGGAAAATTCTCCTTTTATCAACTTTAAGTCACCATTAATCATAAGTGCTATTTTTATTTCTCCCTGCTTTGAAGTATCAATTTCTAAAATTATCATTTTAAATCCGCAATGTTCCTTCCCTTAAAATTTTCCATGGTTTTTTTGAACAATCAATTAAAGTTGATGTTTTCTTTTCTTGGGTTTTTCCAAAAATCACATAATCGGCAAGTTTTATTAAAACCGGATCTAAGTCTTCAAAAGAAAAAGGAGTTTTGCCTTTACTAAAATTAGCGGAAGGTCCTAATATCGGCATCCCGATTTCTTCTATAATTTTTAAAATGAGATCATTATTTGGTATTCTAACTCCAAGTGTTTCCCCTCCTCCTCTAACTAATTTTGGAACTAATTCTTTTTTGCAAGGCAATATTATTGTTAAAGCACCGGGCCAATATTTTTCAATTAATTTAATCTTGACTTCTTCCGGAATTGACAGAAGATATTTTTGAGCCATTTCTATGCTTGAAACCAAAACGGGAACAGCCTGGCTTAAGGGTCTTTTTCGAATCCTAAACAATTTTTCTACCGCTTTTTCGTTATCAATTCTACAACCAATTCCAAACGCGGTGTCTGTTGGAAAAATTACGATTCCGCCTTTTTTAAAAATATCTACCGCCGTTTTTATTTGATTTTTATTCATAATTTTTAACTCTAATTTCCCTTTTAGTGTCACTTAAGTATTCAAAAAAAACATCAATTCTTTTTTTCGGAAGATTATTTATTTTTTCCGGCCATTCAATAGCAATTATATTATTTTTATCCTCGAATAATTCAGCTATTCCTAATTTCTTAATGTCTTTTTTTAATTCTATTCTATAAAGATCTATGTGGTGAAATTTCCGACCGCCATCTAAAATATAACTACGAACTAAAACAAATGTTGGAGAAACAACCCTCTTTTTAATTCCAAGACCTTTTGCAAGTCCCTGAACAAAAGTAGTTTTTCCGGCTCCTAAATTTCCGTGAAGAGTAATTATTGTTCCGCTTTTTATTGCTTTTGCAATTTCTTTACCTAAATTTATTGTCTGATTAAAGTTATTGGTATAAAAAGTTTTTTCCATCAGTAGAATTTCTTACATTGATATTCTATCAATTTCGGAAATACTGCCCAGAGAGTAATGATCCGTAAAGTTTATTTTATGACCATTAGGAATAAACGGATCATTCATTAAGTAATTTCCGCCAGAGCCGCTTAAAAGGACTATAAAATGATCAGGCCCTCCGCCTATTCCAACGACTACCGGCCGCCCCGCGCTTAATTCGCTGTCTATGTCCGAGGTAATTCTAGTTGATGAAGTTCCATCGGCAACAATTGTTCTACTTAAGTAGGCAGGATAATAAGACGCAAAATTTGAAGGATTTGAATTAATACTTAGCGGATTTACGGATCTATGTCCAAAGTGAGTATAAATCATTGCCATTGAAGTAACTAAACAACCATCCGAAGCAATTGTGTACTGAGTATTGTTTAAGGAAGTATTGCCCCATTGACTATCTCTTTGATTATAATAACATCCCCAGTCATCACAAACCGTTTGATTTGAAAGAATCGATGCTCCTCCTTGACTGGTAACAAAACTTTGGAATCCTGCTAGCTGTCCTTCAGCCTGAGACAATAATGATTGATACTTTGTTTCACTTCCCTGCGTATCTGCAAGTAATTGCTGCTTATCGGCTTTTTGTTTATCCAATTGCGCACTATAATCTTCAAGCTGTTTTTTTAAGTCCTCTACTTGTTGCTTTTTATCTTCGAAGATATTCTTTTGGTTTGAATAATCAATTTTTGCCTGTTCGGTGTTGTAAATTAATTGTTTGTCGTGCGCTTGGGCAATTTTTAAATAATTTAATTTTGTAAAAAGATTTGAAACATTACCTGATGACAAAAGTACCTGAAAAGAAGGCGCTGTTCCTGTTTCATAAGTAGCCACTATTCTACTTATAAGTACCTGCATCAAGTCGTTGAGTGACTTTTCCAGTCCTGATATCTTTTTGTTTGTCGTATCAATATCTGCTACTAGATCTAATAATTGTTGCTTCGTGGATTCTATTCTTGCTTCAGTTAAATTAATTTGATCATCCATGACCGCTATTTGAGAAGATAATGTTTTTTCTTGTCCCTGAAATCCCTCCAACTTATTCTGTAAGTAACCAGGACAATCTGCAACGCTGATGTGATTATCTGCACAGTCTTGGACGCTGCTGGTAGCGGATGCAGAATTATCATCTGCGGCAATTTTTTGTGTAGTGGTTTTGAGTAAAAAAAGCAGAAACAGAAGAAAGATTAGGGTATATGCAATTTTTTTTATTTCTCCTGTTCTTTTTAACATTGTACATTTTATTTAAGATATCTTAGGACTGCAAAAAAACTTGAAAAGGCTCCAAGAATTATTGCCAACAATAGCTCGCCGCCTAAAAGGCCTAAGTAAAAAACAAGAGGTACCGGAAACAGCGGAATTCCCTGCAAAAAAGATGCAAGAAACGTACTTGCATATAATAATCCTAACGATGAAATCCCCCAGCCGATAAAAGCCCCTGCTATTCCATAAAACATTCCTTCCATTATAAAAGGCCATCTAATATGCCAGCTTGTTGCTCCGATTAAGCGCATAATTTCGATATCTTCTTTTTTCTGAGAAATTTTTATTCCGGTTATTGTTATTATTATAAAAATTGAAACGAGCGACATTATTGCAATTAAAGAAAATCCTATTTTTCTAATAGCGCCAGTCCAAGACGTAAGAGTGGAAACGACGTCTTTTTGGAAAACAACTTCCTGAACAATAGGTGAGGCTTTTAAAGTTTCGGAAATACTTTGCAAATCTTCAACTTTTACCGCAGACACTTCCAAGGAAGAAGGTAAAATATCTGCCGTAACCAAATCTAAAAGCAACGGGTCGTTTTTGTTTTGCTCTCTGTAGATTTTTAAAGCATCGTCTTTTGATATAAATTTTGTTGATGCAACTTTCCCGGATGCTTCAAGACTTGCTTTTAAAGAGTTAATGTCTTGTTGTTTTGCTTCGTTTCTAAAAAATGCGGTCACTTGCGGCTTAGATTCAAAATAGTTGACAATTTTGGATGAGCCGACAAGAAGAAAAGTAAAGCAGGAAATAACTAAAAAGGTGAGCGTCATTATTAGAATTGCGGCAATTGCCTGATACGGAGATCTTCTAATGTTTCGCCAGGTAGTTTTTGTGTGTTTCATTTTTTTTCTTCTATTTTTTCCTGCGTCGCCTTTTCGATTTCATCTAGGCGGGCTTCCTTTTTGGCTTTTTCAAACGTTTCTTTTTTATGCTTATCATGATGTCTGGAATCATGAACTATTTGCCCTTTATCCATTCTAACAATTCTTTTTGCCAAATTCTTAACAAAATCGGTATTATGGGTCGCCATTACCACAGTAGTTCCTTTTTTATTTATCTCCAGGAGAAGATTAATAATTTCCCAAGAAGTTGCCATATCCAAATTCCCAGTCGCCTCATCTGCTAGAATTATTTCGGGGGATAACACCAAGGCTCTGGCGATTGCCGCCCTCTGAAGCTCTCCTCCGGAAAGTTGGATGGGAAATTTATCCTTATGAGAAGATAATCCGACCTGATTTAGTGCCTCTTCAACCCTTGCTGTGGCAGCATTTTGATTTATTCCTGCAACTTCAAGAGGAAGAATGACGTTTTCAAAAATTGTTCTGTCAACTAAAAGCTTTAAGTCTTGGAAAACCACTCCGATTTTCTTTCTAAGAGTCGGAATTTTATCTTTTGGTAATTTTAAGATATCCCAACCATTAACAATTATTGTTCCCTGCGATGGAAGCATCTCGCGGGTTATAAGGCGAAAAATTGTAGTTTTCCCTGATCCCGTCGGACCAATTAAAAATACAAATTCCCCTTTATCAATGTCCAAGGAAATATCAGAGAGGCCAAAAACTCCGGTTCCGAATTTTTTTGATACTTTATCTAACTTTATCATGGCAGTTTCGATGGCTATTTAGGTTGTTATAAAACTTGGATTCTGCCGACGTCCATCAACCAACCGGCGTGTTGAGCTTTTTGAGTTTGTCCCCAAACTTTTATTTTTTGATTAACGTATTTTGACAAGTCGACTATCGAGGACGTTAAGTAAACATTTTGACTGTCTCCTCCCGATCTTTCCAAATGGAATGCTCCTTCTCCGTCAATTCCGCCTTCTTTCAGAGTCCCTTCTGCCGTATCTTTAAAAGTACTTGTATCGCTAGATCCTACGGTTGTTCCTTTGGGAGAGGAACTTAGAACATTTGATAATTTTAATCCACCCGAGGTGCCACTCTTATTTGCAAAAAGATAACCCGTCCCAACTCCTAATAAAAGCGCGATAACAAGAATAATAATATATTTTCCGGAAAAAAACGATGTTTTTGTATCAAATTTGTGCACTACTTTTTCCTCTTCCTTTCCCTCTTTTTTGGTTTTATCTAAAGGTTCCATTAAAATCACCTCCCTTAGTAAAGCATATTTTGCTTCTTTTGGCAAGATTACTAAAGCTTACGTAATTCTTCGTCAATAAACAGTTGAATATCCCCATCAAGGACTGCTTCTGTATTTGACGTTTCGTAATCGGTTCTTAAATCTTTAATCATATGATAGGGGTGTAAAACGTAAGATCGGATTTGGTTTCCCCATCCCGGAGTTTTATAACTACCTTTAAGTTGTTGTTCTTGTTTTTTTCGCTCTTCTTCCTGCAGTATCCATAGTTTTGCCCGTAAAAGTTTTAGAGCATATTCCCTGTTTTTTCCCTGATATCTTTCCGACTGAGCCGTAACTATAATTCCTGTCGGTTTATGTTTTAAACGAACAGCTGAAGAAACTTTTTGGACATTTTGGCCGCCGTGAGAACTGGCTCTATAAAATTCCCAATCCAAATCGTCTTCTTTTATGACAACTTTTCCTTCCTCTCCGATATCAGGAAGAACTTCAACTAACGCAAAAGATGTCTGACGGAGATTATCCGCGTTAAAAGGAGATTGTCTCACCAAACGATGTACGCCGGCTTCATTTTTTAAGTAACCGTAAGCATATTGTCCATAAACAGAAATTGTAATGCTTTTAAAGCCCGCCTCTTCTCCGGGGGTTTGATCAATAATTTCATAACTCCATCCTTCTCTTTCAAAATATCTCGTGTACATTCTAAAAAGCATTTGCGTCCAATCCATCGCCTCAACTCCCCCTTGACCGGAATGCAGCCCTACTATTGCGTCTCCTTTATCAAAGGGTCCGGAAAAATAAAGAAGAATTTCTAATTGGCCCAAGAGTTCTTCTGCTTCTTTGTATTTTTTTTCTTCTATTAAAACCTCAAGATTTTGTGCATCCGCGATTTCTTTCTGAAGGTTTGTTAATTCCTTCATTTTTTCCGTGGCTTTTTGATTATCACGCCAAAAAGAAGGATTTAAAGTTTCTTCCTCTATTGCCTTTACCTGCCGGTTTTTTTCTTGAATATTTAATTTTTCAAGTAATTTACCTACTCTGTCTTTAATTTCTTCCATAATTTTACAAGGCTTTTATTATAGCGTAGGTGAGTTTAATTTTCTTTAGTCAAAGACCACTGCAAACCTGCTCGCAGAAACTCTTTGCCTGATCGGAGGGATAGTTTTCAACCGACTTTATGTCATTTATTACTTTTTGAACCTGAGGAGAAGAAGAAGCAACCTCCGCAACATTAATATTACTTGCCTCTTCTTGCAGAGCATTAATTTTGTCCTGTACCGCGTTTTTTATTTCATCCGCCTGCACAGAAATCCCCTTAACTTGCTTAGGAGAAACAAGAGATGAATTTTGATTTGAAGCAATTTTTCTTGACCCAATCAAAATAAAAACCGCAATTATAAAAATTGTAAGTAAAATTAAAATAATTTTTCTTTTATTTACTTCCTTTTTGGGCCTTGGAACTAACATAGCCTTATTGTAAATAAAGAGAAAACCTTTTGCAAACAAAGGATAAAATTTGTTAGAATTATATTGTGAATCTTTTACAATCTTTTATTTTAGGGATCGTTGAAGGAATTACCGAATTTCTTCCAATTTCCTCAACCGGACATTTAATTTTGGCAACTGACCTTTTAAAAATCGCCCAATCAAATTTTGTTAAAGACTTTGAAATAATAATTCAGCTTGGAGCAATTTTGGCCATAGTTGTTTTGTATTTTAAAACTTTTATCCAAAATAAAAAGGTTTGGACAAGAATTATTGCCGCTTTTATACCTACGGCAATTATAGGTTTTGTTCTTTATAAATTTGTTAAAACTTTTTTACTTGGAAATACCTACGTAACTCTTTGGGCACTTTTAATCGGCGGTATTTTATTAATTGTCTTAGAGCTTCTTTATAAAGAAAAAGAGCATCACGCGGAAACTATTGAATTAATTAGTGTTAAAAACTCTTTTATAATCGGAGTCTTTCAGGCGTTTGCAATAATTCCCGGAGTTTCAAGATCTGCCGCAACAATTGTCGGAGCTTTATTCTTGGGAACAAAAAGAAAAGCAGCTGTTGAGTTTTCTTTTCTACTGGCAGTTCCGACAATGATAGCCGCATCAGGACTTGATATAGTTAAAAGTAATTTTAGTTCCTATTCCGCAAATGAACTCATAATTCTTGCTGTCGGATTTATTACCTCTTTTGTAGTTGCAATTTTGGCAGTTAAATTCTTTTTGAACTTTATAAAAAATCACACCTTTATTCCGTTTGGAATTTACAGAATTATCCTAGCAATCCTCTTCTGGCTTTTAATTGTAAGGTAGAATATTTGATAAGTTAATCTTGGTTGATTTCTAAGCAATTTATTGATATATTCAGCTTCCTGTCTGAAAACTATGACACCCGAAAACAGAGTTAGCGTAGTCACGGACACTTCAGCAGACATTCCCGTAGCAATAAAAAGAAAGCTTAACATAAAAGAAACCAAAATAAGAACGTATATCGGTGATGAAGAAATCGAAGGAACGGCTGAACTGCTTAAAGCGATGAAAAACGGCACAGTAAACGATACTGATCGAAAACCACGTACGTCTACACCTCCAATTGGAGAGTTTATTAAACTTTATGAAGAATTATCCGGAGAAATTCTCTCTGTTCATATGATGAAAAGCAAAAGTAGTACCTATGACACAGCTTGCTCGGCAGCAAAGCAAGTAATGGAAGCTCATCCAGAGATTGAAATAAAAACATTTGAGAGTAAAGTATCAATGGGACTTGGTTTTCTGGTAATGGAGGCGGCCAGAAACTGTGATAAATCATCAGATGAAATAATGGAAATTGTTAAAAACAAAAGCGACAGAACTTTAGTTGCTTTCGCATTCGATACCCTAAAGTATGCCTACATAGGAGGAAGAATTTCGAGAGATCAATATCTCTTGGGACAAATGTTAAATATAAAACCGGTTTTTACAGTTACAGATGAAGATTTTGATGTAGAAAGCAGACAAAGAGGAAGAAAAAAGTCTTTAGAACGACTAATTGAAATTGTTAAAAAGCACAGTCCTTTAGAAGAAGTAGCAATAATTCACGCAGGAGTTCGGGAAGAAGCGGAGGGTTTAGCTGACAAAATTAAGACTTTCTACGACGGCATACAAATCATCGCAGAGGTGGGACCGGTTGTCGCTGCTTACGGTGGACCCGGTGTTATTGGTATCTGCGCAGTAAAGTCAAAAACTATTTAGATGAGAGTTTCTTCACTTGCTTAATATCCTTATGTAAATCTTCTTTTAAATCTTCTATCGCATTTTTTATTTTGTCTTCTATGCTATCTATCTTTGTATTTAAATGGCCCCAGATTTTATCCTGGTTATCTTCGTCCAAATTTGTTAAAAATATTTTTTTGTCTTCTTCTGAAAGAGCGGAAAGAACAGTGTCTAAAACTGCATTGTGTATATTGGAATTTACTAAAGCCAATAAATGAAGTCTCTCTTCTTTAGTTAAATCCATATCGGCAATTTCAATTGTAATAGAAGAAGTTTCGACCAAATGTGCATAAAATAATTTTCTTTTCATATTTTAATTATAGCGCGATTGGACCTAACGGAACTTGGTCATTCGGATCATCAATAAAAAAATACAAAACTCCCCTAACTTGCCTGCCATCGTATCTTTCCAAATATTTCATTACTTCGGGTGAACCCCCTAATTGTTTTCCTGTCCAAGGAGCTGGTCCAGAATCGGCAATTACTGCTACAACCGCTTTTCCGTTATGCGGATTTACGACCAACATTTTTCTGTACTTAAAAAAATCTAAATATTCCTTTTGATTTTCATTAAAACCCGGAGCTAAAAAAGTCTGGACGGCAACATAATATTTTTCTCTTAGAGAATCTTGGCTGGTCATTTCTGCCCCCGACGTGGCAAAATATCCCCAAGCTCCAAGTCCGGGAGCCATTCCCGAAGATGAAAAATTATCAGCTTCTTCCTGATCATCAAAGTGACCGTAAATACTGTCCCCCGGGAAACGAGCCAAATGCTGCTCTGCACCAATCCTTCCGTACGTTGTATTTAAGCGTTTTCCGCTTAACTCTGCTTTTACATCTAAGTGAAAAGTTCTTGATAGAATTCGTTCAATTTCTTTTTCCCTATAATCGCTTACAGGACCAGTGTCATCGGGTAAAACATGTGAAAGATCTGAAACCAAGAAAACACTTTTATCGATTGATTTTTCAGCAGATACCGAGGTCGGCGCAAATTTCATAATTAAAGGGGAAGATAGTAAGAAAAGACTGGCTAAAGAACTTACCGCAATCTTTTTTGTATTATTTGCGAACCATTCAAAAGCCTCTTTGTGGTTTTTAATTAATTTTTCAATGTATTTTTCATTTTTTTTAGTCCATTTTTGAGCAAGATGTTTATAATGAAGATTATTATTGGCAGGAATATTCATACTATAAAAATAGTAACATATTTGGGAAGTTTTAATTTACTTTGTGATTCCAAAAAGAGGATATTTATCCCACAAACTTGTTATGTAAATACAGTTAAAAACAACTCCTAAAATAATTAAAAAAATATCGCTTTTCGATAATTTTCCTTTTAACGTGGGGATTAGCAATAAAAAAAGAAAGGGCAAAAAATCCAAAGCGTATCTATAACCAAATTGGGAGAAACCAATACTGTAATATAAAATTATCGGTATCAAAATAACAATTACAGATATCAAAGCTGATAATGAATACTTATTTCTTTTAAATTTATAAACGAATGCCAAAAACAATGGCGATGTAAACCAGATTGCCATTCCCCACGGACTAGCCTTAAGATAAGGAAATTTAAGCACAAAACTTTGTTCCTGGGTTAAAAGAGGTTCCGGCGACATAATTAGAAGACTATATAAATTGGCAGGTATGTGAACCGGGCTCATATAGCCATAGTCAAGATTCATTGATAAAGGAAACGTTTTTAAAGTAATGTCGTATTGATAACCTGTTTCAAAAAAAGAATGAAAACGTCTTTGATTGTATAATCCTAATATAATTAAAGCCATCAACATCGGAATAAATATTAATAAAAGTTGCTTTTTATTTAATCTTTTTTGCAAGAATTCAACAAAAAAGAAAACAAAACTAAGCACCAGCAAAACCCTTGTAAGAACGGCTAATCCTAGAAATAAACCAATAATAAGTGGCCGTTTTTTCGAAAAATATTCATTTAGTCCCAATAAGATTAAAGGCGTTCCCAATACCTCTACCTGATAGGCCGTTATATTGATCAAACCGGAGCTAAAAAGAACAGTGGAAAAAACAAAAAAAAGTGCAAGCCATAAAGAATCAAGTTTTTTAAACTTAAAGGATTTTGAAATAAAATAAATCACAATAAAAGAAGTAATCATTGAGCCGATACCAATTATTACCTGAGGAAAATTTTTGCCAAAGATAAAAACAAACGGCATTAGAAAAATTGATGGTAACGGTCCGTAAAATAGATAATAATTAGCGTGAAAATCAACTATGTCTCCGATTGGCAAATCTTGGTTAGGAAGCAGGGCCGTATGTCCTCTTATAAACTGTGCTGCCAATAGACTTAAGTGTCTATCCCAATCACTACGGGCACTTGTTGTAAAAACTAAATAGGCGGAAAATAAAGTAAAAATTAATACAACTAAAAATAATAAAAAACCCTTGTTTAACTTAAGAAACTTCATCTTATCTAAATTGCAATAATTAAAACTTATGTTATAATTTTTAATATTAATATGCAAGTAAAAACTTTCACTTTACCTAAGAGTGAAACTTATGTAAATATAATTCTTCCCTCAATAGCTTTTTTTCTGCCTTTTATTTTTTCGGGTCCTCAATTAATTACCGGCTCTGTAGTTAATTGCTTATTAATTATCGCCTCGTTTAAATATTCAAAAGCCATTTGGCCGGTTATTGTTTTGCCTAGTGTTGCAGCGTTACTTCACGGAGTAGTTTTTGGACAGTTTACTCCGTTTCTAGTGTTTTTCTTACCGTGGATATGGCTTGGAAATTTTATTCTAGTAACTTCCTTTATCTATTTTAAAAAACTTGTTTCTTACCCTCTTGCTTTATTTTTTAGTTCGATTATTAAAGCTGTTGCGCTTTATTCTTTTGCTTTAATTTATTTTCACCTTAGCTTAATCCCCAAACTATTTCTTTCTTCAATGGGATTATTTCAATTTATAACTGCCATTTTAGGCGGAACGTTAGCATACATTTTATTTAGATTTATCAAAAGCGATGAATGATTCCTCAAAATTAATCGATCTTATTAATAATAAAACAAAGTTGGTTGCTATGCTGGCTCCGTCATTTCCGATAAATTATGAGTACCCTCAAATAATTACATTGCTTAAAAAATTAGGATTTTCTTATGTAGTTGAAGTTTCGGCTGGAGCAAAAAAAACAAACGAAGAGGTACTAACGGTTTTGCAAAACAATCCTCAATCCAGATTCATAACCAGCCCTTGCCCAAGCTTTGTCAGACTTGTAAGGCATAAATATCCTCAGCTTGTTAAATATCTTGCTTTCCAGGCGGATTCGCCAATGGTTGCAACAGCAAAAATAGTTAAAGAAAAATACCCGGACTTTCAACCTGTTTTTATTGGTCCCTGTATTGCTAAAAAACTGGAAGCATCGGAAGATTATCCGAATTTAAACATATTGGTTATAAACTATAAAGAATTAGATGACGTTTTTAAGCATTTTAATATCTCCACAGCTACCGATTCAAATGACTCATTTGATATTTCCGAACCATCAACCAGAATTTATCCGTTCGATGGAGGACTTACGATAAGTGGTGGAATAGATAAAATTCTAAAACCGGAGGAAATCAGAATTGTTTCGGGATGGAAAAATTGTGAATCAACTCTTTTGGAATTTGAAACTAATCCAAAAATAAGGTTCGTTGATATCCTTTTTTGCGAGGGCGGTTGTATTAACGGTCCTGCGGCAAACAAAGAATTGACGATTGAACAACGGAAGCAAAAAATACTTGATTACGCAAATAGCAAAATTAATTAACTTTTTTTCCAAGGAGCCACATTATTATCGCTTTTTCTATATGCATTCTGTTTTCTGCCTGATCAAAAATAATTGAATTTGGACTATCGATAGCGTCTTTTGTAATTTCGTAGCCCACGTGGCAAGGCATACAGTGCATAATTTTGGCTTTCGGGCAATATTTTTTAATCAAAGACAAATTTAATTGATAAGGATTAAATATTTTTAATTTTTGCTCATACTCTTTTTTGAATTCCGGTTTTATTTTTCCGTTTTCAAAAAACTCCATATTTGTCCAAGTATCCGTGTGAACATAATCCGCATTTTCTAATCCTTTTTTTAAATCTTTTGTATAGATTACATTCCCTGTTTGATCAGCTTGCTTGTTCAGCTCTTTATCGACACTTGATTCATCCGCTCCTGGAGAAATAACTGTAATTTTTATCCCCAGTCTTGCACAGGCAAACTTTAAAGTATTAGAAACATTATTCTCTATCCCAAGCCAGGCAACTTTTTTTATTTTATTCAGTCCGGAAGAATATTCCATCATCGTTAAGATATCTCCTAAAGCCTGGCAAGGATGATATTTTTCGCTACAAGCATCTATTACGGGAATTTGATTAAACCCTGCCGCTTTTTCTACGTCCGCCGATTTTAAAGCCCTAAACATTAAAACGCTACCAAACCGCATTATCGCCTTTATTTCGTCGTTAAAATCGGATAATGAAGCTTGAGTTGTCCGAGCGTCTAGATAGATAGCATGCCCGCCCAGCTCCGTCATTCCAGCTTCAAACGACAGACGGGTACGGGTTGAGGTTTTCTGAAAAAGCATTACCAAAGTTTTATTTTGTAGATAATTCGTTATTTGACCTTTCTTTCTTTTTGCCTTTATTCTTTGCGCCAAATCTAAAATTGTTAAAAGATCTTCTCTTGATTGTTCCTTTAAAGAAATTAAATGTTTCATAAACAATTCCAAAATTATAAGTAAAATCGCTTAAACTTGCAAATCAATATTGAATCAATTACCTACTTTATATATTTTGAAAACGCAGTCTATTCCTTCTCTGTAGGTTTTTTTACTAACAAGAGTAATTGGATATTTTACAAAACCTAATAAATTCTCTTTCTCTCCGAGATCCACGTAATAAGTCGGCATTTTTTTTGAATAGCTGATTACTTCTTCGGGCAATACGTGCCTTCCTACGAAATATTTTTTGGAAATTATATTTTTATTAGTATATGAATACAATTGAATCGCATCTATATTGCCCCAATAAGTTCCGATAAATGTTTGCTTTTGTACTTTTGAATTATTTAAAGAATTTATAAAATCTCTAACTCCCCAATCAGGACAATATATATATGACTCTACGTTTGTAATGCCGGCTTCATAGGGATTAATTACATAAACAATAACAACCCACATCGGGTAGAGCAAAAAAATAACGAACAATCCAAGTTGGATTAGAATAGCACCTTTTAAAGATTTCTTAGAAAACTTGTCTTTTAAAAATTTATAAGAATAAACAAGTCCCACGGAAATTAAAGGAATTAATACGAGAGTATGTGGATAAACCCACCTATCTGTTGGAACATCTCTAACAAATGCTGCAATTGCAATTACCGGAATTAAAAAATAAAACATTAAAAGTAATGGTTCCCTATATCGTTTTGATAAAAATAGAATTATAAGTGCTAAAACTAACAGGATTAAATAAGGTATTTTTATGTAATCCAAGAGAAATTGAAAAATTATCGCGGAGTTTTTTATTAGGTGTAAAATTACAAATCCGACTCCCAGTTTAATAAATTCATGCTTTGTATACATTACTCCTCCTGTAAGCCACATTACTCTTTCTGCAAAGGGAGATAAAAAAATTATTAAGTAAAAAGTTTCGGCAATTGCAATTGAAAAAACAGAAAGTAATGCTCCTTTAATAAGGTTAGTACGGTTGACATTTTTCTTTTTTAGATTTAATAAGATTAACGTAAAAGGTAAAAGATAAATAGAAAATGCTGCGTTTCCTTTTAAAAGAATTCCGCCAGCTAAACTAAAACCTAAAGTATACGCAACATAAAGTTTTAAATCTTCTACCAATAGAACCGACAAGTATAATGACCAAACATAAAACATACCAATCATGCTTTCAAAAGCCACCATTCGGTCAAAAACAATCGCATAAGGATAAAAAATATAAACTAGAACTGATAAAAAGGCTGCTTGTTTACTTTTGAAAAGTCTTTTGGTAAGCAGCCATAAGCCAATCATCGAAAGCACCCCTGCAGCAACAGAAACCAACCTCCCTACCAAAACGGGGTCGTTTCTAAACTTTAATAGAATCATCGTAATCCAAACATAGAGAGGCTGTACTCCTATTGTTAATGGAATGAACCGTTGTGATGGATCACGCAGTGCTATTTCGGCAAAATTAAGCCATTTGGCCTCATCGGAGTAAGTAGGAAGATGGATTAAGAAGGTAACTCGGGTTATCAAATAGATTACAAAGAGAAAAAAGCTCAGCAGCAAATACTTAAAGTTTTTATGAAGATATTTTTGCACTCACCTTATTCTACAGCCGATTAACTTAAATTCAAACTTTTAAAAATATTTTGAGGTATCTACTAATTTAGATAATGACATCGCTTGAAGTGCTATCCAAATAGGACACCACATTTAGTTAGTTTATTAACTATGTTTTTTTATAATTTTTAAAAATCTGCTATAATCTTTTTAAGTAGATGTCCTATCGTTGGCTAATATATTTCATAAAACAACAATGGCAAATAAAGCAGACATTACTAGAGCAAAATCCCACAAACCGAAATTAGTCTTAAATCGGAACGTACATAAACTAGTTCATGGAGATAACATCGTTGGCCGTTTTAATACCCATCTCGCAATAATAATTACAAAATCTGTCGGCTCTATGTGGATGGCATACTTATTTGCCTTAATCTCCTTAGTAGCGTTACCAGCTGCAATTATGTCCCATGACCCCATTATTATTGTGGCATGGATTTCTCAGGCATTTTTACAGTTAGTATTATTACCAATAATTATAGTCGGTCAAAACGTCCAGGCAGAAGCAAGCGACGCAAGAGCTCTAAACGATCATGAAACACTGATTGCTATTCACACTCTTACTTCTGAGATACATACTATTAACGAGCAGCAGAGCGAAATTCTGAAATTTCTAAAGGAGAAATCCGATAAGACAAGTCCCAATAATCATACTTCGTAAAAAATTTAGTTTATATAAAATTAGCCATTTTTAAAATATTTACATTTGTTTTGTCATAAATTTTTAGTTTTACGACATGAAATTAATACCATATGGTCACGGATGATTACAAACCTAGACTTATAGAAATATTGAGAATATAAAAATTAAGTAATTTTGTTAAATTTTACGAGGCTAAAAAAATGAGTCTATATGGTATCCAAAATAAAGATTTAGATTAGTAAATCAATCTAATCAGTTAAGATGATGACATTTTTTGAACTGCTATACATATAGGAAACCACACGAGCTACGCTCGAATCCAATTCTCCTAAACATGCCTGTCTAGACGCAATATATCATTCTGCGTCTTGCTTTTGAAGATACTATTCTTAGGTAGTATTTCATCCTACTATCTATAGCAAAAAATATTTGCTAAAATTGTCCTGTGAAAAACAAAGTTGTTTTGTGTGTTGCGGCGCATCCTGATGATTTGGATTTTGCGGCTAGCGGTACAGTTGCAAAATGGGCAAAACAAGGCGCTGCCTGTTACTATCTTATTTGCACAAATGGCTGCAAAGGGTCGGATGATCCGGCCATGACGGAGAAAAAACTCATAAAAATCCGCCGTCAGGAACAACTTGCTGCCGGAAAAGTGCTGGGCCTGAAAGATGTTTTTTTTCTGAAACATAATGATACGGAATTGGTTGCCGATCTTACTCTTAAGAAAGAAATCGTTTATTATATTCGGAAGCTTAAGCCGGAAATAGTGATTACTATGGATCCGACTTTTATCTATTCTTCTTTCGGATTTATTAATCATACCGATCACCGGGCGGCAGGACAAGCAACGATTGACGCTATTTTCCCAATGGCAAGAGATAGACTAACTTTCCCAGAACAAGTACGGCAAGGCCTAATGCCGCATAAAGTGAAAACCCTTTATCTGACAAGTTTTTATAAAGCTTCTGAAATTATCGATATTTCAGACTCAATTGAGCTTAAGCTTAAAGCTCTGAAAGCTCATAAAAGCCAAATCGGTAACGCCGCCATAACTATGGTAAAAGAATGGGCGAAACAATTTGGGGAAAAGCGGGGTTATCGTTTTGCAGAAGGTTTTATTAAACTTAACCTTATGCCTTAAAGCTGTGTATCTTCATAATTCACTTACAGACAAAAAAGAATTATTTGCCCCACTCAACAAAAATACCGTTACGCTTTACGTTTGCGGTATTACTCCTTATGACACGACTCATCTTGGCCATGCATTCACATATCTTTCATTTGATGTACTCATCCGTTATTTAAAGTATCTGGGATATAACGTTATCTATACCCAAAACATTACCGATATCAACGACCATGACAACGACATTCTGGAACGCGCAAGACAAGAAAATATTCCATGGAGAAAACTGGCAGAAATTTCAACAAACAAATTTCTACGGGACATGAAAAATCTTAACTGGATTTTGCCGACAAATTACCTGAAGGCATCAGACAGTATTGATCCGGTTATTTTCCTGATAAAAAAACTGCTTGTAAGTGGTTTTGCTTATAAAGCTAACGGAAGCGTATATTTTAGTATTGCTAAGGACTTAGAATATGGAAAGCTTTCTAAATTAACCCGGAAAAAAATGCTTGTGATTGCTAAGGAATTTGATGAAGACTTAACTGATCCCAACAAGAAAAATCCTCTCGATATTACGCTTTGGCGTGCTGCAACAGCTAACCAGCCAAAGCATATACCGTCTTTTAAAAGTCTTTTTGGGAAAGGACGGCCGGGCTGGCATATAGAGTGTTCTGCGATATCGATGGCAACACTAGGTAAACAAATCGATATCCATGGGGGAGGAATTGATCTGATTTTTCCTCACCACGAAGCGGAAGTTGCCCAATCGGAAGGAGCATCCGGCCAAAAGCCTTTTGCTAAATTCTGGATTCATACAGGAAATATATTTTATCAAGGGACAAAAATGTCCAAATCTAAAGGCAACTTAGTACTGGTATCAAATCTGCTTCAGAAATATACTGCAAATGCAATTAGATGGCAGCTTCTTTCCCACCGGCACGGAGAGAATTGGGAGTTTGCAGAAAAAGAGTTAGAAATAGCGGAAAAAACATTTACCAAAATCGCTAAACTGACCTCTCAACAAAAATCATCGGCGCCAAGCAAAGAATTGTGGAAAAAGTTTTCAAATGCTATGAATGATGATCTGGATACCCCAAGGGTATTGCTACTTATTAAAAACAGCGCAGAAAAGGGCGATATCGATTTTGCAAGAACCGCTCTTCGAAAATTAGGTTTTGTATTAATTTGATACATACAAAACAATATAAAAAGAGTGTTTTATCTTCTAAGATATCCCAAAAATCCTATTGATATAGACAGATGAGTAACGCTAGCCACCGATAATTATAAACAAAGACTTATAGAAAATTTTAAAGTCTTTAAAATCGCCAAAATTACAAAAATTTATGAGGCTAAAAAAATCAGTTTATATGATACTAAGAATGATCATTTAGGTTGTTAAATCAATCTAATCAGTTATGATAATGGCAACGTTTGAACTGCTATACAAATAGGGCACCACATAATTCTCGTTCGAATCCAATTCCCCCGAGCATGTCGGTCACGGACCATTATATCATTATTGCGGTACCCCACTTTTTAGGCTAAATGAGACAAATGAGACAGTATAAAAAGGATGTCTCAAGATGATGTAGTTTGATATATATACAAAATACCTTGCATTTAATTATTTCTGTATAGAAACTATTTTCCAACAAAATCGCCAACAATAGGATTAGTTATTTTTTTAAACGCATCAGAGCTAATTATGATTGTTTTCGTGTGTAAACCAGTACTAAAAGCAATCTCCTTTTCTTTTAAAAGAAGTTTGTCGACATATGTTGTTAAATTAAATAGCTCACCTATTGGTGGCAACGTACCTATTTCAGTCTGAGTCGCTTTTCGTACTTCCTCTGGTGTTGCAAATCTAATATCTCCAGATTTTGTTAATTTCTTAAGGTCCCTTTTGTTAACCATATCTGATCCCCTAAGAACAACCATGATTGGTGTTATACCGTTAACAATCATGATAAGACTTTTTGCTGCTTCTTCAGGATTAGTTCCCATAACGACTGATGAACCAATAACTGAGCCATCAATTGGTGTATGCGCAATTATTCTGTATAGAATATCTTGCGAATCTAGTAATTTTGTAATTCTATTGAAAAGTTTTGGCGCTGAGGAGCTTGCCTTAGAACTCATTTTCATAATTCTTATATTGATAGTATTTTCGTAATAAAGCTAGGGATAAAATTTCGACTGAATTATAAACAGGTAAAGAGTATTCCTTAGGAAAAATTAAAGGCAATTCTGTGCAACCAAGAACTATGACTTCTGCTCCGTCTCTTTTTAAATGGTCGGCAATTTTTCTCAAAACTTGCCTATCTTCTTTTGTTGTAGATTCCGATATAACATTTCTTATTGCTTTCTCAATGCTAGGGAAGTCACTTTTACTTGGCACTAATGTTTTGATCCCTTCCTTGCTAAAAGTATCTTGATAAATGGCCGATCGAATCGTAGATGGTGTTCCTAACAGTCCTACCTGTTTTATGTTATTGTTCTTAACTACTGAAACTACCTCATCTACCATTGAAACAAACGGGAACTCGGCTACGGATTGCAAACTACTAAGGACTTTATGAGCAGTATTGCAAGCAATTGCACCACATAATACATTTAGCCTATTAATGTCTATAATTTTTCGCTTAAGTATCTCAATTGCTTCTTGTTCCTTAGTGGAAGTGGAGATAAAATCGGGAACGGGGACTGAATATAAAACAATTTGGGGAAAATCCTCATTATTAATTGCCCCAAAGTGTTTTACAGAATTATTAATAAGCGTGGTATATAAATATGCCGACGCCTCGGGCCCCATACCTCCGATAATTGCTATTGGCTTATTTTTCATAATTATTCATTAAAAAACCCTTGCAAATCATTAAGAGCACTCTTAAAAATTTACAAGGGTCCTGCAAAGGACTGTGCCACCTTGCTTTGGTCTTATTCATGACGCGCTCCGTTACCGACACGCGTTGCTGACTTTTACGGTTTCGCCTCCGTGACTGATTAAGTCCTGCTCCCCGATCCCAACCATATCGGATCAAAGCCTTCTAATTTGTAAGGTACCATAAAATTAAATTTTTTGCAAATCTCTCTTAAAGTTTCCTATTAAAATTGAAGCTCTTTTTAATGAGTCTACTTGATTTTTGTAAGGAATACCAGCTGAGTTAATAACTATTGACGCTTCTTTAGTTTGACTATTGACTTCTATATTTAAACTTTCGTCACCTTTCTTTAAGCTTAAAGATTGATTGAGAACGTCGAGAGTAAAATCGAAATCCCAGGATTCACCATTTTGAGACGATAGCTTAACTTTAGTCTGATGTCCTTGAGTAAGTAAATCTTTACCTTCTTGAGTTTGCAGAAAGGTCCCATTGTTAAGCAACACTCCTAAAGCGGAATTTATAAGTAAGGTTCCGTAAATATTTTCTTCATCACCTGATAGACTTCTAGTACCATCGCCCATTAAAGCATCGATTACTGTTGATCCAGCTTCACTCAATAGTACTTCTCTACTTATTGCCATTTTATTCTATAAAATTTAACAACTCGGGATATTTTGACAATGCGTGCTTAACGTCACTGTCTATTCTATCTAGAAAAACTCCAAAAGAGCTTTTCGAATAATAATCCGGGTACCATGATAGCATAAAAACCGTCCTAGAATCTTCAGATAAAGTAAAGGAGCAAAGATAGCTGTCTAATGTAATTTTATTTAGTAGCTCTAGCAATACCAATTTATTATCCTTTGCATAAGGCTTTACATGATACGAAGATAAGAAGCTAAACCCATTTCCAGAAAGATAACTTACAAAAAAAGAATTCTTGGTACTATCTATTTTAGCTAAAAATTGCTTCTTTCCGGGAAACTTTTTCTCTTCATCGGGTTCCATTGCTTTTTCATGAATTTGATACCCTAGAAATCCTAAATGATCTATTAAATTTTTAAAGTTTTCCATAAATTAATTATATTACGAATTTGTTACTGACTTAATAGGGGTTTTAAGAATAAATTCACCAGTCCTCTTTTTTGCCTCGGTTAGTTTAGCTTGATGATCGGACAAAAAATTCAAAGCGTCCTCAATTGCTCGACCTTTGCATTCTCCGCATAAAATCATTCCCGTACTACATTGTACAGCTAAGGAATTATCGGCTTCGAAATGGTGTCTTCTTAGTTGATAAATCGGGCAAATTTCAGGAACTCCCCCATGCTCTTTTTGGAATGAAGCCAGTACGCTACCTCCTGTATAAGCAGTCTTAATTTTATTACGAGCAACATTCGGATTATCGGTAAGAAATAAAGCTCCATTTGATCTAGTTGAAGACATTTTACCTTTCCCGTCTAAACCTTCTGCGAATTTCGTAAACGTAGCAGCAGGAGGAGTAAATCCTTTTTTCTTTGCTACGTCTCTTGCTAATAATATATAAGGATACTGATCAATCCCAACCGGAATTATTGACGGTTTTGTCCCTCCGAATTCATCATATTGAGGCAATAGTATATGTGCTATTTGGACACCCCCTCTATAAAAAATAGTTCCAGGATTTTCTCCTTCTTCGTCTTTTCCAAAACCGAAAACTCCAAAGATACGGTTAAGACTAATGTGCCTAGAGAGGTCCATCGCGACGTTATAAATATCAGGATAGTCTGAATCGACAAAAATATGGGTTTTTTCTGGTGAAAATCCCATTGCGATTATACTCGGAATTACTGATTCATAAGCAATTCTTCTAGCATCTCCTAGAGTTTTTGTCTTTCCTACTACATAGCTTTCGTCATTGGTAATGGGTACATAAACATCTGCGCCCTGTTTTTGCATCCACAAAAGGTCATCGAATACTTGCTTATGTCCAAAATGAAGCGGTCCTGATGGGTTTAAACCGGAGACAACTGTCCAGGGCTCATTGTTTGCCATTGCTCCCACAACACTTTCCAGATCTCTGTGTGCAAAGGTTATTCCGGCCGCCATTAACCTACTGGGGTCAGGATGATATTGAACAAATCGATTCATCGATTTTAAATCAAGCTCTGTCATTTTGCCCGGATAATAACTAGCTTCCTCGGTACGTTTGGCTATTTTTGATTGACGATCTTGAGCTGCGATTTGTTGTAAGTCTACTTGTTTGTTAATTTCTGACATAATTATTCAAATTTGGATAAAACATACGTATAGACATCTTTAGTAACACGTTCTTTTAATCTCGATTCGGAAATGTCTCCTCTATAGAAATCGTCAGCAAGTGTTATTGGCCTATTGCTTTCTTCCAGTCTTCTTTTTGCCATCTCGCAAATTATTCCAATGTCCAGGACGGGATTAGGAAGCGCAGGATTTGTTGAAATAAATGAATTAGTAATCAAATCATTAATATAATCTGGTTGTGATCGTTCTAGTATTATGCGGTTTCTTTGAAGTCGCTTACTACCTGCTTTATAGGCAGTAATTCCGTGATCTTCGATTCCTTCGTTTGAGAAAAAATATGCCCAATTCATCCCCAGCGGAAAAGTAGGAGTTAGAAAAAGAGATGAAGGTCCTTTTTGTCCTCTTTGTTGCGCCACTACTCTTGCTACTTCGTCATAAAGATCTTCTCTGGGTGGTCCCACTTTAACGTCAAGATCTATTATCGTTGCAATTTCATCAAAAGAGTACATAAACCCTTTATCTCTTTCAATGTCGATTTTGGACTCTGGGACAGTTTTTTCGATTGCTTTCATCAGTTTAGGGTTACGCTTGCATAAGTCAATAATTTTTTGGCGTTCTTCAATAAATTCAGGAGAATCAATATACTCACTCATTTTTGTGACTTTTAGACCTGTGTTATAAACTTGATTAACTCTATCTACGAATCTTGCTCTTTCATCACCAAGCAGCATATAGTAGTTTTTGTGTTCTTCTCCGACATTTCTGCAGGCGGCAGTATCCGCAACTAAAATTGATGGCTGTGTATCTAAGCCTTCCTCTCTTAATGATTCTGCCAAAAGTCCTACAAAAAGGTAGTATTTTACGCTATCGATCGGGTGGCCTTTATCATCAAAAGTTTCTCCGTAGAAAAGCCTAATTGGTTCGGAGGCTCTTTTTTTTGATCGCTCTCTAATCTCCTCAGCTGAAGGAGACTGCAAGACAAGTCCACGAGTCGTTATTAATCTTTCAAGTCTCATAATTTATTCAAAGGAACATAAATGTATCTTTGATAAGCCCAAACAGCAACTTTTTTAAGAAAATTAATATCTGAATTGCTTAATTTATTGTCTCCGTTAGCAACGAATTCCAATAAGTCGTTTTCCGTATAAGGTCCAACTTTCAACGCGCTTTCAAAGTTACCACTCAGTCTTTCTTTCCCTAGGGCCGCAATCATTAATAAATCCGCAATAGCCCTCGTATCGTCCGTTTCCAGAATTAATTTTCTTGCGTCATCCAATTGACCAAAAACGTCAATTCTTAATCGTTGTAATCCTTTGCTGTTAATTTTGTAGGGAAGTATTCCGTATTCTTCCACGTCTTTTCTAATAGGCGTATCCAAGTAGGGTGCTGAGCCGAATAGATAACCTTTAGTAAGATGAATCGCAACATATTTATCTGTTCCCGATTCGTCTGCGGCTTTTCTGGCTGGTAAATCGTAGTTTCTTTCATAAAGCGGTCCAACCTTTATGTCGGTTCCCATAGCTTGAATTGTTGCCAATTCCTCTAAGGGATAACGAATGGCTTCAGGATTGTCTCTTCTGTCTTCGGGAATAGCTTCTAGCATCTTGTCCTTAAAATTTGAATCTTCTTCTGTTTTTTTTGTTAATGAATTTAATTTAGCTAGGTATTCGCTTGATCTGCTTAGTTCCGAAGAAAGAGTAAAGTCAATATCGCCGTTGAAAGCAAGATTCAGCCTTTTTAGAAATCCTACTCTTTTTAATACTAGTTCGCGAGTTCTTACTGCTTCTTCGTCTTTATTTATGTCCGTAATAAAATGATCGGCAATTAGCCAACTTGCAGAAGTATCAATGCCTTGTTGTCTCAATAAATCACTTATTCCCATTATGGAAAATGCATACTTTAACATATCCACTGGGTTTCCTTCATCAAAAGTTTGTCCCATCATTATTCTTAAAGGTCTTTTTTGCGTTATTTTTGTTCTTAGGTCATCCATAGTATGCACTTGATTTACTAATAGTGGTCTCGATAGGAAAGTTTCTAACGTAATAGAAGATGATCCAAATTCGATTCCATTTGTATTCTTGTTAGTTTCTACCATAGTTTTGGGTTTTAAGGATTGATTTGTTCCGTTGCTTTCTCAACAATGTGGAACCACTGAGTAGGGGTTCTTTTTCCCTTATCAACAAAAGAGTTTTCGGGAGTTTGCCAAAAACTTGGCGGTTGTGAAGTCGGTTCATCTAGCGACCAACCTCCAAAAACCGTTAGCTCACCGTTTGTTTTTGCTTTAGCGTATTCCAATACTTCTCTTCTTCTTCTTTGATGTTCGGTTAAAGCTTCAGGAAGAGAATCTCTCAATATGGCAACATTATCTTGATTTTGATCTCTACAGCGATTTATTAAATACTGGTCCATCATTTCCCGAGCGGCTAGTTGATCATTTCTTGTTAAAGCATTTTCTAAAAGATCATCAAGTCTGTTGTATTCTGGTTCAGAGCACACTTCCTGAAACAAAACAACACTTCTATTGTTAAAGAAACGAATATATCTAACCATATCTAAAGCACACCTGTCTAAATGTTCTTTCTGAGCTTCGTCAATTTTTTTCAGTGATGTTTTTATCCTTCCTTCTAAATCTTGTCCCTCTGGACCAGAGCCAAGATACAATGTTCCCTCCGGTCTACTTGAGCTTGCTTTTTCACCACCAATTCCTCTTATGTGAGGAATATAAAAGCCAGACGGAACCGTTTTAACTCCTAATATCTCTTGTCCGTTATCTAACGCAGCCTGTGTTAGTGCTACTGTCATTTTCATGTGTCCGTCCTGATCTTGACCACTAACCATGAAGGAGTGATAATTACTAAAATCCATATGTTGAGGAAGTAATATATCTCCAACTTGGGTTATGCCAGCAAAAAGAAACGGGAAATCATTGATTAATTTCTTGGCTCCGTAGATATCAGCGGCTAAGTTAAAAGTCATACCTCTTGCTACCATATAGGAAAGAGTATTTACTCTAAATTCCTCTGATTGAAGATAGACATGAGCCGCATCCAGGTTTACACCGTTTGCTCCCCAGTCAAGAAGGTTATCTGCCGCCCAAAAATCGTAGTGTTCTTTAGGTAGTCTTGCATCCATTGAGCATTCAATATCTGCGACAGGAACAAATACTTGAGCGCCATTTTTCTGGAAGAAAGAAACTGTTTCGGATGTTAGTTTGTGCCCGAAATGATATGCTCCACTTGGTTTAAAACCAGATGCTATGCCAACAGGCATTCCTTCAGCTAGCGCTGAAGATAGGCCATCTCCATTTCTTTGTCTAATTACGCGTGTTTCTACTGGGAGAGATTCTCCTTGATAACCTGATAATACTTCATATAGGTCGTTATTTGCGGGGTTTCCTTCAGAAGTTAAATAAACAGATTCGTATCCTGCGGGGCCACCTTGTTGTTTTTCGGTAATCGAAATCCTGTATCTTTTACTTTCTATTCTCATTCTGCTAATAGGCAGTCTTGAAACAACGGAAGTGTATCATATGAAATCAGACAAAGCAACCTATATTATTAAGAGGTGCACACCTTGAGTTTTGCGACACAAAATAAAACCGTATGGCCACCGATGGTTACAAGCTTAGACTTATATAAATTTACATAGCGAAAGTATCAAGTAATTTTGGGAAATTTTATGAGGCTAAAAAAATGAGTCTATGTGGTACTCGAAATTGAAGATTAGATTGTCAAATCAAGCTAATCAGTTAGGATAATGACAACGTTTGTATTTCTTACCGGATCCACACCAGCAGGGATCATTTCTTCCGAGCTTTTTTTTACTGTCGGTTGTTACGCTTTTTGACTTTTTTGAAACCTCTTCTTCCGGCGTATTTGTCATTATATGCCGATGCTGATCAGGTAATTCCGGCGGCTGTTGGACTTGAATTCTAAAAATCCTATGAACGATTTGATCATCTATTGATCCCATTAATTGCTCAAACATCTTAAATCCTTCATTTTTATATTCAACTAAGGGATCTTTTTGACCATATCCCCTTAAGCCAATTCCCTGCCTTAAGTTTTCTATTGCATCCAAATGATCCATCCATAAATTATCTATAACGGAGAGCATTACGAATTTCTCAACTTGGTGCATTAACTCATCGCCAAATTGTTTTTGACGTGTTTCATACATATCGTCAGCCAATTTACTTAAAAATTCTATTTTCTGATTGATTTCCGAGAACTGTTCCAGTTGTTTTTCCAGCTGTCTTTGTGAATTTTCATCAAAGGGAATAATCATTGCAAATTTTTCGATAATTTCTTGGTTTACACTCTTTTCTTCAGACGGCATTCCTTCACCTACCGTTACAATTTCCGAAACTGCATTTTGAATCATCTCTTTTATTTCTTCCCTTAAAGCTTTTGCGTCTTTTTCGTCCGCTTCCAAAACCAATCTTCTTCTTTTATAAATTATTTCTCTTTGCCTGCTTAAAACATCATCATAATCAACCAGGTGTTTTCTAATGTCAAAGTTATATCCTTCGACTTTGGATTGGGCCTGCTCAATCGCCTTTGAAACTAAAGCGTTTTGCAAGGGAACATCTTCGGGCATATTAAAACGTGTCATAATTCCCGAAATTGTATCTCCCCCAAAAAGCCGCATAATTTCATCATCTAAAGCCACAAAAAAACGAGAAGTTCCCGGATCACCCTGCCTACCCGATCTTCCTCTTAACTGATTATCAATTCTTCTTGACTCATGACGCTCTGTTCCTAAAACCATTAATCCGCCTGCTTTTAAAACCTCACTGTGCTTTCTTTCCCATTCTTCCCATTCTTTAGTTTCTCTTTTTTCCGTTCCGTCGATAAGCTTGGGAGTATCTCCTCCTAAGATAATATCTACTCCTCGTCCTGCCATATTAGTTGCAACCGTCACTGCTCCTTCTTCACCGGCTTTGGCAATAATTTCCGCTTCTCTTTCGTGGTTTTTTGCGTTTAAAATTTCATGTTTTATTCCCCTTCTCCTTAAAGCTTCCGAAATTATTTCATTTTTTTCAATTGAGGTTGTTCCAACTAAAACCGGCTGTCCTTTTTTATGAGCCTCTTCTATCATTTGAGCAACTGCTCCAACTTTTGCTCTTCCGGTTTTATAAATTGCATCGGACTGATCTTTTCTAACCATTTGCCTGTGCGTCGGAATAGTTACAACGTCTAATTTATAAATCTTATGGAATTCTTCCGATTCGGTTGCCGCAGTTCCGGTCATTCCCGACAATTTTTCATACATCCTAAAATAGTTTTGTAACGATACCGTTGCCAAGGTTTTAGATTCTCGCTGAATTGTTACTCCTTCTTTTGCCTCAATCGCCTGATGAAGTCCTTCGGATAATCGGCGGCCAACCATTAATCTTCCTGTAAATTCATCAACTAAAATTACTTCCCCGTCCTTCACTATGTAATCTTTTTCTCTGTGAAAAAGAGTTCTTGCTTTTAATGCCGCCTCTAAATGATAAACGGTGTCAAAATCTTTTTCATAAATATCGGAAATGCCAAACATTTTTTCAACTTTACTTATTCCGTGTTCCGTTAAATGAGCGGTACGCAATTTTTCGTCAATTTTATAATCGGTTTCCGAAGCTAATTTATCAACAAGCTTTGCGTATTCATAATATTTTTGGGTTGGAGCTTCATCAGGAGCAGAAATTATATGAGGGGTTCTTGCTTCGTCGATTAAAACCGAATCAACCTCATCAACTATCGCAAAATGATAACCGCGCTGGACTATTTGAGAAATATCCGTTGCCATATTGTCTCTTAGATAATCAAATCCGAATTCGGAATTTATTCCATAAACAACGTCGGCTAAATATGCTTCTTTTCTTTCTACCGATTTTAAATGCAAGAGTCTAAAATCGTGAACGTTATTGTTCTGATGCTCAGAGTCATAAATAAAAGACTCTTCACTAATAATTGAGGAAACACTCATTCCCAAAAATTTAAAAATCGGACCCATCCATCCAGCGTCACGTCTGGCAAGATAATCATTTACTGTTACTAAATGAACACTTTCTCCGGATAATGCATTAAGGTATAGCGCGGGAACTGCGGACAAGGTTTTTCCCTCTCCCGTTTTTTGCTCGGCAATTTTACCGTTTGCAAGTGTAATTGCCGCCATTAGCTGGACATCAAAATGGCGTTGCCCGATTGTTCTTCTTGCAGCTTCGCGAACGAGAGCAAAAGCTTCAGGAAGAATAAGATCGGTTAATTCTCCATCTTTTAATCTTTTTCTAAATTCTGCGGTTTTTTTAGGAAAATCTCCGTCTTTAATTTTTTTAATTTTTTCTTCTAAAGCATTAATTTCAGTTACTACCGGAGATAATTTTTGAATTTCTCTTTCGTTTGAATCAAACAGTTTTGAAAATATATTTGCCATATTATAATAGTGAGTTCTATCGAACTACTTTATTTTACCATATTTAGCCATAGAAAAACCCCGCCCGATTAGGGGCGGGGCTTACCAACTGATCAATTGGTAATGCTCCAAATTGCATACCAACTATTTCTTCTTCTTCTTTTTCTTTGCCATGAAGAATCACCCCCTTAACTTTCTTGCACATCCTTTGAGGATGGGCAGTGATATATTTATCGTTGTATATTTTAGACAGTTTGTCAAGGTTTTTTTATGGCTTCAAAATTATGCGTTTAGCTTGATTCTACAATAAAAATCAATGAGGCTATTTTTGCGGTTTTATAACAGTTTTTCCCAAACTTTTTTGTAAAACTTCCGGAACTAAAATCGACCCATCTTCTTGCTGATAGTTTTCTAAAATTGCAACAATCGGTCTAGTGGAAAAAGCGGTTCCATTTAGAATATTTGCAAACTGAGCTTGACCTTTTTCACGATACCTAATATTTAGTCTTCTTGCTTGAAAATCAGTAGTTGTGGATGTTGAAGTAAGTTCCCGGTATTTATTTTCCGATGGAATCCACCCTTCTAAATCATATTTTCTGGCGGCCGGAAAACCCAAGTCGCCGGTGCACATTTTTACAACTTGGTAAGGAAGTTTAAGTGCCTGCAAAAGTTTTTCTTCCAAAGACAAAAGATAATCGTGCTCTTTATCGTCTTCTCCTTGTTTTACAAAAGAAACCATTTCTACTTTATCAAACTGATGAGCTCTCAAAATCCCTTTTGTGTCTTTCCCGTAACTTCCCGCTTCCCTTCTAAAACAGGTGGAAAAACCTACATACCTTTTTGGAAAATCTTTTTCTTCTAATGTTTCATCTTTATGCATTGCTACAATCGATTGCTCCGAGGTCCCAACCAAAACCAAATCATCTTTTTCAAAAATATACATATCCTCGTCTCCGCCGTTTTCCATATAGCCTAAACCCTTCATAACTTCTGTTTTTATTAGAACCGGTGGTAAAACGGGAATAAAATTCTCTTTTAGAAGAATTTCAAAAGCAAGTTCTCGTAGAGCAAATTCCAAAAGAGCTCCTTCGTTTTTTAAAAAATAAAATCTTGCGCCTGAAATTTTTGAAGCCCTAACAACGTCTATGATACCTAATTTTTCTCCTAATTCCAAATGGTCTTTGGGCTTAAAATTAAATTTTGTGGGTTCTCCAACTTTTTTTAAAACTTCATTTTCCGATTCATTTTTTCCAACTTTTACATCAGGTTTTGCCGAATTAGGTATTTGCAAAAGAAGCTTATTTAACTTTTCTTCAAGTTGCGATAAATCTTTTTCTCTTCCTTCCAATGCTTGCTTGACTTTTTTTCCACCTTCGATATTTTTCTCTTTAGCGTATTTATTTTTTTCCTCCAAAAGCTTTTGAACCTCTGCTCCTAATTTTCGTTTCTCTTCATCAACTTTTAATATCTCGGCAATATTTATCTGAACACCTTTGTTTTTTGATGCATCTTGAACGAGTTTTGGATTTTCTCTGATAAATTTAATATCAAGCATATTTAAGAATTAGCGGCTTTAATTTTTCAATTGCCTTATACCTGTGATTATACATTCTTTGTTCTTTATCGGTCAATTCAGATTCATGGTAAAACTTTTTAACTTTTGGCAAATAAAAAAATGACCGATATGGATAACCTTTTAGGATTCTTAATAAAGGTTTCTTAGCTATAACTCCTCCAACTTCACCTCTTACACTCCATACTTTTCCGTTGGGCAATGCAAACGAAACGACTGTTTTAAAAAAAGCCTTTCTGTTATTGTCCGGTAGCTTTTTGGAAACTTTGAGCATATGCTTAATTAGTTCTTCATCTGTTGCTTCCTGCCCTAACCAACGCCTACTTTTTACCCCAGGAACGCCATTTAAAGCATCTATCTCTATTCCGCCGTCATCTGAAATTGTCGGAAAACCTGTAAGTTTTGAGTAAAAAAGCGCTTTTTTCTGAGAATTTTCTTTATAGGTTTTTCCATCTTCCTCAACGTCATCTTTTATTTTTAAATCCTTGAGGGAAACAATTTTAAAAGGCAAATCCGAAAGAAAAGTTTTTAATTCTTTTAATTTCCCTTCGTTTTTTGTAGCAATAAGCAGTCTATTTGGAGGCTTCATTTAATCTTTTTCTAACAAATTCTTTGTCTAAGTTTGCAATTAACCATCCTGCTTTTGGACCGTGGTCTTTGCCTAAAAAGGCACTATATACTGCAGCAAATGCTTCTTTTGATGAAAGTCCTAATTCTTTCGCTTTATTGTAAATTAATAATTGGATTTGCTCGGGATCCAAGCTTTTTGAGAATTCAATTTCAAGTGATTTTAGATATTCTTTTTGTTCTTTTGATAATTTTACTTGTTCCGGAAAATTTTCTTGTATTTGGAATTTATCGTTTTCCGGCGCGTATTTTTCTACCCAAACTTTGGCGTATTTAGCCCATTCTGTAAGCCCTTCTTTTCTTATTTCTTCTTCCATATTTGGCATTTGTACCCATTGGGCAAGAGTAGAAAATCTAATTTTCGGGGGTTTTTCTACCTTTCCTATTTGTGATAATTCAAAAATTCTTGATAAGTCATCCTCTTTTTTAGAAAAATAAGAATCTGCGGCTTTTTGATAGTCATCATAAAGCTTTGGGAATAAATCGGTTCCTTTTGGAGAGAATTCGACCGCTTGATTCGGTTTTGTTCTTATCATTAAAAATCTAAAAATTTGAGGAGGAATAACTTTAAGTAAATCTTCTGCTGAAATACCCACTCCTTTTGAAGATGCCATTTTTTTACCACCCGATAGAAAATATTCATAAGGGAGTTTTAAAGGAGGTTCCATTTTAAAAACATCTTTGCAGATTTTCCTTGCAACGTCATATGTTCCTCCTGCCGAAGCGTGGTCTTTTCCTGCTCCTTCAATAGTAACACCGTAAGTCCACCATTTGGCCGCCCACTCAACTTTAAAAGGCATTTTGCCGTTTCCGGAAAAGGGGGATATTTCCCCCTTATTCTCACACCCCTTTGCCCACATAACCATTTGGGGCTCGCAAATAAAAGTGACTTTCTTGCCGTCCCAGTCGATAACTCTGGTAGTTCCTAATTTCCCGCACTTTGGGCAAATTACTTGAAAAGGAAACCAATTAGACGACATTTTTTTCTTATTGATTTCCTCATAGACTTTTCTTATTTTATCTGCATTGTCCAAGGCAAATTTAATCGCTTTATCATAAACGCCCTTTTTATATTCTTCGCTTGTTTTATATATTTCCGCCTCAACATTCAGCTTTTTAAATAGTTGAACCATTTTCTTGCTGAAATAATCCCCAAAAGAGCCATCTCCGTCGGGTGATGGCGCAATAAAAATTGGCACTCCCATATATTCTTGGTGGGATTTTCGTAAACCGGGAGGAAGTCCATCGATTGGATCAAAGTCATCGAAGCCAAAAGTGTATTTTACATCTGCTTTTTTCTGTTTTAAAACTTTATATAAAACATCGTGGATAATTGGCCCTTTCATCCCTCCCATATGTACCATCCCGGAAGGAGTCCAGGCATCATTAATCCATTCTTTGCCTTTTCGATTTATTAAAATTTCGTCGGCCCAAAACATAAGCTCATTATACAATCTTTATATTAAAAAAGCAGCAAAAAGAGGTAATTAATTAACCGAAACGATCGTGTAAGTAACTTTTCCCGCTGGAGCTTCAACTTCTACCTTTTCTCCAACTCTTTTTCCGATTAGAGCTTTTCCAAGCGGAGACTCGTGGGAAATTTTCTTTGCGGTAGGATCAGCTTCCCATTCTCCTACAACCATAAAATCTTCTTTTTTACCCTTTACATTTAGAGTAACCGATGATCCAAGTTTTATAATATGATTAAGGCTTTTCCCGTTATGAATTATCTCAACTTGTTTTAAAAGTTCTTCTAATTCATCTATTCTTCCGTCAATAAAAGAAAGTTCTTCTCTTGCAGCAACGTATTCCGCGTTTTCCGACAAATCACCCATGCTTCTTGCTTGTGAAACGCGATCTAGAACATCCGGTCTTTTGCTTTTGACCAACTCTTCATATTCTTTTTTTAATTCGTCAAGACCTTCTTTTGTGAGATAAATTTTCTTACTATCCATAATTTGGTTCTAAAAAAAGCCCTCAATATAACTGAGGACTAATAAAAATGAATTCAGAGGAAATGATATCGGAAAACGAAATCTTTGTCAATAACCTCTAGTAGTCAATACTCCAGGCTTATTTAAGTTGATACATATTTACTACCTGTGGCGCAAGGTCATTTGGATGAAAAGCTATAAAGTTCTTGGTCACGATTTCTTTTGTCAGATGTTTTTTTATAAGTCTCATTTGAAAATGACACGAAGGATTTTCCATTATGCTTAGCAATTTTGGTCCTATAATTGCTCTTTTCTCATTGTGTAGGAATTTATGTTCCCGTTTCAGATAGTCTAAGCTGTTTGGTAAAAATTTTTCAACCCATTTATTTTTTTTAATAAATTTCCAATATACTTGACCTCTTTGAAAAAGCGGAATCATTTGGGAAATTTCCCTTGAAATATATAAATTTTGCTTATCCTGATTTAGTCCCAAGGAGTCTTCGGCTAGAAACATATTTAAACAAAACTTATCTTCAAAACACTTTTCTCCTCTTTTCCTATAAACTCTGAGTATTTTAAGAAATGAAATCATTATAAATCTGGTTATCCAAAGCGTGTTTTTGGAAGTAATAATAAAAAGGTCAATATCGTCCTTTTTTTCCGCATTTTTTACCGATACCGACCCACTTATTCCAATTAAGAGGACTGAGGGAATTTTTGACAAAAATCTAGAGATTTTTTTTGCTTTTTCGATCTTTTTTAAACTTTCCTTTTCCCTTCTTTTTCTTAGTTTAAAAATTTCTTCTCTTCCTTTTACGCAATAGAGGCCTTTAGAAAAAGTTAGTCGTTTTGATATCCTAAGCAGTATTTTTAAATTCTTGAGTTTTATTTTTTCTATTAGAAATTTATGGATCTCTTTTTGAGTTAAGGGATAATTAAATATATCACTATATTTAAGAGTTTTTAAAACCGCGTCCTCGTTACTTACCATATTGTTGCAAAACCTGCACAAATCCTTTAGATAAGGTATCAGCTGCCGAGTCAGGTGAAGTGTTATTTAAAATTGAGTCAATTGCAGTATTTAAGTAGCTGTCCAAATCATCATTTAATCCCTTATCATAAGTGCTATCAACAAAATACGTAGAAGTCGCATTTGGCGCTTGAGCAACAAAAGGATAAACGGCTTGATTATCTTTTAAAGTATCCGCAAGATCTACTCTTGCATATGGTTCTCCGAAAAGCCGGGTCTTTGATTCTTCAGAATATAATTTCTGTTCTGTCTCTTTTTGCGCTAAATACTTCATAAATAATAACGCTTCTTTTTGATGCTTACTTTTAACAGAAACTCCCTCGACCCAATAGCTTGCGATTGTTAAATCTCTTCCTGCAAGTTTTGGAACCCTGACTATTTTGAAATTAAGATTGGGGTTTAAAGCTTTAATCGTAAAGTAATCCCAAGAATATCCAAAGTACATTGCCAAATTCCCCTTTGAAAAGGCAAGAATAGATGAATCTTGATTTTTATCCCATATTTGCCCGTCTCCTTGAGCGTAAGAAGTGTAGTATTGCAAGGCCTGGCTTAAGTTTACCGGATTTGATTGGATATTTTTTAAGTCAACGCCGTTTTGGGCAAAAAGAATAGACATAATATCGGGCGCGTGGGTAATATTGTTTGAAGTTCCAAGAGCTGCTCCTGCCGTTTTTATTTTCCCGGAAGAATCTTTTACCGTCAATGCCGCAGCGACGTTTGGAAAGTCTTCCCAATTTTCAGGCGGGTTTACCCCCGCATCTTTAAACAAATCGGTATTTATATAAAGAGCAATAGTATCGATCTCAAGGGGAATCCCGTAAATTGCTCCGTTTTTAACTAAATCCTGCTGGGCTACCGGATAAAACCAGTTTTTAAAATCCGCGGGAGAAATAGTGTCGGTTGGTAAAGGTAAAAGATAAGATGAAAGCATTACCGGCCAGGTATTATGATACCTAAAAATATCAGGACCCGTACCGTTATTAATCCTGCTCGTTAGTTTTTCTCTGTATTGATTGGGATCTTGCTTTGTGTAATTTACAGTAATGTTTGGATTAGCCCTTTCAAAATCCGAAATAGTAGAACTCATTACCCTGCTATCTTCCCACAAACCCCAGTACTCAAGTGTTACTTTTTGATTCTTACCGGTTTGAAATTTTGGAATGATTGAATAAATCGCAAAGGCGATTAATCCCACTACGATAAGACCTATTAGTAAAGCCATGATCTTTTTAAAACCAATTCCTTTTTTCGGAGAATTCAAATCCTCGGGAGGCGGAGTCGCTACCGCAGTTGGTGCCTGCGGAGGAGGAGAAGGAGGAACTATTGCTGCTTGTGATTGAAATTGAGGGTTTGCTTGTAGTCCGGACACAGACCCGCCAGGCTGAGGAGAAATCGGCTCGGTCGGAGGCTGATTTTGTAAACCCTTAAAAATAGTGTTTTCATCCATATCTATAGTATAATACCTTGTATACCAGGTCTTCAAATGCATTTTAATGTAATTAAAAAAGTCAAAAAGAAACATTTTTTTCATATTGTAAGATGTATTTTTTGGTTTCTAGTAGGAGCAATCCTTGCGATTTTTTTAATCGTAAATCTTACTTTTTTTATATTTCAAAAGGTTTACTCAAATGAAGTTTATCCTGGAGTAATAATAGACGGCACCGATTTTGGAGGGCAAACCGAGCTGGAAGTACAAAATTATTTTACTGAAAAAAATAATAAATTAAAAAAAACTTATTTTGTTTTTACAAGTGAAAATGAAATCGCATCGATTTCCGCAAAATCAATCAATCTTGGTTACAATGATAATTTAATCGCCGATCAGGCATTTAGTGTAGGCAGATCTGACAGTGTAATTTCAAATATTAGTTTAATTATCCAGGCTTATTTAAATGGCATCTATCTTCCTCCTTCCTATACTTTTTCGGGAGACAAATTAATCAATTTTCTTTTACCGCAGACGTCAGAAATAGAAAAAAAACCTGTAAATGCCGTATTTACATTTGAAAACGGCAGAGTCACCGAATTTAAACCGTCAGAAAACGGTCAAACGGTTGATGTAGATAAATTAAAAAATATCATTTCTGCAAAAGCTCCTGTTATTGTAGCTTCCGCAAAAGCGGAGAACATAGTAATTAATCTTCCGATTAAAATATTAAAACCCGCTATTACAACCGACAATGTAAACAACTTAGGAATTAGAGAACTTATAAGTACTGGAACATCTCTGTTTCAGGACTCAATTCCCGGCAGAATCTTTAATGTAACCTTAGCGGCCTCAAGACTAAACGGAATTTTAGTAAAACCGGGAGAGGTTTTTTCTTTTAATAATGCTCTTGGTGATGTTTCTGCTTTTACGGGGTATAAGCAAGCATACGTAATCGAAAACGGACGAACCGTTTTGGGTGACGGCGGCGGAGTTTGCCAGGTTTCAACTACTCTTTTCAGGGCAATTTTAAATGCGGGATTACCGGTAATTGAAAGGACTGCTCATGCATATAGGGTTGGTTATTACGAAGAAGACTCTCCTCCGGGATTTGACGCGACAGTTTTTTCTCCCTCTCCTGACTTAAAATTTAAAAATGACACGGGAAACTATATTCTAATTCAGACCGTGGTAGACCCCGATATTTTGCGATTAACTTTTTATCTATACGGAACAAAAGACGGTAGGCAGGTATCAATTTCAACGCCTGTTATTCTTAATCAAACTCCCCCTCCACCCACTCTTTATCAGGATGATCCAACCCTCCCAATAGGACAACTTAAGCAGGTAGATTTTTCTGCTTGGGGAGCGAATGTTTATTTTACAAGACAAGTTGTTAAAAACGGAAAGACAATAATTTCCGAGAGATTTGATTCAAATTACCGCCCTTGGCAGGCAATATTTTTAAGAGGCACAAAACAATGAGTAAAATCCTAACGGAAGAACAAGCTTTTAAAACTAGCAAGTCTTTTAAAGACAAAGGATTTAAAATCGTACTTGTTGGAGGATGTTTTGACCTTTTACATACCGGACATATTCGGTTTCTAAAAACGGCAAAAAAATACGGAATACTGTTTGTTCTTTTAGAAAGTGACCACACCGTTAAAAAACTTAAAGGGAAAAACCGTCCGCTAAATTCCCAAGCTGAGAGGGCTGAAATCTTGTCTTCGATTTCTTTTGTAGATTATGTTGTTAAATTAAAAGGGATTAAAAGCAATGATGACTATGATAAACTAGTCCTTCAGATAGAACCTGACTTAATTGTTATCACAAAGGGTGACGCGGCTAAAGCATATAAGGAAAAACAGGCTAAATTAATAAATGCGCGCGTTGTTGAAACAATGGAAAGAATAAAGGATAAATCAAGCAGTAATTTAGGTAAATTAATTAATGAAATTTAATATGAATACTAATAAAGTAATTTCCATTCTTATAGCAATTTTCGTTATAGCTATTATTGCTTACCTTTTATCGAGATTTTTTATGAACAATTTTTTGCTTTCAAACAAAACCCCAACTGCAATTATTGACAATCATCAATTTCAACTGTTAATTACAATAACCACTCTGGATAAAGAAGTAGGTTTATCAAAATATAAAAGCATACCTTTAAATCAAGGAATGATATTTTCTTTCGGAGCAGCCGACTATTATCCTTTTTGGATGAAAAATATGACATTTGCAATCGATATTATTTATTTAAAAAACAATAAAATTGTAAGCATATTTCAAAATGTAAAACCTCCAGGCTCTTCTTCCGAAAGCCCTCCTATCTATCGACCCAGCCAGCCGGCAGATACGGTTTTAGAGATAAATGCAGGATTATCAAAAAAATATAATTTTAAAAACGGAGACCAAATAAAATATGAAAATTTTAGCGATTGAGACCTCCTGCGACGAAACGTCTGCTTCGATTGTTGAGAAAACAGAAGAAAAAAATCATCTTAATCTTTTGTCTAATGTCATCTCTTCTTCTCTTCCTCTCCATGCAGAAACGGGAGGAATTATTCCCGAAGTTGCAGCAAGAGAACAGCTAAAATTAATTATTCCAGCAATTGATCTTGCCTTAAAGGATGCAAAAATAAAATCTATAGAAGACGAGATTGATGCAATTGCCGTAACTATTGGACCTGGATTAATCGGATCGCTTCTTGTTGGAGTCGAAACCGCCAAAACTTTATCTTTAGTTTTTAAAAAACCTTTGATTCCTGTTAATCACCTTTTTGGACATATTTATGCTAATTTTATAAATCAAGAAAAGAAAATTAATTTGCCGGCAATCGTTTTGGTTGTTTCAGGAGGACATACCGATTTACTGTTAATGAAAAACCATAAAAATTTTAAATGGCTCGGCGGAACCAGAGACGATGCGGCGGGAGAAGCTTTTGACAAAATCGGGAGACTTTTAAACCTTAATTATCCCGGCGGACCCGAGATTGAAAAAGCGGCAAAAGATGGAAATGAAAAAGCTTTTAATTTTCCCCGACCAATGATTGGCTTAAACAATTTTGATTTTAGTTTTAGCGGTTTAAAAACCGCTGTTCTTAGAGAAACTCTAAAAACAAAGCTTGATAAAAAACAAGTTGCCAATATTTCTGCTTCCGTACAAAAAGCAATAATCGATGTTTTAATAAAAAAAACTTTTAAAGCCGCTGACAAATATAACGTTAAAAGTATTCTTTTGTCCGGTGGAGTTTGCTCCAATCAAGAATTAAGGGATGAATTTGAGAAAAAAGCAAAAAGTTTAAATTTTGAACTATTCATTCCTCCAAAAAATCTCTGCACGGATAATGCGGCAATGATTGCAGCAGCAGCTTATTATTCAGGAAAGCAGACTTCTTTTGAAAAATTAGATACGGTTCCCGATTTATACTTTGATTAATTTCTAAATTAATGGTATAAAATAATCCATGCTTGAACTTGCTGCCCTAATTTTAATTCTCTTATTTATTGCCGGTTTTTACATTCTTAATAAGAAAATATCTTCGATTAATAAATCAGGCCAAGACCAAAGTTTAATCGAGTGGCTAAAGACTATGCAAAACTCCTTGGATTCTTCAACTGTTAATATGGTTAAAACCCTTCAGGAAAATTCAAAACAGCTAAACGAGCGTTTAGATAAAGCAGCTCTGGCAGTTAGAGACGTTGAAAAAGAAGTCGGAAAAATGAGTGAAATTGGTCGAAGCATGCGAGAACTTCAGGATTTTTTAAAAAGCCCAAAACTTAGAGGAAATATTGGGGAACAGGTACTAAAAGATATGATCTCTCAAATGTTTCCTAAAAAAAGTTTCTTTCTGCAGTACACATTTAAATCGGGGGAAAAGGTTGATGCCGCAATAAAAACAGATGCCGGAATTTTACCGATTGACTCCAAATTTCCAATGGAAAATTTTCAAAAAATGGTAAAAGCGGAAGATAAAAAAGAAAAAGAGCTAGCGGAAAAAGAATTTATAAAAGATGTTAAAAAGCACATTCTTGCAATTTCAAGTAAATACATTTTACCCGCGGAAGGAACTATGGATTTTGCACTGATGTATCTTCCGAGTGAATCGGTTTATTACGAAGTAGTTAATCTTTCTGAACTTATGGATTATGCAAGAGAATCACGCGTTTATCCTGTTTCTCCTTCCACTCTTTATGCGCATCTTCAAACAATCCTACTTTCTTTTGAAGGGAAAAGGATCGAAAGCACTTCCCGCGAAATATTTAACGTCTTAAGAAGCTTGCAAATTGATTATAAAAAAGTTAACGAAAGTATGTTGGTTTTAGGAAAACATATTACAAATGCCGCTTCTCAGTTTAACAATGTGACTCTTGGGTTTTCTTCTCTTGGAGAAAAAATTCACGCAACTAGACAGCTGGAAGAAAAAGTCGGCAAGTCCTAAATTAATCTGCTAAAATAATCCAGAATGAAAGATCTCTCCCATCTTAACAAAGAACAACAGCAAGCAGTCAAACACAACGCAGGACCTCTTTTAATAATCGCCGGGGCAGGAACCGGAAAAACCACAGTTGTAACCGAAAGAATAAAGCATTTGATACTTAAAAGAAACGTAAAACCCTCTGAGATTTTGGCTTTGACTTTTACCGAAAAAGCCGCCGCAGAAATGGAAGAAAGAGTGGACAAAACAATGCCTTACGGATATACGCAGATGTGGATTTCTACTTTCCACTCTTTTTGCGACAGAATTTTGCGCCAGGAAGCAATTCACATTGGACTAAATTCTTCTTATAAATTAATGACCGAAGCGGAAAGCATTCTCTTTTTAAGGAAAAATCTTTTTAAATTTAACTTAAACTATTTTAGGCCTTTGGGAAATCCAAACAAATTTTTGGATGCGTTGCTTAATCATTTCAGCAGGCTTAAAGACGAAGACGTATCACCCGATCAATATATTAAATGGGCTCAAACTCAAAAATCAAAACTCAAAAATCAAAAAGATGAAAAAGAGAATATTGAAAAGAACTTAGAGCTAGCGAATACATATAAGGCCTACGAAGAATTGAAAACAAAAGAAGGAGTAATGGATTTTTCAGATTTAATAAGTAACGTCTTAAAACTTTTTAGAACCAGAAAAAATATTTTAAAACAATATCAGTCGCAGTTTAAATTTATTTTAGTGGATGAATTTCAGGATACCAATTATTCGCAAAACGAGTTAGCCATTCTACTTTCGGGACTGGAAAAAAATATTACGGTTGTCGGAGATGATGATCAATCTATTTATAGATTTAGAGGAAGCTCGATTTCCAATATTATCCAGTTTAAAAAAAGATTTCCAAAAACAAAAATAATTACTTTAATAAAAAATTACCGCTCGACTAAAGAAATTTTAGATAAATCTTACAAACTTATTCAGAACAATAATCCCGATCGATTGGAAGTAAGGGAAAAAGTAAATAAAAAATTGATTTCCGAACGAACAATAAAAGGAAAACCAATTGAGTTTATTTTTAGGCAAAGAGTGGAAGACGAAGCCGAAGATACGGCAAAAAAAATTAAAGAGCTTTGTCAAAAAGAGGGTTTTAAATACAAAGACATCGCAATTCTAATTAGAGCAAACGATCATTCTCAACCTTTTATAAGAGCTTTTGAAAGACAGGCAATTCCTTTCCAGTTTTTAGGTCCGGGAAGATTGTTTCATCAGGAAGAGATAAAAGATTTAATTGCTTACCTTAAAGTTCTTTATAATTTTGAAGATTCAACCGCTTTATACAGAGTTTTAACAATGAAGATTTTTAATCTTGACAGCATTGAAATAGCTACTCTTTTAAATCTGGCAAAAAGAAAAAATTACAGTTTGTTTGGAGCTATGGAAAATGTAAATGAAACTTTCCTAAAGGAAGAAACTAAAGAGAAAATTAAAAAAATAGCAAAAATGATTAAAACACATCTGTCTTTAGTACCAAAAGAAAATGCTGGACAAATACTTTATTATTTTTTAAATGATACCGGAATTTTAAAAAAATTAGTAAATACCAAAACTATAAAAGATGAAATGGCTGCAAAAAATATCGCTAAGTTTTTTGACAAATTAAGAACGTATGAAGTAGATCACGATTCAGCTTCTGTTTTTGAGGTTGTAGATTGGATTGATTTATCCATGCAGGTCGGAGAAAGTCCTTTAGCTGCAGATATCGATTGGACCGAAAACGATGCCGTTAATATTTTAACTGTGCATTCAGCTAAAGGTCTTGAGTTTCCGATTGTCTTTCTAGTTAATTTGGTCAGTCAAAGATTTCCAACCAGAGAAAGAAGAGAAACAATTCCAATTCCCGCAAATTTTATTAAAGAAATTTTACCTGTAGGAGATTTTCACCTGGAGGAAGAAAGACGTTTATTTTATGTCGGTATGACAAGAGCAAAAGATTTGCTTTTTATGACGGCCGCAAATTTTTACGGCGAAGGGAAAAGAGACCGAAAGGTATCCCCTTTTGTTTATGAAACCTTGGGAGAAGAATTAGTTAAGAAAATCACTGAAAAAAATGTAGAAACCGAAGAACAATTAAGCTTTTTTAGCTTTAATAAATCTACTAATCTTCCTGAGAAAGCTCATTATAAAATAACTCCGGTGACGTACCTTTCTTATTCTCAAATTCAGACTTTTGACATTTGTCCTCTCCATTACAAATTAAAATACATATTAAAAATTCCTACCCCTCAAACATCTGCCCAAAGCTTTGGAACAACTATTCATAGTACTCTACGGGATTTTTACCAAAGTTGTATAACAGGAAAGATTTTGGATAAAAAAGGATTTTTTAAATTACTTGATAAAAATTGGATCAATGAAGGATATGGGAGTAAGGAACATGAGAAAAAAGCATACGAGAAAGCTACGGGAATTTTACAAAATTATTTAGATAATGTCTTTGACAAGAAAAAACTTCCCGTAGTTTTAGAATATCCATTTAATTTTATGATTAATAATTTAAAAGTTGGCGGAAGGATCGATAGAGTAGATTTAATAGAAGACAATAAAATCGAGGTTATTGATTATAAAACAGGAAGTAATGTTCCTGACGAAAAAAAATTAGCAAAAGATATGCAGCTAACCGTCTACGCCCTAGCTGCTACCGAAGTTAAAGAAAAATACTTAGGTAAAAAGCCCGAGGAAATTTTGCTGTCTTTATATTATCTTGAAGCAGGTAAGAAACTGACAACCACAAGAACCAAAGAACAACTGGAGGAAGCAAAGTTAGAAATTCTAAAAAAAGCAGATGAGATTTCAAAAAGTGACTTTAAATGTAGTGGAAACGCTTTATGCCTAAACTGCGAATATAAGCTCCTCTGCTCTGCAAAAGCTTGATAGTTTTGCTATAATACAGTCTGTTCTAGGAAGATAGTTGCTACTCCCGATTCAATCGGGAGAGGAAAGTCCAGACAGGTGTAAAGCCGGGGATGGAGCATAAGCTCCGACTAGCAATAGCTGGTTTCTAGACGCTTTACCCACATACGGCGTTTAGAACAGATCCTGAATTAACAGGATTTGAGAGCAACAGAGACGAGTGGGAGTGAAACGGGCAATCCTACCTGCTGCAACCTCCGAATTGTGCGATTATTCCGATGAAAATCGGGATTGAGACCTGCTTTACGGAAGCACAAAAGTTTGAGGGCATTCCGGCAAAACCGGGACAGAAGTGACCAAACATCACACTGAGATAGATTGCAGCTAATACAGAATCTGGCTTATTGTCTTCCTAGAACTTTTTTATTTCCTGAGTTATTTTGGTTAATTTTATCAAGCGAAAAAGTTAATAAAATCTTAATTACCGCCGCAATTGGAACAGCCATAATCAATCCCAAAACTCCCAACAGATGCCCCCCAGCAATAACTGCGAACAAAATTATCAGCGGATGTAAATCCGCAATTTTACTCATTACTTTGGGAATTACAAAATAATCCTCAAGTTCTCTTACCACAAAATAAATTATCACTACGATTATTCCTGCTTGGAAAGGTAAAATACTAAAATTAGAAACGCCCGAGATAAGAGTAACCAAAGTGGCAACCGCTCCGGCCACAACCGGTCCGATTATTGGAATAATTTCTGCAAAACCTGAAAAAACCGCCAAAACTAAAGCAAATTTCACACCAAGTATTGATAATGCAATAAATAATACCAAGGACACTAATACGACAAGGAGAATTTGTCCTCTTAAGTAACTTCCAAAAACTTTATTAACACGCCTGAATAAGATTTCCACATCTACTCTGAAATCGTTGGGTACAAAATTTAAGATTTTGTCAAAAATTGTATCTCCTTCTTTAAGAAAATAAAATCCTGCAACAAGAAAAATAAAAAAACTCACAATTCTTGAAATAGCTTGAGGAAACAGGGTAAAAAGATAAGCGGGAGAAAATATTTTTGATTTTTCTAAGGAAACTAAAGCATCATAAGCAGTTGGCCTTATGTAATCCGGTAAAGTATTTATTTGTACCCTAGCCCCTTTTACCAACGTAGTTATATATAACCTGAGTTCCGATGATTCCTCTATTATTCTTCTTACAAAGATAAGACCAAGAAATACAATGATAGCAACAAGAAAAAGATAAATTATTAAAATCGATATTGTTCTTGGAAGTTTTACCTTGTGAGTAAAAAAATTAACAAGAGGATTAAAAACGTAAGCAAATATTGCAGCTAGTACGAAAGGTGTTAAAATTGCTCTCTCGACATACAGAAACCAAATTGCCAAAAGCGTAAGGCCTATAAAAAATAACGTTCTAAGACGGACTGTCATATCTAGATTATATCAAATCCATCCTTAAAATTTATCTTACAGCCTTTTTTAGAGTTTTCCCGGGAGTAAAACAAGGCGCTTTTCTTGCAACGATTGTAATTCTTTCTCCCGTTTTTGGATTTCTTCCCAACCTTTCCGCTCTTTTGCGAACAGAAAATGTTCCAAAGCCGGTAATAACAACCTTTTCCCCTCTCTTTAATGAATCTTTAATTCCGACCAACATCGAAGAGACAGCTTCCCTTGATGCTTTGTTGGTTAAATTGGCTTTTTTTGCAACCAAAGCGATTAAATCTTTTTTTGTCAAATTGTTCACCTCCCCTCTTTATTTAGGTCTAAAATACAATGAAAACTTATTGGTTGTCAAGTAGTCAATATTAAAATTTTGTGGAATTTTAGTTAGTTTAGGCTTTCCGAAGAAACCGCCCTAAATTCTCTAATTGCAGTAACTTTAACTTCTCCCGGAATAGTAAGAGCTCTTGTAATTTCATCTCTTATTTTTGCTGCAGTAACTGTAGTTTGTGAGTCATCTAACATCCCTGGATTTATAATTACTCTTAATTCTCTTCCCGCTTCAAAAGCGTAAGCATCTTCAACACCTTCATATTTTTTTGCAATTTCTTCCATTTCTTTTAATCTTTTTGCATATTCCTCTACGTCTTCATATCTTGCTCCTGGTCTTGCGCCGGATATTGCATCCGCAATATATACAACAAGTGATTCAATTGAAGAAAAAGGTTTGTCTTCGTGATGTTCTAAAACTGTATTTACTATTGATTCGGGCATATTAAATTTTTTTAGAAATTCGGCACCAAGTTTTACGTGATTTCCTTCTCCTTCTAAAACTTTCCCGATATCATGAAACAAACATCCAAGTCTAACAACATTTGCGTCTGCTCCTATTTCTTGAGCTATGTGAACTCCAATTCTTGTTTCTTCTATTGTGTGGGCTACTAAATTTTGTCCATATGAGGTCCTAAACTTAAATCGACCTAAAACCGCCAACATTTCAGTCGGAAGATTAAATACGCCGACTTCATGCGCCAAGCTTTCTCCTTCATCAAACATCACTTTTTCAACCTCTTTTTTTGTCTCATTAACTAATTCTTCTATCCTAAATGGTTGAATTCTTGTGTCTTTAATCAGCTTTTCAAGTGACCTTCTGGCAATCTCGCGCCTAACAGGATCAAAACTGGAAAGTCTAATTACGCCCTCTTCATCAAGGTCAACGTCTACTCCTGTTGCCTGCTCAAAAGCTCTAATATTGCGTCCTTCTTTTCCGATAATTCTGCCCTTTAAATCTTCATCCTGAATCTTTACGGTTGAGACAGTATATTCTGCAATGTAATTTAACGCGCCGTGACGCATAGAATCTACTAAAATTTCCTGGCCTTTTTTATCCGCGGTTTTTTTAGCAAGCTCTTCTCTTTCCCTAATTATTCTTGCAACTACTGCAGATTCTTTCTCTTCGGTTTCTCTTATTAATTCTTTTTTTGCTTCCTCTGTGGTTAATCCCGAAACTTGAGCAAGCTTTTGCCTATATTTTTCTTTTGAATCGTCAAGCTCGATCTTTTCTTTTTCGAGTCTTTCTTTTTCTTTTTCGAGTCTTTCTTCCTTTTCGAGAAGTTTTTCCTCAAGTTTTACTAAATCTTGATTTGGTGCCATATTATTTGGAGACAATAAGAGATACGGGCGAATTAATCGCCGTCGTCAAAGGAGAATGTGTAATTAGTTTTACTCATAGGTCTCTCTGACTAATCTACTGTCTTCTTTAAGTATTATACAATTTAAAGGGAAGTAGGTCAACCAATTGTACGAGATGAGGACATCGGTAAGAGTTGACTATTAATATATCCTAATGGAGTTTGATAATCAAGAGCTTGGTGAGGGCGGATTGAATTGTATTCAATTAGCCATTCTGTAAGTCTTTGATT
>Ga0182027_10000358_pt1 | contig 79147 bp, 65 predicted proteins | sample 712E1DmetaG_FD_121300 | JGI IMG/M metagenome (GOLD analysis project Ga0182027, IMG submission 121300) | Permafrost microbial communities from Stordalen Mire, Sweden - 712E1D metaG (Illumina Assembly) | ecosystem: Environmental > Terrestrial > Soil > Wetlands > Permafrost | place: Sweden...
CTCAAGGAAGACCCGGCGACAAAAGACATTCCCATTGTCATGATCACCGGCATCAAAAAGGCAAAGGGCCTCCCCTTTTCTTTCGAACCGGACGAGGATTGGCTTCCTGTCAAGGCGGTGCTGGAAAAGCCGGTGAAACCCGAGGCGCTACTCGCAGCGATCAAGGAAGCGATGGCCGTCGCGGTCAAATAATTTGAGAGGTGAGTTGGATCCGCCACAATTAAAGATTCCGGCCGCACCAGATTTTGGGTGCGGCCGGGATCTTTTTTTTATTCTTTTTCATGCATAAAGGACTATTTTTGGAGTATAATTACTGATACGGGGTGGAAATTTTTACGGGCGAATTGAAGACCTGGAAAGAGGGGGGAATTCCATGACCTGGAAGCACTGGATAATCGGAACTGCACTCTGCATGATGATGGCAGTATCTTCGAATGCTGCTGATAATTTCCCCTATACACAGGTTCCCCCTGGCGGACTCAAGCCTGCGCAATGTCCGATGTTCGTGCTTTTCGCGTTCGATGACAATTGCTATGCCGACGGATTGGTCTGGATAAGGGACCTGCTCAAAGATGTGAAAAATGCTGACGGCAGCGCGGCACGTGCCACGTTTATGCTTATTGGAAGCTGCGGCCAAGATGACCCGGGTGTGCTGGCCGCGTGGAACAACCTGTATCAGGACGGGCACGAGATCGGAAATCATTCCTGGGACCACCCTGAAGGCGCAGGGTTGTCCGAGCAAGACTGGAGCACGGAAATTTCCAAGACCAATGACTTTCTCGAGACAAACCTGGGAATCAGCGCAAGCCAGATCAGAGGCTTTCGAACACCCTATCTCCAGTACAGTCCCAATACCATGCAGGCTGTTGTTGCCAACGGTCTCAAATATGATTGCAGCATCGAATTCGGGTATAACGGCTGGCAGCCCGACGTAGGAGATCCTGACTATCCTCCTGCGACAACCGGGGTTTGGTGGAATTCGATGCAAAGCTCCAGGACGTTCAAAAAGCTTTTCTGGCCCTATACGCTTGACAAAGGTTCTCCTCCTGGAAATTCGGCGGCAGGCAATCCCACGATTGCGGGTTTGTGGGAAGTTCCGGTTTACACGTGGCTCCGGTCGGACACCATGGCCGGCGTAGTCACTGGGTTTGATTTCAATCTCTGGACAACGGCGTCAAGAGCAACGTTCGCGGCGACGCTGAAAATGAATTTCGATTTGCGCTATGCCGGAAACCGCTCTCCCCTGTTGATCAGCGCTCATACCGATTACTATTCCGTAGGCAACGCGGACGCCGAAGAGGCGTTTCCAAACGCGCATTACCTTGACAGACGCGGTGCTATCGAAGACATTTTAGCCTATGTGCGGCAATTTCCTGAAACGCGCATCGTCCCGATTTCCAACATGATTTCGTGGATGAAGAATCCGACGCCGGTCGGTACGACAGCGGTCATTCAGAAAGTTGCCGGCGGAGCCGCCCATCTCACAAAGTACGGCATTCTATCGATTACCCGAGACCGGGCTGAATTCTCGCTCGCCAAAAATGGCGTTTGCTCTTTTTCCATCATGTCATTGCAGGGCCGGGTGATTGAGCGCCATACCGGATACCGAGATGCCTCCACCAGCGCGTCATTTCCGATCAGGAAAGCGCTCTCCTCAGGCGCATATCTTTTCTGTTTGAATAACGAATCGGGAATCGTTCTGCAGAAGACTGTGGAGATACGATAATTTCGCGTCGACTGTCCTACCACTAATACAGAGTCCCGCGCCATTTTGGGCGGGACTCTTTTGTTTCGCCAAATCATCACGCGCTCTTGTCTGTATTTCGGCCCCTGAGCCAGTCGAAGGGCAACTTTCTAACTCTTTGCTTTTCCGCTCCCCGCCCCCTCCCGGCCATTTATCCCAAACCCATTGGCAACTACCCTGCGGATAATTGCAATATATTAGTTTAGAGTGTAGAAAATGCCGAAAGTGGAGGAAAAGGAAGTTATAATGTCAGAACTGCCGGAAAAGGTAAAAAATGCAGTGAGGCAAATCGAGCCTTCCGCAGAAATCATTCTCTACGGTTCGCGTGCGCGCAATGATTTCCGGGAATACTCTGACTGGGATTTTCTGGTGCTTGTAGATGGTGAGGTGGATACAGCACGTGTAGACCGAGTTCGGCATTTGCTGTTTGACATCGAACTGGACACCGGCGAGGTAATCAGCTCTATCGTCAAGAATCGCCAAATGTGGAATAGTCCCGAGTACTCTGTTGTGCCGCTGCACAGGAATGTTGAGCGTGAGGGAATCCTATTGTGAAGGAAAAGCCCGGCGATCTGGTGCAACACCTTCTGTCGCGTTCGCGCGAATCCCTTGAGGAAGCAAGAATTCTCGCAGATTCCGGTCATTGGAACACCTGCATGAGCCGCCTTTACTATTCCTGCTTTTATGCCGCTTCAGCATTACTCGAAACAAACGATCTCTCATCCGCAAAACATTCGGGTGTCCGGTCGCTTTTCAATAATCATTTTGCAAGAACAGAGGTGGTCCAAAAGGAAGTCTCTGCGATCTATAATAGCCTATTCGACCGAAGACAGGAAAGCGACTATGGTCCTTTTTTTGTATTCGAAGAGGCCGACGTAAAACCCTGGTTTGGTGAAGTAGCCTTGTTTGTAAACGCCATATCTGAGCTCGTCAATCAAAACACTAAGAAGGCCTAAGCAACAAGCCACTGCAGTGCATTTCTCCTCAAGCCCTGAATCCCTTCGTCCATTCCTATCGGCCCCTGAGCCAGTCGAAGGGCAACTTCTCGACTCCTCAACTTTCTCTTTTGCCCGTAACCCATGCCATTGCGTGGAACCCCCTTCTATTATTTGTTGCCTCGGTCAAGGCGCACAACCTTGTTTATTATCGAAGTTGTCAGGTGCGTCCAATTGTGATGAAGGACGAACAAGGTTCCGACAATGCCGGCTTTGGGGAAGCATGACGAACCAAAGTGCAACACTGGAAGATATGTCACTTGATAGGCGAATCGGGTTCTGCATGGCCGGAGTTAGCGGTTCGCTTCGCCAATAAACCGGCACATTGGATTGATAGCCGGCGTGGGTTTAGACAGTTGATATTTAAGATTATTCTTGAAGAATGGCGCGCAAGAAAAGTCAAAATATGCCGTCCAGCAGGGCGGCAAATATTTACTGAAAAAGGAGGTGTTTAAATGAAACAAGTAACATGTGTGGGATTTTACGGAAATCAAAAGCCAAATGAATTTGTTGATCTCCTAAAATTTCTTCAGTCCGCCATAATGAATAGTCCGTTGAGAAATGATTTTAGGCCGTATGACTTAAGGCAAATTCACGGCACAATAATTGGCATGGAGAAGATAATTGGATTTAGGAATTTTGCGAATTTAAATAATTGGGATATAAACAACAATTTAATCAATATGAAATTTGATCAATTTATTCAAATTATAAAAAATTTGACTTTCCCAATAGAAATTAAATTCGGTGGCTTCAAGGAGAACTATAGTGACTTTCTATCTTGTCCGAATTCGAAGTTGCCACAAAAAGAGCCCTACTTCAGATCCTTTTCGATAAATATTAGAATGGGCAAGGCAATTTTAATAGGTTGGCCACATCATAACAATGATTTTGTTAACAATAAGAAACTGTTACATTTGCGTAATGAGATGAAATCTAAGGCAAATATTGTTCATAAATATGACAATTGGGAAGATAATGATTTTTTTGTTGTTTTAGGGGATTTTTCTAACAAATCCTATTGGCTTGCTGAAAATAATTCATCTGAAATCGAATCATTGAATACATCGATTAGAAATAGAATGTCTGAATTAAATAACTCCAAGGGTGTTGATATTAGCCTTAATTTAAATGACATTTATTTAGTCCAATATCAAAATGAGACATTAGAATTGCAAAGTTCTGAAGCATTCAATTTACTAAATTACAATTTCGATTTAAATATTGACAATATATACTCTTAATATTTACTAATAGGCTTGAAAACTACATCAGTTGTCTTATTAATTCGCACATGAATGTGCGAGAAAAGAGCGCGCCATGAATTCAGGATTCCCGAAGAACACGCCGGAAAAGAACATTGCGGCAGGTGCCGCCGAGCTGGCATCCGGCGCTACCAAACAAATGGAAAAAAGTCGTCATGCGGGTGAGCAAAAATCAACGGAGGGTTCCGGCGAAGCCGGAACCCTCTTAGAACAGCACAACACTTCTAATCGGCGATCTTCATCGTAATCGTTCCTGCGCTCCCTGGCGTTTGCGATGAGATATAGATAAGAACGTACACCCCCTGGTCGGTCCTGGCGATGAAAACGTCACCCTGGGCGCACAAGGCGTACGGGGTCGGGCCGGTGGGATCGGTCCAGAGCGCAGCGATTTGCGACTTCGTGTAGACAGTGTCAAAATCCGCTCCTGTAAAGTTCTGTACTTTGTAGAAAGCGGTCGAATTCGGGGTCCATGTCCAGGTGCTGGTAAAATCCAAGCCGCTCGCTTTCGCCTGATCCGGCGAGAAGAGATAATCACCGTCAGGAATACCAGTGACGCCGGAGGTATGGGCGTAACAGAGATCGATGACGGGAATATTGGTCGCGGAGGTCGAATCGGTGTAGATCGCAGGCCAATCCAGATCGATCGAGTTTCCCGAACCCGCGACGACGGAATCGATATAGAGGTTGGGCTGCAAGCTAACGGTAAAAGCGACGGAATCAGTGAAGCTCTGGCTGCCGATCATCGCCGTGATAATGAGGTAGTATTTTCCGGGGGCAGTTGCGGTAAGCGCCATGATCCTCGCGCCGGCATCGGCCTTCAGGTCAACGACCTTATTCTGCACGGTCGTGTTGCGTATCATAAACTTTGTCGTCGCGTCCGATCCGTGCTTGTCGTGCACGGTGAGGGTGCAGCTCGTAATGGTCGACGTTCCTGTCATGGTGCCACTGACGTTTCCGAAAAAGCTGGCAACGGCATAAATGGTGTCTGGTGTCATCGCAAGGTTGCTGAAACTGACTGAATTGTTCGACGGGCTCGTGGGACTCTTGGTGTTACATCCCGCGAAAAACGCCGTCACCAAACCGATACATAGCAACGCCGATACCTTCTTCATAGTGCCTTCCCCTTCTTGGGAAAAATTTGAAAAATGTTGTAGTGAGGTTAGCCGCGCGACTGCTATTTGTTAATAGCCCGGACCGCAAAGTCGCCCGGCCGGTTCTCGAAAAGAATCACTCCCTTTGCATAAGAAGGCGAACGTGCCAAGGCGTTTGCCGATACACTTCCGAGATACCGCCCTCTCAAATCAAATATTTTTCCTGCCACGCCCGGCGTCTGGTGCAGGATTGCATTTGTCCTTCCTGCAAAGGCGACGCTTGTCCAATTCTTGACAGGTACAAAATTGTCAAACACCGTTAACCTGGTCGTGCTGACGGTGCTCCTCTGCCAGGTTACGAGCCCGTCGGTGGTATACCATTTCAAGCCCATGCGGTCGAACCGGCTGCCCAGCGGGGCGAGCCTGGTCGCGAGGTCGGTCCAGCCCGCGGTGGTATTGCTGCCGGTTGGTATCCACCCGACTTCCGCCACCGATGCCAACCGCGGCCACATTTGCTGGTCCGGTAAACTTGAATTGATGTAAAGGAATTCGCCCCAGAGCAGGCCATCGAGACCGCGTGAGGTCGCTCCTGCCAGGTTCATCGGTGTATTATAGATTGTCTGCAGGGTGTTGACGGTGTTCCACGTTGCACAATTCGCCTGGCCGCTCTTATTGCAATAGTCAAGGAACAGGTCGAACTCCCATGAAACGACGTCGCCCGGCAGCCGGGTATGGAGATACGGTTCGACAAGCGTGTTCGGATCCTGAAAAATTACCTGTCCGTTGTAGGTTCCGCCAATCTCGCCCCACCCCATCATCCTTTTTCCGGTCGCCCGTACTCTTGTCTCGGCCAGCCTGACAAAAGTCGTATAATCCGCGATCGGAGTCACAGCTTCGTCCCCGCCCATATGAATGTAGTTGGAGGTTGTAAAAACCGAAGCGCACACCCTGAAGCATTCGGAGATAAGGGAGTCGACTTCCGGGATGGCCGTTGAACCGCATTTAAAATAGGCGCCATTGGCGGTGACTGTGCAATACGTTGGGTATGCGGCTGCCGCGGCCCGGCAATGGCCCGGCAATTCGATCTCCGGAAGAACGACAATGTGGCGGAGAGCGCAATATTGGACAAGCGAGCGCAGCTCGTCCTGAGTGTAATACCAGCGCGTCCCGGTGGGAGGCTTTACACCGCCCGCTTCGCTCGCAGCGCCCACGGTCGTCAGGTTCGGGTACTTGGGGATCTCAATTCGCCACCCCTCGTCGTCGGTCAGGTGCAGGTGCAACACATTCATCTTAAACAGTGACATGCGGTCCGCCTGTTTGCGGAGTTCATCCAGTGTTATCCAGGCCCGGGCAGGATCAACCAGGACCGCGCGCCATGGATAGCGCGGTCTGTCCGTGATGGATACCGCGTCCAGGGTAATGGTTGCCGGAACCTGGGCCGGTGTTTTCAGTTCCACCTCAGGCGGGAACATTTGTCTGAGCGTTTGAATCGCATAAAACTGTCCGGTTGAGGTCGGGGCGCTGATAGCCACGCCGGTTGACGTTACAACGAGCGAATAACCTTCCGCGCCGAATCCAGCGGTGTCGTTAACAAAGGTGAAAGTAAATTGCGCACTGTTCTTATCAGCGACCACGGTTACCTTTTTGTTGGCCTGGACGAGAAGTTCGCTCAACCACGCAACGGCAGTATCTGAATTAGCATCACCCCAGATTGTAACATTTGCCGGCACGGTGAATGTCCCCGATCCAAGGGTCAAGGTTTTAGGCTTGGGAATGATGTTAACGGCTGAGAAGGAACTCATCGAAAGCAGCAGCACCGCCACTATCGCAGGAAGATACCTTCTCTTGACATTGTGCATAGCGTCGCCCCTTTAAGTAAGGAAGAAGAATCTTTGATGTTTACGGTGCGTGCACCGCTTGCACGGCATCGCCGAGCGGAGAAGAAGCGCGCACGATATAGAGGCCGTTTCCGAACCGGAGATTGCCGGTCGAATAGCTGCCGGACTGCGTGCGCCCCTGCGAAATCAATTTGCCCTGCAAGTCCCAAATCAAGACCCGGAAATCGTTCACGTCGCGGCGCGATACCGTCCACCCGGCCGGCTTGAACCGGATTTGCATTTCGTGACTGCGCTGCGGAATCATGTCGGCCGAAAAGCGGGTCGACGTGGCAGCCGGTGTTCCCAGCCATTTCAAGGCGTTCAGAATGAGCTGCGTGTGCTGGGTATTGGTCCAGGTTTGCGACAGCGCCGTATTGGCGCCGTAGTTCATATTGTTGTGGCCACCGTTGTCATACAGCATGCGGTATTTGGTATTCGTCCACACAATCGGGTAATAGCCGCTGGTCCACGACTGGGTCGGATCAGTGCCCACCGGAAAGCCCGACGGATCCACGGAGCACAGAACTTTGATGTTCGGATTTTTCCTCAAATCGTTTTTGAAGCTGTACCACTCGCTGACTTCGGAGGTGATTACGCTGGGAAAGCCTTTGGTCACCACAAAAGAAGTGTCTTCAACTTTCAGCCTGGCGGATGTCGGCAGCCAGGTATTGTTGACGAACTCACCGCACGCGAATAGCGTGTCGAAATACCACGGCCAGGCCGGAGCATGCGTGTCGCCGGGATAATTGTAGGCGCAGATGTGGAACGCGATGAAGCCGCGGCCTCGCTCGATATATTTGCGCAGGCTGGCCTGCTCGCCCGGCGCGGGCAAGTCGTCGAGAAACATGACGATTTGGTATTGGTACAGGAACGCCGAATCGTTCAGCTTGGTCCAATCCTTGGTCGAGTCGTAGGTGAAATTGTTTTGCGACGCGAGCTTGGGCATGAATCCGTTGGTCTCATGAGAAAAGTTGTCATGCGCCGGATCATCGGGCTGTTCGCCGCTGCCGTTGGTTGAATAAAAAGCGATGACTTTGAAAGCCGGGGTCGCGGGATAAAGTTGCGCTGCTCCAAAAAAAATCGATATGCCGGCGGCAACAACCGCCTTGGAAATGGCGGAAAGGTTGAATTGCATGAATGCTCCTCCAGACGACTTACGTAATATATCCCTTTCAAGGCGTTTTGTCAATTTTTGGGTGTTCCGAAACTGATAACCATACAAGGGAAATTTTGCTCACACGTTGCACTGTTTTGGCCTCAAGCCCGAGAGCACGCGCAAGACAATTACGACAAACAAGAATTAAAGACCGATGCCGCGCCAAGACAACATTCGGCGTGCCCTGCGTTGATGAGGGCCAGCCTGACGCAGCATTGTCGTCAAACCCGAGCGTCACAAATTGCTGAACATTCTGTACGGTCAGTCCGCCCAGAGGACTGGCCGAAGGCGCCCGGTTGTCGCCGTAATTGTACTCGCCAAGGCAAAAGGCATTATTGAGGTACGCTGCCCAAAGAAGGAACATTACTACAAGAAGATAGCGGACCATCGACAGCTCCTTGGAAGATTTTCACTGAGGCTGCCATTTTCCGAAACCCGGGAATCCGCCAGACCTCACAACAATGTTTGTAAACTAGTTGAAATATATTCTGAAAAATGCTTAATTCCTTCTGTTCTCCACTTCTGCAAACAATTCGAGCGCTTTCTGCAAAGAAATGTTAATTTCATTTGACTATCTTACTTAATACCGTATATTAGTGTAATCAGGTATAGACAACTTCTATTAATTCAAAAGGAAGGCGATATGAAGAAACTGGCCATTTTATTCCTTTTCGTGAGTTTTTTTGCCGTAACAACTTCCTATTCTGCCACAGAGGTCTTTGCTTGGGTGCAGAACGGTTACGGATCACAATGCCTTTCCAATCTCCAAACCACGCACGGCGGCGTAGATCCAAAGAACGTATTTACCGCAATTGGACTTCAATTCTGGGCACCGACCAGTGGTGGCGGCGTAACAAATCTTGCTTCGCCTTCCAGCTTCGTAAGTTGGGCTCATGCCAATAACATCAAGGTGTTTCTGACCATTTACAATGCATCGAGCGGGTCTTGGGATTGGGGTACAGCAACCGCTGCATTTGGAACTAATGCCACATTTGCCACCAACCTTGTAAACGCTGTCACATCAAACGGCCTTGACGGGGTTGACTTGGACCTGGAAGGTAACGCCCTTGCCGATCCAAACGACCATCGTACGCAGTTTAGTGCATTCATTTCGACTCTTTCTACAAAGCTGAAAGCAGCCGGGAAAATGCTTACCATCTGCAGCTTTGACGACGCCGGCGATCCTTCTGGTGACAACAACTGCCCCAACACCGATTGGTGGGGAGACTGGGTTGGCAAAGCCGACTATATCCACACCATGCTCTACGGCGAGGGCGGGTCACTTGCCTGCCAGGGGATAAACGGGGACGACGACCAGTACTTCTACAGTACGCAACAGTCGATCGGCACAAGCGCAGGGTTTCCCAAATCGGCTATTTCGATGGGACTACCTTCATACGATGACGGAGCCTGGCAAACCTATGCGACGACGCATCTTAACGAATGCTATAACCTCGGAACCAGCATCTGCATTTGGGATCTCGAATTCCGCAATGCAACTTTCGGTTCCAGCTCCGCCATTTGGCAGAAACTTGCGCAGTTTAAGAGCCTTTCATCGGGCTATTCTTTGACGATCACCAAGGTCGGCGGCGGCAATGTGACAACAAACCCGTCCGGGTCCAGTTTTGCCGCGAACACCCAGGTTTCATTAACAGCAGTTCCAAGTTCGGGGTATAAGTTCTCCGCCTGGAGCGGCGCCGTTACGGGCACACAAAATCCGATAACGGTGACAATGAGCGGCGACAAGGCGGTGACCGCAACGTTCGCATCCATTAACCCGGGAAGCTCATTCGACATGCTCACAAGCGGAGCCTGGGAATCCTTCAAGGACGCTTTCGGCTCAACGATCACCATGACTAAGACTGCTTCGTCCGTTACCACGAACTGGACCATGGTAAAGAATCCCACCAATGACTATTCATATGTGGGTATCGACGCCTCTGCAGCCGACGGATCCTTTGCCGGCCTCACCACCATCGTTGTGACATACACTTCGAGTATACCTCTTCTCGTTTCCCTGACCGATCCGGCGCTGACCGAGACTGGCGATGATTTCCAGTATTCACTCCCTGCGGCTACAACTGCGTCCACCGTCACAATTATGACCACCGATTTCGCGCAGCCCTCTGACCCGACTGTCAAGGGCACACTTCGGCTGGACAGCATTGAAAGCATTGCCTTTGCCCCGGATTATGATGCCTCGTTGGGCGCCGGATCCGGAAGTTACGTAATCACCCAACTCAAGGTAAACGGCACAACGCTTAGTGGCACAACGGTCATGAACCGGTCGTTGACATTTGCGGTCAAATCGAGTTCTCCGATTGTCCGAAACACGGCCCATGGCATTGACATTGAGAATTTGCAAGCCACGCGGCTCGTGACTGTCTACAACGCGGTCGGCCAATCGTTGGCAAGCCTGAGCCCGAATTCATCCAAAGCCGGATCCATGCATGTGTCGCTGGCCAAGAACAGCGGAGTGATATTTGTCCGAAGCATTGGAATTGACGGATCATCTGCAGTGCAGAAGATAATCCGTTAACCACAAGACTGCGAAGCAAAGCTTCGGAGCATTAAAAGAAAGGCCCGCGTAAAGAATCCGCGGGCCTTTCTTGTTTCTCAATCGCAATCCACGCTCATCTGGAAGAGATCAAGGGAGAGTGGATTCCTTTCCTGCCATTTCATGGAGAAGCCTGACCGCGGTTTCGGGGTTTCCATTGTTCTCGTACCGACCCCATAATTGTTCTACGACCTCGGGCTTCCCTATTTTCAAGGCAGACAGCATTGCAAGCGGCAGGAAGAATGTCTCGTGCGGGGTCACTTTGTCGCTTTGGGAAAGGTACTGCATTGCGATGGTAAAGCAGGTTTCATAACCCCTGTCATTGATTGCCTCGTAAAGAACAACCGTTCGTTCAATGTCCGGAAGCCCAGCAGCCCCTTGGCCCCGAGCCTTGACATATTCGATAATGTCCTTCATTTCGCTGGATGTCAAAACAGGAAAACACAATTTCATCACGTCGTTCACTGCAAGGATCCAGGTAGTCGCCTTTTCAATATCAATTGCGCCTGTTATCGCACTTTTCCATTCAACAGGAGCAGCAAGAACAGACATCGAGAGCGAGTCTTCCCTATCTATCCCACCTTTTTCCAAAAGCGCCATGTCCCCTTTTTCGGCGCAGAAGTCATGGACCCAATGCGCACGGGCAGCCAAAGCATTCGATGCGGCGTAGCGTGACGGGCCCGCCATCTTCCTGTTTTCCAACATATCAATAACCGGCAATCTCATGAACCGCAAGGCGAAAAGCCTGTCAAAACAATCGCTTTTGCCCTGGATCGCGGCCTTAAACGCCTCCAGGTCCAGAATCGGATAATAGTCTGAATTCGGACGTGCGTGATACGATTCGAAAAGCGGACCAAGCGATTTTCTGTTTCCAAGGTAATGATACCGGAAGTCCCAGATATTGTCTATTGAATTCTCATGAAGAAACCTTGCAGGACCATGATTTACGACAAAAACGGATTCGTTGATTCGCTCGAATGCCGTATTGTTTCCTGCAACAATGATCAGAAAATTCCCTGCGTAGAACAGGCTGTAGTCGGAAAAACTCGAGGACAAGGCTTCCAAAATCGATGCAAGGAGCGGCATGCTGGTGGTGTGCATCCACTGGACAAACAGTCCATCTTTCGCAATGTGAGACCGCATCATGCGGTAGAATTCCTTGGAAAACAGATTCGCAACCCCGCTCACCCACACGTAGCTGATGTCAGCCACAACAATATCATAATTCTTGTTCTTCCAGGCAAAGAATGATCGGGCATCTTCAACGTACCGGTGACATCGCGGATCTGCGTAAACGTCAAAAACCCAGTCGCCGAATAATTTGGAGCCTTCATACATCTGTTTTTCAATTTCAATAATATCAACGTTCTTGATTCCTGAATCGGACAAGAAAACCCTGGCGTTGTAGCCGGTGCCCACGCCGAATGTCGCCACGTCTCGAGGATTCTTCTCCATTGAAAGGGGCAATGCAGCCAGAAGCGTTGCGTTTTGCGTGATAACGTTTGGAGCATCGGCGATGGTGCCCACATTCATGCCGTTGGTGCATATGCCCTTTGATCCGTCCTGTGCATAGTGCACCACGTCAACGGTTGCGGTCTTGCCGTCTTTGTGGAAAAGCACTTTGTTATGTCTGTCCCAGGGAGCTTCGGTAAAAATTTGCGACGACATTTTGGCTGAATCAAAAGAAACCCCAAATATGCAGAACGCAAGCACTGCCAGAGCGCTTGTTGCTGTCCCGAGAAAGGCCCTCCTGCTGACATGCGAAACCAGATAAACCCCGATGGCGATGTCGATGGCGCCGCCCGCGATCATGAGATTCTTGAGGCCCAAAACCGGCATGATGACCTGCACGCCCGCAATCACGCCCACGATTGCGCCGAGCGTATTCGCCGCGTACACAATGCCGATTGACTTTTCGCCGCAACCGTTTTTGAGAAGGTGAAACGTGATAAGCGGCAGGGTTATGCCTGCACAAATCGTTGCCGGCAACATGACAATGTAGGCAATCGCCTGACTGGACAATTGCAGCAGAAAGAACCGCGATCCTGTCCCATGTATCGAGTCGAGCATGGCGCGCATGAGATCGAAGGTGCTGTTGTAGAATACAATTGTCAACAGAGCAAAGACTCCCATTGCTATCTGGACAATGGCGAGAACAAGGCCGCGGTCGGAAATGACGTCGATTTTCCTCCTGATAAGCAGGCTGCCGAGAGCCAGGCCCAACACAAACGCGCTGAGCATGAGTTCAAAGGCGTGCGTGTACGACCCCAGCACAATGCCGAGCATGCGAATCCAGCCGATCTCGTACATGAACGACGATGCGCCGGTAAGCGCTGAAATAATGAGAAATATGCGAAGCAGTTTCCGGGATTTGTCCTTTCTGACGATTTCGGTTTGCGCAATACTTTCACGGGCCAGTCTATTTTCCCCGGTGTTCAGAAGCCAGACCATTACCGCGAGCGCAATATTAAGACCGCCCGCAATCGCGATCGTGCGCGGATATCCTGCAGCTCCAAGGAAGAAATATCCGCACACAAGCACGCCTAAAGCGCCGCCGCAGCTGTTCGTGAAATACAGAATAGCCAGAGTTTGGCCGGGTTTTTCAGGATATTTCCGAATCAGGCCCGCGCTCATGAACGGGAACGTAGTGCCGAGAAGCACGGACTGAGGCAGGATCAGAAGGCTGGACAGCAGCCATTTGTAAACATGCAGCCACGACTCGATGCGGACATGGGGGATCACCGTCGCATAGGAAAAACCAATGGCGTGTATGAACGCAGGATGAAAAACGATTGCCAGCACGCCGATTCCTGCTTCGCAGGCCGCATACCAGAACAGCATGTTCCTGATCCTGGGGCCAAATCGTGCTGCCGCATACGAACCAAGCGCAAGTCCTCCCATGTAAATCATCAGAACCAGGGTCTGGGCATAGGCTGCGTGGCCCAGGAAGAGCTTCAGGTAATGGCTCCAGACCGACTCGTACATCAGTCCGGAGAAACCTGAAATGAAAAAGAGGATGAAGTAGATAGCTTTTTTGTTCATGGATCTATTAAATATTAATCTTTACATTCATACTATCCCACTTTAATTTCCTACCAGGATTTGCCTGATTAAAATACGATTACCCTGATTTAACTTTTGAAAAAGATTTTACTGTTTCCTACCTGAGGGCCAGATCAAATGCTCTGCAAAATCTGCTCTTCTGATCAAGCCCCGTTTGCCTTGGCCCGGATCATATCAAAATACGACATTCAGTATTACAAGTGTCCGAACTGCGGGTTTATCCAGACCGAACAACCGTATTGGCTTGACGAAGTATACAGTTCAGCGATAGCGTCCAGCGACGTGGGCGCAGTCTCACGAACATTGTCCCTGGGCAACACCGTTGCACAATACATATCCCTGATGTTCGATGCGGACGGCCGGTTCCTTGACTACGGCGGCGGCCACGGGCTTTTCGCACGCCACATGCGCGACAGGGGGTTTGATTTTTACTGGTGCGACAAGTACGCGAAGAACCTGTTTGCAAACGGGTTTGAGGCAAAAGGAAACGAACCGTTCGATTTGGTTACCGCATTCGAGGTATTCGAGCATCTCGTTGACCCGCTTTCGGAAATAGACAGGATACTGCAATTTTCAAAGAACCTGCTTTTCTCCACCCTGCTCATTCCAAAGCACAAGCCAAAGCCCCTTGAATGGTCGTATTTCGCTTTGGAAACCGGCCAGCACCTTTCATTTTACACGCTGGATTCGCTTCGCATCATTGCAAAAAGGTCCGGACTTTTTCTTCATTCGGTCGGAGGCTATCTCCATGTGCTGACTGCGAACGAAATCTCTCCATTGCGATTCAAGTTTCTCACGAATAAAGCGGTATGGGGGCTGGTAAAGGGATTTCATGCCAGGAAATCCTTGCACGATGCTGATTTCAGGAAAATGACAAATGACCTGTATGTCTGATAAGATTCGCCGGCTTTGAAATTCGCATCCTGATCCCCTATTCTTGTCTGCGTACCGCCTTTGCATATATTTTGATTCCCATGACAAACCTTTTTTTCGTACATTATCCGGAATCAAAACCCGCAAAAATCGACTGGCTTTCGGTCTGCATATTCAGCCTTCTCACGCTCTTTTGTTTCTTTCAGGCTATAGACCCGCGACTCATGTATCAACAACAGCAGCCGGTATTCTTTTGGGGAACTGATTTCTTCGGGGGTTTCACCGCAGTCCCCGGCGGCTTGAGCGACTATGTATCAGCGTTGCTTTCTCAGTTCCTCGTGTACAGATTCGCAGGGTCATTGTTAATAACCGGCCTTTTGACAGCGGTCGTCATCGCGTCGTCAGCGCTTTTCAACGTTCTGATGCGGCCGCACAGAATCCCGCTGCTTGAATTTGTTCCGGCCCTTGTACTTCTCGCCCTTCATGCCAATTACCGGTTCCCGTTGTCGATATCGCTTGCCTTGCTCGTATCTCTTTCAGCAACGTATCTGTTTCTCCGCATACCTACGGCGAGACATCTTACTTCAAGGATCGCGCTGTTCATCCTGTGCTTTTCGGTTACCTACTGGTGTGCAGGAAGCCAAGCCTTTGTCCTTGCGGTTCTTTGCATTTCCCATGACTTTGTTGTTTCAAAGAAGTTTGTCCAGGGCACGGTTTGCCTCTTGATATCGGCTGCGATCCCATGGTTGACATATTCTTACCTCATCATAATCACATTTCACAAGGCGGTCTTATCCCAGTCTCCTTTTTACTATGATTTCAAGCTTTCTTTTGCACCGTATTTTCTGTATGCAGTAATATTCCTGATTCTTCCTTTTCGGCTACTTCTTGTAAATCTGCAAAAGGGCGTTGGGCACACCGCCGCGGAGCGGCCGCGCAAAAAGTTCCTTAATTTCCTGGTGACCATGCCGTCGCTTGCCCTGCTCGTTGCAGCGTCGATTGGATTTTCTTTCGATAGACCAGGAAAAACCAGCTTGTCCATGGATTTCTTTGCTCAGGACCAGCGTTGGTCATCGCTGATCAGGGAAATGCGCTCCATAATGAGGCAAAGAGACGCACGGAAAATGTATTCTCAGTATCAGAACCGGTATATGCTTCCCTTCTATGTCAACCGCGCGCTTTATCATGAGGGCGCGCTTCTCGATTCCATGTTTGCATTCTGGCAATTGCAACCGCCGGCCGGTATGCTGATGCCCTATGACCTTGGCGAGCACTATCCGCTCTTCTGCAGCGATGTGTATTTCGACCTTGGTTTTGTCAACGCGTCGCAGCGCTGGGCCTACGAGGCGTACGCGACCTCCAAGACCCCCCGCGTTCTTCGCAGGCTGGGTCTGGCGTGCATGTGCGCCGGACTCCGAAAGGATGGGCTCCGTTGCAGCGCGATGCTTGAGAAGACCGTTCTGCCGGAGAGCGCAACGTGGTCACGAGCTCTTGCAGCGCTCTGTACCAACGATTCTACGCCTGGTCATGGCGATCAGGTTGATCGCGCCCGGTCAATCATGCCTGAAACGGATTTCATCATGCATGGCATCGGCGACGGCCAGAACCTTGACCTTGCCGTGTTGTTTGAACAGAAGAAGAACAACAGGATGGCTTTTGAATACCTGTTGGCTGATCATCTTCTGACCTATCAACCTGACGCCATTCTGCCCTATATCAAGTATTTCGGACTTCTTGGTTACCCTGGCTTACCGCGGCATATCCAGGAGGCTCTTGTATTTCTGAAGTTCGGCCTGAAAATGGACACGGAGCTGGGCGCGTTTAGGATTTCCGACGCCACCCTTGACCGATTCAAAGATTTCATGCGCATTCTTGTTGCGAATAACGGCGACATGAAACGGGCGTCAAAAGAGCTTTTCGCACCATATGGCGATACTTACTGGTTTTATCTTTATTCTGCAACGCCGAAGAAGTAACTTTTTTTTGGAATCTTCTATGAAACAACCCGAAAAAACAAACCCCGTTGCCGAAGGGAGGGGTGAGTTAAATCTTTTTGCAGCGTGCTTGCGGCGCATATTGACATTTGCATTTCTATCTTCATTTTCATTTTTCCATCTCTCGTGCGCTCCCGGCGCCCCGGATTTGAGGACTGTCGTTTCGCTTGCCAACGCGCCCAGGCTCAAGCCCGACTACAGCGGTATCGTTATTCCGGCAAACATCGCGCCGCTCAACTTCAAAATACAGGAGCAAGGGACGTTTTTCTTGGCCAGAATATTCTCAGCGCACGGAGATACTATTTCCTTATCAAATAAGAATGGGATAGTCCGAATTCCTGAAGCGCAATGGGCAAGGCTGCTTTCGGCCAATCAGGGCGAGCAGCTCGTGTTGCAGATTTATAAAAAGGACCAAACGGGAACATGGTCGGCGTTCCGTCCCGTGCGCGACACAATCGCAAGCAACGACATAGACAGGTATCTGGTCTATCGTCTCATCGACCCGCTATACCGTCTCTGGGATAACATGGGGATTTATCAACGGGATTTGTCATCATTTGGGGAAACCGCCATTCTCGAGAATGCAACACTGTTGAGCAGGTCGCAGGACAAGTTCGATACGCCGGTCACAAAATCCTGCGTAAACTGCCACACGTTCTTCAATAAGAGCAGCGACAAGATGGTCATTCATATGCGCAGCGGTTCGGGAATAGGAATGCTTCTTGTCAATAACGGGAAGATCACGAAGATCGACACAAGGACCCTTTTCAACAAGTCTCCGGGCGCGTATTCGGCCTGGCATCCCTCGGGCACGCTGCTTGCCATGACCATCATGAGCGTGCACCAGTTCTTTCATGCCGTGGGACGGACGCGCGACGTCATCGACACCAAATCCGATATCATCCTGTACGATATTGCGGCAAACACCGTGAAAACGGGTCCTTTGATCGCAAGCGCCACAAACATGGAAACGTACCCGGAATGGTCGCCGGACGGCAAATACCTTTACTTTTGCAGCGCCCCTCAGATCGACAGTTCATTTACGATTTACGGCAAAGACGCCGGTTACGCAAATATCAAGTACAGCCTGATGAGGATTCCGTATGACATCTCCACAAACACCTGGGGCAGGCTTGACACGGTGTTGTCGTGCGCAGATACAAAAATGAGCATTTCACATCCCAAACTTTCGCCTGACGGCAGGTATGTGGTCTTCTGCATGTCAAACTACGGCAACTTTCCCATTCATGCCCCGGAGAGCGACCTATTCCTCCTTGATCTTTCCACGAAAAAGTACAGACGCATGGAGATAAACAGCAATTTTACCGAAAGCTATCATAGCTGGTCCGGAAACGGCAGATGGCTGGTATTCAGCACCAAGCGCGACTCATCAACATGCGCACGGCCCTACTTCAGCTACTTCGATGAATCCGGCGTTGCGCACAAGCCCTTTGTGCTGCCACAGAAGGATCCCGACTTTTACGATTCCTATTTGAAAACCTACAATGTGCCGGAACTGGTTTCAAAACCGGTGCCGGCGCGATGGCGGGACCTTGTACGTGCGGCACAGGGAAAATTCGGGGTAATCAAAGCGAGGCTTGACAGTAGAGTACCTCTGGACGGCACAACCGGATCAACGCCTGTTGCAAGAAGACTGACCGGCGAACCCTATTAGAGTTCTTCATTCGCCAACGTTCGAGACGTTTAGCAGGTCATCCAAACAAAGGCGGTTTAGCCTTGGCGGCAAAATGCCTGGAATCGCCCCAGGAATTGAAACCTATTTCCCGTCCGAGCGATTTGATGCGGTTTTCAAGGCAGCTACGGCATTGCGTTGCGGATTCGTCGAGGCACGGTTTTCCCTCATAAAGAAGATAATCGTGCCGCACACGCTGGGGCGTTACTTGCGGCATGATGACGTTTGCGCCGAACGACAGGCCCTGTTCCCTGCCAAGCGGGTCCATTGCCTGAAGCGCGGTTGTGGAGGCTATGTTAACATTTTTCAAGACCAGCCTGGTGACGGCGATCATTTTCAGAGCCAGAGACAAAATGTCGTTCTTGCTTTCAGCGACTTTATCTTTGTGAATGCTCATGGGCGTTGATTCATGGACAATGTACGGTCCCATGCCGATCATATCAATGTCCATGTCCTTGAAAAACAGAATGTCATTGGTGAGGTCTTCGATCGTTTGTCCGGGCAACCCTATCATGACGCCGGTGCCGACCTGGAAACCGACTGATTCAAGTAGCCGCAGGCATTCGATACGGCTATCGATTGTCTGCTCCTTTGGATGGATCTGACTGAACAATCGCGGGCTCGTTGTCTCGATTCTGAGCAGATACCGGTGAGCGCCTGCGGCAAAGAAACGTTCGTACGTTTCCCTTGTCTGCTCGCCCACGCAGAGCGTCACGCCAACACCGTGCGGCATCGCATCGGAAACGGTTTCTTTCTTTATTGTCCTGACGCAATCTTCTACATAGAAAATGAACTGCTCGTCGCGCCGCTCTCCGGATTGCAGGACCACAGAACCGTATCCCTGCTGACCGCAGAACCGCGCCGCGTCCACAACTTCTTCTTTTGTCAAAAGGTATCGCTTGACACCGGCATTCCCTTTGCGAATGCCGCAATAATAGCAGTTACTAACGCATTGATTGGAAAACTCGATAAGGCCGCGGAAGAAGACGTTGGTCCCGCAATTCTCGACGAGCGTGGCATACGCCGCCCGGCGAATGGCCTCGATGTCATCGGGCGATTGAGCCGAAAGAAGAGCGATGATTTCTTTTTTGTTCAAAAGAACAAATCCCTCTCCCCTTTTTGGGTCCTGGAGTAATTCTCCATGAACGCATCAAAGACCTTGGGCATCTTCATTCTGATCTCGTCGATTTCTTTTGCAATCACTTTTTCGCCAGCGACCCGCGTGGGTTCACTTGCAAAGTCATCAAGCCATTCGCGGTACGTTATCACCGCGTTAAGCTTGCAGAATTTTCCTTCCTGCCCGGTGCGCAACAAATCCATGATGCATTTGCCTGTCCTGCCGCATCGATAGCCCGCGGTGCAGAACGAGGTGATATTGCCCGTGTCCGCCAAATCGCGAATGAGTTCTTCAAGCGATCGCGTGTCGCCGAGAATAAACTGCTGACGATTGGGCTGCTGCTCCGGCTTGGTGTCGCTGTACGCACCGAGCCCGACTTTGGACGACGCGTCCATCTGCGTAATGCCGGCCGGAACCAGGCTGTCGCGCATGGCAGCGCTCTCGCGCGCGGTCAGGATCATGCCAGTATACGGAACAGCAAGCCGCAATACGATGACGGCGCGTTTGAATTCCGCGTCCGAAATCCGGTGCGGCTGCGCCAGGGACAGCGGCGTGTTTTCCGCTGGCTCGATGCGCGGGAAGGAAATGGTATGCGGACCGATGCCGAACCGGTTTTCCAATTCGATCGCATGATGCAGCAAACCCATCACCTCGAATTTCCAGTCGTAAAGACCAAACAAAGCGCCGATTCCCACGTCGTCGATTCCTGCCTCGAGCGCGCGATGCATGCAGTAGATCCGCCATGCATAATCGCCCTTGATCGTGTTGGCCGGATGCACCGAACGGTACGTTTCGTGGTGGTATGTTTCCTGGAATACCTGGTACGTACCGATTCCGGTTTCGTGAAGGACTTTGAGATCTTCGACGGTCATGGGCGCTGCGTTGACATTCACGCGGCGTATCGACCCGATCCCATGCTTGGTCTTCATGCGCACGCTGTAAATCGTTTTCAGTGTCTCGGCGATATAGTCGGTATCGGACGACGGGTGCTCGCCGTACACGGCGATGAGCCGTTTGTGACCGATGTCGCCTGCCAGGACCTCGGTCTCGCTCCTCACCTGCTCCTGGGAAAGCACGCCGCGCGTCATGGCTGTATTTTCGCTCCGTAAACCGCAATAGGCGCAGTTATTGACACATCTGGTGCTCATATACAGGGGCGCGAATGTCACAATACGGTTGTCGTATACCTTTTTCTTGATGGCCAGCGCCGCCTCTTCCATTTCCGCAAGCATGCCCGGATCTGTCACATGAAGCAGCGTCGCGGTTTCGTCCGGGGAAAGCGTCTGGATCGCGCGCGATTTCTCCAAAATGTCACGGATGCGCGACGCGTCCTTGGACCCGTCCTGAGACGCGGGCGCGACAAGCATATGCTCTATGGCAGCATCGTCGATGAAATCCCTGCCGTTGGCAAGATATTTGACTTTCTGATCCTCGGGGATCCTCTTCTGTAACCACGTTCGTGTCATTGCGACTGTCATAGTGTTTTTCCTTCGTTTACCCGTGCTTGCTTGAATGCGTCAAGAGCAGCAGGAAAGGGCAATAGCACCCGTTCGAGCACACCCTGGACAAATGAAATACAGAGCCCGTAATTTGTGATCGCCACGCCGGCATCCCTGGCCTGCCTGATCCTGGCCAGCGTTTCCCGCCTGGTAAGCATGCACGAACCGCAGTGGACCACGAGTTTGTACTCGCCCAGATTGCCGGGATAGTCTCGTCCGCTGAACACATCGATGCCCAGGTCGAGCCCGGTGTATTGACGAAGCCAGCGCGGGATCTTCACCCTGCCGATATCGTCCTGGAGCGCGTGATGCGAGCATGATTCCGCGATAAGAATCCGGTCCTTGCTTGTGAGAGAATCGATCACGCCCAAACCAGCGGCCTGCTGCTGCAGGTCTCCCTTGGCGCGGGAAAACAGTATCGAAAACGTCGTGCATTTGACGTCAGCGGGCGTGTCGGCGACCATTTTCAACACGACCTGCGAATCGCAGACCACGCAGTCCGGCTTTACCGACAACTGCGACAGGAGGTGAGCGTATTCGCGTTCCTTGACAACGACAACGCTCGCGTCATTGTCTATCGCATCCCTGATGGTCTGCACCTGCGGAAGAATGAGCCTTCCCTTTGGCGCCTGCAGATCGATCGGCACCACAAGCACGAGAATCCCGCCCGGCCTCACCAGGTCGCCGACAAGCGGCGGTTCCTGCGCCTGGAAAGATTGGACAAGACTTGCGACATGCCTGGTGAAATCCGCCACCGAAGGGCCCCGGGCGGTGATGTCCAGGCACGAGCACGCCATGACATGTCCGGTCTTGCGACTGCATGTTGCGAGGAATTCTTCGTTTGGTTTCAGCGTGTCGGTCTTGTTAACCACGATCAAGCACCCGGCTTTGCGTTTGTCTGCCTGGGCGCAAATCGCATCTTCATACGAAGTCCACCTGCCGGGCTCAGTGACCAGCACAAAGATGTCTGCGCGGTCGAAAACGGCTTCCGTCTTTTTCAGCCGCGCGCCGGAAAGCGCGGACTCGTCGTCCATTCCTGCTGTGTCAAGAAACACCACGGGCCCGACCGGCAGAAGTTCCATTGCTTTCTCAACCACGTCGGTTGTGGTGCCCGGGAGCGCAGACGTGATGGCGATGTCCTGGCCGGCCAAGTAATTCAGGAAACTGGATTTTCCGACATTTGTCCTGCCGAACAATCCGATCTGAAGTCTGAGCGATTTTGGCGTTGTTTCCATGAATTGACTACTGCTTTCCTTTCGGATCCATCGGTTCCGAATGGCCCAGCGCCATCAGATTCTGATGACTGAGCATCCTGTCAACCAGGTCCTTGCCAAGCTTGGTTTCCAGAAACGTCTTGAACCGCTTGACGCCGGAGCCGGGAAATTCCTTCACGAGCTTCTGGGCCGCCTCATAGCCGATGACCGGCAGGAACGCGGTGATGATCGTCGGGCTCTCCTCCACGTGTTTCCAGCACGCCGCTGCGTTTCCAACGATTCCGTCAACGTGACTCGCAAGCATCCGGTCGGCCGCCGACAGAATGTCGATCGATTCAAGCAGGCTGTGGCCGAGCAGGGGCAAAAATTCATTGATCTGAAATGTGCTCATGGACGCGGTTTCGGTCACGATATTGATGTCGGCCTTGACCTTGACTGCTGCGATGATCCCGGCTTCGCATATGACAGGGTTGACTTTTCCCGGCATGATCGAGGATCCGGCCTGTACCGGAGGCAGGGTTATGTCCCTGAAAAAGTGCAGCATGCGAAGGTCATTGCAGATCTTCTGGAGATTGGCGGCATGCGCAGAAATCATTCCTGCCGCCTCGACAAACGAATCCGCATTCGCGGTCTGGTCGATCATGTTTTCCGCCCGTGTGAGACCGAGCCCGGTGACCGCGCGAAGCTTCTCTATCACGAGATGAATGTAGCTTTTCGGCGCAGCCAAACCCGTTCCTATCGCGGTACCGCCGATCGTTACGACGCGCAACCGCTCCTCGCATTTGAAGGTGCGCCACCGGTCGCGTCCGATGGCCTCGGCGAACGACGCGAATTGGCTTCCGAGGGTCATGGGCACGGCGTATTGCATTTCGGTGCGCCCCATGGTGACGATCGAAGAGAATTCATTTTCCTTTTTCTGCAACGCTCCCTGCAAGGCCGCAGCGGCCTCGCTCAGCTTTCGCACGCCGTAAACCGCCGCAATCTTCAGCGCCGTGGGGTACACGTCGTTTGTGGACTGATGAAGATTGACATGGTCGAGCGGGTGGAGATTGGTGAAGTTTCCTTTGGCATGCCCCATGATTTCAAGCGCCCGGTTGGCGATAACCTCGTTCACATTCATGTTCGTCGAGGTGCCGGCGCCGCCCTGCAATGCGTCGAGCGGAAACTGGTCCATCATCCCGCCGGAAACGATTTCATCGCAGGCCCGGGACACGGCGGCCGCCTGCTTTTCATCCAGAAAACCGAGATCCCTGTTCGTCTCGCAGCATGCTTTCTTGACCATTGCGAAGGCTTTGATAAGTGCGGGAAATACCTGGATGCCGCTGAGAGCGAAATTCTCCTGCGCGCGCAACGTGTGGATTCCCCAATAGACGTCTACGGGAATTTCCCGTTGGCCGAGCAAATCGTGTTCAAGTCGCTTGTTCATAGCCTACTCAATTCCGCCCTGTTTGCTCAACATCGATTTCACCGAAACGCCGCTCATTGCTCCGAGTTTTCCGGTCATTGCGCCGACCTGGTCGCTCGTCGCGTCAACGACCAACGCTATCACCGAATACTGATCGCGCACATGCGGAACGCCGGTGCGCACAACGATGATGTCGCCGAATTCCGATAGAACCTTATTCACTTCCTCTGCCCACCTCTTCCTGTCCTGAATGATGATGCCGACAAATCCGACACGCTTTTCCATGCGTTGATCCTTTCATAAAAAAATCCCGTTTTCAGCCTCTTTGGTCCTGGGGCGAAAAAACGGGATTTTCGAGTGGTCCCGGAATTTTTCTCGCCCTTGGTGTCAGAGCCATAGCCCCTTGCCTCAGGAATCGAATTACACTGTAGAAATATAGTACGTTTAAGACTCGAAAAACACAACTACTCTTTTCCTTGTCTGGCGCTTATTTCTATCTCTTATACTCCGGCCTCGCCTTGTATGCCGCATGGAGCAGTTTTTTCGAAGTCTCGCCGAGCGGTTCGCCCAGAAAATCCTTGTACACCCTTTTGACAGACGGATTTTCGTGCGAATACCGGACCGTATGGGCCTCGTCGTCCTTGTATAATCCTTGTCCCCGCTTGATGCGCAGCTCATCGGTGACGCCGTACGGCTGACCGCCGCCGCCGACGCACCCGCCCGGACATGCCATGACTTCAATGAAATGGTATGGCGTTTCAAGGCCGGCGGCCTTGGCTTCACGGACCTTGTTCAGCACAACTTCAACGTTGCTGAGGCCGTGCGCGACAGCCACCTTCACGGTGTGATTGCCAACCGGGATCGTGCCTTCCTTGACACCTGCTAACCCGCGCACGTTTTCGAACTCGATGTTCTTGAGTTTTCCCCCGGTGATGTAATCGTATGCCGTGCGCAATGCCGCTTCCATCACGCCGCCGGTGACGCCGAAAATGGTTCCCGCGCCCGAGTATTCACCCAGAATGTGGTCTGCTTCCTCGTCCGGCAAAGACGCGAAGTCGATGCCTGCCTGCTTGATCATGCGCGCCAGTTCGCGCGTGGTGATCGACACGTCTATGTCCTGGTGGCCCGAGGCGAACATTTCGTCAGACCGCTTGATTTCGTATTTCTTGGCTGTGCAGGGCATGACCGATGCGATATAGATGTTCGCCGGGTCGAGGCGCTTTTTCCGGGCGAAATAGGTCTTGGTCAGGACACCAACAATCTGATGCGGCGATTTGCACGACGAGAAATGGTCGATCATGTCGTGATGGAATTTTTCCATGAAATCAACCCATGCCGGACAGCAGCTCGTGATGAGCGGCAGGCTTTGGGGTTTTTTCGTAAACCGTTCGACGAACTCGTGAGCTTCCTCGACGATGGTTACGTCTGCCCCGAAATTCGTGTCGAACACGGCCTTGAAGCCCATGCGCCGCAGCGCCGCGTACAACTTTCCCGTGCAATTCTGGCCGAGCGGGAATCCGAAAGCTTCGCCGATCGCCACGCGAACGGCCGGCGCAATCTCCACGACGCAGTATTTTTTCTCGTCCGAAAGCGCTCCCCAGACCTTGGCGGTCTCGTCGTTTTCGAATATCGCTCCGGTCGGGCAATGCGCGGAGCACTGGCCGCAATTGACACAGGGCGAATCCGCCAGGGAGATGTCCCCTGCCGGAGAAATACGCGTGTCGAACCCGCGTTCGATCATGGACAGGGCCCAGACGTTCTGCATCTTCTGGCATACCTGGATGCACCGGCCGCACGAGATGCATTTTCGCGGCTCCAACACAATCGTGCCGTTGGAGGAATCTGCCGGAATGTCAGGCAGGAATTGCGGGAACGATTCGCGCCGGATCCCGAAATCAGACGCGAGTTTCTGGAGTTCGCAATTCTGGTTCCGGCCGCAGGTCAGGCACTCGTTGGGGTGCTTGGACAAAATAAGCTCGATGACCGACCGCCGCACGTCGACGATCTCCGGGTCATGGGTGGTGATCTCCATGTTCTCTTCAAGTGGTGTACAGCAGGCGCGAAGCATCTTGTTCGTGCCCTTTAACTTGACAATACAGATACCGCATGCCGCGGTCGGCGGAAGGTCCGGATGCTTGCAGAGCGTCGGAATTTTGATCTGGACTTTCTGCGAGGCATCGAGAATGGTGGTCCCTTCCGGGACCTTGACGCTGATGCCGTTGATTCTTGCTTTAATCATTAGTATCTCCTCGCCACGGCTTCGAATTTGCACACTTCGAAGCATCTGCCGCATTTGATGCACGTTTCCTGATCGATGAGGTATCCATTGTCCTTGTCGCCCGATATGCAGTGGACCGGGCAGTTGATGACGCACAGCTTGCACCGCTTGCACTTCGCGTCAACGATTTCAAACCGCATGAGCTTGGTGCACTTGCCCGCCCTGCATTTCCGGTCAACGATGTGCTGACGATATTCTTCGGCAAAGTATTTCATGGTGGAAATGATCGGGTTCGGCGCCCCCTGGCCCAGCGCACACAACGACGCCTTCTGCATGGCCTGCGCGATCCGTTTAAGGGTCGCAAGATCATCCTCCGTGCCTTTGGCGTCGGTAATCTTCTCAAGTATCTTGAGCATCTGGTATCCGCCGATGCGGCATGGCGCGCATTTTCCACACGATTCGTCCACGCAAAACCCGAGGTAAAATTTTGCAATGTCAACCAGGCAATCGTCCTCATCCATAACGATCATGCCGCCCGATCCCATGAACGACCCAAGTTCCAACAAATGTTCATAGGAAACCGGCGTGTCAAAATGCTGTTCGGGGATGACGCCGCCGGACGGCCCGCCGGTCTGGACCGCGAGTATCTTTTTCCCTGACGCGACACCGCCGCCGATATCCTCGATGATCACGCGTAGCGGCGTGCCCATGGGGATTTCAACCAGTCCTGAGTTCCTGATTTTCCCGGTGAGCGCGAATACTTTGGTCCCCTTGGATTTCTCGGTGCCGATTTTCGAAAATTCCTTGGCGCCTTTGTAAAAAATGTACGACACATTCGCGAACGTCTCGACATTGTTGATGATCGTGGGCTTTTTCCACAGTCCGACGTCAGACGGATACGGAGGACGCGGACGCGGCGTACCACGACGGCCTTCGATCGAGGCAATGAGAGCGGTCTCTTCTCCGCACACGAACGCGCCCGCTCCCAGCCTCACCTCAAGGTCGAAGGAGAACGGCGTGCCAAGGATGTTTTTGCCCAGAAGACCTGCTGCGTACGCCTGATCCAGCGCCAGTTGAATGCGCTTGATCGCAAGCGGATACTCGGCTCGAATGTAAAGGAATCCCTTGGTCGCTCCGATGCAGTATCCGGCAATCATCATGCCTTCCAGAACGCAGTGCGGATCGCCTTCAAGAACGCTGCGGTCCATATACGCGCCCGGGTCGCCTTCATCGCCATTGCAAATCACATATTTCTGGTCGGCAAATGCGCTTTTCGCAAGAGACCATTTGAGCCAGGTGGGGTATCCGGCGCCGCCGCGGCCGCGCAGGCCGCTGGTCTTCATTTCCTCTATGCCCGTATCTTGCGAATATTCAAACAGGACGCGTTTGATTCCCTGGTACCCCTGGGCGCCGATGTATTCGTCGATGCTTTCGGGGTCAACAACCCCGCAATGGCGCATGACGATTCTTACTTGTTCGTTTTCTCCCCGATGCACAAGCCGGTCGACTACAACGCCCTTCTTCACGGTGGTTTCCACGATTGTTTCGATGTCCGATTCGGAAACACCGGCATACACGGTCCCCGACGGGAGCATCTTGACGACAATTCCGCGATTGTAAATTCCGACGTCGGCAGCCCGAACCACCTGCACCGAGTCGGCAAGCCCCGCGTCCCTGACTTGCTTGACAAAGAGATCGTGCATATCCCGGGTACGGTCGACGGCGGAAAAATCGGTATCTTTTATCAGCATAACGTGTGTTGTCATGAATTCCTTACCTCCGGACCGGAACGTCGACGATGTAATCCTGGACCAGCCGCTTGTCCCGGACGTGTTCCTCCAGGATGCGCATCGCAACCTCCGGAGTCACCCTGCCATACGTCACGCTGGGCAATCCCTGCACACAGACTTCCACGAGCGGTTCGGCATGACATGCGCCGCTGCAGCCGCAAGGCTTGACCAGAACCGGCAGTTTTCGTTTTTCGGCCTCAGACGCGAGGATGCCGAATACCTCGTCGGCTCCAGCCGCGACTCCGCACGAGCTCATTCCGACTTTGATATACTCGCGGGGCGCTCGGTCTGCTGGAACTGCGTCAAGGTCTGCTTTTGTGATCTTCTTTGTCATTGTTCAATCCTCGTTCTTGTATTTCGACAGAATTTCAATGATGTGAGTCTTTTTCACTTTACTGTAGATCTTTTCATTGATCATGATGACCGGCGCAAGACCGCAGCAACCAAGGCAGCGGACCGCATCAAGGCGGAAAAGGCCGTCCGGCGTTGTCTCGCCTTCCTTGATGTTGAGCAATTCCTTGATGGTCTCCAGAATTTCGGTCGCTCCCTTGAGGTAACACGCAGTCCCCAGGCAAACGGCTATATTGAATTTTCCCGGCTTTTGGAGTTTGAAATAGTTGTAAAACGTGATGACTTCATAGATACAGGCCAGCGGCACATCGAGTACTTTCGAAAGGTCCAGCGCAACCTCACGGGGAACATAGCCGAACGTTCCCTGGATTTCATGCAGGATCATGATTAGATTGCCTTCCCTGCCGCGCCATTTTTCAGCAATGGTCGTCACCGTGTCCCGTACGCTTGTCGCAGTTGTTTCCATTTCAAGGTTCCTATTTAATGTATTGTACCATTTTATTTATTGTGCTTCTTTTCACATTACAATAATTCAATCCCGCTGAGAAGGATATCCTAAATATACGCACTTTGTCAGAAAATGTCAATGTTTTTGTGAATGTTTGAACATTAACTGGCGTTTTGCAACCAATTTTCGATAACATCCACGCAGAAAAATGCGGCAAAGCCGTGCCGTTCGAGGAACTTTAGAGAGTTCTTTGTTGTGAATTTGGTAACATAAAAGTTGACATTCCAATCTTCATCGCGTATATTGTTCATAACGGGTAATTGGTTTGTTTTGTGAGAAGGGAGAACATTATGGTCAGTAATAAGAATTGTATCATACGCCTTTCGCGATACAAAAATGCTCTCACCCGCTTCAAGACGCTCGGGTTTATTAAAATATTTTCAGAATACCTCGCTGACGCAGTGGGAGTCACTTCTGCCCAGGTCAGGAAAGACTTTTCACTGTTCGGTATTTCGGGCAACAAACGCGGTGGCTATCAGATCGACGCGTTGATTACGAAGCTCAATAGTATTCTTGGAAAAAATGAAATCCAGAAGGTCGTCTTGGTTGGCGCGGGCCAGCTCGGCTCAGCCCTGATCCGGTACAACAGTTTCGAAAAAGAGGGAATCAAGATAGTCGCCGCATTCGACATCGATCCCGCCAAAATTAATTCCAAAAATCTGATTCCTGTTCTGCCGCTCGACGAGGCGACCAAGTACATCCAAAAATCCGGCATCAAGATCGCCATACTTACGGTCCCGGATATGGCGGCGCAGCAGACATTCGACATTCTTGTCAAAGCAGGAATCAAGGGCGTGCTCAATTTCGCGCCTATCGAGGTCAAGACGTCGCATGACTGCATTGTCAATAACGTCAACCTGGCCGTGGAACTTGAGAACCTGATTTATTTTGTCAATGTAAGTGCAAAAGCCGCAGTTTAGTACCTATATCTGAATTATCTACGCATTTTGCGTAGATAATCTAAAAATAAACTTATCCCATGCGAAGCATGGGGCTAGAACCGCACATCCGCGGTCAGGCGCAACGCGCCGGACTGGCCGGCAAACGTGTATTCGGTAGTAGCCGCTCCTATGTACCCGATGATCGTCGCCCCGATCGTAAGATTCCCGAGCGTCGTGTAACCGATTGATCCGGTCACGATGCCGCACTGCTGCTTGATATTCATGATTCCGTTTACACTGAAGCTTAGGTCGCTCAGCAAGAAACGGCTGATCCCGATGAACAGCGCCGCATAGTAGGGAGAATGGTAATTCGCATCATACAACCCGCTTGCAAGAAGAAATTGTTCTTTTGTAACACGCGGCGCCGGCACGGGTAACCCGCCGGGAGACGAAAATTGGGTCGCGGGCGGCGTGAGGCCGGTTATCAGATAATGGGCGGTATCGGCAAAGATATTTTCCCTGTACCCGGCATCATTGTAGAACGCCTCGGCCTGCACCGTGAGCGCATCGTGAAACCCCATAAAATCGAATGACCGCCCGAGGCCCGCACTGATGCGCGGCACGAGGTGGTTTTTCACTGTGTCAAGATACAGCGTTGAGTCGCGAGCCGTGACGCGGGGCATGACTGCGCCGTCAGACACGCTTGCTTCGGCGGTAATATCCAATCCCAACGCCCGGCTGGAGATGTCATAGCCAAGCACAATCGGCCGACCGCGTTTTCCCCATGCGGATAGCGCCATTTCCGTTCCGCCGACAAGATATTCTCCCTTGACACTCAGCGCCACGCTGTCCGGACGGGTCGCGCTGTGCAGATCGAGAAACGCGTAGACATTGTATTTGGTGCTGAACGGAACATGCATCTTCGCGCCGAACGTTCCTTCGCGGGACCCTATCTTGTCCACAAAGGATTTCCGTTCCACGTTGATAAGATCGGTCGGGTTCCAGAAAAAGCACCGTCCCCATTGCAACACCTGTTTGCCGATCCTGAAATATGCCTTGCGGTCGATATTGACGTCCAAGAATAATTCGCGCAAAAACAGCGAGTACCTCTGCGCGGAGTCGAGTGTCGGGATATAATCGACTTCGAGGTCGCCGAACACTTTTGTCCCGTTTGTCATACGTGAATCGAGCTCCACCGAGCCGACCAGCAAATCCGTCAGCGCCGTGTTGCTGAGATGGGGCCGGTCAATGAAATCCCTGTTCGCCGACAGAATCGGCGCAACCGTGACATCACCGCCGATACTCGTTCCCCTGCGCTCCGCAGGGTCCTTGATTTTTTGCGTATCAGAAAGAGTCTTTTCATTTACCAGCGTTGCAGTGTCCGAAAACAATGCGTTTTCGTCGACCGAGGCGTCCGAGGCGACGCTAACGCCAAATGCGGTGAACATGGCAAAGAGAAACAAGTGTTCGCGAATTTTCATTTGCTCAAGTTCTCCAAATACGCTTTTGTAAATATTTGATTGTCCAGTTTTTCCATGGAAATCCCGGAAATCTCGACTTTGGTCTTGTTACCTTTTTCGAATTCGTCGACAAACATCTGATTGACGGGAATATACCGGCCGTTGACCGTCGTGTACTTCAGGTAGTACGATGTCTGCATGAGCGTGCCGGACGAGGAAAAGTCCTCCTCTTTGAGCAAGAGTGAGTTATCGATGCGCAGCCAGAACGTTTTTTTTGGATAATCGACGTCGTTGACCTTGGCTTTCACCTGAAATTTGTAAACTGGAATGGTTCCAAGCTTCTCCTCGGTCACGGTCTCCTTGCCCCCGGAGTCCTTAACACCTTCGTACAATTCCGTGACCGCGCGGCGTTCAAAATCCTCGCCCTTGGCATTCGAACCCGCGATGCTCTCGTCCCGGTTGATATGCTGGAACGTCCTGGTGTTCCTCCGGTACATCCAAAAATTGTCCTCAACACGCAAGTAGCCGTTTCCCTTTTCCGATTCCGGACCGGTCATGACGATAAGGTAGGAATTGTCCGAGTCTCGACGATAGTACATCACGTCGAATTGCTTGATGCCTTGATTCGATTTCTGTTGTGTCAGGGTGACCGACGCCTTAATGTCCGTGGTCATCTTGTGATTTGCCTCGATTTTCTCCAACAGCTGGGAGATTGGCGGCGCGGCGAAAAGCGATGCGGTTGACAAAATTGTGATCAAAAGGGCCTTCTTGAACATTGTTCCTCCGGTTAAAAATTTATTCATAGTGTCGAAACGCTGAGGCCGCAGACATATTGGCCGCACGCGTGGCGGGAAAATATGCTGTGGCAACCGCGATTGCCACGATCAACACATTGTACCCTATCGTCGCGACAATGGTCGGCGCAAAATTGAGATGACTGTTGACAAGAAGCATGCCGAGCGGGTTGTCCTGCGCGTTGATTTTGATGAGAGATAAACCGGCCATTGCCGCAAATCCCAGTATCGTACCAGCCACTGACGAGAACAATGCCAGAAATCCGGTTTCAGCCAGAAACGAATTACGGACATCGCTCTTCTGCATTCCGATGGCGCGCACGGTCCCGATTTCGCGCGTGCGTTCCCTGATAGTCATCCGCAGCGTGTTGATCACGCCGACCAGGATGATGAAAAACAGGATGAGCACTGCCGCCAACGTTATCATATTGAGCACATATTCGAGTTTGAGCACGTCGCTTGCCATCTCGTACATCGAGCCGACATTGACAATGGTGCCCTTGAATTTGCTCGACCCTGCATCTCGCACGGCCTTTCGCGCCTCGTCGGAAGTATGGCTTCGGGGCAACAGCAACCATTCGGGATCAAAGGCATCGAAAAGCTTGTCACCCTTTTTCGGCACGTACGCCCCAGCGGCGGGTTCTGCAGAAGCCGGCCAATTATCGTAATAGGCGGCATAAAACGCCTTTTCATTGACAAGCAATATAGGGGCGCCGGTCTCAGCCGACGGTTGCGCCAATGCCTTCACCGCAAAGGAAACGGTCACGTGATGAGGATCGTACTTTGTTGTGTACGTCACCGCAACCGTATCCCCGGGAAAAAGTCCGAGCGCGGCTGCCAGGGGCGCGGAAGCGATAATCCCCTCTTTGCCGAATGCGGAAGTCGAATCGGCCTCCCGAACCGGCGCAAACGAATTCTTAAGGAGACGATGCGATGTCGAATCCGTACGCATGCCGAGCACGGTGCCTGCGGCGATTTTCTTGTTGCCATGGGCGATCGTTCCGACAAGCACCGCGACAGGCGGTTGCATGGCCTTGTAGAGAATGTCCGCATCCCGAGCCGCGAATTTGCGCGCGTCCCTGATCCTCAGGTAGAGCTGGCTTATGTCATGCGGACCATACCCCAAAAGCTTTTTCAGAGTCGTGACTTCGAGAAAGATCGGGGCAGACATGAACATGTTTGCCGGTTTGAACGTGGCGACAATGGTCAACCGCGCAGCCTGGTTCTGGCCATTGACATCGGAGAACCTAACTTTTAGAACGTCCCCTTTCTTGACATTGAGGCTCTTGGCCTTCTCGATGGAAACCGCGACCGGATTTTCAATGCCGTCCTTTTTCAAGTCAAGAAAATCGCCTTCCACCATGTGAAAGTTCTGCTTATATTCATCCTGTTCCTTCTTGACTTCTTCCGGGGTCCTCTTGACATTCAGCGTTTGCCGCAGGTCAACCCCGACCATGATGACATTGTCCGATTTGCCGTTGCCGAGCGCCCGGGCAAACATACCGATGGCTTCCTGCAGATGCGTGACATCCGGAAGTTCCTTTTTGACAATCCCGACCATGCGGTCGCCGTCATGAAAAACCTGTTTGTACAGGTTGCCGCCCTGGGAATACCCGACACTCACGTGACCGGCAACATAGGCGACGATCTGATTGAACAACACATCCGAAATACCATGCGAAAAGGAATGGGCAACGATGAGAATCATGGTTCCGAAAGCGATCGCCGTTCCCAAGAGAATGTTCCGCCGTTTCTGCCGGATCAGGTTTCGCAGGGCAATGGTCAAAATGACATTCATATCTTATTCTCCACGTTAGTATGTGCTATTCCCTGGATATTGCATCGAGCGGCGTAATGCTGCGCGCCACCTGGACGGGATAAATTACGGCGATGAGCGTGACCAGCGTCAACTGCACGAGAGCCAGCACCAAATCGCCCCCGGTTATGAGCGGGCAGAACGTGTCGCCGCCGTACAGAAGCTGGACGATGTCGTTCGTTGTTGTAAAGTGAAGGGCCTGGAAGATCTTGATGACGATGGTCCCTGCAGCGATCCCCGCACCGCCGAACACCGCGCTGAGCATTGCGGTTTCGCCAAGGAACATCGTTGAAATGAACCCTTTCCGCGCCCCGACCGCGCGCATCATACCGATCTCGGCAGTGCGCTCCAGCGCCGCCATGCTGAGTGTGTTGACGATGATAATGATAGCGACAAAAAAGAGCAACATGACGAATACAAAAAGAGCGGCCTTGATAAGCGAGGCCATGCTTCCGATCATGCCCATGGCCTTCTTCCACGTAATCGCCCGAACGTCGAGCTTTTTGTCCGCAAGCGCCTTGTTGAGTTCTGCCGTCCTCTTGTCAAGTGACTCGCCCGGTTTGAGAAGAACGAGCACGAGATTGTAGGTACCGTCGTCGACGTCGATGCTCCCGGACGAAACCTCGGAAGCAGGAGTCGGTACGGCACCTGATTGCCTGGCAGGGCGTTTCTGACCGGACTGCCGGTTATCAACGACAAGTCCCTTTTCGGAAAACATGTTGTCGAGGTTTTCGTCATTCGAGGAAAAAAGCGCCGAATCTGCTGCCGACACGGCCGAAGTCTTTTCGGCAGCGGCAAAATACCCGAGGCAGTTGCGGTACGATTCGATATCGACCAAAACGAACCGGCCCAGAATTTTGTTCAATGCCTTGTACCGGACCACGCCGCGAATCGGCAACCGGATGTCGGTCGTGGTGTTATCGTTGTTGAACCCCATGAGTACGACGCTGGTCTTCATGCTCAGGGCGGTCCGGTCTTTCTTCGCTGCTGCGGTGAGATGGTCCGGATGAAGGGTATCGCCTTCCGGCATGAACCATATATTTGTGAAGTCATAGAATTCATCCCGCGCACCCGTGGGAACCAGAGCGCCCTTTTCTCCCGGTTTCGGCATTCGTCCTTCAATAGCCTCGATCCTGCCTGGAAACATCGTGTTGTAGCGCTTGAAGTCCGTGCCAATGAGGAAGGCATTGCCCGGCGTTCCTCCGTCCTCATTAAGCACCATGGCAAGATTCTTGCCGACGGGCAGTACCCTTTCGACATAGTCTTGCTGTTCCAGGATCGGCTTGATCGCTTTGAAATTATTGATCGGTTCCACGGCTTTGCCCATGAACTCCAGAAACACGTTGTCTGATTCCTGTTTGTCAGACACGAGCACGATGTCGCCGGTAAAGCTGTGCACGATGTTGGCAGCAAGCCCTTTATCCATACCCGAGATCACGCCGTTTCCGATGGTCATGATCAATGCGCCCAGGAAAAGAATCGCGCCGATGATCAGGCTCTTGCCGCGATGGCGCTGGATGTTTCTCCATGCAATCTTAAGAATTAAGCCCATGATTTGATTCCTTAATTGTTGTCGATCAATCCATCTTTGATCTTGACGACCTCGCGGGCATATTTGAGGACGTTATGATCGTGCGTTGAGAATATGAATGTCGTTTGTTCGATACGGTTCATTTCTTTCATAAGATCCAGAATCTGACTCCCGGTCACCGAGTCGAGATTTGCGGTCGGCTCGTCAGCAAGAACGATATCAGGGTTGGTGACCAGGGCCCGGGCAATTGCGACGCGCTGGCGCTGCCCGCCCGAGAGCTCCGCCGGCTTGTTCTTGAGCAGACTCAAGAGCCCCACTTCATCCATAAGCTTTTCGGCGCGCTTGCGAACCTCCAACCGCGAATGCTTCTTGATGAGTAAGAGCGGGAACTCGACATTTTCAAGCGCAGAAAGCACCGGGATCAGGTTAAAGGTTTGGAATATGAATCCGATCTTGTGCAACCTGATATCGGTAATCTGGCGGTCCCGGAGCTTGGTAATTTCCGATCCGCCAACAGTTACGCTGCCCTCGGTGGCATTATCGATGCAGCCGATGACATTGAGAAGCGTCGTCTTGCCCGACCCCGACGGACCGATGATCGACATAAGCGTTCCCTTTTCAATGGCCAGATCAATGCCCCTAATCGCATGCACCGTGGTCTTGCCAAGCGCGTAATCCTTCTTGAGGTTCTTGATTTCTATGATATTCACCTTTACCTCCAATTGTTCATTTGCTCAATACCGATAGTCGTATAAAATAGTTTCGTGCAACCACACTTTACCAGCACGTACGACTGTCACATAAGACGATATCGCACGAATTTTATTGCAATTCGTTCACTTTTTCACAATTGGCAGGCGACAGTGAGGAATTTTTGCCCGGCGTGCACGGTAATCCAGATCGAATCATCAAAAATTTTCTACAGTAGTAGCTTGAAAAATTTGTATATTTTATTCAATGCATTCCAATTTCATCCAGGGGGTTCGATGATGAAGAAGTATTGTCTCGTTTTCCTGTCACTCCTATTCCTGATTTTCGTCGGCATTGTCATGTGCAACAAGACATCAACACCGACAAATACGCAAAAAAACCCTGCCCTCCTGGACCTTAAGGTCAATTCCAATGACGTCAATGGCTGGATCCTGGACACCTTTGGCGTGTACACAGCAGACGCTCTGGTTAACGACCTTCAAGGCGGAAGTTCTCCGTATATTAACCACCATGTAGTCGAAGCAATCGACGAAAGACTGAAAAATGCGAGTGGGGCTGACACAACATATCTGGGGTACCATTTCTTCATCATGGATTTCGGGACAGTCGCGAATGCGACTTCGATGTATCAATCCCAAAAGGCATATTTTGACCAGATTCCGTCATCAGCAGGCATATCCGGATTTGACCTGTCTGTGGCATTTGCAGACACGGCCAGGGCCAGAGGCGTCGCCGCCTACGGCCATTTTGGGAAATTCTATTTTGAACTGCCGCTTTCCGGGTATGCAAACCATCTTGACGCTCTCGGTCCTGCCGCGCAGTTCTTGAACCTGCTGAAATCCAGGATCGAATAGTTGCTGCGAACGGTTCGTGAAGGAACTTGTCCGCGCCGAGGACTTGACCTCATCGTGCACGGATCGAGACGTCACCTGCCGGGGACTTCACGCGCGATGCTCTTGCGGAGATCGTACAGCATCCAGGTTCCGGCCTTGATGCTGTCCCTGTGTTCGCGCACCAGTTTGAAGAACTGTCTGATGCCGTACGGTTCGTTGCCGTTGGCATGCACCAGCACGATTGATCCGTTCTTCGGCGCCTGATTCTTGGCAAGCCACGCATCGCTTCCCACCGGAACAAGCCCGTACCGGGTGATCCTCGTGAAAACAAGGCTATCCGACACGAGCCCGGGGAACCGGAAAAACACCGATGGGGTCAACCCGTGTTCGATCATTTTCCGTTCGGTCTTCAGTACCTCAATGTCAAGATTCGTTCCTTTGCTCAGAAGAAAATTCTCCGTGAGTGGAACGCCTCCGTAGGTGCGGTGGTTGTACGAATGGTTAATCCAGGTGATGGCAAGGTCTCCCTTGTTCTGCAATTCGACCAGCCATTCGAGGTCGTCCGGGTGTTCGAACATCCAGTTTCCGGTCACCGCGATCGCGACGGGAATCGGTTTCTCCTCGGGCTCGAACTGCGTGATCAGACCAATGAAAAAGTTCCTGTCCAGAGGGCGGGACGACGGGCACAGGTCAACGGTAAGATCGATGCCTTTTTCCGGTCCGAACCCGTGGATCAACCCCGCATCCTGGACCTTCCCGTCGCTTCCTTCCGCGCTGTCAAGCGCTTCGGCGTATGCGGTGGAGGCGAATTGGCGCCGGAGGTGCGACAGCGAATCGCAACCGCTGCGCGCATCCGCGCTGTCGATGATCCTGGTGGAAAGATCACGGGGATCGACTACGAGCCTCTTCGGCTTCTTATCAAGGGTAAAGGACCTTAGTCCGATGCAATACTGTGAGTCGCCTGCGGGCGTGCACGCGCAAAAGCATACCTTGTAGTTTTCAATGGTGCGGCCGGCCGCTGTCGGCTGGCAACAGAGAACAATCATTGCCGCAAAAAGAACCGTTGGAATCTTCGTACCGATCCCCTTTTTTAAGGAAATATACCCTAATTATACACGTCCTTCTTACGGATTTTGAAGTATTTTATGATTTCAATGACAGTCATCACGCTTTTCGACATCGACAAGACGCTTATCAACCGGTCCACGGCACACTTGAACGCGTTTTTCTTTGCGCTCGATGAGGTGTATGGCGTCAAGGCCGGGCCGAACATCATAGCCCCCCATGGAATGACGGATCAGCAGATCATCCGGGAAGTCCTTAAAGTAAAGGGCATTTCCCCGGTCGCCACGGAATCGGGCCTGTCGACTTGTATGGCCGTCATGGTTGAAAAATTCAACGAGCTGAACCCTGCGGATGCCGTCGAACTGCTTCCCGGTGTCGTCGAACTCCTTACTGCGCTTGCGGACCGCAAAGCCCTGACGGGCCTTGTGACCGGCAATCTCGAACCAATCGCCTGGGCAAAGCTCAAGAAAGCGGGGATCGCCCACTTTTTTACCTTCGGCGGGTTCGGATCGGATGATGAGGACCGTGGAAAAATGGCCGGTTTGGCGCTTTCCCGCTGCAATGAACTATACAAAAGTGAAACTTCCGGCAGCCGCGTCGTGCTCTTCGGCGACACGCCGTACGACGTGGCCGCGGCCCACGTAATCGGCGCGCTCGCCGTGGGCGTCGCGACCGGTTTTCCGTCCAGACACGAGCTCGAAACCGCGGGCGCGGACATTGTACTTGACGATTTCTCCGACACCCAAAAAGTGCTCGCCGTTGTTTTCGACTCATGAGCACCATGAAATTAGGACGGACCGGCCTGACGGTATGCCGAAGCGGATTCGGCGCTCTTCCCCTGCAGCGCCTCTCCATGAACGAAGCCGTGGGGCTCTTGCATCGTGCGCATGAAGGCGGCATCAATTTCTTCGATACCGCCCGGATGTATTCGGACAGCGAAGAAAAAATCGGCGTCGCCTTCGAGCATGAACGCTACGGTGTCATCATCGCCACCAAAACTCTTGCGCAGACGCGTGCGGACGCGCTCAAGAGCATCGAGACAAGCCTGTCGAACCTTCGCACGGACTACATTGACATAATGCAATTGCACAACCCCGAAACTCTGCCGGATCCTACGGATCCGGACAGCGCCTACGCTGGCTTGATCGAGGCGCGCAACAAGGGCCTTGTCCGCTGCATCGGCATATCAAGCCACAGTATCGAACGGGCGCTTTTGGCCGCCCGGTCCGGTTTGTACGACACCGTCCAGTTTCCGCTCAGCTCCCTTTCGTCCGATGCCGACCTGTCGCTTGCCGCAGTTTGCCGGGAAAACGATTGCGGGCTCATCGCGATGAAACCTATGGCCGGTGGGCTGATCACCAATGCGGCGACATCATTCGCTTTTCTCCGTCAATCTGCCAATGTCCTTCCCATCTGGGGCATGCAACGGGACAGCGAACTCACTGAAATCCTGGCCTTCGAGGCAGCACCGCCGCAGCTTGACGAATGGCTATGGAAGTCAATCCGGCGGGAACGGTTCGAGCTGTCCGGACGGTTCTGCCGCGGCTGCGGCTATTGCATGCCGTGCCCGCAGAACATCCAGATAAATTGGGCTGCACGAATGTCACTTCTGCTTCGACGAGCGCCGTACCAGACATTTCTTTCCAATGAGTGGCGCGACAGGATGCAGGCTATCCGCTCCTGCACAAAATGCGGCCTCTGCAACAGTAAATGTCCTTACGGCCTGAACACGCCCTCCCTTCTTAAAGAAAATCTTGCAGACTATGAACGGTTCTGCGCGGAACACGCATGAACTCCTCTCTCGTCTATTCAACCGAGTACGGACGAATGTGCCCCGGATGCCAGAAGCCGGCGACACATTGTTCCTGCAGGCACGACAAGCCCTTTTCAAAGTCCGACGGCATCGTGCGCGTGGGCCGCGAAACAAAGGGGCGCAAGGGCAAATGCGTAACGCTGATCACCGGCCTGGGGATCGGTGGCGACAAACTCCTTGACCTTGCCCGCCAGTTAAAGCAGAAATGCGGTTCCGGAGGCACGGTCAGGGACGGCGTGATTGAAGTTCAGGGGGATCACAGGGACACCATCGCCACAGAATTGACAAAATTGGGATATACGACAAGGAAATCGGGAGGCTGAACTCTGTTTCGACTTCTCCATTTGGATTCAAAAATTCGATATCGAATTTTTGGCATACACAACGTCACTTCAGGGATAGTATACTAGATAATATTTGAAAGCCCTCTCTGCCTGTCCGGAGAGAGGGGCGCATACTCTCTTATTCATTGGATTTGGCTCGTGAAGATTGTCCTAAAGAAAACCAGGGAAGGCGGAATCATCATCGTGCTGTCGGGAGAATTGACCGGCCTTCAGGACGCGGACAAGATGTCGTCGGAAATAACAGAGGCATATTCGGATGATATATCGTACATGGTTTTTGATTTTGCCAATTCAAGCATTCCGAACAGCAGGTTTCTCGGAAAAATGATGGCAATCTATAAATTGAACAAAAGCCGCAATGTCCAAACCTACATTTACTTCGCAGATAACGGCGAAGTAAGAGACCTTTTCAAGGCCGCATACGTGGACCACATCATCCCGATCGTCGCACAAATCCACGATGCCGCGGCCCTGTCGTCAGCAGGAAACAGCTGACCGCAGGCTTGCCGCGTTCACCGGGCGCTCGTTTTCACTCCACCCTCGACTTTAACCTGCCGTATTTCGCCCGCCTGGATCGTCACAGTCTTTTCAAAGGGCTTGAAGCCCGGCCGTTTGAATAGGATGCTGTGTTCGCCCTCCGAAAGTATGAGGGGAGAAGTGGTAGGGGCAGTTCCACGCAATTCGCCGTCCACGTACAATTCCGCCGTAATGTCCGAGAGAATGTTGAGCTCGCCTGTTCTCTTTTCCCTGGTAAGCCCGATCATCACCATGTGAGTATCACTTCCTGCCACGACCACGAGCGTCGTTGACGGAGCAAACCCGTCCGCGCTTGCCAGAATCTGATGGTTTCCAGCGGCAAGAATAGTTCCCCCCATTTCCAGGGCAGACAGCTCCTTGTTATCGACCTTGACAATTGCCGAAGTCGGACTTACTTCGAACTTGACCAACCCGCTCGCAGCGGGCTGAGCTTGCGGCCGCCGCAGGTCCTGAGTCGTTGCGCCCGAATCCCCTCCGGCTTTTTCGCTTTGGCGCACTGACGCAACGGTGACGGATTCCCGTGACCAGCTAGCCGCAGCCGAATCTTTTGGCGGCGGCTGGCCTAGAGTGGGAAGTTCCCGGATTTTCTGTTGCTCCGGTTTGAGTTGTGGCTCGGCCGGTCGCCCCAACTGCGGGATGACATGTATCGCGCGGCGGATCGCGACTTTGCCGACATACTCCACAGAAAGTGCGGCGTCCTTGATTCTAGCCCAAACTTCTGGTTTGTAAATCGCGGTGGCCACAGCTGCCAGGCTGAGCAACGAAATAACGACGAGTGCAGTCAAAACGAAAGGGAAATGCCCGGCCTTTTTCCTCCGTGCTGAGCGCACCTGGGCCAGCATTCCCTTTTCCACGACCGCGGTCTTGCTTGAAAGCGCGGAGCCTACGTACGCCTCGAGCGACCGCATCGCCTGTGCGACATCCTTGTTCTTCGGGTCGTGCTTGCGGGCTTCCTGAAAATGCGCCAGGCCCGCGGAATATTTCATGGCCGTTGAGCATTCCTTGCCCCGGGACATATGATACTGGAACAGAAACGAACCAAGCTCTGCCGTTGCAACACCTTTGTCAACAAAGTATTTCTTGATCATCCCTGCGGGATCACGGATTCCGATGTCGAAGAAATGGTTCTGGAGCGCATCGATGAGTGGCGACAGGGACGGCAACCGTTTGGTGTGATCCTTCGTCAGGCATGACTGCAGCAGGTAGGCGATCGGCTCCGGAAGTGTCCTGTCGATCTCTTCCGCCGGCTTTTCCTTATTCTGCATGATGTTGATCAGGGTCGTCGGAACGTTATCTCCTGTAAATGGAAACCCTCCGGTAACGATGCGGTACAGGATGACGCCTGCAGCCCAGATGTCCATACACTGGCTTCGCGTTTCTTCGCCGCTGACAAGCTCGGGGGACATGTACGGAGGCGTCCCGACAATGGCGCCGGTCGTGGTCAACTGTCCGGACTGCGTGCCCGCGTACGCGAGGCCGAAATCGACCATTTTCACCGCGCCGTGGCTGGAAATGAGCATGTTCGCCGGCTTGACGTCCCGGTGAACTATGCCGTGTTCGTGAGCGTAGGCAAGCCCCTTGAGCGCCTGATGAAGGACCATCAGTCCAAGTTCGCGGGGAAAATCGTTTTGCTTGAGCAATTGGTCGAGGTCAGGTCCGTCAATGAATTCCATCGCGATGTAGAAAGAACCCTTTTCCTCGCCGAAATCATAGATCCTGACAATATTGTCGTGGTTAAGGGCTGCGCCCGCCTGCGCCTCGTTCTCAAATCGCTTACTTTCGTTCTTCGTGGTCAGCAGGCCGCCAGCCATTTCTTTGATCACGACTTTGCGGTTCAGGGAGATCTGCGTGGCGAGGTAGATCTTGCCCATTCCGCCCTTGGCGAGTTCTTTGATGTCGGTGTAGTCGGAGAGCGTAAACGGCATCGGATCAGCAGGCTCCGTGAAATATTGAACGGGCAAAGCTATTAATTATACTATTTACCGGGCATCCAGTCCATAGGCCTGTCACTCGTTCGTACCGGGCTCCGCGCTCCATGCCTCTATTCGGGTGACCGCATAGGTTTTGTCGTTGAACGGGAGCGTATCGCCCACCTTTCGGCCCAGAAGCGCGGCACCTGCGGCAGACGTGTAAGAGAGAATGTTTTTTGACGGATCGGAATCCCAGGGGCCGAGGACCGTGAACGCGAGTTCTTCGTCCGCGCCGGCAGCTTCCCGAAGCACCACCATGGTTCCAATAGAGACCTTGGACGTGTCCTTTGCAAGTGATTCGATCGTGCGCGCGCGGTTGAGATCGTCGTGCAACGTTTTTGCCCGCGAGGAAAGCATTTCCTGCTTGGCCCGCGCCGCATGATATTCGAAATTCTCCCGCAGGTCCCCGTATTCGCGGGTACGCTGTATTTCCTTGCTGTTATGCGGAATATCGATACTCACGAGCTTCTTCAGCTCATCCCGCTTTTCCTCGATCTTGGCCTGCGTCACATACAGCAATTCAACTTTCTTCTCATGAAGGTGAGGATATAAATGGAATATTTCCTGCCTCATCCTTTCCTTGCGGTAGTCTTCGAGCCCATTGTCCTTGTTAAGCGCTTCGAGCACGCGGCCGGCCTCGGTTTCGTCCAGACCGGTCACGGCCCGGTCTGCAGCCTCGCCAAGGTCAAAAAGTTTTCGAAGCGCCGGATTCTGCCCCTTAAACGCCTTGCTGTCAAGAACGCGCAAGAGCGAAAGCACAAACGAGGCATTCGCCCTGGCCAGAAGCTCGGGCCGGGAGGGCATTTCCTTGCACAACCAGACGTAGAACCGCGGCATTACCGATGGGTCGCCAACGGCCTGGCTCACCGCCCCGTCGCATACCAAAGCCGACGAAGGCCCCCCGGATCGCAAGGATTCATAAAGGAATCCAAGGCATTGCGTATCAGCCTCGTTCTGAAGAATCTGGCCGTACAGGGCGGGCCAGTCATCGAGCTTCTCTCCCGCAAGCGTGATCGCACGCTTACGCGCGACCCGGTCCTTGACACCTGCTATTATGGCCGCCGCGTCAGGGCGTACGATGAGGTCTGCGGCTGAAAATCGGATGCCGGGAATTTCGCCTTTTTTGGAGAACTCCTCCAATTCGAGATATAGTTCGAGCGCGCATGATGGATCGGTGTCCGCTGCCGCGTTCGCAGCGGCAACGATCCCCGCAATCATACGGTCCCTGAGTTCGGAAAAACGCGTCGCATGCTGCCTGAACATTTCGCATTTTTTGAGGCCAGGGGCGGCTTCGAATTCGGCGATGATCGCGGCTCCGGCAGCGTCGGATGAATCGCTCCAGCTCACCTCCGGACGTGCTCCCGAGCCCACGGTGAGGCGACGGTCCTTCCGGGCCCGGGCCCACCACGCCGTCCACCCTGACTCGTTGACGATACCTCGCAGCATGTCCCGCATTTCGGGAACGGTGAGCGGCTTCTTGACCGATGCGAACACAAAGGACAGCAGCGCGGCGGGATCGGACTGCGCCTGAGAAACAAGCTTTGCCGGATCGTCGAGCTTGACACTGAGGAAATGATCCTTTGAAAGGGACTGGCACAAACGCTCGGCCTCGTCTATCTTGAACGACATCTGGTCGCCCGATTCGAACACGACCCGGAGTTTCCCCACTGCCAGGTTGACCTCTCGGACCCGGCCCGCGCCTTTGGACGGCATGTACACGACACGCCCTTCGTCGTAGCGAAGCCATTCCTCGAACAGGCGAAGCGCGTCGAGACCTTTGCTTTCCGCAATACCAAGCTTGGCGTACAGGTCATCGAAATGAGGGCTGTCCTTGTACAGCAGGCGCATGTGCCGCACCAGGCCGTCGCGAGCCAGCGAACAGTCGGGCCAGAAGGATAGGATTGCGGACAGGAGCGGGAGTTCGCTCACAGCGTTCTGTTTCGCCTTCAGGCTGTCGATCTGCAGCTGCAACAGGGCGGTTGCTCTGTCAAACTCTTTGCGTTTTATGAAGAACTTGTATCCAAAGATGAAGTATCCGGTGTCCTCGGGAACGCTGTCTAGTCGTTCCATGAAATGACTTTCCAGCTCGTCAAGATTTCCCTTTTCGATAATCTGTTGGTATTCGGGTTGGGCCTTGGCAGGGCCTTGAGGCCGCACCGTCAGGGCGATACCTGCTTCCCAATCATGGCTATCAGTCATTGCGGTCCTTTCTTGGCGAGCAAAAGATTGTCTGCGCTGTGGAAAAATACGTCATGGGTCCTTTGGAAAAACTGTCGCATTCTGCATCGAATCATTGTATTATATTTTTCTTGCGGTTACCTTCAAACGTCTACAAAGACAGGACCTTTGATCATGGACCAAAACGTCACATCAGTTATCTTAGCGGGCGGCCAGGGCAGCAGGCTGCATCCGCTGACACAGTCCCGTTCCAAACCAGCAGTACCCATAGGTGGAAAATTCCGCCTCATAGATATACCGATCAGCAATTGCCTGCACCACGGGATCCGCACTATCTGGGTTTTGACCCAGTTTGCCTCTGAGTCTTTGCATCGCCATATCTTTCAGGCATATCGGCTGGACGGATTTTCCGGCGGTTTTGTGTCCGTGCTTGCCGCAGCCCAGACTGTTGAAAGCAAGGGTTGGTACCAAGGCACGGCGGATGCGGTGAGAAAGAACCTCACCAATTTCAATGATGCAGGGGATGCTGTGCTTCTTTTGTCCGGCGATCACCTGTACCGCATGGATTTCACGCAATTCATCAACTTCCATCGGCAGCGAAAGGCCGATATCACCCTGAGCGTCATTCCGGTTCCAAGGTCACGGGTACCTGAGCTCGGCGTGCTGAAAATGGACGCGGGATATCGTGTCCTTGACTTTGTTGAAAAGCCAAGAGAAGCGTCCCTGATTGATTCGTATGCAATTCCCAAGGAACTGCGCACCGACGGTTCGGCCGGAGAGGAGAACACGCATGTCGGATCAATGGGAATTTACCTGTTCAACAAGAAGGTGCTGTTCGACGTGCTCAAGGAGTGGGACTACGACGACTTCGGCAAGCAAATCATCCCCGCTGCCATGAAGAAATACAACGTGCTCGCCTACCCGTTCGAAGGCTATTGGGAGGACATCGGGACGATCAAGGCGTTCTTCGAAGCCCATATCAGCATGACCGCGGCAAACCCGCCCTTTAATTTCTACGACGAGGCACACCCTATTTTCACCAATACGAGATTCCTGCCCGCAGCAAAAATCACCGGATCAAACGTGGATACATCGATCATTTGTGAAGGCAGTATGATCGAAAACGCCAAGATTTCCGACAGTGTCGTGGGCGTGCGGTCGATCATCCGCGACGGCAGCCATTTGTCCAGGGTCATTCTCATGGGAGCAGACACCTATGAAACCGCGGGACACTCCGGCCCGCATATCGGCGTCGGGCAGAACTGCCACATCCGCAACGCGATCATTGACAAAGACGTGAGCATCGGCGACGGTGCTGTTCTCATTAACCAGGACTCAATGCAGAACGGCGAAAAAGACGGTATCGTCATCCGGGACGGCATCATCATCGTTCCCAAGGGTGTCAATGTCCCGCCCCGCTACGTGCTCTGAAGCAGGTTCGGATTACAGGCTCATTTTTCAAAAATCGTGCTGAATTGTCCGTATCCTCCTTTCTTCAGTTCCTCTTTCGGGATAAAGCGAAGACTCGCCGAATTCATGCAATACCTTAAGTGGGTCGGCGCGGGTCCGTCGTTGAATACATGGCCGAGATGGGAACCTCCGGTCCTGCTTTTGACTTCGGTCCGGTCCATGCCCAGCGTCGCGTCGTGTTTATCGACGATATTTTCTCTTTCCAGCGGCCGGGTGAAACTCGGCCAACCCGTGCCTGACTCGTACTTATCAACAGAACTGAACAAGGGTTCTCCGGTGACCAGGTCGACGTAAATCCCTTCCCGGTGATTGTCCCAGTACGCGTTCTTGAACGGGGGTTCCGTACCGCTCTCCTGAGTGACTTCGTATTGCTCAGGGGTCAAAAACATTTTCACTACCGAGTCGGCAGGCTTTTCGAATTTATCAACCATTACCGATTCCGCGCTCCAAGACTTTCCCGCCCAAGCTTTTTCCAGGAACGCGTCGCGTCCCGAACCCCGGCGGTATTGGTGGTAGTTGTCTGGACTTTTCAGAAAATAGTCCTGATGATAACCTTCAGCAGGATAAAAAACCGTGGCAGGAACGATCATGGTCGCAATGGGTTTTGAAAAAACTTTCGAGCGTTCCAGATCCCGCTTAGTGGCTTCGGCCAGAATTTTTTCTTCAAGGGAGTTGAAGAAAATGGCCGACCGGTATTGAGTGCCCTGGTCCACGAATTGGCCATGAGCGTCCGTGGGATCGATATTCTTCCAGAACACGTCGAGAACCTTGAGATAGCTGATGCGTTGCGGATCGAACGTCACTTGGATTGATTCCATATGACCCGTGCGTCCGGCACCTACTTCTTCATAGGTCGGGTTTTTCTTCGTTCCCCCGGTATACCCGACAACGACCTTGAGAACTCCGTCAAGTTTCTTGAAAGGCGGTTCCATACACCAAAAACATCCGCCTGCGAACGTGGCTATTGATTCCATACCGGTTCCTCCTGTTTTTGCAGCCGTGGCCTGGGTCCCGGTGTTCGAACCATTGCAAACGGTCATTGACGCCAGGATGACAAGCGTAAACATGGCAGTCGTTTTCATAGGTACTCCCTCCTTCTGCATCTACCGTACTTTAGATTACGGAATCGGGGTGTTTCTTATTCGTGATTCGCGGGGAAAATCCGCTGCGTGATGGAGGAATACTTACTCTTTGAAGTCGCGCGTTTTCTTCACCTGTTCAAGGTACTTGGCCCGTATCGTCAGCAGTTCGCTGTCATAACGCCCGTCCTTGAAATCAGGAAACGACCATTCGAACGGCTGGTATTTGCCCGCCTTGTACCGGCCGGCAAGGTCTGCATATACGCCTTTGTCAAGATAGATTTTCTGGCCCGCCTCCTTGGCAGACGCCAGGAGAACCTTGTTGTGGTCCAAATATCCCGCGTCAAGGTTGACCGTGCGTTTTCCGTCCGTCCGCAGGCCGTCCTCGATTTGATTGCAGGCGAGTTTCATGTCGATCAGGACCGTAGGCTCCATCAATTTTTCAAAAGAGACCAAACGGCGATACAAGGGTGTACCCATTTCGGGCTCGTAGTACTCGGTCACGTCAAAAAGGTGATCAGCCCCGTGGAAATCGATGATTCCCCACGCATCGACGGCGAGGGCGATCCCGGTATCGCGACATGCGCGGTCCCGAAAGAGCGCGGCGATGAAGTACTTAACGGCGGCCGGCCGGTGCGTCGAGGCCATAATTGACAATCTCCAATGCCCTGGTTACGATGGTTCTGTCCATGCCCGCGGACACGCTGTAGAATTCCACGAGTTTGTCCGGCGTCAGAGTTATGCGCTGTGTCCGTTGCGAATCGCGAATTGCAAGAACGTTTCCCTGCAGGAACTGGTGGCAGCCATCCGCGTGGCGCGTCAGAATCGGGTAGGTCATCATTTCAAACGCGAACGACTGCTCCCAGGCATATGCAAACGCCGTGTCGTCGATCGGGTCGAGTTTGAACGTGAGGCGCAGTTTCCGGTTATTCTTGACAATAGTGTAAAGGTCCAGCTTGGTATTGCCCGCGATCGGTAGAAGTTCCACGCGGTTAAACGGCGTATCGAAATATGCCGGCTTGTCACGAGGAACAGGCAGGGGCGCGAACAAGAGGTAGCCGGGATCGAGCAGGCGCAGCCCGCCGTCCAAACCCGGCATGATCAGACCGCAATGCGTGTTCACGCCGTAGTGCCGGTCCGCAAGGACGGGATACGCATCGATTCCCAATGCGTCAAGCACGGCGGCGAGCGCGGCTGTCAGGGAAAAACACGTGCCGCCTGTTCCCCATTTCAGGAAATCGCCGATGACCTCGTCAGGATACCGCATGGCAGAAGCTGCGCTGACCACCGAGCTTGCCTTGATAATTTTGGTAAGGTTTTCATAGGGGATATTCGCAAGCGATGCGGTCACTTGGCCAAGCAGCAGGCCGCTCGGCTGATTCGGGTCAATGGCGAATCTGGCTAGAAAACGCTCCAGAATTCCCCGGTCGCTGAGCATGAGCCAGGGCGAATCGTGTATGCGTTTGCCGGGATGAACGGTCGTTGTGTCCATTGTTCATGGAAAATAATTGCAGTGTCACATCAACGATACGCATTAAGAAAAGAAAGGACCGCCAATGGCAGTCCTTTCTTTTTCGGATCCAACTCGGAAAATAATTATCAGAACGACCAGCAGGTCTTCAGGACCCACCACCAGTCATTCCCTTCGATGAGCAATTCGTTGTACATTTCATTGTCATACGCTGCAGTCTGCAGACGCATATGGTCTCGGCCGACTTGGCCGATAAGCGCGAAATGACCGCCGAAAAACGACCTTTTCGCATAGACCGACCATTTCAACTGTGCTTTTGCAGGCAATTTTTGCGAAGCGTCATCAATGATCACATTCCACGGCAACGGCTTGCTCCCCTGATTGAGTACCCCGGACGCATCGTTGTAATACTTGGCGCCAAACCATTCGAATTCGGCGCTTAACACGTCAAGGGCTTTGAATGTCGGAATGTTTATTCCGATCATCACCGGCATCTTCTGCCACCATACGTTATACGACGGAGCGGTTTGCTTTTTGACCGGATTGCCCAGCGAATCGGTTTGCGAATTTCCACCCACGAGCACGGCGCTGTCGGGATAGTCTTTCAACCCGATGATGTCCGCCTCGGCATAAATCTTCAGGTCATTCACCCCGAAAATCGAGCTCGGCATAAATGCTTTTGGATCCAGACTGATCCGCGCCATGACCTTTGTGCCTCTGAACGTATAGTACGCGGTGTCGCCGTTGTTGTCAACATAAGCGTCATTGAGGGTGCCGTGCGGCTCGGTCGGGTCCCCTCCGAGCCTGACGGGAAAGGAATGTCCCGTATACACGTCGAAGAGGTCTGCCCAATCCACGCCTGCGCCGATTTCCATGAAATGCAGGGCTGCGATATCATAGCTGCCGAGCAGCGCCACAGACCAGTTCATGGTCGGATACGCGGTCGCGCTTGCAAAAAGAGCATCGAATTTTATGCTTTGCACATTACTCTGCAGATGCAAACCAAGCAACCGCGCCTGAGGGTAATCAAACCCCATGTCGAAATAAATCGGGTATGTGCCGGTACGGAACATGTACTCGCCGAGATTTCTCACGTCCGGATTGTATTTAAAATCAAAGTATCCTACCTGCGTCAGAAAATAGGGAGAACTTTCGTCCCCGATTTTGTATTGGGAATATGCCTTCTCGAGAAAGACATCCTGGCGGTTGTTCTTGGTATATCGATTGGTCGTGCCTTCCTGCGGATAGGAGAAGTAAAGCTTGGTCCCCAATTCAAGGGCCATTTTGAAATTCTTGCGGTAAATCCCTTCGAAACCGGCCCAGATTACCGCGTCCTCGGTCCAGACATGGTCGATCTTATAGTTGGACAGACTACCGCCGTTTATGTCGAGGATATTGTTCCGCAAGCTGCCGTTGACGATTTGTCCTGCCTCGAAATGGCCGTAGGCGTGCGGTTTGATGACCATGCCTTCCGGCAATTCGATCCGTCCGTTGTCCGAATTGTCTTTTGTCGTCACAACCGGTGCGTCGGACGCTTCGGCAGTGTCCGATTCCGCCTGAGCAAAAGAAAAAAGCATCAATGAAATGAGTGCAGAGGAAAACCAGTATTTCTTTGAAAACATCCTCATCTCCTTTCGGTGGTGTATTGATCAAGAAAATATTTTCGGTACAAAATGCGTCCGCCCGAAGAATGGCGCGGCTCTTTTTGTCAATAGAGGCCCGGCAGGAAGCATCCGCCGGGGGTTACTTTCAAAAACTATATTCCGCTGATTGATTTTGAAATACGGATGCGACAGGCGGGCCGCCTGCCGCATCCTCACGAAAGAGAAGCGCTACTGAACCGTAAACGTGCCGCTGACCGTTGGCTGCAAGTCCCGCTGGGACGACGTGCCCACGCGTACGCCGTACGAGCCGGTCAACACCTGCCATGCGCCGCTGCCGTTGAAATCCGCGCCGTTGGGATTGAATACCGACATGTCGCGCGGCGAAAGGTCGAAATCGACCTGCGTGCTCGCGCCCGGAGCAAGCGACACTTTCCTGAACCCCCGCAAGTCCTGGACCCTAACCGGCAGGGCCGCATTGGTCGTGGGCATTGACAGATACAATTCCGCGACCTCTTTTCCCGCGACCGCACCGCTGTTGGTCACCGTAGCCCGCACGTGCACCTTGTCGCCCGCGGTTATTGCGGACGGGGAAATCTGAAGATTGGTGTACGTAAACGTCGTGTAGCTGAGGCCGTGGCCGAATGCGAACAGCGGAGTCTGATTGTTCTTGTTCACTCTGAAATACCCGTGCGCAACGTCGGACGCGGGATAATTCAGGTCATTGTTTGAAAGGGTGAAGTTCGGAAGCTGCGTGCCGTCCACGGGGAACGTCGAGGGCAATTTGCCGCTCGGGTTGACATTGCCAAACAACACGTCCGCGATAGCGGCGCCCTGTTCCTGTCCCGGGTAAAACGCGATGAGGATCGCGTTGGCCTTTGACCAGTTGCCTGCCGAAGCCGCGCTGCCGCCTGTAAAGACAACGATTGTCTTTGCCTGCCCGTTGGTTGCGGCCAGAGCGGTCGCCGCAGCCGCATCTCCGTCGCCGCTCTGCACCGCGAGGTTCGGCCTGTCGCCGCCTTCGCTCTCGCCTGTCACGCCCACGAACACGAGAATATAGTCTGCCGCGTTCAGGTCGGTCGTGATGGTCGACGCGCCCGCGCCGGCTGCGGCAAGAAGGTTCGTGATGCCCTGCTGGGGGTTCGTGCTTTTCCAGGCCGTGACATAGCTGCTGCCGCCAGGACCCGCCCGGAATGAGTTGGCGAACGGGCCCGTTATGGCGATCTTCTTGCCCGTCTTGGCCATGGGAAGGATATTGCCGATGTTCCTGGCAAGCACGATGCCGCCCCCGCCGACAGACCTGGCAACATCGTCATGCGCCTGGGTGTTTCTTGCAAACGCAGTGCGGTTATAACCGGCTTTCATATCGCCGATCATTTCGTGCGAGTAAATGACCCTGCTGGCATGCATGTTGGCTATGGCGTCGGTGGCGCCGCCGATTACGCCTGCATAGTCTCCACCCGACGGCATCTTGATGTCGACGCCCCATTGCGACGCGTTGCCGTTGTTCATGGCAGCGCCCCAGTCGGTCATGACAAGCGCGCGGTATCCCCAGATGTTCCTGAGAATGGTTGTCATCAGGTACTGGCTTTCGCATGCCTGGACACCTTCTACTTTGTTGTAGGCGCCCATGATGCCCCAGCAGTTTGCGTCAATGATGCTCGGCTCCCAATTGTAAAGATAGATTTCGCGCAACGACCGCTCGCTCATGACAGCGTTTTCGCCGTTCTGCCTGTTTTGCTCTTTGTTGTTGCACGCATAATGCTTGATTGTCGCGATGACTCCCTTTGTCTGGATTCCTCGTACGTCTGCCGCTGCCATCTGGCCGGAAAGATAGGGATCTTCGGAATAATATTCCGACGCCCTGCCGCCCTGTGGATGATAGACGAGGTCAAGGGCTGGCCCAAGCTCGCAGTTGAATCCATATGACCTGAATTCTTCACCCTTTGCCTGTCCCTGCACGAAAGCCAGGGACGTGTCCCACGTGGCTGCTTCGCCAGCGCAGGTCGGGAAACACGTCGCGTTTCCGCCATTCGGAGGACGAACGCCGTGCGGACCGTCCGACATCCAGATCTGGGGCACGGCTCCGGCGCCGTTGCCTTCGAAACCATCGCCGCCGCCGCCGCACAACGTGCCTTTCTGCGATTTTGAAAGGCCGTTTAATTTTGCCGTCAGATCGGTCATCATATTCGAAACGACCGCATCGGCAACCACATGAGCCACGTACTGGACGCCTGGCTGCGGGGCAGCGGTTTCAAAGTAAATCTGATATTTCACTGCCGCGTTCGACTGGTTTGTATTGACGTGGATGACGCCCACGTCGCCGGAGACTTTCGTCAATGCCAGGGCCGTGGCCGAACCTACTGGGGTAACGGAAAACGTCACGAACACCGAATCGTTGGTCATGGGAGCAAGCATGTATTCGACCTTGCCCGTAAATCCTGCCACTCCTGCAGCGACATTGGGGACATGCAGCATAGTTGCGGGAACCGTCACAGCCGTCAGGTCGGCGCGGGCCGCAAAGGTCGCGATCAACATCACCATTATTATTTTGAGAAGTTTCATTGGATATTCCTCCGTTATTTGACAATGGATATTTGTGTGGATTTTTCAACAGTGCCGAACCGCAAGGACGCCAGATAGATTCCGGCGGCGATGTTGTTCCTGGAAATGTTCCATTGCATGGAGGACACGCCCTGACCGAGGTCAAAGCTCTTGACCCTGACGCCATTATGGTTAAAAATGTTCAGTGTTGCGCTCTTGGTGAGGGTCGGCAGATTGAATTTAAACGCGACAATGCCGCGGCCAGCGTCATACGTGGTCTTGAGAAAGTTCTGGGAAACGACTACTTGTTGTCCCACGATCGTTGAAACGGTTGGAAACGTGAACGGACTGCTGTCGCCCGTCCACTGCACCGCATATGCAAGCAGCGGAGACATTGCGACAAGGGACACGACGACAAAAAGCGTCTTTTTCACTGCGCCCTCCTGAATTTAAAGGTTAATCGATTTTGTAATATGATAATAATCAAGAACCCACAGCATCCGGCAAACACCGGATGCTACCCTTTTAATATAAATAATAGTAGAATAATTAACATAAAGGAGTTGGTTTCAAAAAAAAATTCTATTTTTTCGTATCCTGATTGGATACAAAGGATATCCGAGTACGCAATCTACGTGATTTAAACAAGTATTTCCAATGGTTTTGATAAGGACTTAATCCGTATTTTTGGTATATTTGACTATGGGACGAACTCATCCCTCTTTCCCCTCTCTTGACAGAGAGGGGATGCACTTTTAGGGGGAGGTGAGTTAGGCCTCAAAAGATGGTGAAATTATTCAATTAACAGGATTAAGCTTACTCGCTTAAGGGACATTCAACATGAGAGCTATTCTATCGGTCAGGCTGTTCCGTGGCGCAACGTTGACCTTCGTGGAGATCGCTGGACTTTTCTGCGTCGCCCCCTGTTTCGGCCAGTCCACCGATGAGCTTGCCTATGTCTATGCGACGACGACCGAAACCGCGACAACATATTCCGGAATTATCGCGGTGTCAAACCCGAACACCAGCTACGCCTGGAACGGCAGTTTTTTCGACATCAGCGCAGTTGTTTTTGAAACGAGTTCCAAAGTCACGGCCATGGGAAGCGCGAACGGCGCCGTGACCTATACCCAGACCGGCAATATCGTGTCTGTAAACCTCGGGTGGCAGAGCACGTGCTCCCTCGGCGTCAAGATCAACTTAACCGTGACCGCGACAAAACAGGGAACGCAGGCGTATCCGCAGAATTTCAGCACCCGGTACGTGCGCGGCAGCGACATCAGGTACCCGGACTACGCCTCGCTTCCGGTCACCTGGACCAAAGGCAAGACGAACCTGACCGCCGCAGACCTGGTCGGAGACCCTGTGTCGTACTACGACTCGGTGGCCCGTCCTGTCACCGCCACCTTTATTATGTACAAACCGGCCAACCCGACACAGATCCAGATCGGCCAGGTCGATTCGGTGCCGTATCCGGTGAACGGGAGTGGCGGGGTGCGCATCTGGATTCCCACGCGGCTCATGGCCATGGGCGTGGGCGTGGCGTATGAATTCTTCAAAGTCAATCCCAATTACATGGTGAGCCTTGGAACAAAGGAGAACTTTGCCGCGGGAATCGTTCCGCCGAGCGTGGGCAACCTCGTGAATCCGGTCACGGTAAACGGGGTCACCTGGTATTGGCCCATGATCGCGCACGCCGACGGCCCCTATCAGCAGGAATCGGGCAATTTCAACGACTGCAAGTCGTTTTTTCCCGATCTGTTTCCTGCATCCGCATCCCATGACGCATACACTGCCATTACCGTGGATTTTACGAACCCGGACTGGATATCCGCAGGCATTTCCTCAGCCATCAGCATCACGGTCACTCGTGAATACCTGAACGCGATTTTCAACGAGTACAACATGTTCATGGACAACGCAGCCGACCCGTGGGCCGAATTCTCTATTGTCGACTACACCTACAACCGGGGCGCGACCGACTTCCTGTCATATAAGCTTTTTTCAACGAACAAGGCCGCGGCAATAGCGTCAAAGGACATCGTAACCGATTTTTCCATGGGAGGATTTGCAAGCCATGTCCAGACCGTACGGGCTATCACCGAGGCTATGAACAAGTCATTGTACAATATTTACGACGCAAAATTATCCCTTGCTGATATGGATATTTTGTATGCGCGGCTGCGAATGTTTTACGGCCGCGGGATCCCGACCGATGCGGATTGGACGGCCATGAAAGCCGACGTCACCCGGGCGTTCAATGTCCTTGCCCAGCACTGGGGCGGCACTACCGTTTCCCTGCGTTATGACTATTTGACTCTGCTTCGCGTCATAAAGCAATATCTGCCCAAACCCTTCAATCCGAGGCCTACGGGATCGAACTGGTATTACCAGGTTGTCAATTTTGTCGTACCCACGGGCGTTGAACCTCTGCCCCGGCAGCTTTGTGTCTCCGGATCGAGACCGGCATTTGCTGCTACGGTATCTTCCGGCGTGTTTTTCTCCGTGCCGCATGACTTTCCATCCGGGCTAAGGGATATCTGCGTCTACAACACTTCTGGGAGCCTGATCAGGACGATTGACCTCGGCAAAGCGCAGACTTCGGGCAAAATCTTCTGGGACGCCACAGACAACAAGGCCAAAAAGTTGTCTCAAGGCATTTATATTGTTCGCTTTAGATCAGACCAGCAGGCCATGATTCTCCGGCTAGAGCTGAAATAAGCAAAATCGTAATAACAATAGCCCCAATATATCGTAATACATTTATTGAACAAGCATCGATTATTTTCTTAAATCGTTTACGGGAAAGAAGATCGGGCAATCGCTTCGGCTGCAAAGCCGGGGAGGAAAGTCCGGGCACCACAGGACAGGATGCCTTGCGATGAGCAAGGGATGAGTCCGGTCCGGAGGGTAAAACCAGGGGACCGTCCTCAGACGGAAAGTGCAACAGAGACCAGACCGCCCTGTGTACCGAAAGGTATGCGGAGTGAGACGTGAAACGGCGGGGTAAGAGCCCACCGCGTTTTCCGGTAACGGAAAGCGGCTTGTAAACCCCATCCGGTGCAAGACCAAGCATGAAGGAGGCGTCCTGAAAAGGGGCGCGGAGGCTGTCCGTCTTCCATCCTTCGGGTAGGTCGCTCAATGTCCCTTCAGCGTTGCTGAATGGACCAGATAAATGATTGCCTAAAACAGAACCCGGCTTACGGATCTTCTTTCCTGTATTTTTCTGGGTAGCTGTCCGGGGTGCCCCCGTGCGAGGGCTTGCCCCCGGGAGAGTTTTTTTCGTGCGCCACCATTATTCAGGGGGCACCCGCGAGCGGCAGTTGTACGATAAATACATGAGAAAAATGTTTTCACTCTCCATAAAAGCCGCTTTAAGGCCATTCTCTTATACGCCAATTCTTTCGTGCATTGTCCTATTCGCATCGGTCCAGGGCGACACGCTGCAGGCTCCTGTGCCGCGCATTGTTGCGGATTCCGCAGCCGGCGCCACCGCTATCATAACGGATACGGCACCGGTCGCCACCCCGGACACCGCTTCCGCCGCAGTAGCGACCGTGACTGCGCCGGGCACCTTTCCCCAGAAGATCACCAAAATATTTGTCAACGGCAACCGGGTCACGCGCGCAAGCATCATCAAGATGTATATCGGCCTGGACACGGGCATGACCTATGATTCGGTGCTGGCCGCGGCCGGAAAACGCAGGCTGCTCAATACGAACTTGTTCTCTAAAGTCGATATCGTTCTTATCCACAAGCACGATGGCGTCAATGTGTATATCATTGTGGGCGAATACTTCTACCTGGTCCCGTCCGCAGGTGGTGACTACTTCGGGAAGAAATACGGCCAAAATGATTTGTGGTACCGGTTGTGCCTCGGACTTACCGATCAGAACTTCAGAGGAAATTTTGAAACGTTTTCGATGCGGGCTTCGGTGTGGGAGGACAAATCACTCAGTCTTTCCTGGAGCAAGCCCCTTCCGCCCTCTCCCTATTTCTTCGGCATCGGCGCCGGCGCGCACGAGTATCCGGACTTGAATTTTCCGTGGCGCCATCTGGCGGTGAGCGGCGGCGTCTCGGCGGGCAGGACACTGTTTGACAATTCCCGTGTTTCGCTTTCCCTTGTTCCTTCGTATTCGGTGGTCACATCCGAATCCGATAATGACCTCATAAAAAAATTTAAGGAAGTCTATGCAAACCTCGGGTGGTCGATCGACCACAAAGACCGGTCCTTCGACCCGCAGTACGGCTGGGCGCTGTGTGCCAATGTCTTGACAAATGCATTTTACACAGACTACACTGCGTACAGCGAGTTGGACGGCGACCTCAGGCTGTACCAGAAGGGCTTTTTCCACGCCGACCGGTTCGCCGTCCGGCTCCAGACCGCGCTCCGGACAAACGACGGCGGCATATTCAAAGGACTCTACATCGGCGGCCAGAACACGGTACGCGGATTCGCGCAGGACCAATTCGGGATTCCTAACTCGAGCACAGGGTTTACGGTGATGAACGACTACGCCGTAGCCTCCGCGGAATACCGGTTTCCGATCTGGACCATGCCGAGCTGCGACGTGTGGCTTCCTCCCGAATATTTCGAGGCCCTGAAAAATTTCTACAAGTTCATCTTGCCGGACTACATCGATTTGCTCAAGGAGTTTTACTTGCGTTTCGACGGCGCTCTATTCGTCGACGCAGGTCACATCTGGCACGATGTCGCGCATCCTTTTGTGCTGCCGGAAAACGGAATGGGGTTCGGTGCGGGGCTGCGGGTTATGGCGCCCACGCTCCGGCGGAGCGTCGGGTTCGACGTTGCCTGGGGCGCGATTCCTCACAGTCAGCGCCCGCGTCTGGTTTTCTGCCGGGAACCGACCTACCAGCTGTATCTTGACATGTACTTCTGACCTGGATGTACTGGACTTAAGGCACGATTTCCCCGATCCGGACCAGGGAAGACACCATCTTCCTTAATGTCAATTACTCTTGATAATGACTTTGTAAACGTTGTTGAGGCCGATAGTGTAGCGTCCCTTCTGCGAGTCCCCGCAGAGCGAGCAGCTTACCAGAACATAGGTGAGCGGCGTATTCGATTTGTTCTTGGCGTCGAGCTTGGACCCGTCCCGAAACTCCAGAGTGGCGCAGAAGTAAAGCTGTCCGCTGATCGTGCGTGTCTCTTCGTTCGCCATCACGATCCGGGAAACCGCCTCAAGCGGCACGTTCCGCACTGCACCGCCGTTCATGATGGTGAGATATTTGTCGCCGCACAGGGATAGGTTTTTGACATAGGTCTCTATGTTCGAAAGGTCCGTGACATACCCTTCGGTATGGCATCCTGCGACCACGAAACAAAGGACAGCCATCAGGCCAAGAAGACGCACCAGGCGGCGTGTCATGCCGCGCTCACGTTCAGTTCCCGCATGAATTCTGCCTCAGTTGCATAGGTTTTCATGAGCCGGTCGATGCCAACCATTTCCAGAACCTTACGAACCTGATTGTCCTTGGCGATGATGTACACCGAGCCTTTGTTTTCCTGCACGTCGCACAGGCAATGGATAAAGATGCTGATCCCTGCGCTGTCCAGATAGGTCGTTTTTTCGAGGTTGAAAACGAAATGGTGGTGTCCGCCCTTGATGCAGGAGAATATGTCGTCGTCAAGTTTCTTGGTGTTCTCCTCGGTGTCGATATTGCCGATGATATGGATCATCTTGAAATTGCCCTTGTCCTCGATTTCATATTTCATACAATTGTCCTTTCTGCGGGTTCGTGTCCGCCTCCGGCCAGTCTTTAATTGTATTGATCTCCCGTTCAAAAAACAAGTGGATTTTTCCCAGCGCTTCCTCGATGATGGAATGACTCAAGACCCAACCGTCCCTTTTCATCTGCGCGGAGAGCGCTTCCACTTCGTCAAATACTTTTCTTGGTTTCCGCCGGAACCCGACTTTCACGGTGCGCTCCGCGCTTTCTTTCATCGGGTCCCTACCAATTCTGATCGTTTGATGACGGGGCGAACACGGGCATTTTTTCGAACGCCGCGGCCAGCGCAGTCCTGATGAATTCAGCGTCGGTCAAGGCTTCGCCCTGCGCACTGGCCTGGACCCGTATTCTCAGAACCGCTTCCGCGCTGTCAACGTCCCACAGCTCGGCTTCCATGTTCAACCGCCGTTTGACCAAACCGTTGAAGCCCCTGATGGTCAGGGCGTTGGTGATGCGGGCCGCAAAGCAATAAGCGGTCTTCATTTCCTTCCACACCGAGTCGCTGTTTGCAACAGCGACAACATTTCCCTTGAAAAGCAGTCGGTAGAAGGCGGACAGCGACGCGGTATCGTGATTCACGGAATATCTCGTTTCGAATTCCTCTCTTGTCACCGGCTCAACGTCCGGCCGCACAGCCTGCAGAAGCTTTCCGATTCGCTGCGGCGAGAGCGACGTGGTAGTATCGATGCCGAATTTTGTCAGAACCGGCAAAATCAGGACCGTCTGGTCCGACAATGACCCTCCGGAAAACGACCGTTCCTGGTACGATATCTCGGCATCATAGGATGAAGCGGGCGACACTCTTGGCGGGGTCGTGCAGAGACAAAAGAGAGTCAAGCCGCACAAAATGCACCCGAGAACAAGCGCGAATTTCTTATGGGAGTATGTTACGAACACAACACGCATCGATTGGAATCCTGGTGAAGAAAACAGAGCCGACTCTTCCGTTCATTATACCATTGCGGACGACAAAATGGTTAGCAACTATGAATAAATTATCTACGCTTTTTGCGTAGATAATGATCTAAGCAACAGCAATCCACCAGCGAAGCAGGTGGGTTAGTTCTTCGCAGGTGCGAACTATGCGCAGGGCACTTTTGGAAAAAGATAAGGACAGATATGTCCTCTACGAGATTCTTTTCATGCGCGCGGCGAACATGCCGTCCATTTTGTGTTCCCACGGGGTGATGCGCAGATAGTTGCCGCTGGCAACGAATTTTCCCGGAATGGGTTCCGGAGGCCGGCCGAGCGCAAAACCGGGATGTGTTGACAGAAAGGATTCCACGACCATTTCGTTTTCTTCGGGTTCGATGGAACAGGTCGAATAGACCACCGTTCCTCCCACCCTGACAATCGTTGCGGCTGAATCGAGAAGTCTCTTTTGATGTTCGGAAAGCCTCGGTAAGTCTTTTTCCGCCTTGATCCACCGCCCCTCGGGATGCCGGTGCAGCACGCCCGAGCCGGAACACGGCGCGTCGAGCAACACCTTGTCGAACGTTCCTTTGAACGGAAGTTGTCCCGCGTCGCACAGCAGGGGCAGGATCGTTTCTGTCAAGTGCATCCGTCGAAACGTGTCGAGCGCGACCTGCATGCGGTTTCTACGGATCTCGCAGCCGACCACCATGCCGCCGACGCCGGACATCTCGGCGATCAGCGCGCTTTTCCCGCCGGGCGAGCAGCACAAGTCAGCCACGAAATCACCCTGTCCGATGTCAAGGAGCGCCACGACCCAGCCTGACGACGGGGCCTGCACTGTGCATTCCCCGTCCCGGAACAGTTGTATGGTTTCTGGTTGCACCGGCTTGCGCAGACGATAATACAAATTGAGGTACCCGCCGGCGCTGTCGCACATGTCATGCACGTCGGTCTCGAACTGCGGCCGGGACAAACCTCGAAGCCTGCGTCTGAAGAAAACGTCGGGCCGGTCGTTGTTGAAGTTCAGGAGCAGTTTTGTCTTGGACAGGCCCAGCCGCCCTAGCCACCGCCTGATCATCCACCCCGGATGCGAATATTCCACGGACAACCTCGTGCACAGGTCCTTCTGCGGATCGGGCAACTTTATTTTCTTTCGGTTCTTGATCAGGTTGCGGAGGGTTGCGTTTACCAGCCCCGAGCAGTGCGCGGTTTTCCCGCTCACGCGCGTCAGGTTCACCGCTTCGTTGACGCATGCGTGGTCCGGCACCCGGTCCATGTACAGAATCTGGTAGGCGCCGATTTCGAGGATCCTGAGAACAAACGGATTGTTCATGACCTGCGGGTCGTCAACGAACTGATTGATGCAATGGTCCAGGGTAAGCCTGCGGCGGACCACACCGTACACGATCTCGAAAATGAATCTGCGATCGCGATGGTCAAGGATGCTTTGAGCCAACTCGCGTTCTATCGCCACGTCGAGCGGCCCCGGCCTTTTGTCAAAGGCCGCTAGGATTTTCAGTACGATGCCCCGGCTGGTCATTCGAGTCGTGTCCCTTTCCCTATGTTTCTGCCCATGGCGAAATCACGGCCGCCCATGCTTTTCTTTCCCTCAGGTCTGACGGTCATGACGCGTAAAACGCTGGCTCGACACTGAACGTCAAACCCGTCAGGCACAACCGAAAGAACCGTGCCCGGATCTTCCCGGGCATTACCGGGATCCACCACCGGCATGGCCCATTCGACGGCGAATCGCTGACCGTTAACGAAAGAATACGTGCCGGGGAACGGCGTGAAGGCGCGGATCGTGTTGTAAAGGGTCCGCGCCGGCGTGTCCCAGACTATTTTTCCCTCTGACTTAGTAAGTTTGGGCGCAGGCGTCGCTTGCGTTGCATCCTGCGCCGCAAACACGACCGAGCTGTTCTGAATCAGGGAGACTGCCTCGCAAATCCCCTCCGCGCCGAGAAGCGCAAGCCTGGCTGAAAGTGCGGGAGTCGTTTCCTGGTCGCCGATGCCGGTTTTTCTCTGCAGTACGATTGTGCCTGTGTCAATGCCCCGGTCGATACGAAAAACCGTGATTCCGGTCTCGGTCTCGCCCGCAGCCAGCGCGCGCTGGATCGGCGCAGGGCCTCTGTACCGGGGGAGCAGCGACGCATGGACATTGTACGTACCTTTTTCGGGAATCGAAAATATTTCCGGGGGTAATATTCTGAAAGCGACCACGACGAAAATATCAGCTCCCAGCCTTTTGAGATCCGAAACGAGGTGATCGGACTTTAGGTTCTGCGGACAAAAAACCGGCTCGTAGCCAGCCTCTTTGGCATGCAAGGTAATATCGGATTCAATGATTTTCAGCCCCCTGCCCTTTTGCCGGGCCGGCGTACTGACGATGCCCACAATTTGGTGACCTGCCCTGGAAAGCGCATCCAAACCAGGAATCCCAAATGACGTGGTCCCCATAAATACGATTTTCAAGAAAAACTTCCTCCTGAATCCTTCTAAAATACATGAAAAGCTGCGGATGAAACTGCGTAAACGATTTCATTCCATAATTAAAAATCGTGCAAACTAATCCTTTTCAAGGGAAAACCAAGGTCAGTTAATGGTTGCAAGGAAAACCTGCCATGAGTTAATTTCCCTTAACGAGATTGTTTTTTGAAAGTTACCGGGCTTTGAGACGCCATTTTTCATGAGGAGACCTTAATGTCAGCTACCCCGTTCACTCCTGTCGACGAATTAAATATCTTCTGCCGTTTTTGTCAGAAAACCTATCCGGCCCAATTGGACAGGAGCATTGCCGGCAACGGCAGAGTCGTGGATAAAGAGTCGACTTTCGAATACTTCTGCACCAAATGCCGTAAAACGTTCTGTTTTTCGGGAAAAGACCTTGTCGCACAAGCAGATGCGGAAAAAGAGGCAATGGACCCAAGGGAATATATTTCAAAAGAGCATTATCTAATCGGTGAGAAAATTCATCACAAGAAATTCAAAGATGTTGGTTTCGTGGTGGGGAAAGACCGCGGCGCACCTGCACGAATTCTTGTTCAGTTTGAAAAATCAGGCCTCAAGAAGCTCGTCGAAGATATTTGATTTGGAGAATGGATTTCCCTATTCAAATCAGTGAAATCCGTTCTTGATAATGCTAATCTGCGGTCAAAATTTCACCAGCAGGCTCAGGCAGGGAACCGGATCGCCGTTGTCGATGAACTGGACCGCAGCATCAATATTCAGATTTACCCTATTAACGTCGGTGACAAATCCGACGCCGAACGCCGGTCCATACCACGTCGTCTTCTGGTAGCCGTCGGATGATTCTCCCCGTATTTCCTTGAATACTTCCTCAAGATCGTGCTCGCCGAAGCGGTATCCCAGGCGGCCGAAGAAATACTTCTTGTAAATATTGAATTCCACGCCGGGCTTGTACATCAGGGTTGCGTCCGCGGTCTGCTGTAAATCAAGGGCAAGCCGGACCGTGGGAATGTAATAGGGTACGTATGAAACGCCGGCGCTAAGCGTCAGCGGGAGTTTGAGATCATTGACAAGTTGCGAAGTCATGAATCCGGCATTGGACAGGACCAGGCCCAAAATAAGCCGCGAATCGTTCATACGGTACTGCAACCCTGCCTGAACGCATGCCGCGTCCCAGGCATAACCCTCGGCAGAAGTACTTCCGATACGTTCATACAAACCGCGCAGGGCAACGCCTAGAGCCAGTTGATCCCACACGATTTTGGACCACGATATCTGGCCTGCCACCGAATAAGCACTCCATGTGTTATTGGTATACAACGGCAGTCCGTCCGGACCTTCCTGGACTTCTTTCATTGACCCGTAGGAAACCGTCGTCAAATTGATCCCGAAGGTTCCGTAGTGTGAATACGGCATCGCGTATGCAAGCGGCCCTCCAAAGACGTCCTGGATCACGGATCTAACCCCGACTACTGCCTCGCGCTGAGAAATAAAACCTGCAGCGGCCGGATTGGAGAAGACGCCGTACAGGTCATTGGGGAGCGCTATCGAGGCGCCGCCCAGAGCCATGGTACGGGCGTCGAAATCAAGATTGACAAAAGCAAATGGGCGCTGACCGGCGTTGGGGTCTTGCGCACGAGAAACAAAGGGAAAACACAGGGCCGCTATCAAAAGCATGGCCTTGGCCGGGATCCTTGTCGCGTTCAGAATGTTGTCCTCTTCCCTGCTCTTGAATGAAAATCAACCGAATGATATTTCACGTAAAAATAATTATTGTTCGATTGAACAAACCGATATTCTTTGGCCCGCTCGCCCTTGAAATTCTCTGCTGAAAATGACCATCTTTCCTTTACGTCTCTCCAAGTGATTTCGGACAGGTGAAGGCTTTTATTATCGATTATCCCTGAAATGTCCATGACTCTTCCGTCCCACTTCTGTCCCTTCCACGTCAGCTGAACGCCATTCTTGTCAATTCGGCTCGAGTCCGGGGTCGTCATGAAAATATGAAGACACGGCAATCTTCCTGTCACCACGCTGAGGAATTCGGACCAGCTCAGCGGATAGTCCATAAATTCCCGTCCGATGGAGATCGAACGGTTTGGTAGAACCTCAAACGAGGAATCCGCGACCATGACAATCCATTTTCCCGCGCGACCGGACCTGACCGAGGCCATTGTCATGCCAAACGGCAATGAAAACTCCATGGCAAAGGAGGAATCGCCGTGCCAGCTGATGTCGAAGGCCACGGACGCGCGTTCGCCGTTTTGACCGAACTCGACGGATCCGCTGCCTCGCATGCTGTCAATATCCGCGGAATAGCGCGAAAAAACAACCAGCGATGCCCGGGCTGCATCCGGGGTCGCCGGGGGCCGAACCGCGCAGGAAAGCGCGAGCAAGGAAAAGGAAATTATGAAATGGGTCTTGTGCATGGGAGAGAAGTACCAACTCACCCCTTATTTCTTCCCCGGTGCAGCGCCGGGAACCGGCCAGCCGGGTTTTTTCTCAAGCAATCGTATTTTTTCCCTGACGCTTCCGGCGTCTTCGGACCCGGGGTCGATCTCGATACTCTTCTTGTATGCGTCAAGAGCTGCTTTCGGTTCTCCTTTTTTCTGAAGGATGTCGCCAAGATGGCTGTACACGGTTCCGTCGTCATTGATCTGAACAAGGGCCTTCTTGATGTACGCGTATGCGCTGTCCATGTTTCCCCGTTTGTAAAATAGCCAAGCATAGGAATCCAGATATGCGCCGTTTGCCGAATCGCGAGACAGGGCAAGCTCTATAAGCTTTTTCGCGCTGTCGAGCTTTATACCCTTGTCGATCCACATATAGCCGAGGTAATTTGCGGCCGCGGGATCGCCGGGCCGCAGGCGAAGCACTCGGCCGAACGCCATGGCGGCGGTTGAAAGGTCGCCGCTCCGCTCCAGGGCGCTGCCGAATTCGAACCAAGCGAACGTGTCGCTGCTGTCGAGCGAGAGTGCCTTCTTGAGCAGCGGCAGGGATTTGGCATACTCCTTACGAACGTTGTGGACATACCCTTCTGTCCGCCAGGCTGCAGCAAGCGACGGCATCGCCTTTGCAAACCTTTCGGCAGTGGAAAGCGCAACGTCCGGCTCCTTTCTTCGCAGGTCCATGTAGCAGAGCTGGAGCCAGGTGTCCGCAAACGACGGTCGAACGACGAGGGACTTTTCGAATTCCATCCTGGCATTGTCGAGGCTGTCCTGAGCCTCGTACACCAGCCCGAGATAATAAAGAAGCTCCCCGTCCTCGATGTCATTGGCGAGCAATTTCTTGATTATGGTCTTTGCTTTCTCGTTTTTCTGGGTGTAAAAGTACAAAAGAGAAAGCGTCCTGGCGAACACTTCGCCGGTGGAATCAGACCCGTACATCCTCTCGTAAAACGGGATGGCCTTCCCATAATCGCCCCGCTGAATGTAGATCTGGGCGCTGTTGCGAACGGCGTCCTGGAACGTTGAATCGATGACCATTGCCATTTTGAAAAAATCAAGGGCAAGCGTCGTGTCGCCACGGGCCAGTTTCACCTCGCCGATTGCGTTGAACAGCCTCGGGTTCTGGCCGCTCTTCCGCCCGGCTGCGACAAACAGGCTTTCCGCGGCGTTGTACCTATTTTGTTTGACATATAAGAAGCCGACCTTTATTGTCATTTCTATCGACGAGGGCTCGAGCGCGAGGTAGGATTCGTAGCTGGCAAGCGCCCTCGGCAGGTTCCCGAGGGACTCATACATCAGCCCCAGCGTCAACCACTCCTCCTTTTTCTTGTCCTTAACGCCGGCCAGAACGTCTGCGGCGCGAGCAAACTGACCCATCCGCAGGTAAATACCGGAGAGCAGGATCTTGTCAGGGTCGGCCAGGCCCTGTTCGCTTTTCTTTCCCTTGACGCAGAGAATTGCCTGAGAAAATCGTGAGGACAGCAGGTATCGTTCGACCAGCAATTGCTTCAGTACCGGAGATGAAGCATCCAGGCCATAAGCGGTTTCGTAATATTTCAGCGCAAGTTGCGGCATGCCGCTGAAATCGCATTCACGGCCCCTGATGAAGTACGTCTCTGCACGCGCTTTTGCCGCCTCGACCCGGGAAATTTTCCGGGGTGGCTCGATGAGCGGAAATTTGTTTGCGGCGCAGCCGGCAAGCAATGCCAGCAATGCGCCGGCATTCAGCAGGTTCACACATAAGACGAAATTTTTCTTCACCTTGTTTCCTTGTCTGCGATACCCGGCGAAACCGCGTTTAATTGATTACCGATACAATGATGTTGACCGTGGTTTCAAGCGGAACACTTGAGCCGGGCGGGACTGACTGCGATATCACGGTGCCGGGAGACAGCGTGCCGTTGTTCTTGTACCCGACGGTGCCGATCTTCAGGTCGCTGTCTTCGATCTTCTTCTTCGCATCCAGCAGGCTTTCGCCTATCAGGTTGGGCATGTCCGCATGCGTCGGTTTGAGACCATCGGAAATCATGAGGTCGACCGGCATCTCACGCGACATACTGGTGCCGGGAGGGGGCGACATTGAAATTACCATGTCTTTGTCAAGAGAATCGGAAAAATCGTGTTTCTTCCTGCCGACCAGAAACCCTTGCTTGCGAAGCTCGATAACCGCCTTGCGTTCCGTTAATTTCCGTAAATCCGGGACCATGCCCGTTTCGGATCCTTTGCTCACCACGACCACAACCATCCGGCCTTTCTTGACCTGCTCCTGAGGCGCCGGCTCCTGGCTGATAACATGGTCGCGTGGAATTTTCTCGTCGTACTGGCGTTCCCTGATCTGGAGCCGCAGGCCGACGTCGAACAGTGTTTGACGCGCCTTTTCCCACGGTTCCTTGACAAGAGATGGGACGAAAACATCTTGCCGATCCGTGTGGACGATGCCCGGCATGACGAGTTTGTCGACGATCAGGATTCCAACCACGCCGCCCGCGATCGCGAGAATGACCAGAATGGGCACGATCACCTTCCAGAACACCCCGGCGGGCACGCTAATCGAATAGTTTTTCTTCATTCAGGATCACCATCTTCTTTCCGTCTATCACGATGTAGTGTTTCTTCTGCAATTGGGACAAAATCCTTGAGACCGTTTCACGGCTTGTTCCGGCCATGTCCGCGATCACCTGGTGCGTCGGTCGGTTCGGAATAACAATCATTTCCCGCACTCGCTCCCCCTGGTCCTTGGCAAGTGAAAGAAGCACGTCCGCGACCCGGCCGTACACGCTCATGAGCGACAACGTATTGATATGCTTGTTCGCCCGGCGCAAGCGCTTGGACATTTCGACGAGAATCTGGATGGTGATCTTCGGATAGCGCTGCAAAATGTCAAGGAACATTTTCCGGTACATGATGAGCAGGCTGCATTTCTCCGATGCGATGACCGATGCGCTCCGCGGCTCTCCGTCAAGCATGGCCATTTCCCCGAAGAAATCCCCGGGTTTCAAGGTCGCCAGGATGGCGCTTTTTCCCTCTGACGTGATAACCGCCACATGCACCATCCCGGAGAGAATGACAAAAAAGGACTGGCCTTCGTCATCGTCCTCATGCACGATGACCTCTCCCGGGGAAAACGACTTGGGAATCAGGATCCTGCAAATCGCCTGGCGATCCATGGGAGACAAACAGGAAAACAGCGGTACTTTGCCGGCCAATTCCTCGATATCTTCGCGGTTCGTCATTGGCTCTCCATTATGCTGTTGAGTTGTTCCATTCTCGCCAGGGCTTCCTTGCCCAGGTCGCCGGTCTCTCCATCGGTTGTCACGATCTTCTTGTAGAGAGATACAGCCTTTCCGTACTCGCCCATTCGTTCGTAGAGCCGTGCAGCCTCGCATTCCGAGGTCATGTCCCAGCGTCCGATTCCCGCGTACAGGGCCGGGACTTTGAGATACTCGGACGTGGCACGGTTAAAATCACCCATTTTTGCATAGCAGGTCGCTATCCAGTACAGAATTTCCGGCTTTTCCTGCGCGCCCGGATTGTCGTCCGCTTTCTGGAAATGCGCCAAAGCTTCTGCCGCCCTTGATGCCTGGATGAGGCAGAACCCAATCTTCAGATGCACCGAAGACGGGCTTATTTCACTCGGAAAGCTGTCAAGAATTATCCCGTACATCCGGCTTGCCTCGAGCCAGCGAGATAATTTCTGGAGCCCGACGGCCGCGTTGAACGCAGCGCGGAACCGCGTGGTGGAATCCGTTTCAGGGTGAGAAAGTGCGGACGAAAAAAAGGTCACGGCCTGCTCAAAGTCGTTCTGTTCATGGTATATCATGCCGATCTTGAACTGTGCCAGGCCGACAAGCCCGCTCTGCGGATACCCCTCGACGAACCGGTTGAACTGCTCCAGGGCCTTGTCTTTTTTCCCTTCGTAAAAATACGACAGGGCAGTCTGGTACGCTGCATCGTCCCGCAGACCGGACGTTTCGTATTTTTCCGTCACCTCGGTGAACCGGGCCCTTGCTTTATCGTATTCTTTTTTGACAAGGCACTGCAAACCTTCGTAGTACGCCACATCCGCAATCTCGGGCCGATTTGCCCCGAACCGGGCAGTGAACTGCGAGGTCTTCTTGTCCGCTGCTTTCTGAGATCCGGCCATCACAAGCGCGGCGATAACGCCGACGGCAGCCACGGCGCTGTCGCCACGCGTCATCGAAATCGCCACAGCCCGCTCGTACGTCGCGGCAGCATCGGCATAAGCCCTATTGTCAAAAGAGAGCGACCCCATTTTCATAAGCACCGTCCGTCTATCGGAATATTGCGGCAGGCCAAGAATCAGGTTGTACTGCCGTAGAGCCAGAGCGAAATCATTGTTCTTCCGCGCGCAACCGGCAAGTTCGAAACGAGCTCTGCCCGACAATTCGCTGGGCAGTTTCTCCGCGACCAGGGACGAAAGCACCTGCACCGCCTCGCCCGTCTTACCGAGTATCGCGCAACACCGTCCGATGCCGAGCTTTGCCCAGGCCGCCCGTTCGTCCGGGACCGAATGCTGCGCATAGAGGCGGTAATTCGCCAGCGCCTCATGGTATCGCCCGGCGGCGAAATCGGTCTCGGCGATCCCAAACCGTGCCTGGCGCGCAAACCCGCTGAACGGATAAGAATATAATACTTTTTTGAACTTCTCAAGCGCCACAGAATAGTTCTGGCGGTCTTTTTCCGAACATGCTTCGATGAAATAGCCCTCGGCCAGAAGCGTCGAATCAGTGCAGTGCTGGTAGAATTCCTTGAGGAAACCGAGGGCGGAATCCGGTTTGCCAAGTGTCACGTAGACTCGGCCGCACCCAAGAAAGGCCTGTGCCGTGCTCTCGCCGTTCGGATCGTCACGGACGATCGTACGATACGCCTCCGCCGCCTTGCGACGTGAAACGGTGTCCGTTGGAACGGCCCCGCGAGCTTCATAGTGCCGTCCGATGAGAAGCAATACCTCGTTGCGGTGAATACCGCGTGCGTATTTTGCAGCATACCCCAGAAACGCCGAAATATCAGGCGACGAGAGCATCATGATACGGAAAGCGGCATCGTCGGTCACGGCAGGAAGGCGTCCAAGCCTCAGGATGTCCCGGTAGAGCGCAAGCGCCTTGACACGTGCGCTATCAGCCCGGACGCTGTCGTTTTCGAACCTGGCCTTTTCGAAGAGTTTTTCGTACACGCGGGCCTTGCTCAACCACAATTTTCCGGTCGCCGAATCCGACGGGTTGCGTTGATAGCCAGGAATCTTGTCGTACAAAGCAAGAGCCGCATCAAAGTCCCGAAGATCGTTTTCATAGATTCCCGCGACGTGCATCAGCCTGACGGCCATGTCGGAACTGTCCGCCTTTTCCTGTGCGATGTCCGCCAGGAGCCGCACTGCATTTTCGAGGTTTTGGGCCCGAAACGCGCTGAGGTAGGACATCCGTTTCCTCGCGGAGTCGGCCAGTTCTTTGGGTGCGTCGGATTCGACGACGCGGCTGTACCGCTGGACCGCGGCCTTTATTCCGCCAGCCTGTTCTTCGCATTGCGCAAGAGAGAAAAGCGCCTCATGGTAAAAGGCGCTTTCACCGAAACGCCGCACCACATTCTCGTATTCCTGCGCAGCGGCATCATAGCGCCGGAATTTTTCCTGGTACAACCTGCCAATTTCAAACAGGGCCCGGTCTACCTCTCTGGCGCCTTTCATACCGCAATACCGCCGGTATGAGGCCAAGGCGTCGGCGTACTCCGCCTGACCGGCGAAGAGGTTCGCAAGCGAAAGTACCGCCCTTGCGCCGGATTCCGACGATGAATCCCTGGAAGCAAGCGACTGAAGGGTTTCGAACGCAGCCGCAATGTCATGCCGTTTTTCCTGGCATTGGGACAAGAGCAGCATGACGCTGCCATTTGCGGAATCCTGCTGAAAGGTCGTAAGTGTCCGTCGAAGGATCTTTTCCTCTTCCGTAAATGAGCCGCAGGCATCCGCATCGGCAGCCCAGGAAAGGAGGTATTCACGCGAAGGCGTCTGCCCTTTTTGCTGGTACAACGCGGAAAGTTTACGGTACAGTACCAGTCCGGTTTTGCAGTCCTTTCGTGTTTGCGCAAAAGCGATGTAGTTGAGGAGAGCCTCCTCTTGTTCGGGAAACGGGGTGTCGTAGGCAAGCATGGCTGCGAATTGAGCCCCCGCCGATTCCTGCCGTGCGGTCAGGCACGAAATCAAGGCCCTGGCATAGGCGAGTCGGGACAGAAACGACTTGTCGGCGGGCCACCGTTTCTGCGCATCATCAAGGCGTTTTGTTGAGGCCACCGGGTCTTTTTGGGCAAGAAGGAGCTTGACAAGAGCAATGACCGCATCCTGCGACTTTGTTTCGCCGGCATACGTGTCGCAAAACTGGCCGAAAAGGTCAATCGCGTGAATGTTGTCTGAGGCGTTCTGCGCGCATTGCGCTGCCTCAAAGAGTGCGTCTTGGGCCAAACCCGAGACTGGATAACGGCGCCACACCTGGAAAAACCGTTCTGACGCTTCTTTGAGATTACCGAGCGCTCGCTGCGCTACCGAGGCAAGATAACGAGCGTCCACGACACGGCCATCTCTTGGAAAGACCCTGACGAAATCGTCAAACGCGTCCGCAGATTTTGCAAATTCGTTGAGCTTGAAATAACAGACTGCGCTCTTATATACGGCGGTCGATTGCTCCAGGGAATCCTGGCGGGAAAGATACACCTTCTTGGAGGTTTGAACAGTGCCCAGGTAATTCTGATATTCTTTGAGCGCGGGACTAAAAAGACTGTCACTGAAGAATCGTTCCGCCTTTGCAAATACGGGCTGCTGATTCTGGGAAAACACGCTGCAAAAGGAAAGCAGCAGCGCGACTAAAGCCATGACAAAACGGTTCGGCATTTTTTGAGCTGCGGGAAAAAAAGGTCCGACTCTCTGACCGGTTCTTAGAACTGGAATTGGATCTGCGTGTGCCTCGGCAAATCGGATGTATCTATGATGCCTGGCGGTTGAACAACAGGCGGTTTTTTGATCCATAAGTAATAGACCCCAACCCCTATGATTGCCGCGCTCAGCGTGCCTATTGAACCCACAACAACCCCGTTTGTTTTGCCTTCCTTGACAGCGTATTTGGCAGCTTTGGCTGGGTCGTTTGACCACTTGTACGAAAAGGATATGACATTATACTCGTCTGTCACATTGATCTGCGGAATCGCGCTTAGCGAGAAACTGACGCTTACCAGATCATGCCATTCCGGAGTCAAACCCTTCACTTCCTTGTTTATGTCGATCTTCCGCTGCTCGACTTCAAACCCCTCGATTGGGGTCTGTTTGGTCGATGGAATCGGCGACGAACCCTTCTGGGTATCGTTGAATTCGAAAACAAGTTTCTTCGTTCCCTTTTTCACTTCGTAAAAGTAGCTTGAGGGCTTGTCCCGGAAAATAAAATAGCAGGTGACGATATTCTCGCCCGGTTCTTTTCCCGGTTCGCTCGAAAGCTGGATACCCTCTATGACTGCGTTCTGCACCGGATTGGTAGCCTCTACCGCAGGATGTGCGGGCGCCTTTTCCGGCGCAGCCCCCTCTTCCTGGGCATGGGTGGAACCGATGATCATGAAGAATGGAAACCACACAAGCAAGAAACGCTTAACCGTTTCTGCGACAACACGTTGCATATCGCCTCCTGGGATCCTGCTCTAAAAATACCGTAATGGGCGGAAAGTGTCAACACCTTTTCGGCATCGGCTGTCACTCGAGTACAACAAACGCAACGCACACCGCTTTTTCATGGCTGATTGACACCTGTATAGACGTGACCCCCTGCTGCCTCAGCGCCTGGGCAAGTGAGTCATCGCAGACCCTGACCGACGGCTCTCTTGACATACCGGAAACTATTTCAACACTCTTGAAATGCGATATCGGCTGGCAGGCCCGGGGAAGCGCCTTGTAAAACGCCTCCTTGGCCGCCCATCTTCCGGCATAATGGATTGCCGGCTTTGCCATTGCACCGCAGTAGGCGGTTTCGGCGGGCGTAAAAACTTTGCTGAGAAAGTGTTCGCCGTATTTCCCGATGATTTCGCCGAGCCGCAGAATGTCGACGACGTCAACGCCGATGCCTTTGATCATTCAGTGTCCTTTTCAGGCGCAAAGAGGTTATATTTGATGGAATAGAATCCCTGATTGTGAATGCCCCCTGGGGGGCGAAAAGTGGAGCCCCGCCGACAGGAGTCGGCGGCTCCAAAAAAATTACTTCGGCTCAAGGAGCCGAAGATCACATTTGCGACATCCCGTAGCAGAAGGCCCCGACAAAATCGGGGGCCTTCTGCGTAGTGGGTAAAATAGATCAATGCTCACCATTTTGACACTCCCTCTCCTCATTCTCTATGGAATGTTCCTCATTTACATTCTGGTAAGGCTGCTTTTGCATGCCCCGGCGCTGCCGGTTCCAACCTCTGACAAGCCTTCCCTGTCTGTCGTGGTACCGTTTAAGAACGAGGCGCACAATCTCGGCGCGCTGTGCGCGTCTCTTGCGAGCCAGGAGTACAGTGGTCCATGGGAAATCGTTCTTGTCAATGACGGATCGGACGACGGGTTCGAGTCCGTACTGGATCGGTTCCGGGACAGGTTTACGGGGAGGCTCAGGTGCATTCCTTCCCGTTTCGATGCCGCGAAACGCATCACGAGCAAACAGCAAGCTCTTGACACAGGAGTAGAGGCGGCCGTCGGAGAATGGATCGTCCTCACCGACGCCGACATGACATTCGATAGACACTGGCTGTCGACAGGCGCAGCCAATGTAGCAACAGGGTTCGACCTTGCCTTTGGCCATACCGCAATCCGATATCCTGGTCGCGGAATTTTCGAGTATTGCCAGCGGTTCCAACTGGAATTTCTGTTCGCCGCAGCATATGCCTTCCGTGCCTCATCACTTGACGCGTCATGCATGGGAAACAACCTCATTGTGCGGAAAAAAGCCTATGTTGAATTCGGTGGACAAGCAGGAATAGGCTACAGCATTGTCGAGGACCGCGACCTATACCGGAAATTTGCGCGGCAAGGCCGGACCATCGGCGCAATTGAACCGTTTTCGGCAAAGGCCTTCACTACTCCCTGCCCCCACGTGCCGCAATTTTATCAGCAAATGCTGCGCTGGATGCGGGGTGGTTTTTCCGGCAGTCCCCAACTCCTTGGCGCTGCCCTTTTGTTCACTATTCAGAACATTACGTTTTTCGCGTCGGTGTCCGGGCTTGCTTCCCGCGCCGTGTGCATCGCAGCGGCATTCAATTTTCTGGTCACTATGGTTTACGCAGGGTTGTCATTTGGAAAAATTAAATCAACCGAAAGCATTTTCTTTGTTCCCGTATACCTTGCTTTTTCAGTAATCGAGGCAGCCGTTTTCTGCCTTTCTTTTGTTCTCACGCCTCGGGTGAGCTGGAAAAAGACAAGGTTATGAAACCGATTCTCCTTCATTACTATATTACGAACCGTTGCAATGCACGATGCGAATTCTGCGCCATCTGGAAAGAAACGCCGAAAATCGATGCAGCCGCGACAAACGTGCTTCGCAACATGGCCGATGCCCGGAGCGCGGGATGCAGGTTTGTGGACTTTACAGGAGGAGAACCGCTCCTGCACCCGGACTTGCCGCTGTTTTGTCGCGAGGCGAAACGGCTCGGATTTGTCACCTCGGTGACCACGAATTGTATTGCGTTTCCGAAGCTTGCTCCGAGGCTTGCCGGACTGGTCGACCTTCTCCATTTCAGCCTTGATGCGGACAACGCACTATTACACGACAAACTTCGGGGCGCGGACTCATATTCGACGGTGATCGAAAGCATACCGATTGCTCTGGCAAACGGCCTTGTCCCCGATCTTCTTTTCACCTATACCAGCGAAAACATCGACGCGTTCGATGGCGTTTACAAGCTTGCCAGGAAAAACCGCCTGATGGTCATTCTCGATCCGGTCTTTTTTCTTGACGGGAAAGATACGGTGAGCGCGGCAATCCATTCGCGCGCCCGGGATTACGCAAAACGGCCGGGCGTTTATCTCAACACGGCGCTTCTGGATCTCCGAAAAAGAGGCGGAAATAGTGCGAAGGGGAATTTTTGCAAGGCAGTGAGTTCGACAATCGTCATCCTTCCCGATGATTCTCTTGCCCTGCCCTGTTATCATCATTCTCAGGAGTTTGTCAAGATAACCGGGTCCCTGACAAAAGCATTGACTGACCCGCTCAGGGTTGAAGCAACTCGCGAACAGGGGCTCTACATGTTTTGCAATGGCTGCCACATAAACTGTTATTTTGACCCCTCGTTCACCTTTCATTACAATTCGATGTTTTTCAATAGCTTAGCCGCAAAGGCCTCCTACGCGTTCAACAAATACTTTAAGTATAGAAGAAAAGGGCCTCATATTCCCCTCTTCAAACGTGCTTGATCATATGAAATTCCAACAATATTATTAACAAGCGGCGTTCAACAAAAATATTTATATTACATAGTAATCTGACCCAGGGGAGGCTTTAATGCAGATTAAGACACTTTCGTGGATGTATTTGTCCGCTTTTGCAGTAGTTCTTTTAGCGCTTCAACTGCAGGCGCAAACTGGAACGTTGCAGATACCGGTCACCTTCTACGATTACCATTCCGACGGCAGCAATCCGGATTTCGAACCAGGATTGCATACCTGCGGCACCGTTGGCTGCATCACGACAGGAGCGCGACAGAATGAAGTCGCCGACACACTCGACGCACAAGGAAAACCGGTTCTCGGTCCGGCTTGCCTTTTCAGCAACCGCGTGACAAAATGGTTCAGACCTTGGCAGGCCGGCGATTTCACCATACCCATTTATTCAAATGCTGGCGCATACTTGGGCGACACAACGATCTTGACCGACACCTCATACGTAAACGTAATGATTCCCGACACGCTCACCCTGAATGCCGTTGGAAACGGGCTGTATCAATTGAACAGCGCTGCGTTTTTCAGGCTTGACGGAAAAGGATACGGCGCGGACGATCCGGGCGGGCAAAACCCGCCGCACAATTTCGGATACACTATGGAGCTCCACTATCAGTTCACCTATCAACCGGGATTAAGGTTCAACTTTTCAGGTGACGACGACGTATGGGTATTCATCAATGGCCGCAGGGTCATTGATCTCGGCGGTATACACGGTCCCACCGGTGCAGGCGGGACAGCCTCGGTCAGTCTTGACACCCTGACGGGCATGACCTCCGGTAACAAATATCATTTCGACCTGTTCTACGCGGAGCGACATGTAACAGGGTCTGATATTCTCATCACCACAAACATTTTTTCCCCTGCCGGAACAATCCATCTGTACGGCAACGGCAACCCTCCGATAACGTCGACCAACCCCCCGCCTCTGGGCACGCTCGACACGGCGAACGCGGGTAAGGGATTTCCCGTATACGTGCACGTCTTTGATACGGCAGGCGTCTGGACACCGAAATGGGACTCGACCGTGGTGTGGACCATCACCTCCCAGAACGGGCTGGGAAATCCTGTCTTGACAACTCAGACCGGCGGATCGACCGTGCTGATCCCTGAAAAGGCGTTCGGAACTGTCACGATAACAGCGACCTATACCGACCCTCAAACGGGTAACAAGCTAACCACGACCATTACCGTGTGGATTAACCCGGGCACAGGAACGCACGTGGTTATCGAGGCGGATTCACTTGCGGCCAATACGCGGGCGGACAGGCCGATTCCCGTAATCACGGTCGACAAGGTTACGCCGGTTACCGTGTATGCCGTGGTGCGCGACACCTTTGGCAATTTCGTTGGACTCGCGACAAATGCGAACTGGACAGTGACCGATCCCACGATTGCGGCTGCCACACCGGCTCAGGGAAAGGCAACGTCCGTTTCCGAACTGCTGTTCGGCCAGACCACGCTGACGGCGACCGTGCCCGGGCTTGTTTCCGGTACCGCTCCGGTCAATGCCGTCGGACCGAACTCCGCAATACCCGTTACCGCAATCATGTTTGACAAAAACGGCAATGGCCATCTTGACCAGATCGATCTGGTGTATCCGGCCGGTGTCACCCTGCAGAGCGCACTTCCTTCCGCGCGCGCGTGGATTTCTGCGAACATCAAATCGGACGACGGTAATACGCCGGTCACCCTTGTCATCGACAGCATGCGGGTTGGCACCAACAACACCATACACGTATTCCTCGTTGAGAACACCGGTCCCGTGCTTGAAACCGGCTGGCCCACCCCTGCCGACGCGCATGTGAATCTTACATCGGCACCCGTGACGTCTGATCAGCGCGCGTTCACCGTCACCTCGGTCGTCGACTCTGCGGCACCGGTCATCAAAAACCTCTGCTTCGTGCCGGGGGCAGCTGCGGATACGCTGCGGGTGCATTTCAGCGAACCAGTCACCCATGCTAACATGCCCGGAGACGCCAACACCTATTTCACCATTCAGAACAATGGCAAGCCTACCGGTGACGCTGCCGTAAATGTCGTAAACCTTGGCGACCTGTTCCTCTACGTCTACAAAGGCAATACGCTGACGGATCTGGAATCGGTACAGGAAGGCACAAGGCCGGTTTTTTCCCTTGAATTGTGCGGTGACGTTCCCATCATAACGGACTCTCATGTCGCAAGCAATCCGTTCACCCCGGGAAAGACCACGATCCCTGCCAGCCAGCAGGACCAGAGCCACCCGGTCCAGTTCGGCACCAGGATCGAGGTGTCGCTGATCAGGGCGATTCAGCACGACTTGCAGAGCGGACAAGTGAACGGTACTGTTACCATATTCGACGCGGTGGGCAATACCATTCTTGACAAACAGCCGATGTCACCCGATCTTATCCAGTCGAAGATCTTTCTTACGTGGGACGGAAAAACGAGCAAAGGCGCGATCGCTGGCGGCGGTACGTACCTGGCGCGCATCGTCATCAACGACGAAGTCCGCAACAGAACCGAAACGCTGCGCAAGGCGGTCGGTATCAGGCAATAGCGATGTATCATTGCGCCGTTTGAAAAAAGAATGCATATTACTGAATAGGCGCCGCAGGTGTCGGCCCCTATTCCAAGCAAGGACGTACCTATGAAACAGCACTCGTGGTTGCGGGTCTTCATCGCCGGCTCCGGTATCACCGTCGCAACGGTTCTTCCCGCAGTCTGCGGTCAGGTCATCAGCGTTCCGGCAAAAGGGATATCCTCGATCCAGGCTGCCATGATCAGCGCCCGCTCGGGCGACACGGTCCTGGCTGCAAACGGCGTTTACAAAGAAAAAGTCTCGGTCAAGTCCGGCGTCATTCTTAAAGCGCAATCGCTGTTCGGCGCCGTGATTGACGGCGGCGGCAGGGGCACGGTCGTGACGCTGGGCGGCGACGCAGGCATTTGCGGATTCGAAATCCGCAACGGTACCATCGGCATTCAGTCCACCAGCATCGGCAACAGTATCGTCAAATGCCGCATAACCGGGAACTGGGAAACCGGTTTATCATGTGCCGGCCGGCTGCCGAAAATACAGGACAATATCATCGTCTTTAACCGGGGTTCCGGCGTCCAGGGCTGGGACGTCATTGCGTCTAATGACGTGATCGACCATAACACGATTGCCTACAACTCCAATCACGGAATAGCCCTTGGCGGTGCATCAAGCGTGATAATCGAAAACAACATCATCGCCTTTAACGTCAGGTTTGGAATCAAGGCCGACGAGTCGGTCAGGATTTCCGCCTCAAACAATGATTTTTTCCAGAACGGCGGCATGGCATACGGGATGGGCGATAAGAATGTCGCTCTCGACCCTAAGTTTACGGAACCGAAAAAGAAGATGGACTTTTCCTTGCAGCAGGAGGCTCCCCTGCGTTCTGCTGAAATGAAAACCGGAGAGCTCGGCGCCCGGTCCGGCTATTAGACGAACGCATTTTCCATTACCCTTGATATGACGGAGGTATCATGACGACGAGGAGTTCAAGAACGAAACACTATTGCGCTCGCGCGCTTATTTGTATTTCGTCAATGCTGTTGCTGGCTACCGGACCATGTTTGGCCGGAGAATCGTTATCGGTACCGTCGGTTGGCGTGAAAAAAATCGGCGAAGCAATGATCAATGCCAAGGCGGGCGACACGGTATGGGTCGACAACGGCGTGTACCGCGAACTTGTTTTTGTCAAGTCTGGAGTCACGCTCATCGCGCGTAACACCTTCAAGGCGGTTATCGACGGCAAAGGCAAAGGCACCGTGGTCACGCTGAGTGCAAACTCGGCCATCAACGGTTTTGAGATCAGAAACGGCACCATCGGGGTATTCTCGCGCGAGGCGGGCAACGCCATCATCAATTGCAGAATCGTCAAGAACTGGGGTACCGGCATTATCGCGGTCCGTCATTTGCCGAAAATTGAAGACAACATCGTTGCCTTCAACAGGGCGTCGGGCATCCAGTGCTGGGACGTCCGCTCTACAGACGCATCCATCAACCACAACACGATTGCCTTTAATCAGAACCACGGCATTGCGCTGGGCGGCTCATGCGACGTTGTTATCGAAAACAATATGATCACCTTTAACGAGCGCCTGGGAATCAAGCATTCGGAACAGTCAGTCCGCACGCAGATGGTCAAGAACAACCTGTTCGGCAACCTTCAGCTCTCAAAAAGTACGCCTGCTGAAAATTTCTCGTTCGACCCGAAGTACAGTTCCCCCCATGTGAAGATGGACTTCAAGGTCGTTGCCGACCAGCCCTGCTGTATGTTCGGCTCGGACAACAAGATCCTCGGAACCAGGATCGTCGGCGAACCCAAGAGTGGTATGTAGGATTCTTCGCGCTTTGCGTTTCACAACAAAAAAGCCCTGGTGAATCCTAGGGCTTTTTTGTTTGTACGGTCGTTGCGTAGAGGACGTAGTACACCGAGGCGTCGCAAGCTCTGTCGCCACAGCATTTTCTATTCCCCTACGGCAAAAACGTCATTTTTCGTTCGAACACGCCCGCGGGCTTCAGGCTTTCGTTTCGAGCGGTCATGCGCAGCACGTAGATGCCTGCGGCAACGGGACTGCCGTCTTCGGTCCTGGCGTTC